>Ga0194063_10002651_pt1 | contig 11024 bp, 7 predicted proteins | sample SepL3720m_MetaG_FD_155459 | JGI IMG/M metagenome (GOLD analysis project Ga0194063, IMG submission 155459) | Anoxic zone freshwater microbial communities from boreal shield lake in IISD Experimental Lakes Area, Ontario, Canada - Sep2016-L373-20m | ecosystem: Environmental > Aquatic > Freshwater >...
GTGTGGATTTCATCGGTTACAGCCCGACCTGCGTGCTGGCCAAACTCATCTCCTACTACCGCCCCGCGAGATTCGTCGCCACGAAGTCAGGATCGAAAGCAGTCACTGTCGATTTCAACCAACTGAGCTGGAACCCGGGAAAGGATGATTGTCCGATGCGCCTTGAGGAAATCGATGGGTTCTTTCAATACATTCATGATCAGGGACGGCAGCTGAAGCTCCACGATCCAATACCCGGGAAGGATTTTCTTGGTAATCTCGTCAAACTCACCGACGTCCACAGCAAGCCCATCCTCAGCGCGCTCACCCCGGAAAACAGGACGCAAGTGTCCGAACTCATCCGCAAGGATCTGCTGCAAAGCCGCCCTGTTGTGATCGTGTTTTCTCAGGAAGGAGGAGCCGCCGATACCACCCGCTGGGCGCTCATTGATGGCATCAACAGCGCCGGGCATTTTCATGTGGACTTCCCCCTCAACTCCAAGCTTTTCATAGACGGGGAGTGGAAGGAGATGAAGTCGGCCTATTTCCGGACCGAAGAACTTTCCTTACCGCGTCACAAAACATTGGTGGTGACTTCCTGTTATTATACCAAGTAGCACAGCGCTGCTGGCTGCCATCAAGGGCAGTCGATGAGCGGGATCCACGGAGCGAATTCGGGTTCCAGATACATGGGAATCCACCCAAATTCACCGATCCAACCCTCCGAGAGCTGATCCCGGAAATCTATCAATTTCATCAATCCGTCTCGCTCTGAATTTTTTTCTGATATATTTCTTGTGATCGTTAGGGCGATATCTATCATCCCCGGCGGAAAATCGACTCCTTGTTTTCCGATGTCTTGATGTCCGATCTTCCGGCAATGGTGTTCCTGGTGATCGCGCCCATGTGATTTCGGAAGTTGCCGGTTTTCCGTAGATCAAAACACATGAAAATACATCAAATTCTATCCACCGTATTCGCCGCCGCCTGCCTTTCAAACTGCGCATCCATCACCCGCGGGACGACGGACGCGCTGGTCGTAAAATCTAATCCGGATCAGGCTGACGTCAAGGTCACCCGCATCGATAAACCATTGACCAAAAAGGAATTATCGTCCAATTCGAACGACGGACAGACGATCACGGGAAAAACTCCCGTAACCTTCAAGCTTCAACGCAAGGGAGAATACAATGTTCAACTTTCGAAAGCTGGCTACAAATCGACGGAGACCCGCGTCACCAACCATGTTTCCGGCATGGGCGGCACCGCCATGGCCGGAAATGTCATCGTGGGTGGATTGATCGGCTTGGGAGTGGACGCGGCCAGCGGCGCCACCAAGGATCTAACTCCAAATCCGATCGAAATCACCCTTCAGAAACGCTAACGGGATTTCGCAATACACTGCCTCTCTTTTCCAAGATTTCACAAAGGGGGCTGTTCGTTGATCACAATCTCCCTGAATGGTTCGATGTGAGGCGGGCGGGCGTTCACAGACAGCTCTTGAGCTATCGTTGGAGCAGCCTGCGCTGCCAGAAGCAGGGCGCCAGAATGCGACCGACGCCAAGATCAACCTCACTGGGATCGTGCCGGGAAGGGTTCCAGTTGTTGACGGGAAACCGCGAACAGGAAACCTATTCAATGAGGTTGAGACCACCCACTTCCCAATACGACCTGATCGAACTTGCCAAAGAGTCTGACTCTGGCTATGTAATCAGCTATGAATTACCAGTCTGTCATTCTTCTCGGGATCTCCCTCCTCTCCTTCACGATTCCACTCCGTGCGGAGGACGGCGTGCCGAAGGAGACTCCTCTTTATGTGACGGGTGTGAATTTTCACGGCATCGATGATCGCATATTCCCGCTCGGCTGGTCGGCGGAGGGAAAATTCGCGTGGATTTGCAAGCAGTCGAACGAGGCGGCCGATGAGTGCGCCTGGCGGGTGACCATTCAGGACATGACGTCTAACAATATATTAACCACGGAAAAATTCATGATGCCCGATGATCCGGCCAATGACATCGCGCAACTATGGACCTCTCACGGCAAGGCAATCACGGCACTCCTGGAAAAGCATGCGGTGAAGCGCAGCCCTCAGGCGATGGATCACTTCCCTCTCGTATTGGGAAAACACCGTAGCTCCGTATTCCTGCCCATCATCGAAACCGTCACAGGCAAGCACAAGGAGCTGCAGTTTACAGGCGTGAAGAGTTTCCAAGTTTTTAAATCATCCGACAAAAAGAAAGTGCCGCTTTTCCAGAAAAACCACGAAGGTTACCTATTTCCATTCAGCGTCGTCATCGCCGGTTGTTTCGTGAGCCCCGACGAAGCGTATGCCGCCATCGTGATCACCAGTTGCTGGCGTGGCTGGGAAGGAGCGCCGCACCCGCGCAAGGTCGAATCGCTCGCGGGCTTCAAGACGAAGATCGGGGATTGATGGCTATGTGCGGGCAGGCACAGGAGCAGTAGTTCGTGCTATTTTGAAAAGCGCCTGGCGGCCATGAAATAGAGCACAGGCACGGCCATGCGGCTAATCAGGAGGCTGGCGATTTCACCGGCCATCAGTGCGATGGCGAGGCCTTGGAAGATCGGATCGGCGAGAATGACGGCGGCTCCCACGACGACCGCCATGGCGGTGAGCAACATCGGGCGGAAACGCACCGCGCCGGCGTCGATGACCGCTTCGGACAAGGCCATGCCCTCGCGAACGCGAAGTTCGATGAAATCGACAAGGATGATGGAATTACGGACCACGATGCCGCCGCCGGCCATGAAGCCGATCATACTGGTGGCGGTGAAAAACGCTCCCATCATCCCATGCGCCGGCAGGATGCCGACGAGTGAGAACGGGATGGCAACCATCACGATGGCAGGGGTGATAAAGCTGCGGAACCAGCCGACCATGAGCACGTAGATAAGGATCAAGCACGCCCCGAAAGCCGCGCCAAGATCGCGGAAAACCTCGATGGTGATATGCCATTCGCCGTCCCATTTCATCGCGGGTTCGGCATCGGTGAAAGGCATGGAGGCATTGAGGATTTGCATGGGCTTGCCACTGCCGCCGAACTCGCGCGTGTCGATTTTCTTCAGCGCCTCATTCATCTTGAAGATGGCATAGACCGGACTTTCCACCACACCCGCGACATCACCGATGACATAGGTCACCGGCATCAGATTCTTGTGATAGAGACTCTTCTCGACTGTGGTGCGCTCGATTCTGACAAGTTCGCGCAAGGGCACCAGCGGTGAATCGGAAGCACCGGGTTCCGGAAGGGCATTGGCATCGCCGGAGCGCACCCGCAGCGCAAGCAACTCGTCGGTCGTGGTCTTGGACGAGCGCGGGAGTTCAAGTCGGATGTTGACGTCTTCTTTTTCAGCAGGCTGGTGTAGCAGGTCGACGTTCTCGCCATCGACGGCAATCTTGAGCGTCTGCGAAATGGTGGCGGCGCTTATCCCGTGCAACGCGGCTTTTTCCTTATCGATGACAAGCTTGTCCTTTTGTTGGTCGGCTTCGCTATACCAATCGACATCGACCACGCCGGGAGTTTGCTTGAACACGCTCTTCACCTTCTCGGCGAGTTTGAGACGGTCTTGTTCGGTGGGTCCGTATATCTCAGCGACGAGAGTTTGCAGGACGGGAGGCCCCGGCGGCACCTCGGCAATGGCGACGCGGGCCTTGTAGCGTTCCGCGATAGCAGTGACACGCGGACGAATGCGTTTGGCGATGTCGTGACTCTGGGCCTTTCGCTCGCTCTTGCCGACAAGGTTGACCTGGATATCCGCCACGTTGGCACCGCGCCGCATGAAATAGTGACGCACCAGTCCGTTGAAGTTGTAGGGCGAGGCAACACCGGCATAGACCTGATAGTCGGTGACCTCCGGTTCCACGCGCACGGCCGCCGCCATTTCGCGGGCCACAGAAGCCGTTTGTTCCAGCGTGGAACCTTCCGGCATGTTCAGAATGATTTGAAACTCGCTCTTGTTGTCGAAGGGCAGCATTTTCACCATCACCCATCCGAGACCCACCGTGGCCATCGAACCTAACAAAAGAAGGACAATCCCGACGAGGAAGGCCCAGCGCCAACCGGCGTGATGAATCAACGGACTCATCACGCGGCGGTAGAGTTTGGTGAAAAAGTCCTCGGCGTGTTCGGACGCCAGGTGTTTTTTTCCGGAGCTCTCCGCGACTCCTTCGGTGAGTTTCGAATATTTCCCGCCCCAGCGCAGGATGCGGATGGATGCCCATGGCGTGACGATGAAGGCGATGAGCAGAGACCAGAACATGGCAGCGCTGGCACCGATCGGGATCGGCCGCATGTAAGGGCCCATCAAGCCGCCGACGAAGGCCATCGGCAACACCGCGGCGATCACCGCGAAGGTGGCGAGGATGGTGGGATTGCCGACTTCCCCCACGGCCTCGACGGCGATGGCCGACCAGTTACGTCCCTTGTTTTGCGGCAGATGGAAGTGCCGCACGATGTTCTCGACCACCACGATCGCATCATCGACGAGGATACCGATGCTGAAAATCAGCGCGAACAGCGTGATGCGGTTCAACGTAAAACCGTAGAGATAAAAGATGAGCAGTGTGAGCGCCAGCGTGGCCGGAATGGCGACTGCGACGATGCCCGACTCACGCCAACCCAGCGTGAGCAGGATGAGAATGGCCACGCTGAACACAGCGATGCCCATGTGCAACAGAAGTTCGTTGGATTTTTCCGCCGCCGTTTCACCATAATTGCGTGTGACGCTGACCGTCACGTCCGCCGGGATGATCGAACCCTTGAGCAGGTCCACCTTGCGAATCACCTCTTCCGCGATGGTGATGGCATTCGCGCCCGGACGCTTGGCGACAGTGAGAGTGACAGCAGGTTCATCGCCGTTCTTGCCCCCATGGAAGACATACTGCGTGGGTTCCTCGCCACCATCGAAAATCTCGGCCACCTCGCGCAAATACACCGGACGTCCGCTGAACACACCGATGACCACATTGCCAACATCCTCCGCGGTTTTGAGAAACGCCCCGGTTTCGACAAGCACCTCGTGGTTTCCCGTGGTCAACCCGCCCGCTCGGAATTGCTGGTTCGCCTGCTGGAGCATCGGGACCAGGCCTGCCGGACTCAGATTGCGCGAGGCGAGCTTCACCGGATCCAGCAGGACCCGCACCGCCTGGCGCGATCCGCCTAACAACGATGTCTCCGCCACCTGGGGCACTTGTTTCACCGATTCATCCACCTGCGCGGCAAGCCGCCTCAGGGTCAGATGATCGTAGCGCTCGCTATGAAACGTCAGCGCCAGAACCGGCACGTCATCGATGCTCTTCGGCTTGATCAGCGGCCACGTCACACCCGGCGGGATGCGGTCGAAATTCGAGCGCAGTTTTTCGGTGAGCCTCACCAGGCTGCGTTCGGGATCCTCGCCGACCTTGAAGCGCACGATGACCAGGCTCTCGCTGTCGCGCGAGGTCGAGTAAATGTATTCCACGCCGGGCATTTCCCACAGCAACTTCTCCATCGGACGCGTGGCGCGCTCTTCGACTTCCTTGGAACTGGAACCCGGCATCGAAACCATCACATCGACCATCGGCACCTTGATCTGCGGTTCTTCCTCGCGCGGGAGAAGGATGATGGCCGCCGCACCTAACAATACTGCCGCAATGACGATCAGCGGCGTGAGTTTCGAGTCGATGAATGCCGCTGCGATCCGACCGGCGATGCCGGGGGACGGGTTCTCTTGGGATGAACCGCTCATGACCGGAGTGTTACGGGTTGTCCATCGGTGAGTTTCGCAACATCGCTGATGATGACTTGCTCACCCTCCTCAAGGCCTGATAGAATCCCGACACCGCCATCCACCGCCTTGCCTGTCTTGACGAGACGCAGCGTGGCGCGTCCATCGCGGATGACGAAGACCACTTCCATCTGACCGCGCTTGATCACCGCTCCGGCTGGCACTTTCAGCACCTTGGTTTCCGCTACGGGAACCGACACCCGGCCGAATTGGCCTGTGTGCAGGCCGGCGGCGTTTGTTAGATCGAATTTCACCTGAAATGTCCGACTCGCCGCGTCGGCCACCGGCGCGATCTCGCTCACCGTGCCTTCGAAAGCCTGCGGAATCGAGGCCACCTTCACCTGCATCTTGTCACCCGGTTTCACGCGCTCGAGGATCGCCTCCGGGAGATCGGCTTCGAAACGCAGCGAGCCCGGAGCCTCTATTTCCATCAGAGCTTTTCCCGGCATCGCAAGATCCCCGACATCGGCGAGCTTGCGGGTGATGACTCCATCAAAGGGAGCCGTCACCCGCGCATAACCGAGCATCGTTTCAGCCTCGCTCAATGCTGCGGCCGCCACCTTCTGCCGGGCATCCGCTGTGTCGTAGTCCTGCTTGCTGATGGCATTGGTGGCGATGAGTTGTTTGTAGCGCGCCAGATCCTTGACGGCCTGATCCAGTGTGGCGGTCGCCTGTTCGCGCCGCGCGAGGATTTCCCCGGCGTCCACCTCGGCGAGGAGTGCTCCGGATTTCACCATTTGGCCCGGCGCAACCAGGTATTGCAGGACACGCCCGCTCACCTTCGCCTCGATCACCGCCCGTTGTTTCGAGCGCACCGTGCCCACGACTTCCTCGGAGGCTTGATGGAGTTCGAAGCCAACGGTCATGGCCTGGACCGGCAGCGCATCACCCGTGGCTTGCGATGAATTGGCCGGTTGGCGCTTGCCACAACTCGCCAACATGAGTGATGGCAGGATAAAAACGAGAGCGAGGCGATGGTATGGTTTTTTCATGGTGGGTTCATGATTCGTTTGGCCCCATGTGTGAGAGCCTGCCTTTGAAATGGCAGGGACCGATCCTCCGGGCGGTCCGGTAAAAGAAATGAGAATGAATCCACGCATACAATGCTTAAAAATCCGTTCATGGCTGGTTTCTCGCTTTCCATTCTCGCGGACCGCTCGGAGATCGGTCCCTGCCTTTGCGTGTTTTCAGACAGGCTCCGAGCCTGTTTCCGCGCTGTTATTGCATCCGGATGAGCTCGGGAGTTTCGGTAAGGGCCTCGATCTTGCGGATTGTCGCGCGGATGAATTCGGCTTTCTGACGGCTCAAGTTTGGGGGAAAACCCTTTTCGCCTGGCGCAATTTCATCGGCGTAGCGTTGGAGTTGGGGGATCATGGATTTGGCGTGGGTGCCATAGGTGCAAAGGATGTCCATCAGAGTGACAATCCGTTTCTCGCTTCCCCAAAGGTTTTGGGTGCGCGCGTAGTCCACACAGGTTTGGATTCCTTCTTCGATGTGATGCTGGGTCAACACGTTCAGGCCCTCGATGCGCACGCCGTCGGCAAACATTTCACCGCTGGGAGACGGTACGACCACCGCTTGATAGATCGCTGGAAGCAGCGGTTCGATCTCCTTGTAGGAAAGTTTCCGATAGACCGAGGCGATGGAACCACGGGCGCGGCCATCCTGGTTTTTCAATCCGGCACGCACGGCTTTATAAAGGAGTTCAAGATCCACTCCATCGAGCGAATTCTTGAGCATCTGCCCGAAGACGGCGGAGCTGATGAAGCGTTGTTCCATGCCGCGCGGGTCATCCTTGGCGGGGGCTCTGGCAATCATTTCTAGCAGCTCCGGCAAAGCGGGCATCGCCGGCTTGCCGATGGCGGCCAGTGCTTCAGCTGCACAGATGCGCAGCCAGTAATCCTTGTCCTGAAGGGTGTTTCGGAGCGCAGGCACCGCGGGTGCGGATTTTTCCTTGAGCAGGGCGAGTGCCTGGCAGGCACCGAGGCGGCTTTGGAGATCCTTGGATACTAACAATTTTACCAGCACATCGACCGGCGCGTCCTTGCGACGGGAAATCGCGATTGAGGCGCGATCTCTCACCACCGGCGACCAATGGCCCAAACGCTTGAAAAGCTCTTCATCGCTCATCTTGTCGTAAACACTGTAGCGGTCCTTATTGGTCCAACCACCGCCATCGAGGACTACTTGTTTGGCTTCGGCCTCGCTGAGTTTCGGAATTTTACTTTCACGCTTGCCGGTGAGATGGATTTTCTGGAGAGGCATGGCATAGGCGAGCAGATAGGCGCCGGTGGCATCCCAACCGCCGGTGGAGTCGCCATTGATTTGGGGTGGACCTGGATGGCGGAAGCTGCCATCCCAACCGCGAGCGAAGTCATAATACCATGCGCCGAACTCGTGCATCCACGCGCCGGTCGCTTGTGGTCCGCATTGCGCCACGCCGGGCATCGCCCAGGTCAGATTCCAAAAGTTCCCCGTATGACCGGTGTCGCGTTCGTTTCCGTGGCAGGCCAGGCACATGCGGGCGAAATATCCGGCGACTTCAGGTTCATCGAGCAGGTTGAACAACACGGCGGCCATGCCGTTCTTGCCATTGTCATCGTGGTTTTGAATCCATGGGCCGTGGTCACCGTAGGGCACCGATCCTTTGCCGGCATAAAACCGGAGCAATTTCGTGCTGCGATCGATGGCGAGATCGATGACCGGGTCCTTGACGCCTGCCGAGCGAGCCAGCACGAGGGAAATCGTCAGCGGCACACCCGGTGCATTCATCATGCCGTAACCTGCAAGCCGACCATCGGGCAGGGCAAACTTATGCCCCCATGAACCGACGTTGCTCTGGCCCTTGGCGGACTCCATCGCAAGCCTGCGCAAGCCCGGCATGACCGATTCGTCACCTGTGGCCATTTTGTATTCGGCCAACAGTGTGATCACATATCCATAAAACCATGTCTGCATCTTCTCGTCCGAGAAGTTAGACGCCCATTCGGCTTCGCGCTTCACCAGCGGCGTGTAGCTGGGATTTCCACTGGCCAGCAATGCCAGCGCATTGAGCGAGCGGGTGATGGGAGACTGGTCATTGGGATAATTTTTGGTCGCCATCCGTTTCGCTAATGCCTCGCATCCCAGTTCGAGGATGCGTTTCGACTTCGGGCAATCATACGGAGCGGTGGCGCTGTAATCGCCGAGCACCGGGAGCTTCACCGCGATTTCCTCGGTCTTTCCAGCGCGCCAACGGGTCATCGATAGTTCACCCTTTCCGGCATTCGATTCCGTGAAGGTCAGTGCCTTGCCGAACTCACTACGTGCGTCGTAGGAAAACGCCTTGCCTGCAGTCCCGAGGATCACGTCGCCTTTTTGCAGAATACCATCGGCGGGCGATCCCTTGGCGACCTCGGTGATGGCGATTTGCCGTGCATCGGAGGTGGTGAGCTTGTCACAGTAGATCCATCCGGTGGCTCCTGTGGCGCCGAGCGTCCATACATGCGTCGCCACCTCGGGGATGGAATCGCCTTTGGTGAAGTCGGGGTTTTTGACCTCGATTCTCGGTCCGCCCGCGACGACCGAAACGGCGAGAAGGAGGGTGGATACGACCGTGTAGGTGGTGATTTGATAAACAGCTTTCATGGATCAATTGTGTGAACTTGGGATCTTTGATACGGAAGTTACTGAGAATTGTTACAGCGTTCTACTCGCTGATTTTAGGGGTTTCCATTATTGCTTGTGTCATGATAGGACATGGGCGTGCGGAAAACACTACCCCAACCCGACCCGGAACATCCGATCACGGAGGAGGAGGTTCACAAACAAGTCCTCTTCGAACTGGAGACTCAGGAGCAGACGCTCTTGTCGGGTGCCACCAGTCGTTTGCACAATTTGACCACCTTGTTCCGGGTGAGCCGGGATTTGTTCAGGGCCTTCCGCATGCTGAATTTCGCCGGACCATGCGTGACGATTTTCGGATCGGCACGGACCCTGCCGGGGACGCGTTACTACGAGATGGCACGCCAGATGGGCGCGGCCTGCGCGCGGTTGGGCTTCACCGTGATGACCGGCGGCGGGCCCGGCATCATGCAAGCCGGAAACCAGGGGGCGTTTGAAATCGGAGGCAGGTCGATCGGTGTCAACATTGAGCTGCCGTTCGAGCAGGAGCTCAATCCGTATGTTCAGCACTCGATTACGATGCGTTATTTTTTCACCCGCAAGGTGGTGTTGGTGAAGTATTCTTACGCCTTCATCGTGATGCCGGGAGGTGCCGGCACGATGGACGAGATGTTTGAGACGATGACCCTGATCCAGACGGGGAAACTGAAGATTTTTCCGATCGTCCTGATGGGCAAGGACTATTGGCAGCCGCTGATGGACTTCGTGCACCGCATGGCGGAGCATGGGATGATCAGCCCGGATGATCCGGATCTGATCTTCTTCACCGATAGCATCGAGGAGGCCACGGCGCATCTCCAGCGCTATGCCGTGCGGCAGTTCGGGCTACGCCACAAGCGCGTGCCCAAGGCGTTGCGCATTCTTGGGGAGAAACCGATGGCTCGTTAGGTCCTCAGGATTTCGGAAGGAAGTATCGGCGTTGTTTCTCCGAAACCGGCATTTCCAAGCGGTCCATAACGGCCAGCATGTCCTCCCAGACCATGCGCTTGATCGTGAGGTCCGCATCGCTTCGCAGCAGATAGCTCGGGTGATAGGTAACGCGCAGCGGGACACCTTCGCATTCATGCCATGATCCGCGCATGACGGTGACATCATTGCCCGCTCCTAACAAACTCTCCGCCGCAGTGGCTCCCAGCGCGATGACGCAGGCGGGGCGGATGATGCCGATTTCCGCGCGAACGAACGGCAGGCATGCGGCGATTTCCGCGGGATCGGGTTTACGGTTGTTAGTCGTCTGACGCGGAGTGGCAGGGCGGAACTTGACGACCGTGGAAATGTAAACCTCCGCTCTTGAAATCCCCATCGCACGCAGGATGTCATCGAGTTTCTGGCCGGCGGGGCCGACGAAGGGTTCGCATTTTTTTTCCTCTTCGTATCCGGGAGCCTCGCCGACAAACATGATCCGCGCATCGGGATTTCCGGTTGAGAAAACCATGGTCTCGCGCAGGGTCGAGAGGGCTTTGGCCGGCGGCCACGATTCGGCCTGCTGCCGCAGTGATGCCAGGCGTTCTTCCTTCGAGCTACCTTGAGCCGTCACCACCGTAGGAACGGCGACAGGCTGCGGGGCCATGGCGGTGGCGGGCACCATCGTGGGG
>Ga0194063_10002652_pt1 | contig 11018 bp, 12 predicted proteins | sample SepL3720m_MetaG_FD_155459 | JGI IMG/M metagenome (GOLD analysis project Ga0194063, IMG submission 155459) | Anoxic zone freshwater microbial communities from boreal shield lake in IISD Experimental Lakes Area, Ontario, Canada - Sep2016-L373-20m | ecosystem: Environmental > Aquatic > Freshwater...
GAGGAAGGGAGAAGAGCGCGGTTCGGACGCCTGGGGCCCCAGCCCCAGAGGCCGCAGCGACGGAAGCCGCTACGGCGGCTGGCGATCCGCTGGCACAACAATCGCCCGCAGACACAGCCGCTCGCCGGGCGGCGCGGCAGTTGACCTGATCCCGGTTTCACGCCTGGGAGCTGGGCCGCGCTGCCAGTGACCACGTGCTCCACTCCAGACCCGCCAACCGGTGCTTGGGGCTCGCTGCCGCTGGCTCTGGGCGAGGCTGGATGGCACGGCGAAGGCAGCAGCGGCGATGGAGCGGATCTGTGAACCGGAGCTGATGGATGATCCCGAGCAGGCCCGCGTCTACGCCGAGGCCGATTTCGCCGCCAGCGACGCGGCCCTGGTGGAGCGCATCATCACCCTGGCGGCTCCCCAGGGGCTGGGATCCCGGGTGGTGGACCTGGGCTGCGGCCCGGGCAACATCAGCTGGCGGCTTGCGGAGCGCTGCCCCGCCAGTGAGCTGATCGGCCTTGATGGCGCCGCGACGATGCTGGCCATCGCCGAGCAGCGACGGGCGGCCGCCCCGGAACGCTGGCCGCTGCTGCGCTTTCGCTGCCTGAGCCTGCCGCTTGCCGAGGCGGACTGGGACGGTCTGGCGGGCAGCTGCAGCGCCATCGTCAGCAACAGCCTGTTGCATCACCTCCACGATCCGGCGCTGCTCTGGACGGCGGTGCAGCGGCTGGCGGCCCCGGGGGCCCTGGTCCACATCCACGATCTGCGCCGGCCGGAGGATCCGGCGGCTCTCGAGGCCCTGGTGCAGCGCCACGCCAGTGACTGTGACCCCCTGTTGCGCCGTGATTACGCCGCCTCGCTGCGGGCCGCCTTCCGGCTCGAGGAGGTGCAGGAGCAGCTGCGGCTGGCCGGCCTGGCGACTGCTGGCCGGACAGGTCTGCGGGTTGAGGCCCGTGAGGATCGCTACCTGGAGGTGCAGGGACGACTGGCCTGAAGCCCCGGCCCACCTGTCAGGCTGGCTCGATGATCAGCGCTTCGACCCCCGGCGGCTCCGGCCCCAATGCCGTGCAGGCCCCTGACGCCAGCGCCGAACTGGCGCACCTGGCCCTGGTGGCTGCCGTCGCCAGGCGCCGCAACTTCGCGATCATTTCGCACCCGGACGCCGGCAAGACCACCCTCACCGAAAAACTGCTGCTCTACGGCGGTGCGATCCAGCAGGCCGGGGCCGTGAAGGCCAAGGGCGAACAGCGCAAGGTCACCTCCGACTGGATGGAGCTGGAGAAACAGCGGGGCATCTCGATCACCTCGACGGTGCTGCAATTCGACTACGCCGGCAGCACGATCAACCTGCTCGATACACCTGGCCACCAGGACTTTTCCGAGGATACCTACCGCACCCTGGCCGCCGCTGACAACGCGGTGATGCTCGAAGACGCCGCCAAGGGTCTGGAGCCCCAGACGCGCAAGTTGTTCGAGGTCTGCCGAATGCGCAAGATCCCGATCTTCACCTTCATCAACAAGATGGATCGCCCCGGCCGCGAGCCGCTGGAGCTGCTCGATGAGATCGAACAGGAGCTGGGCCTGGCCTGCTGGCCGGTCAACTGGCCGATCGGCAGCGGTGATCGCTTCCGCGGTGTGATCGACCGGCGCAGCCAGGAGGTGATTCTGTTCGAGCGGGCTGAGCGCGGCCGCCAGAGTGCCGAGAAGCGCCTGGCCGCCACCGCCCCCGAACTGGCCGATCTGGTCGAACCGGAGCTGCTGGCCCAGGCGCTGGAGGAACTGGAGCTGCTCGATGGGGCCGGTGCCGAACTCGATCTGGAGCTGGTGCATGCCGGTGAACTCTCACCGGTGTTCTTCGGCTCGGCGATGACCAACTTCGGCGTGCGTCCCTTCCTCGATGCCTTTCTCGACCTGGCCCAGAAACCCACGGCCCGCACCAGCAGCGAGGGGGAGGTGGATCCCTTGCGGCCGGAGTTCAGTGGCTTCGTGTTCAAGCTCCAGGCCAACATGGACCCACGCCATCGCGACCGGGTCGCCTTCGTGCGGGTGTGTTCGGGCAAGTTCGAGAAGGACATGAGCGTGCGTCATGCCCGCAGCGGCCGCACGATCCGCCTGTCCCGGCCTCAGAAGCTGTTCGGCCAGGAGCGGGAGGTGGTGGAGGATGCCTATCCGGGCGATGTGATCGGCCTCAACAACCCCGGCATGTTCGCCATCGGCGACACGCTCTACACCGGCACCCGGGTGGAATACGAGGGGATTCCCTGCTTCAGTCCCGAGATCTTCGCCTGGTTGCGCAATCCCAACCCTTCGGCCTTCAAGAGCTTCCGCAAGGGGGTGAATGAACTGCGGGAGGAGGGCGCCGTCCAGGTGATTTATGACACCGATGCCAGCAAGCGCGATCCGATCCTGGCGGCGGTGGGACAGCTGCAGCTGGAGGTGGTGCAATATCGGCTCGAGCACGAATATGGGGTCAAGACCCGGATCGAACCGATGGAGTTCACGGTGGCTCGCTGGGTCACAGGCGGCTGGCCGGCGCTGGAGAAGGTGGGTCGCATCTTCAACTGCAAGACGGTGCGCGATCCCTGGGACCGGCCGGTGCTGCTGTTCCGCAACGACTGGAACCTCAATCAACTGCGGGATGACCATCCGGAGCTCGAGCTCAGTGCCGTGGCGCCGGTGGTCAGCGGCGTCGAGCCGATCGCCCTCTGAAAAGACCCGGTATTCGGGAGGCCGATCCGGGTGCAGCTGGGTCACGGAAGCGGCCGCACCGGGCCAGAATGGACGCAACATTTCGTCACGCTGCAACCCATGGTGCCCGTGACGTCGGCCCAGTCGGCCCAGGTCAATCTCAGCTCGACGCCCCTCTGGCTGGTGCGTCCCCGCAGCGATGGCGGCAGTGACTACGTCAGCTTCATGCCGGCCCTGGTGGCCCCGGCCGGTGCCCTGGTCGAGATCCGGCTCGGCAGCCATCTGCCCCCCCAGATGCCCCTGCTCAAGCGCCGCCTGAAGCTGGCACCGGCCGAAGCTGAAGCCTGTCGCCACCGCCTGCAACAGGAGGACGGATATCAGCGCAGTGAACCACTCTTTTAGCCCGTTCTCGGTACGCTCGATGGCATGAACCACGGCAACGATCCGGCTTCCGATTCCTCCAGGCCCTCTGAGCCCGGCTCCGGCACGCCCTATCAGCGTCTGGGCGTGGAGCCCGACGCCTCCTTTGATCTGATTCAGGCTCGGCGGGATGCCCTGCTGGCCGAGGTGCCTGACGACCCCATGGCCCGTTCCCGCATCGATGCGGCCTACGACGCCATCCTGATGGACCGGCTCAAGGAACGGCAGCAGGGGCGGGTCAGCACGGCGGCCCGCAGTGCCTCCCAACGCGAGCAGGTGCAGCCGCCGCCCAGCCGACCGGCCCTCAGTGCCCTGCCGCGCCTGCCCCAGCTCCAGGCCCCGAAGCTGGGCCGGGCGAACTTCAGCCTGCCGAGCCTGTCCCTGGCCCACGGCCGCGAGTTCTGGCTGCCTCTCGGCGTGAGTGGCGGCCTGCTGATCCTGCTGTTTGCCGTGCCCTCGGCTCCAGCCCAGCTGCTGCTGGCCCTGGCCACCCTGGTGACCGTGTACTGCCTGCAGCGGCGCAACGGCCGCTTTTTGCAGGCCCTTGGCTGGAGCTTCGGCCTGCTGACCTTCGGTCTGGTGCTGGGGGGACTGCTGCTGGCGGCGATCAACCCAGCGCTGCCCCTCGGTCTGCCGATCGGCCCGGATCAGGTGCAGAGCTTGCCTGCCCTGCTGCTGCTGCTGCTCGGCGGCCTGCTGATCGCCTAGAACCGCTGATCGCCCTGGCCCAGCTGATCGCTCAGGCCGGTTCCAGTTCGCGGATCAGCTCCTGCAGTTCATCGGCTTCCACCTGATAGACGGTGCTGCAGAAATGGCAGACCAGTTCCGCCTGGCCGTCTTCGCGCAGCATGGCCGTGAGTTCATCGCGGCCCAGGATTTTGAGTGCCCCGACACTGCGGCTGCGGCTGCAGGGGCAGTGGAAGCGAACGGGGGTGATGCTGGCTCGATCCTGCAGGGGCTGGGGATCGAGGTCGGGGAAGATGTCCTCGAGCAGTGCCTGCAGCTGGTTGGCGTGGGCGGCCAGGCGCTGGCTGAAACCGCTGATCTCGCGGCAGCGCTCCTCCAGCAGGGCCACCAGCGCCGGTTCCCGGGCCGCCTTGGGCAGCACCTGCACCAGCACCCCACCGCTGCAACGCACCCCCTGGCTGTCGATCTGCTCACCGACAAACACAGCCGATGGGGTCTGCTCGGAGTGCAGCAGATAGGAGGCCACGTCATCGCCGATGCCGCCACTCACCAGCTCGACGGTGCTGCTGAACGGTTCACCTTCGCCCAGGTCGCGCACCATATGCAGGTAGCCGGTGCCGCTGGCCCGCTTCAGATCGAAGTGGACCAGACCATCGGCGCCCGTGACCAGAGGAAGCTCCAGGCCTGGGTTGCCCACGTGGCCGCGCACGCTGCCATCGCGGCCAGCATCCACCATCAGTCCCCGCAGCGGCCCATCGGACTGGATGCGCAGATTGACCCGGCCATGGGCCACCTTCATCGAGCTGGCCAGCAGCAGGCCGGCGCTCATCGCCCGCCCCAGCAGGGTGGTGGTCAGAAACGACAGGCCGTGGCGTCGCCTGGCCTCTTCACTGGTGGCAGTGGTGGTGACCGCCACCAGGCGGATACCGCCTGCGGCAGCGGTGGCCCGCAGCAGTTGATCGGCCATCACCCCATCCCATCTGGCGGCATCGTAAGGAGACGGCCCTGCTCCAGGCGCCAGGCCCGCTGCACGAGGCCTCGAAACAGTTCCGGTTCATGGGTGACGATCAGCAGCGCCCGCTCCCGCGCCAGTTGCTGCAGCAACTCCAGCACCTCATCGCGCACGGTCCAGTCCAGGCCGGCGGTGGGTTCATCGAGCAGCAGCACCTTGGGATCGCGCAACAGCTGCACCGCCAGCGAGAGCCGCCGCTGCTGGCCGCCACTGAGGCGCTCCGGCGCCTGTTGCAGCGAGATGTTTCCCAGCCCCACCTGTTGCAGCACCCGGCTGGCCCGCTCGGAGTCGAAGCGCCGCTGGCCGAGCCGCAGTTCCTGGCCGACGCTCAGGCCGAGGAAATGGCGCTCCGGGAACTGGAACACCAGGCCGCACAGCCAGCGCCGCTGGCGGGCGGTGAGCGTTTCGCCATGCCAGAGAATCCGGCCGCCGTCCGGTTCGGCCAGGCCACTGATCAGTTCCAGCAGGGTGGTCTTGCCACTGCCACTGCGGCCGGCCACCAGAGCGGCCTCGCCGCTGGGCAGCTGCAGCGACACCTCGCGCAGCACCGGCGCGGCGGCTGTGGCCGGGTGATAGGAGAGGGCATGCAACTCAAGCATTCACCCAGCATGACGGCCAGTGGCCTGGTGCCAGCGGCCTGCCGCCTGCGGTCCGGCGTCAGCGATCAGCCCCGGCGCCGCTGGTCAAAGGATGGCCCTGGTGCGCTCTGCGTGATTGCATGAGGGGGTCGTGAAGCGCGAAGCATCGAGAACTGCCATGGAGGTTCGCTTTCGCGAAGTCGATCCCTTCAACTGCTGGATCTGGTTGCGCTTCCTGGATGTGCCAGGGGCCACGGAGCGCGGCTATGTGGAGACCGCCTTCGACAGCTGGTTCTTTCTGGGCAAGCTGGGCGGCTTCAATGCCGAGAATCTGCAGGCCCATGAGGCCGGCGCCGAGCTCAGCTGGCTGGCCTGGGATGACCATCAGGCCGAGCGGGCCCTGCCGGCTCTGATGCACAACATGGGACCGATGGAATACCAGGAGCACTGGGCCCGCTGCTGGCTCGATCTGGGCACCAGCGATGCCTTCGCCCTCGATGTGCTGGTCAATACCTTGGCCAGGCTCGATCAGGACGTGCTGCTGATCGAGGAGCTGCTGATCGGCGGACTCAACGAGGACTGGCCGATTGAGGAGGAGCCCGAAAGCCTCTTTCCCACCTCTGGAGACTGAATTGCGGCCATGGCGAGGGAGTTGCGCCGCCTGTTGATCAGCCCCGAGCGGCTGGGGGCCGCCGGCGGCGAGGGCCAACGCCGACTGGCGATCAACGAGGCCGAGGCCCATTACCTGAGGCGGGTGTTGCGGCTCGGCTGCGGTGATTCGCTGGCGGTGGTGGATGGCCAGGGACGGTTGTGGACAGCCGAACTGGCGGCCGACGGGGCCGTGCTGCTGCAGCAGTCCTTGGCCGAGCCCCTGCAGAGCTGTGCGGCGGCCAGCCCCTTGATCAGCCTGGCGATGGCCGTGCCGCGCCGCGATGGCGAGCTGGTCTGGCGGATGGCCACCGAGATCGGTGTCGATCGCCTCCAGCCCCTGATCGCCCAGCGCAGCCAGGGGCGCGAACAGGGTCAGCAGACGTGGCCGCTGGAACGCTGGCGCACAATCGTGCAGGAGGCCACCGAGCAGTGTGAGCGACTCTGGCTGCCTCAGATGGAGCCGCCCCGCAGCGCCCTGGAGCTGTTGGCCGAAACGCCGCAGGGTCTGGGCCTGATCGCCACCACTCGCCGCTCGAGGTTGCCGCTGCTGGAATCGGCGCTGGCTGCTGAGAGCACAGCTTCTGTGATCACAGCTCCCCAGTCCACAACCTCGCAGATCACAGCCTTGGAGACCATGGCGACGGCGGGGCCGTTGGCGGGGAGCGGATCGCGGCACTCCCAGGCGCTCTCTCTGGCCATCGGCCCGGAAGGGGGCTGGTCGGATCAGGAACTCGCCACGGCAGAGGCTGCAGGCTGGCTAGCCGTGTCGCTGGGGGAGCCGATTCTGCGCACCGCCACGGCGGCGATCGCCGGGGTGAGCCGGCTGGCGAGCTGGCGGGCGCTCAGCCGCGCATCATTCCCTTCCCCATTTCCTTGAAGCCAGCCAGGTTGGCACCGCCGGTGCGGCGACTGATCGGCGTGGCGCCGCCGGCGGTGACGCACTCGGGGGCGAAGGTGACCTTGCTGGGGGCCGGACGATCGGCCTGGGCTGCCGCCAGTTCCGCCACCATCGCTTCAGCGGTGGTGAGGGTGGTGACTGGATCTGCCGCCGGAGCGTCTCCTGCCTGGGCTGGGGACGCCTGGGTGGAGACTGGATTGCTGGACCCAGCCGGCTTGGCTGTAGCCGCTGGGACTGTGTCTGCCGCGGCAGTGGCCTGCTTGACCGGGGCAATGACGGCCGGTTTCTGCTGATCAGCGCCGCCGAGGTCAAGGAAGAACTTGGGCTTGAAGATCATGGCGCCGCATCGAGAACCGATGGCGCCATTATCCGGGGCCACTCGCACCAGCGGCGGCCTGTCTTAGATCTGTGCAACACGAGAGCCATCGACGTGCTGCAGCTGCCGCCCCAGGACAGCGTTCACTGGTTGACGGCCCTGCTGCTCAACGGGGCCCTGATCAGCCTGGCGCAACGGTTGCCCCTGCTCACCCGTTCCGGCTGGATCCATGCCGGTGTGCTGGGCACCCTGCTCTGGGGAACGCTGGGCTGGCCCGGTTGGCTGGCGGTGGTGGCTTACCTGGCGCTGGGGTCTCTGGTCACCCGGCTGGGTTTTCGCCGCAAACAGAGCAGCGGCCTGGCGGAGGCCCGCGGCGGCCGGCGCGGGCCTGAAAATGTCTGGGGTTCGGCCCTGGTGGGCACGGTGCTGGCCCTGGCGACGCCGGCGGCCTCAGCGCCCTGGCAACAGCTGCTGCTGCTGGGTTTTGCCGCCAGTTTCGCCGCCAAGCTGGCGGACACCTGCGGCAGCGAGATCGGCAAGCGCTGGGGCCGCCACACCGTACTGATCACCAGCCTGCAGGCCGTGGCACCGGGGACGGAAGGGGCGATCAGCCTGGAGGGCACCGCCGCCAGCCTGGCCGGCAGCACCCTGATGGCCCTGGTGATGCTGGCCCTGGGCGTGATCAGCGGCTGGCAAGCTGCCCTGTGGGTGACCGCCGTGGGCTTGCTGGCCACCCTCCTGGAAAGCCTGATCGGCGCCACGCTGCAGCGCCGCTGGCACTGGCTGAGCAATGAGCTGGTCAATGGGCTGCAGACGTTTCTGGCCGCCGCACTGGCGATGATCCCGACGGCACTCGGCCTGATTTCCCTGGGCTGAGGCAAGGGGAATCAGGCCAGGAGGCAGCCCTCGGGGCGGGATTGCCTCCTGGCCGACACGTGCCGCCTGGACAGTCAGCTCCGCCTCGATCGAGCCTGTGGCTGGCCAGGGAATTCCGTCTGGACAGGGGCCTGGGGCCTGGCCGGAGTGTCTGGCTGCACGGAGGCCACAGCCTCCGCCGACCACTTGCTGGCCTGCTGCTGCAGGCGGCTGAGTCCGGCCTGGTAGCGGCGCTGGGCCTGGCGTGGATGGAGACCCAGTTCCTGCCCCAGGTCCACCCAGCTGGCGTCGGTGGTCAGATGGCCGACGATCAGGGCCAGCTCCAGCTGGGGCAGGGCCGCGAGCTGCTGGCGCAGCCACTGCCGTCGAGCGCTGATCGGCCCGTCTCGCTCGGCCGGATCGGCGCCAGAAGCCGCGGCAGCATCGCCCGGCGTGAGGCTGGCGGGATCGGCCAGGACCTCCAACAGGCTGGTGGTGGCCTCGTCAGCTCCAGCAGCCTGGCGGCTGGGGGCGTCGAGGCTGCGCATCGCCGTGAAGTGCTGCAGGCTCATCGCCTCCTGAAGTTTCGGCCCCTCACAGCCCAGGGATCGGGCCAGGGCACCGAGGCACAGGGGGGTGCTCCGGTCCTGGCGGCAGCGCTCCTGCAGCAGCGCGGCCTGGCGCCGCAGTTCCCAGAGCTCGCGGGGGATCTTCATCAGGCTCTGCCGATCCCGGAGTTCGTGCTGCATCGCTCCGCGGATGTAGGGCACAGCAAAGCTGCTGAGGCTGCGCCCCTTGCTGGGCTGGAAGGCCTCGATCGCGCGCAGCAGGCCGAGGCTGCCCACCTGGCTGAGATCCTCGAAAGGCAGAGAGCCCGGGCGGCTCATGCGGCCGGCAATGGCATAGACCAAAGGCAGGTTGTCGCGCACCAGGCCATCGCGCTGGCGCCGCCACATCAGGGCATCGCCACTGCTGGCGAGCTTGGCCAGGGCAACCCGGTTGCGCTGACTGAGCGAAGGGGCGACCGCCTGCTCAACAGAAGCAGGGGCCTGGAGGTGGGTCCTGGGGGGAGCAGGGTTCATGACTCTGCGGGATAGCGGTTTCACAACTTGTCACCGGTCGCCGAATTCGCAATCAGTGGCCTTTATTAATTGTTACAGAAACCAGAAATTCCGTGTTAACAACTACTGATTTGCCATCTTCTTTTGCATTTACGAACGAAAGCCTCCCACCTGCTCCCTCAGCAACTGCAAATCTGCTGCATCAAGTCTCGTCCAGTTCACTATGCGCTGGCCCGTACCACTTTCAGTGCCAGGCTGATTCGGCTGGCGCTGCTGGCCATCGCCGCCCTGATCTGATCCATTCGCCGGCACCCTCAGGCCGAGAGGCTTGCCAGCGCAAGGGTTTCCAGCTGGGCCCAGCGCAGCAGGGCCGGCCAGTTGCGCACCTTGTCGTAGACGAGGGCATGGCCCTCGCTGCTGAGATGCACGCCATCACTGTCGAGGCGCTGCAACCAATAGGGATCGGCCAGGAAGGTCTCCAGCAGGGGCAGGAAGGGCAGATCGGCTTCAAGGCAGGCCTCCTCCAGCAGGGCCTCGTAATGGCGCACCGTCTCCAGCCGATACCAGAGCACATCGGCCAGCGGCATCACCGCCTCATCGATCGGGGTCAGCCCCAGCACCAGCACCGGCGCGATCGCGCGGGCCTGGCGCAACAGCTGCTGCAGGCCAAACAGGAAAGCCTCGGGATCCAGTTGATGGCGGCCGTCCGGACGCCCCACCCGGGCGCTGTCATTGAGCCCCACCGCCAGCAGGATGCCCTGGGGGATCTGGCGCCGCAGTTCACCCCGGCAGCCCACCTCCGTGGGCAGGCGAGCCGAGACCCGCTCCAGTCCGTCGCCGCGGACACCGAGGTTGTAGAGCACCGGTCCCTGGGGCAGGCCCATCCAGTGGCGCCGCAGCCGTTCACACCAGCCGCCATGTTCGGGGTCACCCCAGCCGTAGACGCCGCTGTCGCCGAGCACCACCAGCTTGCGGGGAATGGGCAGGGCCATCGATGCTGTCCTGTCCGGCGGTGATCCTGGCTGATCCTGCCGCAAGGGCCGCTCAGGGCCTCAGCCGGGGCCTCAGGCAGGGCCTGGCTCGCTGCTGGCTGGGACCAGAACGATCACAGGGTGGCGTGAAAGCGCGCCAGACGCTCCAGGCCGTCCTCGATCGTGGCCGGTGAGGCCGCGCAGGAGAGGCGGATGCAGCGATCGTCGCCGAAGGCCACTCCCGGCACCACCGCCAGGCCCACCTCATCGAGCAGGCGGTTGCAGAGGGTCATCGAATCGAGCCCCCAGGCACTCACATCCGGGAAGGCGTAAAACGCCCCTTCCGGTGCCAGCAGGCGGATGCCCTCCATCGCCATCAGGCCCTGGCTGAGCAACGAGCGACGCTGGTTGAAATGCTCCGCCATCGTCCGCACGCAATCGCGGGAGCCGCTGATCGCCGCCAGGGCGCCGAACTGGGCGAAGCTGCAGACATTGCTGGTGCTCTGGCTCTGCAGGGCACTGGCGGCGGCCACCACATGGCGAGGGCCGGCCAGCCAGCCGATCCGCCAGCCGGTCATCGCCCAGCCCTTGGCGAAGCCGTTGACGATGAACACCCGATCGGCCAGATCCGGCGCCACCGCCGCCAGGCTGTGATGGCTGTGGCCGGGAGCCAGCAGGTATTCATAGATCTCATCGCAGACCACCGCCACCTGGGGATGGCGGCGCAACACGGCGGCGATCGCCTCCAATTCGCCGCGGCTGAGCACCATGCCGGTGGGATTGGAAGGGGTGTTGAGCACCAGCAGGCGACTGGCCGGTGTGATCGCCGCCTCCAGCTGCTCGGCCCGCAACCGGAAGCCGGTGGCGGCATCGCTGCGCAGAACGGTGACACG
>Ga0194063_10002653_pt1 | contig 11013 bp, 5 predicted proteins | sample SepL3720m_MetaG_FD_155459 | JGI IMG/M metagenome (GOLD analysis project Ga0194063, IMG submission 155459) | Anoxic zone freshwater microbial communities from boreal shield lake in IISD Experimental Lakes Area, Ontario, Canada - Sep2016-L373-20m | ecosystem: Environmental > Aquatic > Freshwater >...
GAGTAAAGCCGCGGCAGTGCTGACATGGAATAATCCAACGACTATCACGTATGGAACGGCGCTGAGCGGAACGCAGTTGAATGCGGTGGCGAGCGTGAACGGAACATTCAGCTACACGCCTGTGACTGGAACGGTACTGGGAGCAGGAAACCAAACGCTGAGCACGATCTTCACGCCAAGCGACGCGGCAAACTACAATACGGGGAACAGATCGGTGACGCTCGTGGTAGGTAAGGGTAACCAAACAATCGGAGCTTTCAACGCTCTGGGAGATAAAGTCTATGGCATTTCGCCATTTGTCGTTACGGCACCAACAGCGAATTCAAATTTGAGTGTGATGATTAGCGTGAAAAGCGGACCAGCGACGATCTCGGCAAACAATACAGTGACATTGACAGGAGTCGGCACTGTTATGCTGGCTGCTAATCAGGTTGGCTCTGCCAACTTCAATGCGGCTACAGAAGTGACGACGAGCTTTGCGGTGACGAAGGGCAATCAAACGATTGGAGCCTTTGGATTGATTGGAAGCAAAGCGTATGGAGATGCCTCATTCGTCGTAACGCCGCCAGTGGCCAGTTCTGGCCTGCCTGTGACGTTGAGTGTAAAGAGTGGGAATGTCACCCTCTCGACCAACAACACCGTGACATTGAATGGTATTGGCCCCGTTGTCCTAGCGGCCAATCAGGCAGGCAACGCCAACTTCAATGCGGCCACGGAGATCACGGTTTTGTTTAATGTCACAAGGCCTCTTTCGAAACTTACGATACCAGTACCCGTATCTACAGATGGATCTGTTACCGTAGGATTCGAAGGTGAAACGATGAGGGAGATTGGAGCTAACTATACGGTCTCAGCCATTCCAGCCAGCGGGATGATCTTTAAAGAATGGAGAAAGAATACGTCGTCTCTCACCTCCAACTCGACATTGAAATTCACCATGGAGCCGAACCTCAAGCTAACCCCTGTTTTTGCTACTGACTTTACGAAGCTTGCGGGCATGTACAATGGGTTGGTAGGGATTGGTGAAATCGGAACGGGTTCCGCACAGGACATGCAGTCATTCCCTGTGAAAAATGGCTTCGTTAGGTTCAGCCTTGCTTCGACTGGAGTGGTGAGTGGTAACTTGAGTATCGAGGGACAAATCAGTGCCTTCGGAGGCAATTTTACGGCTAACAAAACGGTTTCGATTTCTATAATCAGGGCGAATACAACGGCTGTCCCCGCCTTGCTAGAACTCACATCCTCGCTGCCAGGTGAAATCTCAGGTAATGTAACGGTGTCTGGCAATAAGCTTCCTTTCAGGGCGCTACGCGCGGCCTATTCCGAAAATGCCACGGCGCATGCTCTCGGGAATAAAACTTATACCCTAGCGATCCCTGCCCCAGCTGGAGTTTCAGTTGGGCATGGATTTGCAAGTGTATCGATTGAAGGAAATGGTGTTGCGACAGTTGTTGGTAAGTTGGCTACTGGTGATGCCATTTCCGCATCCGCAGGCATTGTTGACTCGGGTGACGGAAACTGGGTGCTCCCGCTCTATTCCACAGGCAATAGCGTTGTTACTGGTGAAATCGTAATACCCAAATCGCCAAGTGCAGGAACTGCGGAAGTGGCAGGGACTGTGGAGTGGTTGCGCAAACCGAATGCTGGAACGGCACTCTTCCCTACTGGGTTCCTCAAACGCTCAACCATTGTTGGAAGCAAGTATAGTGTCGTCACAGGAAAATCCTTCCTAAGCGGAAACGCGACAACGGCAAACTTTACTCTAGGCATTGATCCTCTGAAAAAGGTTTTACCTGCGGTAATTTCACAAAAAGGATCTTGGTCATCAAGTAATGTGCCTGCATTTACTCAGCCCATTACATCCGGGCTGATCATGAGTTTCATCCCTGCTAATGGAAATATCCAAGGCACCTTCAACCGGACCGTAAATGGGGCTCCTGTTTCGACGGCCTTCCAAGGAGTCATGTTCGCAAGTCCGCTATCATTTGCGACAGGTCAGCCGATGATAAGAGGTGCCGGATATTTCCTAAGCGGAAACCAAACCGTACCAGTGCAGATAACGGTTCCTTAGTTTTTGGGGGCACTCCCCTAATCCACGACGACCATGCAGTCTCCGTAACTGAAGAATCGGTAGCGTTCGCGAATGGCTTCTTGGTAGGCGCGGAAGGTATTTTCGTAGCCGGCCATGGAGCAGACGAGCATGAGGAGCGTCGAGCCGGGGAGGTGGAAATTCGTGAGGAGGGCGCCGGTATGTTTGAACGTGTAAGGCGGACGGATAAAAATGCGGGTGCGTCCATCGTGGGGCAAGATCTGTCCCGGCGGTTGAGATTCGAGCACGCGGGCGGCGGTCGTTCCAATAGCGAAGACGCGCTCGGCCGCGTTGATGGCGGCGGCTGAATCGGGGCTGATCGAGTAAACTTCCTCGTGCATCGTATGCTCGCGGATGTCTTCTGTTTTTACCGGCAAAAATGTTCCTGCACCGACATGGAGTGTGACGAAGCTATGTGGGATCGAAGCAAGGATGGCGGGGGTAAAGTGAAGTCCAGCCGTGGGAGCCGCGATGGAGCCGAGGGCTTGGGCATAGACGGTTTGGTACCGCTCGTCATCTGCGGCGTCAGCTCCGCGCTTAAAGTAGGGAGGAAGAGGCATGTGCCCGTGCTTTTCGAGGTCAGGCGGCGACTCAAATTGGATGATTCGTTCGCCTTCGGGAAGGACGTCCAAAACCTGGGCGACCGTTCCGGCGATGGGAATACGGACGCCCTTCTTGAGCTTGCGACCCGGTCGGGTGAGGCATTTCCATTTGGTATCACCCAGAGACTCGAGGAGGAAAATCTCGATGGCGGGAGATTCTGAGAGGAGTCGGGCCTTGATGACGCGGGAGTCATTCAGAACGACCCGATCGCCTTTTTGCAAAAGGGACGGAAAATCGCGGAACATCCGATGCTCGATCTCTCCGGATTTTCGGTGCAGGACGAGCATGCGGGAATCATCCCGGCGTTCGGGCGGGCGGTTTGCTACGAGTTCGGGCGGGAGTTCGTAGTGGTAATCACCAAGGCGGTCGAGCATGCGTTAGACGGCTTTTTTGATGCGGGTGAATCCGCAGCGGGCAGCGGCAGCTCCTACGAGCTCGGCGACACGACGCTTGAGTCGGCGTGCTCTAAAGAAGAGGAACAGCTCAAAAAGCACGTAAGGAACCCACGGCCATACAGAGGCCTCGGGGATGAAGAATTGCTGGTAAGAAAGAATGCCCAAGAGGATGAAACTCAAAAGGAATGTGGTCGCCACCATGCGAGTGCGCAGGTGAACTCGGGTGAGGCATTTGGGGCCACCATGGTATTCCGTGACCGAGCGCATTTGGATGCCCCACCAGAAACTACCGTAGATCTGGACGTCCCAATTTTTCCAACCGGTATCAAGTGAGTAGTTCCAGCCTTCGCTTTCCAGAGCCTGAATACTTTCTTGCAGGAGGCGTTCGCGACCATGTCCGTCCTCACTCCAGAAGCGGAGATTCGTGATGCTGCCTCTCGCGGGTTTGAAATCCTTTTCTACGCTGGCGATAACGGCCGGCGGGGTGCGCTTGAATCTGAGCCAGGTAAAATAGCGGGCCCATCCGCGAACGAGGGGCTGGGCGAGGGCAAGGAAGGCCACGAGCAATCGCGCGGGGATCGTGTCGTGCTTGGCTTCCAAGCGCGCATGGATCATGTAGGAAAGCGCCACGAGCAACGTGCCGCCAAACATGATGTAGGGGATGATGCGCAGGAAGGGGAGGGGGACCGAGATGCCCAGCACAAAGAGGGTGAGGGCCAGCCACTCGATGCTGCTTAGGTAGGCTGCGATTTCGGATTGAGGGGTGGGGTAGATGGATTGAAAAAGCCCCTCGCCGAAGACGCCATGGTAAATGATCGGCTTGTTGACCAGCCAAGTGAAGCGCGGTGCGCCGTAGATCTGGCCTTTCCACTTCGCCGTGCCGGTAGGGCCGAAGAAAACTAAGTGCTGGAATCGCAACATCGACTCGGCTTCGCCGTAGCCTTGCTGTTGTTTTCGGAAAGCTTGCAAAGTGAAGCGCCTGTAGTGCCAGACAATAGCAGCGGGACTGAAAGCAATCACGCCACCGCTCTGTTGAAGGCGCCAGCAGAAGTCCACGTCGTCCCCGGCTTTGCGGTATTCGGGGTCAAAGCCGCCGACTTGATTAAAAGCCCAGCGGTGAAAAGCCATATTGCAGCCAGGGATGTGCTCGGCAACGACATCGGTGAGGAGAACGTGGTTCGGACCTCCCGGAGCCGCGGACACGCAGGCCTGAACCCAGTTTTCCGCCGGTGGTGAAATGTTGGGTCCACCCACGCCCGCGTAGTCCCCGCTGAGAAGCGTGCCCATGAGATAGTAGAGCCAGTCGGGATCCGCCATACAGTCGCTGTCTGTATAAACAATCACATCGCCGCCGGACGCATGGGCGCCGACGTTTCGGGCGAAACTCAGACCCTTATTCTCTTGGCGGATATTTTTGACCCACGGATGCCGTGCGGCGATTTCCTGTGTGTCATCAGTGGAGCCGTCGTCCACGAGGATGACTTCGTAGTTCGGATAGTTGATTTCCTTGAGCGAGGTCAGGCAACGGTCGAGTGTCTTGGCCCCATTGTAGGAACAGACGACAACGGAAGCCTTCGGGTAGTCGCGCAACTTGACACGGGAAGTCATCGAACCCTCTCCGTAAAAGAGACTCTTCACGGTTTCGAAAGCGGGTTTTTGGGATCGGTCGCGGCGGACTAATCCGAAGGACCAGTCTAAAATCTCCTGACCGCCCCGGAACCATTCGTCCGTCCAAGCATAGACGATCGTGCCGGCGAGGCCGCCTCGGACGACGCTCTCGATGTGCCAGCGCAGCATTTCCGCCTGCTCGCTTTCCGCGTGGCGAATCGTGTCCATGCCAAACTCTCCGAGGATGAGTGGTTTGTCTTCGGCGAGGTTTTGCAGTCGGGCGAGGTAGCGCTCAAAATCATCCTGGCGGTGCAGATAGACATTGAACGTCACAAAGTCGCTGTTCTGAGGAAGGAGGTATTCCGTCGGAGGGTAGCTGGCGTAGGAGAATAAGGCGCGGGGATCGGCGGCGCGACCGATGGCGATGAGTTGCTCGACAAACTCGGTGACCTGTCGGGCACCGAGCCAACGAACCATCGTGCTCGGAATCTCATTTCCGACGAGATAACCGAAAACTGCTGGGTGGCCTGCATTTTTGGAAACACCTTCTCGGACCGCCTCTTTCGCCGCATTGCGAATTTTAGCGTCTTTTAAAAACTCGAGATGCTCGGCCCATGGAATCGAGATGAGCGCGCGGATGTGCCGTTTTTCGCAGAGATCCAAAAACCAACGCGGTGGCACATAGTAGATGCGGACTAGGTTCACACCAGCCTCGACCATCAAATCCAAGTCGCGTGCAGCGCCTTCGGGACTTCCGAAATACTCGCCGTTCCCATCGGGAGCGAAGGGGCCGTAGGTGACTCCCTTGATGAAAAACTTTTTGTTACCCTCGAAGAAAAATTTAGCGCGCACGCGCACTGGCTGCATGTCAGTCACAAAGCGAAACTATCAGGCTCCATCGAAAAAAGGCGAGGCTGGATTTGTTGGCAAGCTCGCATTGCACTTGATCGGGTCTCTGCTAACCTCTCGGGAATGTTAAGGGTGTCACTTTTTATAATCTGTGTTTTCCTGGCGGCGGGTCTTGATGCGGCCGAAATCGCTGAAAGCCTTGTGCGAATCGAGGCGACATCCCAAGAGCCCAATTACAAAGCCCCTTGGAGTCCCGGCGAGGTTTCTTCCGGCGTGGGGGCGGGTTTTATTGTCCAAGGCGACCGGATCCTCACGAACGCCCATGTGGTGAGTAACGCCCGCTTTCTTACGGTCAGCAAGGAAGGGGATCCGAAGCCCTATTCGGCGAAGGTCATGTATGTCGCCCACGATTGCGATCTAGCGATGCTCGCGGTGGATAATGCGGAATTTTTTAATGGGACGACAGCCCTTGAGTTGGGCGATATCCCGGCCATCGAATCAGGGGTTTCTGTTTATGGATACCCGATTGGAGGGAAGCGCTTGTCGGTCACGCGCGGCATTGTTTCCCGAATTGATTTCCAGACCTACTCGCACTCGGGAATGGATTCACATCTGACGATTCAGATCGATGCCGCTATCAATCCTGGAAATAGCGGGGGGCCAGTGATGCAAAAGGGAAAGGTCGTTGGCGTGGCCTTTCAGGGCTACAGTGGTGATGTGGCGCAGAACGTCGGCTACATGATCCCCACTCCTGTTGTCAGGCGGTTTCTCAAGGACGTTGAGGATGGAAAGTATGATCGGTATGTTGATCTCGCGCTCACGTATCACAATCTCTCCAATCCAGCAGCAAGGAAGGCGCTCGGGTTGCCTGCCGACGATGCTGGCGTGATGGTTGACAGCGTGTATGGAGGCGGTCCATCCGACGGCATCATCCATCCCGGCGATGTATTGCTTCGCATCGAGGGCCTCCGCATTGCAAGTGATGGAACGATCGACCTAGATGGGGGATCCGTTCCGCTCACGGAAGTGGTCGAGCGGAAGTTCAGGGGCGACTCGGCCATGCTGGATATCCTTCGCGTAGGCGCATCGCGGCAAGTCAAGATCCCGCTTGGTGATGCCTGGCCCTTTGCGCTGCAGTCCAAAGCCTACGATGAAAAGCCTCAGTTTGTTGTCTTTGGTGGCCTTGTTTTTCAGCCGGTGGATAAAAACTTCATGGATGCCTACAAGCCAGGGAATCTTCGGCTCGACTACCTTTTTGATTTTTTTGTGGAGGATGGGATCTATCGCGACCGGCCCCAGTTGGTTGTATTGAGCAACATCCTGCCTGATTCGGTGAATGCCTACGCAAAGGATTTTCTTTTTTCTGTGGTTGATGAAATCAATGGGCAAAAAATCCATCGCATCAGCGATGTCGCTTCTGCCTTTGAGAAAGCCTCGGATTACTATGTGATTAAAATGCTAGGAGTTGGGCGGCCTCTTGTTTTAGAGCGCAAGGCCGTCGAGGAAGCTCGTTCTCGAATTCTGCAGCGCTATGGAGTGACGTCCGAACACTATCTTAAAAAATGATTCGCCAAATTGTTACACTGCTTTCGCTCGCTCCTCTTTTGACTTTTGCTGCGCCAAAGCAGCTCATTAATCATCCCTATGCGGCCGCAGAGCCTTCGCCATCGCCGCTCGATGAGCCTCAAAACACCGGAAGTCAAGGAAGTCGGATGGTGGCGGAAAACTCGATCCTGAGGGTAAATTCCACCAATCAGGCCTACGATTTTTTTCAGCCCTGGCTGAAAAAGTCCCCCGTAAGCCGCCGAGGAGTGGGCGTTCTCGTGCAGGGCGGTTGCGTGCTGGTCACGGCGGAGTTGGTGATGAATTCGAACTTCGTTGAACTCGAAAAAGCCACCACGGCTGAGAAATCCTCCGCGACCGTGGAGCGGGTGGACTACGATTGCAATCTGGCTCTCCTGCGTCCCTCCGATCCGGGGTTCCTAGAGGGGATGAAGCCTCTCACTTTGGAGAAAAGCCTGCGTGTCGGAAATGAGGCTGCCGTGCTTCAATTGGAACCGAATGGCGAGATTGCGCAGACCATCGGGCAGATCACATCGATCAGTGTCGGTGCTTACCCATTAGAAAACCTGGGACTCCTTCAGTACAAGTTTCGGGTGCCACTTCAGCAGCGTGATAGCAGCTTCACTCTTCCCGCCGTTTCCGATGGGCGTCTCGTCGGTCTGTTGATGCGCTTCGATGCTCGCAGTCAATCCGCAGACCTTATTTCCACTCCCGTCATCCGGCACTTTCTCGATTCCCCCGCCCAATCTCGTTTTCCTCGAATGGGGCTTTCATTTTCCGCACTGCGTGACCCTCAATTTCGGAGATTTATCGGCCTCACGGAGCCCGGTGGAATCTATGTGAATGAGGTTTCGCCTCATGGATCCGCTGCCGAAGCAGGAATAAAAAGGGGGGATGTGCTTCTTGCTTTGGATGGGCATGCGATCGATCAGGATGGAAACTATGATGACCCTAACTTCGGGCGGGTCTTGTTCAGCCATCTCACAAACACTGTTGCCAAGCTGGGCTCCGAGGTGACTTTCACCATATTCCGCAATGGGAAACTGATTGAAATCCCTGCAGTCATGCGGGCACCTGATCGCTCGCATGTGGTGAGCGATGTTCAACTAGCCGACCAACCTCCTGATTACATCGTGCTTGGCGGGCTCGTGTTTCTTGAGCTTTCGCGGCCGTATTTGCAAGAGTGGGGGAACGACTGGGTGAATGCCGCTCCGAAGAGGCTTGTTTACTATGACGCGTTTCAAAATGAGCTTCCCGAGGGCCGTGGCAAGATCGTGATCCTCGCACAGGTCCTGCCCACGCCTGAGACGCTAGGATATGAGGACCTTCAAAATCTGGTAGTCACTGAGGTCAATGGCAAGCGTGTGCAAAGCCTCTCCGAGCTTGCCGAGGCTTTAAAAAAACCCTTGAAGGGATTTCAAAAAATCGAGTTTGAAGAGGATCCCAAAACAATCTTTCTCGATGCGGCTTCCATCGAAGCGAATCAAAAGGCGCTCATTGAGCGATATTCTCTCCCCGCCTTGCAGCGATTGTAGAAAAAAGTTTCTCTGACGTTGTGAAATATCGAACGAGACTCAATCACGGCGTATTAATGCTCCGGTTTGTTTTTGTGTTTTTCCTTACGATTGCTTCTCTAGCGGCCGAGCAACCACTGCAATCCATCTCGGGTTGCACTCTGGTTCAAGCGCCTTGGGCCGACGGGGACAGCTTTCCTGTTCATCTTCCCGATGGACGCACGGTGACAGTCCGTCTTTATGGGGCGGATTGCATCGAGTGGCATGTGAATGATGAAACCGATGCGCGACGACTTCGAGCCCAGCGGCGTTACTTTGGGATTGGTGGCGATGATGCCAACGCCTCGATGGCCAAGGCGAAATCTTTTGGTGATCTTGCGGCTAAACGTACTCGGGAACTTCTCGGCAAGCCATTCACTCTGCACACGGCTTTCTCTGACGCACGTGGCGGTTCGGCTTCGGAAAGATTTTACGGTTTTATTACTACCGCCGAAGGGAGGGATCACGCCGCCGTTCTTGTGGAAGAGGGCTTAGCACGAGCCGTCGGGCTTGTGAGGCGTCTGCCTGATGGAAGCGATGGGGAGGAATACCGTAACAAACTTCGGGATATCGAACTCACTGCTGCCGTTGCTCGCAAGGGGATCTGGGCGAGCACGGACTGGAAACGTCTCACCAGCGATCGTGCCGTCGAGCGGGCTGAAAATGCGGAACTCGCGTCGTTTCTCAAGCCCGCCATTCCTGCAGGAGGCATCAATCTGAATACCGCTACACAAGAAGAAATCGAAGCCTTGCCTGGCATTGGCAAGAGTCTCGCCGAGCGCATCATCGCGGCCCGCGCGGATCGAGTGTTCGTAGGCGCGGACGATCTTCTGCGGATCAAGGGAGTGACGCCAAAACTGATAAATAAAATCGAATCGAACCTGCGATTTGACAAGCCCGAGCCCTCGTCCAAAAAGGCGAAATAGTTGCAAGCGGGCCTTCGCGAACGATCGGCCCCGCTTGGGCTTTGTGAAATCCAAACACTTTGGTTGCAATAATTCTCTTGCTGTCTGAATCGGGCTGGAGCAAGGATGCGCAGGTATTTAAGACTTTATGAACCAAGAACCGGACGCACCAACCGACCTTTCCGGTCTGGAGATGGATCTCGCTAAAAGCTTTCAGCCCGCTTGGGTGAAGGAAACCTCTTCGATTGAAAAACTGTCACGATTTGCGGATTCCGATAGATCATTCGAATCCAACGACAGGGGATCACGCTTCTCGGATAGTCGTGATGGACGTCGAGACACAAGGCCGCGCAAGCCATCCAGTCCGCAGCGACCTCGTGAGGGGGATCGCAATGCCGGAGCCTCACCAAAGTCACGTCGACCTGAAGGTCGTCCGTCGGGATCGCGTCCAGATCCACGCTCCGAGCGCCGTGACGATCCACGTCGAGAAAGCAGCTCCCAAACCCGCGAAACTTTTCTCGAAGGCTGGGAGGTTAAATTTATTCCCGAGCCACGCGGTATTGAGGGCCTTACCAAACAAATCAAATCCACAGCGAAGGCGTATGGTCTTTTTGAACTTGCCCGACTGGTTCTGGAAAAGTCCCCTCGCTATCTCGTGGAGTTCACTCGCAAGTCGGGTCCAGCTCTTTTCCGTTGCGTGGCCGATGGCACTCTCTGGTTCAGCGAGAGGGATGCTTTAGCTCACACATTGGCTAGCCAGATCTCGGTCTTCTACACGACGGAGACTGTCACAGTGGAGCCACCGAAGGGGGCCTTCCCTTACATTGCTCAGTGTGGGATGAGCGATGTGCTTATCGGGCCACCCAACCACCACGACTACCAATCCAAACTTCGCAAAATCCACAGTGAGCGCTTTGCCAACATGCCATTCGAGGCTTACGCCTCGCGCGTTCGCATGGTGCGCGAAGAGGCGGTTATTCAGAAGTGGAAAGACGAGCAGTGCACGCAGAGCGTGTATCACCCCATCGAAACACCCGAGGGAGCTGAACCCATCACTCTTCAGAATCTTGATGAAGTCGAAGCCCACTTCCTGAAAAACCATGCAACCACGGCTGTTCAGTCGGCGGGTGATTCCTGCACGATCCCTGGCTCTGCGGCGGTGAATGATTCTGCCCAACCGGTATTTGTTTTTGTTCGCCGTGAGTTGGATAATCTCATTCGCTTCCCGCTACCCATCGCGCACGTGATTGGTCAGGAACTTTCCTCGCGCGGACTACAAATTTTCAAAGCTCACGAAAACGTGACCTACATTTCGGTGGCCCGTCCCCGACCGCTCGATCGCCAGGCGACTCCTGTTTCTGAGACCTTGGCTGCGATTTTGGACTATTTGGAGAGATCCCCGCAGCCTGCTCGCGCGGAGCAGTGGAAGTCACTCTTGGCATTGCCCC
>Ga0194063_10002654_pt1 | contig 11010 bp, 8 predicted proteins | sample SepL3720m_MetaG_FD_155459 | JGI IMG/M metagenome (GOLD analysis project Ga0194063, IMG submission 155459) | Anoxic zone freshwater microbial communities from boreal shield lake in IISD Experimental Lakes Area, Ontario, Canada - Sep2016-L373-20m | ecosystem: Environmental > Aquatic > Freshwater >...
TCCTCAGCCTTCGTATGGAGCGCTTCAGTTTGAGGTCGGCGATCCAGAGGGTAGGCGGGTTTCCGGGGAGAGTGTTTCGGAAGGCTCGAAGATTACTGGATATCGGCAAGTCATGAAGAAAGCTTTGGCATACAATCTGTTATCACGAAGCGGTCTGCGTTTCCTCATTGAGAAGGCATGCCCATGGTCCGGCGTTCTGGTGCTTAATTATCATCGGATTGGCAATGGGGAAGGTTCATTATTTGACAATGCGCTTTGGAGTGCGGATGCCGGAATGTTTGCAGACCAGCTTCAATACTGCAAGCTACACCTTGATATGATTAGTCCCGCTGACCTGCCCGATGTGATTGCCTCCGGTCGGGGCAGGTACGGGATGGTCACTTTTGATGATGGATACCTGGATAATTATGAGGTGGCGTTTCCCCTCCTCAAGGCGGCAGGTGTGCCGGCGACCTTTTTTATTGCCACCGGTTTCATTGATACTCCGGTGCTGCCCTGGTGGGATGAAATTGCCTGGATGGTTAAGACGAGTCGACGGAACTGGGTTGAACTGCCGGACTGGTTTCCTGCTCCGTTGATATTTGATGACCCCGGTCGCGAGAGAATTATCAGAACGCTCTTGAGGGGTTACAAAACCATGCCGGTTGAATCCACGGGGCGCTATGTTGAAGCCATTGCCGAAGCGACGGGAAGCGGGCGCTGTTCGGCTGAAGTTGGAAAGCAGCTCTGGATGAATTGGGACATGCTCCGTCAAATGAGGGCGCATGGCATGACGATTGGAGGACACACCGTTTCCCATCCCGTCTTGGCGCGGTTGCCGCCAGAGCGTCAGCGCGAGGAGGTGCAGGGGTGCGCCGCCCGTTTGAGTGCGGAAATGAATGAACCGATGCAAGTCTTCAGTTATCCCGTCGGGAAGCCGTACGCATTCGACGGCACGACGCGAAACTATCTCCGGGAGGCTGGCGTCCGGTACGTTTTCACCTATTATGGCGGATTTCGCCGGTTCGATGATTGGGAGGATTATGATATTAGACGAATAGCGATCGAGGCCCCCATCACTTTCGAATGGTTCAAATCCATTGTGACCATCCCCCGTGTCGCTAGGCAGTAACCGATTATTGGCAATAAGTCACGCTTGATGAATGGAGAACGAATGAGATCTCTGCATAATCTTTTGTGCAAGATATGTCGCCGCGTCCTCCGCCACGATTCCGTTAAGGATTGGGCGTTGGGAAAAACTTCAATATGCTCGGGAAATTGAGATTTGGGAGGATCCGTTATTCATGTTAAGGAATATTGAGAATCGACAACCATCCAAAGCTCATCGCGTTCCTGAAATAGATATTCTCAGGGGGTTGGCTATCCTGCTTGTCATCTGGTATCACAGCGCCGCCATATTATCGGATGCGATCTTTTCTCTGCCTGTTGGGGTGCTTCGCAGGGTTATCTATTATGGTTTCTACAATACTGTGCGAGTAGGCTGGGTGGGAGTTGACCTTTTTTTTGTTTTGAGTGGGTTCCTGATTTCCGGCCTGATGTTTCGTGAGTGGTTGAAGTTCGGGCGAATTAGTTACTGGAGCTTTATTATCAGGCGGGGTCTGAAAATCTATCCGGGGTTCTATGTGCTTCTTATCTATACCTTGCTTCTTGCCTTGGTGCTCAGCGAACCTATCCCGGCAACCAGGGTTTTTGCCGAGATATTCTATCTTCAAAACTATCTGACACCGCTCCGATGGGGACACTGTTGGACGTTGGCAATTGAGGAGCATTTCTACCTGGGTTTGCCTCTTTGCCTGATCGTAATGGAGAGGATGTCCAGATGCGCAAAAGACCCATTTCGGCACGTGCCGTTGCTCTTTCTGGCAGTGACTGGTCTCACGTTAGGTCTCAGGGTTCTTGTCGCCGCAGGGTGTCTTAGTACAACCTCTTTTCGGCCCACCCATTTCAGATTGGATGGTTTGATGTTTGGCGTGTTCCTCTCATATCTATACCATTTCAAGCCTGCCTGGTTGCGGGCATTCTTCGGTTGGCGGCCTGCCCTCCAGGTTTTTGCCGCCATACTGACTGTTGTGATTGTTGGGGTTTTTCCTGCGGCAAAATATATAACTAATCTGTGGTTTCTCTCATTTGGCCTTACGTTTCTATTTCTAGCGTGCGGTACAATGCTGATGCATTTCATCTTCTGGGAGGGGCAGTTCAAAGATGCTTTCTCCCGCAGGTTAAACGTCATCGGGCGCCTGGGTTATTATTCCTACAGTGTGTATCTCTGGCACATACCGGTACGCGACGGCACGGTATGGTTGGCGGGCACCGTTGGAATGCCTGTCTTTCCTCGTGCCATACTGGCGACACTGGTCTATATTGCGGGAAGCGTGATCCTCGGGGTAAGTATGGCGAATTTGATTGAAATTCCGTTTCTTCGTCTGCGGGACAGGCTCATCCCGTCACGCAGTAGCGACTTCAGCACCATGCGGGTCCAGGGTGTTTAGTGTACTATAGTCAAAGGTGGCGTAGGATGTGCGCTGTGGAGGGTTTGAACTGCTTGGCTGTAGAGGTGAAGGATAGGTTGATCATGAATATTGGATATTATACCTCGATCGACGGGTGGGGTGGTTCGGAGATGTATCTTCTTGCCATGATAAAGAGTATTCGCGGCGCGGGACATATCCCAGTGCTTTTTGGAATTGAGGGAACGCGCCTGTTTAATGAGGCTAGGGAAACTGGTATACAGTGTGTGGCATGGGGGAAAGCCAAGGTGTCGAATAAGGACACCTCGGAAGGGGATCCCCTAATTCAGGAGAACGGGGAGAGTAACCAGGCAACGGGAGTGGAACAGGGGGGCCTTTTAAAAAAGTGTTTAAGGGCCATGCTTCCGCAGGGATTGGCTCTGTTGCTTGGAAACGTGCGTGAGTTGTTGTTCTTGAGGCGCCTTTTCCTCCAACATCCAGTGGATGTGATGCATGTCAATATTAATGGCTACGAAATTGCTGGCCTGGCCTGCCGTTTCTGCGGCATACCAACGTATGGGCGACACTGCATTATGCCTGTCCGTGACGATTATTACCTGCGGCGTTGGTTGATCTTCTGGACGAACAAATACTATACGCTCACCGGCGGACCGTCGAAAGCCTGTGTCGAGGCCTGGCGCCGGTGGTGCAACTTCCCGGCGGCCCAATGCAGGCCGGTCTGGAACGGCATTGATCTGGGCCGGTTCAATAAAGAAGTGACCCGTGTTCGGTCATCTCAGGATCCATTTAGGATTCTAGCCGTGGGTCGTCTGCACCCTATGAAAGGATTTGATATTCTCATCAGGGCATTTGGTATTGTCGCTGATCCCCGTGCCCATTTGATCATTGCCGGGGAAGGTTCCAGTGAAGAGGAGCTTAAGCGGCTTGCGGCAGAGCAGTCATGTGCGTGTTCCATTGAATTTGCGGGGCATCGCGAGGATACGGAAACCCTTTACGCCCAGGCGCACTGTTTAGTTCTGCCGTCCGTGAGTCATGAAAGCTTTGGATTTGTTCTGGCTGAAGCCATGGCCAGTGGGTTGCCTTTGATTACATCCGATTTTGGGCCTTTCGCGGAAATCAACAGGCATGAAGAAACCGGGTTAGTTGTGCCTGCTGGAAATCCGCAGCCATTGGCGGATGCGCTCCGACGCCTGATGAATAGTCCCGAATTATGCCAGCAAATGGGGGCGAATGCAAAGCGCCGCGCCGAGGAATGCTTCTCGCGTGACCGCATGGTTAGGGAAATGTTAAAGAATTACGAAGAGTTGAAAACTTGCGGGAAGAGAGTTTGAAAGGGTGAGAGTGGTTGAGTTTGTAATGAGTGTTACGTCAGCGACGATTGTCGCATGATTGCAGGTTGTAACACAGAGCTGTCTCGCCGATCACAATTTTGTTCATTAGTTAGGGGATGCCGTATTTTGGGAACACCTTATGGACTCAATACAAAAGACCCTGGATTGTTATAATGCTGATGAGATACCGATGGTCAGTATTCTTGCCATTACCTACAACCATGAGAAATGGATAGCACGTGCACTGGACAGTTTTGTTTCTCAGAAAACCAATTTCAAGTTTGAGATACTAGTCCATGATGATGCGTCTACAGATTCAACTCCCGACATCATTCGAGAGTATGTCCGCTTGTACCCGGATTTGATCAGGCCTATATTTCAAGTTAAAAACCAATATTCTGTCGGAAATATTCCTCACCTGTTCGTGACTGAGATGGCAAAAGGCAATTACCTTGCATTTTGTGAATGTGATGATTTTTGGAATGATCCATATAAATTACAAAAACAGGTTGATCTTCTGGAAGCCTATCCTGAATGCAGTATGTGTGTGGCTTATACCGAAACGATAGATTTGATTGAGGGTGAGGAAATATTAAGAGGAGTATCAGGGGCAGAATATCCCAACAGGGATTTGAACTTTGATGATATTTTTACACTGATGCCATCTCTTTCGACATATCTATTGCGAGCCGAATGTTTCAATAAGGCAAAAAAGTGGTTTGGTAATATTGTGTTTCTTGACAAAACACTGTTGTTCATTATGGCAGATATTGGCCCGATCAAAGTATTGCCTGAGGTAGTTTCTGCGCATCTTAACCAGGATTCCGGTGTGTGGACTTCTCTCAATGCAAGAAAAAAGCATTACTTCCTCATTTCAGTATATGAGGAACTTTGCTCAAAATACAAACAGGAGCATAGGCATAAATTTGCCAAGCAACTTGTGTATTGGTATATTGAATCTCAATATTATGAAAATGGGTGTGTCAAGAAGTTGATTTCATTATCGACGGGTTTGTTGAGAACTGCACAACTAACAATAAAATATTCAATCTATAGAGATACATATTCAATAAATATAAACTGGATGAGGAAATGGTATAGATCGTTGTTGAGCAAGTTAAGACGGCATTGATTCTATCATTTGTGATAGGAATAATCATGAAACAGGACGTAAATAGCTTGGCAGTGTTGGGCGGCATGCCGTTTTTTCCTGAAAAACTACATGTCGGACGCCCCAACATCGGCAACCGAGAAAATCTTTTGAGGCGGATTAATGAGATATTGGATCGGCGCTGGCTCTCGAACAATGGGCCTTGTGTTCAAGAATTCGAACAGCGACTTGCTGAATACATGGGAGTCAAGCATTGCATCGCCATGTGCAATGGTACGGTGGCTCTGGAGATAGCCATACGGGCAATGGATTTCAAGGGTGAAGTGATTGTCCCCTCATTTACTTTCATTGCCACTGCGCACGCATTGCAGTGGCAGGAGATCACGCCGGTGTTCGCGGACATTGACCCCAAAACGCATAACCTGGATCCGGTGTCTGTGGAAAAGATGATTACGCCCCGGACTACCGGCATCATGGGTGTCCATTTATGGGGGCGCCCGTGTGACACGACGGGGTTGCAGGCTGTTGCTGACAGGCATGGATTGAAACTCATGTTTGATGCGTCGCATGCTTTCGCCTGTTCCCATGATGGCCGCATGATCGGTAATTTCGGGGAATGCGAAGTTTTCAGCTTTCATGCCACCAAATTTTTCAACACCTTTGAGGGTGGGGCGGTTGTCACCAATAATGACGAACTGGCAACAAAGATTCGCCTGATGAAGAATTTCGGGTTTTCCGGCTATGATAATGTTGTCTACATCGGCACCAACGGGAAGATGACAGAAGTTTGTGCCGCCATGGGGCTGACAGGGCTGGAAAGTTTGGATGAATTTGTTGAAATCAATCGTCGCAACTACCACGACTACCGGGATGCTTTACAGGGTGTGCCAGGCCTCTCGTTGATTCGCTATGATGAGTCGGAACGGTGCAATTATCAGTACATCATTGTTGAAGTTGATGAGAGCCGTTATGGACTGTCTCGTGACCAATTGGTTCGGGTGTTGCATGCGGAAAACATTTTGGCTCGGCGTTACTTCTTCCCCGGGTGTCATAATATGCAACCTTACAAGAGTCTTTTCCCGCATGCCGATTTGTTGTTGCCGCAGACTGAGTTGCTCAATAAGAACGTGATTGCACTGCCAACAGGGACTGCTGTGAATCTGGAAATGATAACTTTGATTGGAGTAATAATGCGTTTAGCATCTAAGGAAGCGATGCATTGTCGCGAGAATTTATTGATTTAATGAGGATAATCGCCACCAATGGAGGCTCTAAATTTGAAAAACCTTGTCATATATGGTGCTGGCGGTTTTGGGCGTGAAGTGGCTTGGCTGGTTGAAAGAATCAACAATAATCACGACGAATGGAACCTTTTGGGGTTTATTGACGATGTTAAAACAGAAATGTATGGCAAACCTATTAACGGCCTTACCGTATTGGGCGGACGTGAGTGGTTCGATGCCAATAGAAATGGGGTATATGTTACCTGCGCCATGGGGAAATCCCAGTCGAGACGCAAGATCTACTCCAGTCTGGAAATGATGAGCCATGTCAAGTTGGCAACGCTAGTAGACCCGTCTGTCCTGTTGGCGGACACATCATCAATCGGTGAAGGCAGTATTGTCTGTTGTGGATCGAGAATTATGACTAATGCAAAATTGGGTAAAGGGGTGGTTGTAAACACCGGATCTTCAGTCGGGCATGATTCTGATTTAGGTGATTATTGTACCCTTTTTGTGAATGCAATGATTTCTGGCACTGTCAAGTTAGGCGAAAATACAGAAATAGGTTCTGGAGCATTTGTTCTGGAATATAAAACAGTAGGCAAAGATAATGTAATCGCTCCTCTTTCATCCGTTCTTGCCGATATCACTGTAAGTGGAACCTATGCGGGTAATCCGGCAAGACGAATAAGATAAATCAAGGGAACAAACAGGTAAAATATGACGAATCTTGAGAATAGAACCAAATATTTTTGGATACGTTTTCAATTGAGGTAGGTAGTCTGACGGGACTTGCCTATCAATCTGTGCCCGTTTGGGATTCTGTCGGCCATATGGGCCTTATGGCGGCTCTCGAGGAAGGGTTTGAAGTCATGTTGGAAACCGATGATATCATAGAGTTCTCCTCTTACGAAAAAGGGAAGGAGATATTCAGGAAATATGGCGTCAATATCTGAAAAAATGCTTTCTGGCAAAATTGCGTTGATAACCGGTGCAAACCGCGGTATTGGGCGAGAAATTCTGGAAGTGTTTGCATGTAACGGTGCTGTCGTATATGCAAATGCCCGCAAGAAGGGATCACTAGATGTTGTTGCCGCAGAACTGGCCGAGAAGCACGCTGCGCAAATAATTCCTGTCTACTTTGATGTAACTGATGCCGCGGCCCTGAGATCGGTATTTACGCTTATTCAAAAAGAGCACAAGCGGCTTGATGTGCTCGTAAATAATGCCGGGGTTATGAGCGATGCACTCATTGGCATGGTTTCCGAAGAACTAATGACTAAAGTGTTTTCCGTGAATGTATTTGCGGTTATAAATCTCATTCAGTATGCCGTAAAATTTATGACACGCCAAAAAGGTGGAAGCATTATCAATATTTCATCAATTGTAGGTGTGACTGGCAATGCCGGACAGATCGCGTATTCAGCGTCAAAGGGGGCTGTCATTTCCCTCACAAAAACGGCCGCAAAGGAACTCGCGCCGCTGGGTATTCGAGTGAATGCCATTGCCCCTGGTTTGATCGATACGGATATGCTCCGATCAATAGGAGAAGAGAGGGTGCGGTCTAATGTAGCCAAGATAAGAATGGGACGACTTGGCAGGCCGGAGGATGTGGCAAATACCGCCTTATACCTTGCGTCTGAATTGTCGCAATATGTTACTGGTCAGATCATAGGAGTAGATGGAGCGGTAATGATGTGACAATAATTTCAGAAAATCTTGGGTTCAATGTTTTTGGCAATAGCCTAAAAAAATACAGTTCCAATTCTGCGGTTATAGCAGACAGTGGTGAAAGTATCACATACGGCGAATTGGAAAGGTTTGCTGATGAGTTATTTGTGAAAATTAACCATCGTTGTCTTGTTTTTTGTCTTTGTGAAAATCGCCTAGGTGCGCTTATTGGGTATGTGTCTTGCCTGAAAAACAACATTGTTCCGCTTCTAATTGACAAAGATCTGGACGATGGACTGCTTCGGGGGTTGCTTGATTCCTACAAGCCTGAATACTTGTATTTGCCCGATGCCATGACTGTCAGGTTTATGGATTTTGAGACGGTAGGAGCGGGGCATGGCTATACGCTTGTCAAAACGAACTATAGTGAAAAATATCGATTGTCGGATGAGCTTGCTTTGTTGCTAACAACGTCAGGAAGCACGGGAAGCCCTAAGCTTGTCCGCCAAAGTCACAGGAATATCGAGGCGAACGCGAAGGCTATCGTGAAGTATCTGGGCATTGATCAAAATGAGCGGCCGATCACAACGTTGCCAATGAATTACACGTATGGCCTGTCAATCATCAACAGCCATTTGCTTATGGGCGCAACGATATTATTGACAGCCAAGAGCTTCATGGAGAAAGGATTCTGGAAGTTTTTCAAAGAACAGCAAGCGACTTCATTCGGCGGAGTTCCGTACACCTATGAAATGCTTAAAAAACTACGGCTGTTTTCTATGAATTTGCCTTCATTGAAAACAATGACTCAGGCGGGTGGGAAGTTGACGCCTGAATTGACAAGGGAGTTCGCCGAGTTTGCCGCGAAAAAAGGGATTCGCTTCTTTGTCATGTATGGGCAAACCGAGGCAACGGCCCGGATGAGTTATTTGCCCCCTGAGAATGCGCTCGCAAAATGCGGAAGTATGGGTGTTGCCATCCCCGGCGGCGAGTTTTCGCTCATTGATGACAAGGGCGATGTTATTGACTTGGCTGAAGCCGTGGGGGAACTTGTCTATAAGGGGCCAAATGTAACGATGGGCTATGCTGAATGCGGGGATGATTTAATTAAAGGCGATGAGTGGGGCGGCGTCCTGGTCACCGGAGACATGGCCAGGCGCGACAAGGATGGCTTTTATTATATTACCGGCAGGAAAAAAAGATTCATCAAGATGTTTGGAAACCGTGTTAATCTTGATGAGACGGAACGGCTACTGAAGACCATTGTGCCTGACTGTGCGTGTGCGGGCGAAGATGACCACATGGAGATTTATATCACCCGGCAGGGGATGGAAAAAGAGGTGCAGGGTTTTATCGCAGGCAAGACCGGAATAAACCCTGTCGCATTCAAAGTGATCCAGCTTGACAGGATTCCGAAAAATGAGGCAGGCAAAACGATTTATACGGCGTTACGCAGGCCGGGGTGAACATAGGGTGTGAAAACAAGATGGCGATTGAAGACATCCTGACTATACCGCCGTACTCGCTTGGCAGATGTGCAAAGCCTGGCCTGCTGGACGAAATTCTGCGTGACTTGACCGAACACCATTATAGAAACTGCGCGCCTTACAAGCGGATACTTGACAGTCTGGCTTTTGATGTCGGTCGAGTCGGGAGTTATTTCGATATCCCGTTTCTCCCCGTCAGGCTTTTCAAGGAGCATGAACTGCTGAGCGTCGATAAAGCAAACGTGTTCAAGACAATGACCTCGTCGGGGACAACCGGGCAGGCGGTATCAAGAATCTTCCTTGATAAGGAGACGGCGACAAACCAGCAAAAGGCGCTGGTAAAAATAGTCTCTTCTGTAATCGGCCCAAAGCGTCTGCCGATGCTTATTCTCGACAGCCCGGCCGTGCTTAAGGACCGGAATATGTTTTCCGCGCGCGGTGCGGGCATCCTGGGTTTTTCGATGTTCAGCAGCGACAAGGTGTATGCGTTTGACGGGAACATGCAGTTCGATCGCGAGGGGGTGTCTGCGTTTCTGGACAAACACAAGGGTCGCGACCTCCTGGTGTTCGGGTTCACCTTTATCATCTGGCAGCATTTTTGCCGGGAACTCCTGCATTCAGGATACAGACCGGATTTATCGAGAGGCACACTGTTCCACGGGGGCGGGTGGAAAAAGATGCTGTTGGAGGCGGTTTCGCCGGAGGAATATAAGAAATGTCTGTCTACTGTTTGCGGGATTTCGCGGATACATGATTATTACGGGATGGTAGAACAGACGGGATGCATTTATCTTGAATGTGAGCAGGGGCATTTGCACGCCTCTATATTTTCCGATGTGATTATGCGGCGGTCACTGGATTTCTCAGTGTGTGAGATTGGGGAGAAAGGCGTCATCGAGGTTGTTTCCGTGCTGCCCAAGAGTTACCCGGGGCATATCCTATTGACCGAAGATGAAGGGGTTGTGTTAGGGGAGGATGATTGCCCGTGCGGACGGTTTGGAAAGTATTTCAAGGTCACTGGTAGACTCCAAGATGCTGAGATTCGAGGATGTAGTGACACTTATGCTGCAAAATCTAGATAAAATAAAGAGCCTCTATCCTGGAGCATTAAACTTTGACGCGGTATTCGCGTCAAAAGCGTTTCCCCCTTTTTATGATGAAGTCGTTAGGTTTTTGAGTCGTTTATCGCGCGAACTGTTACAATCCCCTGCCGCTAAGGCCTACCCTGACATTATTGCCTTCGCTTTTTGGTGTCGAAAATCATCACTGTTGAAAATGAAGGCAGAACACGAAAGCGACAGCCTTCGTCTTGGGCGAGGCGTTGTGTTTCACGTCACGCCATCGAATGTGCCGGTGAACTTCGCCTATTCTCTCGCTGCTGGACTGCTTGCCGGAAATGCAAACATTGTTCGGGTTCCGACAAAGGACTTTCCGCAAGTAGAAATAATTTGTTCAGCGATTCGGGCGGTCTGTGAAGATGCTGAGTTGTCAATATTAGCCAATTATGTGGCGCTTGTGCGTTATGAGCGAGATAGTGATCTGACTGCCTATATATCGCAGTATGCCGATGCACGTATCATCTGGGGAGGGGACGCCGCGATCAATGAAATCCGACAGGCGCCACTTCCGCCAAGGTCATTTGATATTTCCTTTGCCGATCGGTATTCGTTGTGTGTCATTAATGCGGATGAATATGTTGTGTCGCGGGATCACGAAAGG
>Ga0194063_10002655_pt1 | contig 11008 bp, 10 predicted proteins | sample SepL3720m_MetaG_FD_155459 | JGI IMG/M metagenome (GOLD analysis project Ga0194063, IMG submission 155459) | Anoxic zone freshwater microbial communities from boreal shield lake in IISD Experimental Lakes Area, Ontario, Canada - Sep2016-L373-20m | ecosystem: Environmental > Aquatic > Freshwater...
ACCTGGCTCACCACAGCCGAATCGGTGGACGCGCGCGGCGCCGAGGTGACCGGCCCGCTGATGGCCGGGGCCGGCGTCGACGTCTGATGCGAATTACCGTGCCGCGCGGGCGCGGTACCGGCGGCGCTCCCGGGGTTGGTCGAACCGGGGTTGGTCGAATCCCGTCGGGGTCGCCCGCTGTCCGAAGGGTCCGTCGATGGCGTCGACGTGGAATCGGCGGAGTCTGTGCGGGCACCACGGGATGGCCGTCGCGGCGCCGGCGCCGGAGATGAATCCGTTGCGTCCCTCGCGACAGTCGTGTCCGTACCCGCCCCGGTGTCCGCCGCAGCGACGGCCGGCAGACCGGTGATCGCGGCGCCGACGCCAAGGAGTACCGCCAGGGCACCAACCCGGCCGACGTACAGGGTCGGGCGAGGCGCCGGCATCAGCGACCACTGGCCCGAGGCGTCCGCAACCAACCGCTTTGACCCGGCAGCCAGTCGATGGCGACCGCCGATATCTCCGCGACGACGACCCGTTTGACCCTGTCCCATGACGCACTCCAAATCTCGACAGCAAATTTCTCAGGTTTTTATAAGCTTACCGCAATCCCCCGGATCGTGACGTCCACGCAAAAATAGCTGCGCAGGGAGCCAAGGCCCTGAGCTGTGATGCCGCTGTGCAACGGCCGGCGGGATTCATCCCTCAGCAAAATTTCGGAGTGCCGGGACCGACGTGCGACAGCGTGTGGCAGATACAGGATTCGAACCTGTGTAGGCGTTAGCCGACGGATTTACTTACCTAGCCGGCTCGAGCTTCGGGCGCACCCACGATCCCACCTGGACGGGCAACCTCATCGCCACGCCGGAGGCGAGCGTGCCATTTCAGGGCCGTACCGCCGAAGTGGTGGCCCACGCACGTTCTGCGAAGGGACATGAGCAGGCAGTCCACCGCCACGTCCGAGCAGTAAAAAGCTTCGGAATTAACAGTTTGTCGTTACGCTGCTGCAAGCCAAGACATGGCGCTGGAAGGCAGGGATGAAGCAAGGTATTTGGGGCATGGTGGCAGTCGTTGGCATGCTGGCCGTCGGGTGCGGTAGCAACAGTGCAACGCAGGCCACCTCGACGACATCCTCGGCCAAGTCAACGGCGACGTCCGCTGCACACCCCCCGGCGAAGGCAGCGGCTGGCAGCACTGCCAGTCAAGGCCAGATGACTGTCGTCTACGAGGACGCCACCACGCCGGAGGCGATCCAGGGCAAGGAGTTGATGCAAAAGACGGGCCTGCTTGAATCACTCGCCGAAGAGATCAACAAATGGCTCGAACTTCCCTACGACATCCCGGTCGTGGGCTCACAGTGCGGGGTGGCCAACGATTTCTGGTACTCCGACGAGAAAAAGATGGTCCTGTGCTACGAGGACGTCGACCAAAGCCTGCAACTGTTCAGCGATGATCCGGACCCCGAGGCCGCGGCGCGACGGATCGCCGTTGGATCCTTCTATCACGAGCTCGGTCACATGGCGATCGACATCTACGACCTGCCGGTGACCGGGCGGGAAGAGGATGTGGCCGACCAGCTTGCGGCCTACTGGCTGCTCGAGCCCGTCGACGGCGAGCTCAACGCGGATTACGTCCAGACGGCTAAGGACACCGCCGAGGTGTGGAACCTGACCGGTGCTGCACCCGAGGATCTGGACGAGGCCAGTTTTGCCGACGAACACACCCTGGATCAGGCGCGGGCGTACAACTGGCAGTGCTGGATCTACGGTTCCGATCCGCAAGCCAATGCCGACATTGTCAGCAATGGCCTGTTGCCTGAGGAACGGGCCGACCGATGCGAAAGCGAATACGATCAGCTGTCCCGCGGCTGGGCAGCGCTCATCGAGCCGCACTACAAGAGCTAGACCTGCTCGCAGCGAACCGTTCAGGGCCTCATCCAGCCCCCCTCAAGCAGTCGGACTGCTCACAGGATTTCGAGCAGTACCCCCTGGCTAGAAGGCGTAGGTATTCTCGATACTGACGAACATGCCGCGACCGGTCGCGTCGTTGGTGAAGCGGGTGCCGTCCAGGCCGGAGAGAATCGTCCACCCCTGGATGTTGTAGGACTGGCCGTAGCTCAGCGTCAACTGGTCCTCGCTTGCCTCGCCCATATTTGCGAGAAGAAATGAAAAGTTGCCTGCCGCGTCGACTGTGGCGTTGTTCATGTGATACGGGGGGCCCGGAACCATAGGGGCCGAATCAAATCCGCCCAAACCGGCTTCGCAGATTACGTACCCCCCTCCCCCGTCGGGGGGCGTCAGGCTCATAGCGGAGCCAGTGGCGGCCACCCAGCACCGCACCCGATCCGACTGCGTCCTTATGGCTTGCCCACTGTCAGCTCCAGCGGAGGGTGCGAGAATCACGCACGACGCGACGGCGGCGGCGAGGGCCACGCAAGATATTAGTTTCGTCGCGATTATGATTAATGCACCTCCGGGAACAGTAACGGAACCCTATCGGTGGGGATCAGCCGTTATCCGCGATTTCGCAAATTTGTCCCGCCTCTGAACCCGTGGCCAATCCCCGAAGCTAGGGGGAGAGGCCGATTGCATAGCGGTGGTAGGCGCTGTGAGCTGGCGTCCTGCTATGACCCCCCTCCCGCCGTGCAGCAACCGGTGCGGAGCCAGAATCTGGAGGCCGCTATTGAATATCGGCTGAGAGAATGCGACAGCCGACGCTCCGGCTGCCTAGTCGGCGATGTCATCGCTCCGCGCTTCACGCCACTAGTGGGGTGGCACCGGGAAGGCGTGGAGCGGGAAGCGTCAGTCGCGCGGACGAAGTTAGCCGGCTTCCTCATCGCCGAAGTACTTCGCCCTGATCTCGTCATAGGTGCCGTCTTGCCGCATCGCCAGCAGCGACTCGTCGACCATTTGGCGCAGCGGGTTGTTCTGGGCGAACGCCAGGCCGTAGTCCTCCTCCTGAAAGACTGAACCAGCGAGCTCTGCGACGTCGGCTCCGTCATGGGTGGCGTAGTAGGACAGCACCGGGGAGTCGAACACGACCGCGTTGGCGTCGCCTTTCTCCAGCGCCGTGTAGGCGTCCCCGATGCTGGGCAGCCCGGTCGCCTTCACGCCCATCCCTTGCAAATACTTCGCCGATGTGGTTCCTGTCACGGTAACCACCTTCTTGTCGAAAAGATCCTGTGGCCCTTTGATCTGGGCGTCGAACGAGCCGACGGTCAAGGTGGTGGTCAACGTCGCGGTGAAAAACGAGACGAACACAATCGCGACAAATCCCCACAGGATCGTCAGTGAGCGGGAGACCCAGTGTCGCGGAACAGCTTCCTGGGTTGCGGTCAGCGTCTCGCCGGCGAAGATGAACGCCTGAAAGATGCCGGGGAAGTAGGACCTCGACACCATGGAGTCCGAGTGCCGGCGTTCGGCCAGCCAGGTGATGTGAGCCGGGATCAGCGCCATCGCCAACCCGCCCAGCAGCCAGAACAGCATGGCCTTCGAGAATAGAATCGGCAGGAAATTCAAGATCCCCGGCTCTGTCGCGGCCGTCGAACGCTTCGGGATGAGAATCTGCAGACCACCAGCCAGGGTGGGCTGGGAGAAGTCAAAAGCCTTCATCCGGTCACTGGTGATCGAGATGGCTCCGGCTGCCACGTCTGCACGGCGCTCGGAGACATCTTTCAATTGCGCTGCGACGTTTTCGGCGTCCACATACTTGGTGCTCCACTGCTGACGCTTGGCGATCTCCTCCCACAACTCGATGGTGAATCCGGTCCGGTTGTTGTCCTTAGTCATCACAAATGGTGCTAGCGAACGAACAGACACTGCCACTTCACGCGGCTGCGCGCCAGCCGGAACCGCAAGCGGTACAAGGGCAAACCCTGAAACGATCATCAGCACACTGATCAAGCCACGCCAGCGCGATCTCATGTCCAGACCTCGTTTTCTATCCGTTCCCGCGTCACCGGTATCGGTGACGATTAGTGGCTTTGCGGCGTGCTACCGCGGTTCAGCGGGCCGTGACCGGCGGCCTCGCTCAGCCCGGCTGGTCCCCTGACTCGGTTGTCTCCGCGCCGAACCACTTCCGTTTGATCAAGTCGTAGGTGCCGTCTTGCCGGATTTCGAGCAGTGCCTGGTCCACTTGCGGACGCAGGTCACTGTTTTGCGCGAAGGCGAGTCCGTAATCTTCGGGGTTGAAGACCGGCCCGGCGAGTTGCACTGCGCCGGCACCATCTCCGGCCGCGTAGTAACGCAGCACCGGGGAGTCGAATACCACCGCCTCGTAGGTGCCATCCCTCAGTCCGAGATAGCAGTCGTCAATGGTCGGCAGACCTGTCGCCGGGACACCAATTTCCTGCAGGTGGCGCGCCGAGGTTGTCCCGGCGACTGTTGCCACTTTCTTACCGACGAGGTCCGACGGGCCGGTGATCTGCCCCTCGTAGGTACTGACGGTCAAGTTCGTGGTCAGCGTCGCAGTGAAGTAGGCGACGAAGATGATGGCGATGAACCCCCACAGGATCCCTAGCAGTCGGCCCAGCGAACGGTGCGGGAAAGTGTCGGGCATGAAGCCCAGGAAGCCCACTGACCATGCGAATGACTGGAAGATCCCTGGGAAGTAGGAACGTGATACGCCTTCCTCTTCCTCCTCATCGTCCCCGCCGTCGTCGGCTCCGTCATCGTTGGCTCCGCCGGCGACCTTAGGGCCTTCAGCCTTGCGGCGTTCGATTAGCCAAAAGAGATGGGCGGGAATGACCGACAGGATAAAACCCGCCAGCAACCACACGCCCATCGCCTTGGAGAACAGTAGGGGCAGGAAGTTGACCAGCCCCGGCTGGGTCGGCACCGAAGCATGCCGCGGAACCAGAATCTGGAGGCCGCCATTGAATATCGGCTGAGAGAAGTCAAACATGTGACGCCGCTCGGCCGTGATGGAAATAGCGCCGGCACCCACCTCGGCACGACGGTCGGCCACGTCTTTCAGTTGTGCCGTAACGTTTTCGGCGTCGACATACGCAGTGGTCCACCCTTGACGCTTGGCGATCTCCTCCCACAGTTCGACGGTGAAACCGGACCTCCCGTTATCGTTGGTGATGACGAACGGCGCCAGATTGCGGGTGGCCACGGTTACCGTCCGCGGTGCGGCGGTCGCCAACCCCGCCATCGGCAAACCTGCGAACGCGGCCACGATCATCAGCACCGCGATGACGGCGCGCAGCTGTGACCCAAATCGTGAACCCACGTTCCAGACCTCTTTTTCGTTTACCGGCCGCCGGACTCCGAAACAATAACTGAACGCTTGGCTTTGGAGTTCAACAAGTCAGGCGAACACCGCAGTGCTGCGCGTTAGGTGTCGTCGATGAATACTTCGGGCCGCAGCGGGCTCAAGGAGTGCTAGCGTTCGCGTCCGTGGAGTCGATCGTTAGTCATTCATCCTCTCGGGCGCGGCGAGCAATGGGCAGAACGACGTCACTTATTGCAGTGGTATGCACAGTTGCGTCATTGCTGTCGACTGGGCTAACAGCTTCAGCGTCGGTCGATTGCGGCCCGACCCCTGCCGAGGCCCTCAACTCGGCGCTTGCACAGTTGCCACCCGACCCCATGTTTGGTCTGCCCTGGAGCCATGAACTGGAGGACAGCAACTACGACTCGTGTGCCGATCTATCGGCCATGGTGGTAACCATTGAGCGTGGGACCGGAAGTTCACCCGACCAGGCGCTGATGTTCCACCGCGGACAGTTCCTTGGCACGGGAACATGGAAGCCCTACCCGTTTACGCAGATTGAGCACGCCTCATCCACCAACGACTCGGTCCTTCTCACGTACAAGGACCCCCGGTACGTCTGTTCCGCATGCGACGGGCCGCAGGTAGCGGTGCGGTACGAATGGCAGGGCGATCACGTTGACATGCTCGACCCACCGCCGCCCTGGTGACGCTGGATTCGACGGCGGCCCGTTAGGCGTGGTCGACGAGTGCGTCGCGGGAGTAGCTCAGCGAAAGTTCTGTGAGCGGCGTGCGAGCTAGCGCGTCAGCACCATTGTGTAATCCCCGACCTTGGCGGCCAAATTCGCACCGTCGACTGTCACGCTGTACTGCTCGGTGGTGCACGTATCCAGAGTGCTGTCAGGAAGGGGCTTCTCGTCGATCAAGACTGCCCCAGCATCGATGCCGACTTGGGTCCAGCTCTCCACGCACGTTCCACTGGCATCGTTGTAAACAATGGTGCCGTTCAGCCCGTCAGGACTGCTCACCGTCAGAGTTGCTGTTTGCCCATCGGTTCCGGTGCCGGTCCAATCGCCGCTCAGATCACCCAGCGCGATAAATGCTGGATCAGTAATCGCCGGAATTGCGCCCGCCGGGGAGCCCTGGGTCGGTGTCGCAGCCTGACCGGTCTGGGTGCCCCCTGAGCTGGTCGAGGTGATACTGGCAACCCCGCCGGTCACCGTGAAGAGCACCGAAACCGATGTGCTGCAATCGCTCACACCCTGACCGACGACGAGGACCTTGGGGCTTGCGGTCTCCCCTGTGCCGACTGTCACAGCCGAGCCTTCGAAACCGCAGCTGTCGTTCATCTGCGCAGTACTGCTGGGAGTCATCTGGTAGTCGCCATCTGCCAATCCGGTTTGGGAGTTCTTGGCCGGGTCAGTGCTCTCGTTGACGGACTTCACGGCTTCTTGAGCAAATTTGAAAACGGTGGCACCCGTGGCCACCACGACGACCACTGCTATCACCGACAGGATCAGGCCGACGATCCCGAGCCAGAAGCCAGCCTTCGCAACTCCCTCGTTGTCAGCTTCACCACGTTCCGCCCGCTTCATTCCCATGCGCCCGAAGATTATGGCCAACACGGTTCCGATCGGGCCGAGGCAAACGAACTGCAAAATACCCATCACCAGGGCGGCCGTACCAATGCCATTCTGCGGCGGATTACCGGTGGCCGGCACCGGAGGCATCGGTGCATCAAACGGCGGGGGCATCGGCGGGGGCATCGGTGTACCCGGTGGCGGTCCGCTGGTCATAACTGACTCCCTCACGTGAAATCCACAACGCAAACAGGCCGATCAGGCAGGCCCGACAGATGCAGAACATTAATTTCGCCAAAGCGCGAATCGGCTGAAGCTACCACCGCAATTGGCGCAGTGCAATGACGCATGTTTGGGCGCTCAGTCTCTGGCGGAGTGGAATGGTTTGCGTTACTCCGTTGTCAGAGACGCGATGACCAATCACGTGAGCCGTCGAACGGCTCACGTCGACTACGCAGTGCGCTATCACCGCTCCCTGCGGCGTAGCCGTACACCCCCGCGTTGCTGGTGGCATCCCATTGCCTATTGACTCCCCAAGGGCCGGTCGTGCAAAGTCACTCCCGGCTCATTCCTGAGAGGTGGTTAGGGTCCGAAATGGCAATAGAAGAACGAACATCGACATCGTGGTTTTCGCGTATTGGCGGTGCTTTGACAGGTGGTGCTCTCGGGCTTGTCCTTGTGATCGGTGCAATCGTTGTGTTGCTGTGGAACGAGGGGCGCTCGGTAGCCACCTATCAATCACTGAAAGAAGGCTCTGCCGCCGTGGTGTCGACAGATGCCGCCAGTGTTGATCCCTCCCTCGAAGGGAAACTTATTCACATCCAAAGTGATGTCACGCCGAATGCCGATGTGGCCGACCCAGAGACTGGGATCACGGGTGCCGGAGCTGTTGGTTTGGCAAGACACGTTGAAATGTATCAATGGGTAGAGAACGAAAGCACCAAGACGGAAAAGAAACTGGGCGGTAGTGAGGAAGAGGTCAAAACCTACAGCTATAAAAAAGAATGGACCGACGTTGCCGTTGATTCGTCTACGTTCAAGCAACCGCAGAATGAGGTGAACCCGGCTTTCTGGCTACCCTCCTCAACGACCTATGTGGACGTTGCAATGCTGGGAGCATTTGAGCTGTCGGGTGAAAAGTTGGCGGGAGTGGCTGCGCGGAACGTCCATCCGATTTCTGTTGATGAGGCAACTGCTGCCTCCGAGGCCTCGGGCTATCCGGGCGAAGGCCGCGCCGTCAATGGGACCCTTTACTTCGGTGCGAACGAGGACGCCCCAGAGATCGGAGACACTAAAATCACATTCGAAGAGCTGGTTCTTCCCGAGGTGAGTGTCGTCGGAATGCAAAACGGCACGGCTATATCCGATTACACCACTCAAAACGGGAGAAATTTATTTCTTTTGGCTGCGGGCCGTGAGCCAGCACAAGCAATGTTCGCCAGTGGGCAGGCTGACAATACGACCCTGACCTGGCTGATCAGGGCCGGCGGAATTGTGGCCCTGTTTGTTGGATTTATTTTGATATTCAAAATTCTCAGCGTTTTGGGCGATGTCATCCCCATCTTCGGATCGATGGTCGGCTTCACCACTGGACTGGTTGCCTTCGTCCTAGCCTTGGCCATCGGCGTTACCGTTATTGCTATCGGTTGGTTTTTTGTCCGCCCGCTACTGTCAATCGGAGTGATCATAGGTGCTGCAGCTATCGTCTTTGCCTATATCAAGTTTGGCCGTAAAAAAGCAGAAGCGGTATAAAATCATTCAGATAGCGATATCTAACCCGAAAACTAATTCTGAACTCGTACTTTTGTACAATCTCACCTCGCTGTAGCCTCAAGCGATCCGTGCACATCGGAAACCTGACCAATTGATCGGCGTTCAAGATTCTGCGGTGCTGAACGGAAAGCGCCGGAGCTCTCAAACCCTGCACTGATCGAACGATGCGGGGCCTACCGGACGATGGCGCGTATCGGCCAGTGACCAGGCACTTCCAGGCGCTACGCCGTTAAGAGACGCCCGATAAGAAAAAATTTCTTCGAAACACACCCCTCCGCCTACTTGACTTTGTTAACTTTGGCCCCAGGAGCCCGACCGTGGGACTTCAACCGCCATCACAGGGCGGCGAATTGGAAGGTTCGACGATATGAAAACCATGATGATCGCGACACTCGCCATCGGCGGGTTCCTGATGGCCTCATCGGCCGTTGCCAACGCTGACTCCCAGGTCGAGGGCGGCGGCTACGCCACCCTGGCGGCCTGCCAGGCCGACGGTTCAGGTGGGCAGTTCACCGGGCCGGGCGCCGATGCCACCAGTTATTACTGCAACCAGGGTGACGACGGGCTGTACTACCTGTTCCTGACCAACAACTAAACCCAGACATCCAGAGGCCCCCGCCCCCAGGCGGGGGCCTCTGCATATCCGAACCCGAACCATCGCGGAGCGCAGAACGGGTTCATGGGCGCATGAAACCTCGGTTCGGTGCCCGGCACTGGCACGCAGAGCGGAAGAACAGGTATCCCATGCTGATAGCGGCGCTTCTGGTGACGGCACTGCTGTTCGGAGGAATGGTCCTCTACTCTTTCGGGTTCGCCGCCTTCGTATTCTCGGCACTGCCAATCGAGACGGCGGGTCCCACAATTCGTCGCGCCTTCCCCTACTTCTATCTGTTCGTTATCGCTACTTCCGCTGTTGCAGCGCTGCTTCTCTGGCCCTCCGCCCGGTCACTGTCCCTCGCAGTCGCAGCAATCGCTTCGACCGGTCTGCCGGCTCGCCAAATCCTCATGCCAGCCATCAACCGCGCGACTGATACGGGGGCGAAGGCCCGCTTCAAACGGCTTCATGGGCTATCTGTACTGGTCACTCTTTCCCACATCGTCCTGTCAGGGTGGGTGCTGTCGCAGATTCCCGGCCTCGCTAACTAGAGGGGGAGCCCTCAGACGTCGAGGAGCACTACGGCGTCGCGAACTCGCCTGGCTAGCTGTACTGCTCGCGCAACCGCGCGCGATAACGCCAGGTTGCCTAGCCGGTCGGCTTGAACGAGCCGATCACCGCGTTCGCCTCCGCGAGGTCATTGTTGCCCTCGGGGAGGACGGCGGCCCAGATCTCGGCGATTGATTTCGGGCCGAGCACGATGATGGTGGAAAGGAACTTAACCGCGTTCCCGTCCTCGTCCTTGCCGGTGCCCGTGAGTTCCACGCCGGGCTGTCCCCCGAAGCTCACATCCGTGGCATCGCCGAGGGTGATGTCGGTGTACTTCTCCTTGAGGAATTCCATGGTCGAATCGACGATCGAGCCGGCCTCCGTCTTGGTCTCCTCCGCGGTGTCGAACTTCTGCGCGCGGAATTCGAGAATCGATCCGTTCTCGCTCTCGAGGTCGAAGAAGTCGCCGAACTGTTCGATCTGAGTCAATTTCCAATTGGCGGGTGCATCGACCGAGAACACCGATTCCGCTTGGGTGGGGTAGTAGTAGGTCGTGGCGCTTGCGGGCGCGCCGGTCGCACTGCTGGCCGCCGTCTCGGCCGCGCTGGCGGCGCTGCTGGCGGCGCTGCTGGCGGCCGACGATCCCACGCTCGAGGCACTCGACACGGCGCTCTTGGTGGCCTCCTTGGTCTGCGAACAACCCGCGACGAGTGTGACGGCGATAGCGAGGCCGGCAGCGGCGGCTGTGGTGCGGACTGTCGTAACGTTCATGACGTAACTCTCTTTCCCGGGTGAGTTGTGGGGCTGGACCAAGAGGTCGGCTCGTGTAGACCAGAGAGAATCCTAAGGTTTGGTCCCGGCATTCCAAAATCTGAGCGCAACGGGGGTTTCGGGAGTTGGTCGGCCACAGCCCTCACTGCGATGGCCTCCCGCGCGACGTTGACCACGTGATGAATAGCTGCGCAGGGGACGTAGAAGACACCACCGGCGACAAGATCGCCGAGGAACTGCATGCGCGGCTACGGGGGGCGGTGGACGGCTGCACCGGGGTGCGTCCGACCGCTACGGGCACGTATTCCCTGATGATCTGGATGCCGTAGCAGAGGTGCTAGACAAAGGCGGTGCGGACTGGCTGCGGACTGGGTCGATTTCCCAGCTAGGCCCTTTGAGCCAAGACACCGCTTTACCAGCGTGGCAGGTACAGGATTCGAACCTGTGTAGGCGTTAGCCGACGGATTTACAGTCCGCTCCCATTGGCCGCTCGGGCAACCTGCCTGGAACACCTCACCGAAGTGACCCGGCATGATGCGTCTAGCAG
>Ga0194063_10002656_pt1 | contig 10996 bp, 13 predicted proteins | sample SepL3720m_MetaG_FD_155459 | JGI IMG/M metagenome (GOLD analysis project Ga0194063, IMG submission 155459) | Anoxic zone freshwater microbial communities from boreal shield lake in IISD Experimental Lakes Area, Ontario, Canada - Sep2016-L373-20m | ecosystem: Environmental > Aquatic > Freshwater...
CTGTAGATTTATATTTATTTTATTTTCCAGTAAATGGTTGCCGTTGAAGGTTATCCCCCAAGTTATTGGGTTTTAGACCATATAACCCAGGGTAATTAGGGGTCTTCCAGAAACCGACCCAATCGGGGTGATTTTCTAGGGGCTCAAGGATGTTGCCATCTTTTCCTAAATTCACTAGAAAATAATTGCCTAAAATGGTCTCTGATTCTAAAACTTGTTTTTGACTTAGTCTCGAGAACCACTCGTATTTTCGTCGGCTTTGTATCTCTTTCGCCGGGATCCAGATGCCATAAGTTTGAGGGTATAAATTTAAATAATGATTCGACATTAAATCTTCCAATTTGATAGGCGTATCTTCTACCGTCTTGACACCGACGTAAATACCAGATATAGAATTAATATGTTGGTGACGTATTTTGGTATTACACCAACGGTCGAAATCTCCCTGAAATTGGCTTTGAGCAGTGAAATCGGTAGAAACTGTTCTCTCCATAAAGTCAATTAAATCTTTCAATACACGATTTTCCTTGGGAGCTCCGCAAAAGTCGAGGGACGGATAAAAGTCAAAGTTAGCAGATGTAGTATTCTTATCGATGTTCTCGCACAAAAACATTCGGTTATGATTCGTTCCTTTTTCATATAAACCTTTTAAGTCTTGGAAACAAAGAAAGGAGAGAGGACAAACCAACCCGCCATACTTGTGTAATAATTTCATCATTCCTAGTTTGCGTACGTTCTCGATAATGGGACTGGAAATTTTGCTCATATCCACGTGCCAATCCGGAATAAGTTTTTGAAAAGATTGGTCATCAATCATACAAATCGTAAAACTCTTGTCACATTTTTGAATAATGGAACGAACGGTTAAAAACAAGTATGGCTGATTCAGTTCCATCGAGTTTCTGGATCCAAACGATAACCAATTACTCGAATTCAGCTCGTATGGAATGTGCAGCCACAAAATTGGTAATTTACTCTTTCCCAATGTGACGTCATCTAATAAATAATTTTGTATGGCCTCGGAGGAATAGTTGTCTTCTTCTCTCAACCTCTTATCTTCAAATCGTCTGTACAAAAATCCTAAACCAAATAAAATAATTACCAATATAACAACGTTGCTTGCCGATTTCATATTTTTATATATTACTATATTTTTAAAATTCAAAGAAATCATTATTTTAAAAGTATGACGAAGAAATTAATAACCGAAAAAGAATTTTATGAAATGTTTATCAATGATAATGCCGAATATGCTTATGCTCGAGTCGTTAGTCTGTTAGGTGGTGGCAGATACCAACTAAGTTTTATCGATGGTAGTAGTAGAAAAGGTCTTATGCGTGGCCGCTTGAGCCGAAGGTGTATAGTTAAAACAGGAGATATTGTTCAAGTCGCATTAATAGCACACGAAGGAGATAAAGCCGATATCGTTCGTAAGTGCACAACCAATGAGGCACAAATGTTTGGTTTTAATTAAATAAGTTCCTGGAGCAGTCGTATTTTCCACTTTTGTATACTTTTTTGTAAATATATTCTGTATGCGGTTGCTTCTTGGTCGTATTCTGTTATAGCCATACGCATGTCATACAACACTTCTATTTGGGTAAACCCAGTGCTTTTGCGTAAAATACGTTTTCCTCCGGTTCGACACGTGTCTTCGTCCTTTGGAGGGCGGTTTCGCCATATGGTCAGTTCATCGTTGGCACATATCTCGTTTCCATTTTCTTTACGTATGGCGTGAGATGCTACCGTACCATAGCTTAAATAGTAGACCATAATTTTACCTTGGATGCTTTGAGGCAAATTTAAATAAAGTGAACGCAACGTTGTATCGTTCCGCATTAAGTATAGTACTCGTTCTTGAGACATTTAAGTTTGATGAAGTAATTAAATAATGAAATATATTTATAAGTGTTTTAATAGTAATAAACAAATATATACTACCACTCTACTAATAATATTCTACAATTGTTTTTCATTGTATAGCCCTCTCTTGCGCAATTACTACAATACGAACGCGTTATATTTATCTCCAAATCCAGTAAAGAGGCTTGTAAACGACCTACTATTTCGTCATCCGAAAAATCTTTCAACACGTCGTCGAATAAAAATTGGCTGTGTTCACAAATAGTTCGTTTGAATTCCATCTTGGCCAGCATCGCATACCTTATTACATCATCCACCAGGTCATACACCTCCATAGTTAATTTCTCTTGACGCATTTTATGTGGCAATGAACGCAACTCTTCCTTTTTAATTACCGTACCACGCTCGAACCTAGCCGATATAAGAACCCCCATACTTAACAAAAGGAATATCACGACAGTTCGCATTGTTTTTTTGTGAAATAATGATTTTCAATCCTTTTTTAAAATAAAAAGTAGAGAGAATTAGTTTTTCAATTTTAATAGTGCTCCCCAGAAATCCGTCTGTCCTCGGTTCGAAGTTTCCAACTGTTGAGCCAATTTAAATGCTCTCTCCGTGGACTGGATTTCCTCATGTCTACTCTTATTGTTTAAGTACTCATGCGCTTGTTGTTCGCTTAGCGGAGCCATATCTTGACCGCTTCGATGACTCAAATAAGACTCGAGATTATTGAACTTGGGCACATTATTGTAATCTTCTACGGTTACGGGAATTACAGATTCAACATGAGCCTTTCTTAAATCCTCGTACTGTAAGTTGCTAAAAAGACCGGAACTGTAGTAGTCAGGAGCATTTCCAGTAAGGTCGCACCCTTCAAAATTGGAATTGGAACTCGACTCGTTAATTCCTCGGTGAACGACCAAAGACCTTACGTGCTGTTTTCTTTTTTCAATCTCTTCCCCCATTTGAGAGTGACTTATTTTTACTTCTTCGTCCACGTCTTCATTAGACCTTAGCCAATCTCCATAGCCTCTCTCTTGTTCTTCATTCAAAACACGACCCTTTTCAAACTGCTCGTTAAACCATGTGTTAAAATTGTCTCCCTTATTAATTTTATTTTTCCTTAAATAGTCTTTTAAAATGACCTTTTTATCGTCTTCTACCACAGAAGGTAATATTTCTTCGTACGACTGATATTCTATCGGATCCTTGGATTTAAATTGCCAGATAAAATATAATTTCTTATATGCTTTGGTGTAAAAACGAAAATAGTCGGGGGACAACCGTGATTTGTCCGGATGTGTCATTAGAACAATTTTCTTTGCTTTGTGTAAGTCTTGCTCCGTAAAGTTTTTTTGAATGGAAAACAAATTCAAAATATCTTCTAAATCGTAATTTTCAATATTTAAATCTTGGTCCGAGCTCATTTTTTAATATATAAAAGGTTTTAATTTTATATATTTTACTAGTTTTTGAATGTATATTAGAGAAACAACCTAAAAACAAAATACATAATAAGTACATTACAACACAACATATAAAATGTCGACTGAACAATTTGGCTACAAACTACAACAATACATTGATACAACCACAAACTACAAATTCATATTTGAAGTCACCAAGTTGTGCGGATACGGAGAGTTCATGACGGTTTTCAAGAATCAATCCCTTTTGGATTTGTACTCTACAATCTCTTATCAGTTTGACAATAGAGAGATTAAATCACTCTTTTTTGTAAACGATACCACCGGTGAAAAAATTAAAGTCCCTATTAGCAGCACCATTCGTATTAAGGATTTTATTTCAGGTCACAACGTAGGACCTAATTTGAACATTAAACCTATTTATCAAGTCCCATGTAAAATTGTATACCGTCTTTATTTTGACGACGGACACACACACGGAATAACCCCATGTCATTTACCTCCCGGGCCTCTACCTCCTAACCAAGTTTAATCAGCATTGGATACTTCTTAATCGCATCGTCCAAGTGATTCCCGCATCTTTTGAAAAACTCGTGTAATGCCGCCGGATCACTCCCAGTTACAATATCGTCTGGAATGTAGGTCGAATTACCTTTTTTATAACACAACAATACGGGTATTCCATTAACCATTTTTTTACTTTTTAGCAACGCATAAAAATCAAAACTTACATCCACATCAATATCCCCACATATCACTGTATCCGGAGAGGTTGCGAAAAACGCGTTCACAACATCTTTTATTTTGTGGCACGGGCCACACCAGCTTGCTCCGAGTTTCAAAATAATTAGTCCCGTATTGTTCTGAAGCAAGTGAAAAAAGGCGTCTCGGCTGGAAATTTCTGTAATAACACTTTTATTCATATTTTTAATTACATTGAACATTTATTAAAATTAGCCCCATTTTAACTAAATTAATTACTCTTGTAATAAAAAAATACTTAACTCCGTTTCCATACCTCAAAGAACTTATCTTTGCATGGACCCCACCCTCCGCTCTCTGCGTAATCCACCCGAAACCCATTGATTTGCAAAACGTTGTCCACATAATTTTTATGAAGTATATCCCAATAATCATTTTCCATAATAATTAAATTAATATTGTTTAATATTTCAGGCATGTCCATCAGTATATAGTAAAAGGCACCTTCACAGTCCAGCACAAGCGTGTCAAATTCGATTTTGTACTTGGACTGGAGTTCCGCCCAAGAAATTATATTTACATCTTTATAACCCGGCAATAAAGTGTCGCTTGTGATGGTATCCCAGCCTTTTTGAATTAATTTTCGGTTGGATAAAGCAGAACGTTCTATTTGAAAGGACCTACTGTTGAGGATGCGGTTTTCGGTTAATTGGTTTGCTATACCTTCATCACATTCTAGTACAACCAATTGGTTATTATTATTATTTGCTAAAATACTGCTAATCACCAAAGAATTTCGTCCTATATTGCCTCCGATTTCTAATACTTTTTCATTTCCACTTAAATACCTTACCACCATTTTTTGCTCGGGCAATTCTTCCTTTAAAGTACCATGTTTGATTCCCAATTTTGAGTGTATGTTGGCTAATTTATTGTCTATATTTTCACACGTGGTAAATACACGGTTTGTATTCCGTACATCAATCACAATGTTTAATGTCTCATCATAAGAGTATAATGTATTATCGCTGGTTTTTAAAAATACTTTCTTTAAGACCCCTACTAACGGGTCTGTAAAAAATTTGGCCCGGTTTACATCTCCCGCCGGAATTGTAATTATGTTATTTTTAAATAGTTTCGTATAACATATTTGAGTGACATCAATACTTTTATTATTAATCGTACCGTAAGTAATTTTAATCATTTCTCAAACAAATATTATATATATCAATTTATATAAAAATATATAATACACTTTTTACTAAACTTTAAAATCACACCATTTTTATTTTTAAAAGTCACAGTCTTCATCCCGATATTCTTGACGTTTACTTTCAATGTACTCTTCTTGTGCCTCCAAGTAACGTTCCATCGCTAACTGTGTCTCACACAATTCGCCGCAGACGTTTGAAACAATCGGTTCTTGCATTTTTTTGTCACAATTAACACAATGGGTTCTTAAATATTCAAAGTATTCATGGGTTTGAGAGCAATCTTCGGAACAAAATTGGGATTCATCCCCGTTTGTAACCGGTTGGCAACAGTGAATACATTCTGTAAAAGAACATAGTACCTCGAAATCGGCAAAGGTTACGCGACATTCCTCCGAACAAACCATCTCATTCTCCGAACTTTCCGGAATGAATATGTTATCGCATACAACACAATTTTTTATTTCTTGCGGAATAGGATTCATTATTTAAGGTATTTGTTAAAATAATGATTGTTTAACATAGAATATAATAAGTAACTTTTTGTGTTTTTATTATATTACAAAAACGTATGAAGATTGCCTTAATAAACAAAAGATATAATACTGGTGGTTCCTCCTTGTTTCATTATGCTCACTTTTTGATTGATTGCGTATATCCCGAAGTTATAAACGAAATTTATAACTTTGATACAGTGGTACGAGTAAAATCCATTGACCAAACCTTAGGTAATTTTGATGGGTTTTATGAGAACATTATGGGAAATAAAACAACCGAACTACCGGAGGCAGAATTCAATAAACTTGATATAAAACCAATTATTTTACCACCCAAAGAACATTATGCGGATATTGAAAGTTTAACTAAATTTAGGAATTACATTTTTGGTAGGTACTCGATTAACTCTCTTAACCACTCGAGTGATTATCCCAAGGTCTTATTAATTAAACGCGGTGGTAGAAGACAATTAATAAACGACCCTGACCTACAAAAATTAAATACAAACGTCACGACTGGCAAAGAAAGACGTGAAATAAAACAAATTGAACGAATCGGGCTTTTCTTGAACACAAAATATGGGGATGATTTTAGAGCCGTTTATCTTGAAAAAAGAACGTTTGAAGAACAAGTAAATTTGTTCCATCACGCACAGTTAATTGTTATGGCTCACGGAGCAGCGACATCTACTATATTGTTCTGTAAACCATATACGGTTATTTTAGAGGTAACTTGTGGGATGAACTTCCCTTGGTTTAATAAGTGTTTTCATTTGCTTAAAATTAACTACTTAAAAACCGTTAATGACCCAGATATTATTATAAATAGTTTAACAAAAATAAACGTCTAAAAACAAAATATAAAAAACTATTAATAATAAAAAGTAGAAATTCTTCTAAGCAATAATTGACATATTCGGACTGCGTCTTCATGCTCAAAACATACATTGGTCATTGGATCCTTGAGGTGTGTGAGAATAAAATAGTGTTCGTTAAACCCATACGTTTTATTGTTAAAGTATCCAGTGGAAGACAAATAGGAAAACAAACCATTGGTTGAATAAAAGGTCTTGTTTATTTTAATGCTGTTGTCTGGCTTCAACACAACGTAACTAATGGGACATAATTTTCGGCCACATGCGTTTTTACCATTCGTAGAAGGCTCCCTAAGGTTACATAACTCATACTGGATTGTGGTTCTTATCGGAAAACGCACAAATGTTTGTTCCATTCTCTAAAAAAATGATTCTCTCTTAATTACGAGTTAATCAATAAATTTTCCTTACAACCCATGTAATAATAATATAATTTGTTTTTAAAGTCTTCATTGATTTTACATTTTCTTAAACAATAAGAACGAAACACAAACTCACAACCTTCAAAACACTTGACATAATCTTTGTTCTCGAAACTATGTGTTATAAAATTATAAATTGGAGGCTCCGACGCATCATATATATATTTGTAATTAGTAATCATCTGTAGATAATCCCCATAATAGTGCTCAAATAAATCCGGATTTTCAAAATATACAGGACTGTATAACTGCTCATCCGCATGCCCATACCCTTGATTCAAGTATTCAATGAATTTATCGTTAATAAGACCACATACCTTATACATGTACTCTTTATTGCCAGTAAAAAAACCACTACACATACTGCATCTGCCCCACTTGAAATATTCTGCCGTGTTTTGGACTAGAGACTGTGGAATGTAATCAATATAACAAGTTGAAAATTTATCCCGATTTACACTTAACCCTTCATCTAATCGAATTAGATTTTTATATCCCATTCTCTCAATACAAAAATTTATCCAAGCAAAGTGGGTTGACCCAAACGGATTTTCTTCCGTTGCCTCTCGCAACATTACATATCTTGCCATACAAAATAAATAATAACTTGCGGTATTTCGAGAGTCGAAATAATACGGATGTTCCTTCCTATTTTGTATGATTTTCTCTCTATAATCTCGGAAACAAACACTTGCGTCTTGGTTAAAACAAATGTCATCAAAATTACGCACAATGTATTTGGTCTTGGATTCTAGCCAAGCAGGCCTTAAATCCTGAATTTTACCCAAACTTTCGACGTCACAATGAATAATCATGTTGTGTGGCAATGAGAGAGTTGATAAAGAGTGACTCATATAGTAATCTTGGTCTCTTTCGCAAATCTCTTTACTTGCATCCGGACACTTGGTTAAATTAAAATATGCCGTCACTAATGTCCAATTACTGACATCATACTTATTAAATGTAATCAACGGATTAAATGTTACAATACCAGTACCAGACCAATGGCCTAAATCAGTCAAATCATAACGGTATTTATCTTCCAACTTATACCAAAAATTATTTCGCATTTCTTTGAAATACCAAATGTCGTCACAAACAACAAAACCCTTATACCCGGCTTCTTTTAAGTATCCCATGAACGTCGTTTCCATTTTTCCATTGTGCGGGTGCACATCCAGAAAAATAAAAGGACACTCAAGAATTACACCACTCCATTTATTAAATACCTCTCGATCAAACAAATCCTCTTGATGAAACTTAATGTTTTTTGCGTTTTTGATAAGAGGCCTAACATTATCTACAATATCAAAACTGTGGACAAAATTGGATGCGTTATAGGATAATGCCAATGCTGAATGACCTAAGTGCGTTCTAAAGTCCAGTATGGACGAGTGATTAAATCTAGTAGATAAATAACATAACAACTTGTAATGCTCATGTCCAACTTGTCCGAATACATCAGAATCAGTTTCTGCTGCAACAAATGAACTAAAGTAATGGGACGAGTCAATACAATCTAAATCAGACTTAATAATATTATAATTCATTCTTTTATAAAATATAATATCAAATGTCTTTAATATATCTTAAAGAAGTCTATTTATGCGGAATCGGAAACAATAACATCGGTTATTTTTTTGTAGTCAATGGAGTCTTTTATTTCACATATTTCGATAATATTATATACACTCGAAATATATCCAGACCAAAACAACATTCCGCCGCTTAAATTATTGTTACTCAAATAGATGCGATATTTTTGAGGAGACTTTGTGATTTCAACAATGTGTAATTTATTTATTACCGTGGTCGTTAAATTAATAAATTGTCTCATTTCCTCTTTTTATTTTGAGGTGTTTAAGCGTTATTTGTAAATGATATAACTTGGTCATTTGTAAGAACTTTCCGAGAAATTTCCGAAATTTGTTTTTTAAGTATTTGAAATTTGTTTTTTTATAGTGATTTCTTTCGCGATTTTCCGGATAATTTTGTTTGCTTTTTCCTCGTCGTTATCTCCGGAACCTCCCATGGCTTCTATTACCATATGGCTATATTTGTCACTTAAATGAGATTCGCTTCGCTTACAATCCGGATTCTTGATTTTCCAAATAGGAAGCATTTTAATGTTCTTATGGGCTATTTGTTTCAAAGCCTTCTTCATTTTGGTGTTTTCGGCATCTTCTTTTTCCCATTTGTTGTCTTCCTTTACGTACATACTTTCTCTCTTTAAATCACTACAATGAACTGGTCTTTCGCATTCCTCCAAGTCATTTAATCCATTTATTATTAGCTTAGAGAGGCCATTGACAAACCCTAACTCTCCTACACTTTCCAAGTCTGTTAAATCTATTTGGAGAGAACTGACAAAGTCCCCAAGGTTCATTGCGTTTTTACACGTGTCGTTCAAGAAAAACTGAAGATTAAATGTCTTATTGTGGCTATTGTTTGTATTGGAAATCGTATTATTATTGGTATTGTTTGTTATCGTTGTATTTTTACATAGTTCTAGTATTTGTTTTTGAAATTCATTGTTTTGCTGTTGAGTTTGTTTGTTTTGTTCCATTAACATTTCTTTGAATTCACTGTTTTGGTATATTATGTTCATAATTATCTCTGGATTTATTACTGGTATAACTGGCATTGGAACTGGAATGACATGTGATACACACTTTTTAGTATGTTTCCACAATCCTGAGCGAACTTGAAACACTTTTTGACAATTTTGGCATTCAAAGTTGACATTATTTTTATTTTCCGTTGTTATCTGATGCTTTTGGGTTAACAAGTGTTGATTATAACTACTTTTTTTATTGGTATAGTATTGGCATATGTTACAAATATGCTTGTATGTCATTTAGATATTTGTTATACATATACGTAATATTTAAATATAATATAATACCTTATATTGTATTTTGGTTTCCATTTTGTTTCCATTAATCATTATGGTCTGGAAATAATACACCACGTCACAAATGACCTTACCGCTTATGCGACAAAATAAATACTCAAAAATAAGAGCATATTTTTTGTTTCCATCGGTTTCCTAAAAAATAAATGTCCATTTTTTTCAGACATTTTTGGACATTTCTTTTTCTCGACTAAAAATTTTATGGTAACAAAATATTCCGTCTTTTTTTTAGTCGGAGACCATAAGAATTTTTATGCAGTGGCTATTTCTTTATTTCTCACATCTACTCTTTTAACTAACAAAGTACTTAGGATTTTGAAATTGGACATTTATAAATGTCCTTTTTTAAAAAGCTAGAGATAGTTTCCCCAAAAAGAGTGAGTGTGTGTTTTTAAGTATTTTAAACTTGTTTTTTTATAGTGACTTCTTTTGCGATTTTCCGGATTATTTTGTTTGCTTTTTCTTCGTCGTTGTCTCCGGAGCCTCCCATGGCTTCTATTACCATATGGCTATACTTGTCACTTAAATGAGATTCGCTTCGCTTGCAGTCTGGGTTTTTGGTTTTCCAAATGGGAAGCATTTTTATATTCTTGTGAGCGATTTGTTTTAAGGCTTTTTTCATCTTGGTGTTTTCTGCGTCCTCTTTTTCCCATTTGTTATCTTCCTTTACATACATACTTTCTCTCTTTAAGTCACTACAATGAACTGGTCTTTCGCATTCTTCCAAGTCATTCAAGCCATTAATTATTAGTTTGGAAAGGCCATTGACGAAACCTAACTCGCCTACACTTTCCAAGTCTTTTAAATCTATTTGGAGAGAACTTACAAAATCAGTGAGATTCATGGCGTTCTTACACGTGTCGTTTAAGAAAATTTGGAGATTGAATGTTTTATTGTTACTGTTTATTGTGCTATTAGTAGTGTTATTATTAGTTATGGTAGTATTTTTACATAGCTCTAGTATTTGTTTATGAAGTTCATTGTTTTGTTTGTTTTGTTCCATCAACATTTCTTTAAATTCACTATTTTGGTGTATAATATTAAGAATAATATCCGGATTTAAAATTTGGGAAATATTATTATTA
>Ga0194063_10002657_pt1 | contig 10991 bp, 9 predicted proteins | sample SepL3720m_MetaG_FD_155459 | JGI IMG/M metagenome (GOLD analysis project Ga0194063, IMG submission 155459) | Anoxic zone freshwater microbial communities from boreal shield lake in IISD Experimental Lakes Area, Ontario, Canada - Sep2016-L373-20m | ecosystem: Environmental > Aquatic > Freshwater >...
GTACTCCATTATACCAATGCCACACCAGACAAAGTGGAAAAAAATAATAAAAAATAGAGGCTTTGGAATTCTTCTGCTATACTCGAGAACAGTTTTTTGTGATTCTTATGGACGATCTTTTTCTGGTTCTGGACTATATTCCTCAAAATATTGAGCTCTTTCGTGTGGCCGTAACCCATAAATCATTTACCAATGAAAATGGAGGATCCGACAACGAACGGCTAGAATTTTTAGGAGATGCGGTGCTGGAATTTCTTACCACAGATTTTTTATTTCACACCTTTCCTCATATGCCAGAAGGGGAAATGACCGCCATTAGAAGCGCCCTCGTAAGAAAAGAAAGCTTAGCAGCTGTGGCAGAAAAAATGGAGCTCGGAAAATACATCCGTTTTTCTCGAGGTGAAAAAAGCGCGGGAGGACAAACAAAATCGTATATTCTTGCCAATACCCTAGAAGCCGTTTTAGGGGCGGTTTTTTTAGATGGAGGAATGCCCATTGCCAAGAAAGTGGTAGAAACATTTATTCTCTGCCAAACAGAAGAAATCTATGAAAAGAATCTTCATATTGGTCCTAAAAACGCTTTTCAAGAGTTTTCCCAGGCAAAATTTTCTATTACTCCTCACTATGAACTTCTTTCCTCAGAAGGACCAGACCATGGAAAAACCTTTACCATGGGCGTTTTTATGGGACAAAAAAAAATAGCGGAAGGAAAAGGGAGTTCTAAACAAAAGGCAGAAAGCGATGCCGCAAAAAATGCACTCCAAATAACTCAAAAAGAAAATCCCTCCTCATAAAAAGGAAGGATTTTAAAAAAACAAAGACCTTTCAGAGAGTGTTTAAATGGACTCTCGAGCGGATGCAATAACCGTAATTTGGACCAATGCCCCTCCGGGAAGAGAAGAAACAATGGCAACTCGGCGCGCTGGTGGATCTTTCGTGGGAAAAAATGCTTTATAAATCTCATTCATAGGGAGTAAGTAATGCGCATCTGCAAGATCAATAAAAACCAAATTAGTAGAGAGAAGATCAGATCGAGATGCCTCCAAAACCGCTCTTAAATTGTACATCGCATTTTTCACCTGCGTCGCAAAATCCGCAGGAAGAATGCCCGTTTCAGGATTTTCACCGGTAATAGCAGAAGTAAAGGCAAACATTCCCATAGATCTGACACATTGCACTGTTGCTGTTTCTGGGTCAGGAGCCAGACTGGTATTGACCACTTGTCTCAAAAGATTGTTATCCACCATAATTATCAAAAAAATATGTTCCCGCTATTTTACTCTTTTTTTCTCAAAAAGGAAAGCATTTGATCTCCTTTTATTTCGTTTTTTCCTTCGGGAATAAGCGAAATAACTTCCACTGTTCCTTTTGCTAAGGCTAAAAAACACCGTTTATCTTGGATGAAAAATTCCCCTGGTGATACAGGATTTTCTTCAAAAAATGCGGATTCTAATGCGGTAAATTTTAATCGTTTCCCATCTTTGGAGATATAAAACACCCCAGGCCACCCTTCAAATGCCCGATATTTTTGCATCACGAGATCCGCGCTGTCTCGCTCTGGGAAAATTTCTCCATCTTCTTTAGCTATTTTGTGGCAATAGGTTGCAGCCTCTTCATTTTGGGGTATTTCTGGGAATTTTTCAGGGGAGAGGAGAAATTCCAAAAAGGAGAGATTCCCCATTTCCGTCATGGCAGAAAGAGCCAAAGAAAAAGTTTTTTCTTCTAATGAACACGATTTTTGAAATACCATAGGACCGATATCCATTCCTGCTGTAAGGCGAAAAATGGTAATTCCAGAAATTTCATCGCCCTGTAACAGAGCGGCTTGCAACGGCGACGCGCCACGGTATTTTGGCAACAGCGAGAAGTGGAGATTAAAAGCCCCATATTTTGGAATATCTAAAACCTCTAGAGGCATGATTTTCCCATATGCCACCACCACAAAAAAATCCGCATCAAAAGATTTCAGCACGGCTAAAAATTCAGGATCTTTCAGATTTTCAGGCGTAAATACAGGAATTTTATTTTCCAGCGCCCATATTTTTACCGGAGATGGAGTAATGATTTGCTTTCTCCCAACGGGTTTATCGGGCATCGTCATCACGGAAACCACCTCCAATGGAGCGGCTTGAGAAAGAGAATTCACGACTTTTGCAGCGTGTTCTGGCGTCCCCCAAAAGACGATTCGTTTTTTCACTGTATTTTTAAGAAAAAGTAGGAGTATGATACGGCGGAGAACCGTTGCATGCAACGATTCTCCAGTCTTAATTATTCTCCCCCTATGTCCGCTATCCGAATGCAAAAAGTCGCCACCGTGCTAGAACGAGAAATTGCCAGCACCATTCGTGCAGTCTTTCCTATGGAAGAATCCGGTGTTTTCACCATTCGGTCTCTTCAAATTCTTCCCGATTTTTCAGAAGCAAGAATTCATATTTCTACCCTAGGAGGAGTAAAAGATTTTGTAAGTCGCCTGAACCATGCACGCAACCGAATGCAACGAGAAATTGCACGAAAAGTCTTATTTAAGAGATTTCCTCAATTAGTATTTTTTGAAGACCACACGGGGGAAGAAGCAGAACGATTAGAAATGCTTTTAAAAGAGAAAGCATAAACCGATTTTTACATTTTATCATTCACATTCAGCCGCCCCTTTCACACAGAGGACTCTTTTTGCAATTTTGCAAGTGTAACTTTTGTGGTGTCTAAATGAGAAAAAGATAAGGAAAAAATGAGTTTTATTGAGAACATGAAAAAATTACAGAGCTAATACTCCCCGCAAATACCCATCTAATTCAGAATGCAATTCAGTATCAGAAACCTCATTACGAAGATGGATTCTTAAACATTTTAATGCTAAAGCATTGAAAAGTTTTGCCTTAATATCATCACTTTTTAAAACTGTTTCATTTGGAAATTCAACATCTTTGTCGTGTTCAGGTCCTTGTACTTCAACAACTAAAGCAGGAACAAAGTTCTTGCCCTGATTTTCACAAACTAAAAAGTCAACATTTTTTTGATTTATATGTGCCTGAAGAACCCAATCTTTCATCTTTTTCTCAATAAATTCTCTCATAGGCGCTTGTGGGAAAATATAATATTGAGGAAAATCTTTCAATAAATCTCGTAATTGCTGAAAAACACGAAACTCCAGCCCGCTTCCCAAAAAATTCTTCTGTAAACAATAACTTTGTTTAATCTTCTCTTGAGTAAAATCTCGAATATCAGAAACCGGATTCTTTTGCGAAACAACCTCTTTAGGAGGTCTAATAGCTTCTTCTTTTGATATTTTTTTCTGAAACCGAAATTTGTATGCCATTTTTTATGCCAAAATATAGGTATTATACAATATTTTATGTATAAAATCAATCCACTCAAATTTCTAAGCCCCCACTTTAAAAATACAAATATCTCCATCGTGGATAAGCGCATCTCTCCCTTCCATTTTCAGGGCTCCGTTTTCCCGAACGCCTCCCCATCCATTGTATTTCACAAAATCGGAAACCTGGCACACTTCTGCTTTAATAAACTTTTTCTCAAAATCGGTATGAATAACTCCTGCGGCCTGGGGCGCGGTAGAATTTTTATGTACCGTCCATGCCCGTACTTCTTTTTCTCCCGCGGTAAAAAAACTTTCTAAACCTAACAATTGAAACGCAGAACGAATGAGCTTTGAAAGCCCACTTTCTTGGATCCCCAAAGACTGCATAATTTCTTGGGCTTCTTCATCCGAAAAATCCATAAGGTCGCATTCTGTTTTCGCGCAGATGGGAACAATGATTTCATCCGGAGAAAGCCCCAATTTTTCTCGCGCAGCAGATTCTTGGAAACGGGTAAAATCATCTTCTGAGCAGTTCACAATAAACAGCGTTGGTTTTTGCGTGAGGAGGTGCAACTCTTGCATTGCCACCACTTCTTCCTCCGTAATGGGGAGTTTTCGGGCAGGATTTCCCGCCGCCAAAAAAGTGTTTAGCCGTTCGCACAGCTCTTTTTTTATCACATCTTCCTTTTTTCCACTCTTTGCCCCTTTTACCGCCCGGTCTAAATTTTTCTCCACCGTTTGTAAATCCGCTAAAATCAGCTCTGTTTCCACCACTTCACGATCGCGTTGGGGGTTTATATTCCCATCCACATGATGAATATTGGAATCCTCAAAAAACCGCACTACCATTGCAATGGCGTCACAATTACGAATATGGGAAAGGAACTGATTCCCCAAGCCCTCACCAGTACTGGCCCCCTTTACCAAGCCCGCAATATCCACAAACTCAATAACAGAGCACACAATGCGTTGCGGATGAACAATGGTTGCTAATTCATCTAGTCGGGTATCCGGCACTTCTATCGTTCCCACATTTGGGTCTATGGTACAAAACGGGAAATTTTCTGCTGCCGCAAGAGAAGACTTCGTAATGGCGTTAAAAAGGGTAGATTTCCCAACATTGGGAAGCCCGACAATACCGATTTGGAGAGACATAGAAAATCAAAGAAGATAAAAGTGGAGAGAGAATAGCGTATTGAGAGAAAAAAACGAAGGCATAAAAAACAGAATCATTTGTGTTTTTCAGTTTTCTTCAGTGCAATTTTTTATAAGGAATACAAAAAATTATCTCAAAAAAACATAAAAAGGGAAGTTATGTTAATTCAACCCCCATTCGTTCGTGCGCTGTTGAACTCTCAAAAAAGAGAGTACAGTACTCCACGCTTCTCCCTTTTTTCGTGTATTTTCTTCCCCTCTTTTTTCGGCTTTTTAAACGGCGCCTACCCGATTTATGGATAGGCGGCATTACCATTTTCCTGGGAACATTCCTTTTTACCGCACTTTCGGGCGTGCTGTCTTCGGCGGAAAATTTTTTACGGGGGGAGTCTGCCACCATGATGGGCGGAGATATAAAAATTTCGTATTTCCAACCCCTTACCGAAGAAAGCGTTCCGGGGCTTAAAAATGGTCTTTCTTTGCCAAATATTAAAAGTTCATCTCAAATGGGATTTACCGCAATGCTCAGAAAAGACAAAACCCCGCTAGTGGTGCAGGTAAAAGTGGTAGACCAGGCGTATCCCCTTTTAGGAAGTATAAAAACCAAAGAAAATGTGTACACCATGCCGAAAGATTCAGAGATTTGGATTAGCACCGATATCGCAGAACGATTGGCGGTTTCCAAAGGATCCGAAGTCACCCTAGGGAATGCAGTATTTACCATTGCTGGAATTTTTGAGGCGTTGCCAGATATAGAAAACACTTCTGCACTTTTTGGAGGAAAAATTCTTATTTCCGAGGCGGGATTTGCGCATAGTGGAATAGACCGAAAAACCAGTCGCGTGGATTATACCCTTACTATTACAACGCCCAGCACCGCAGTGGCAGAAAATATAAAAACAAGTCTCACTACCGGAAATATCTCCAAAAGCGTACGCATTCGCCTTGCCAATGAAGAAGGAGGGCGAGTAAACCGCACTTTCCAAACGGCCGAGAATTTCTTTTTGGGATTTTTAGGACTCCTTATTGCGCTTTTTGGAGGAACGCTTTTGCTAGGGGTAGAACATTTTTTTACCAAAGAACGGCGGCATATTGCGCTTTTAAAAGCCATGGGGATGCCAACAAAAAACCTTTTGGGGGGATATTTAGGAATTATGGGCATTTGGTGCATAGTACTGGGATTTTTTGGCAGTGCATTGGGACTCATCACACTCCTCTTTTTGCCGAATATCGTGCCAGAAGAGTTTAATATTTTTTCCACCACTTTCTCTTTTTTTCATATTTTCCCGGGAATCGGCATCGCAATACTCTTTTTCCTCATGGCTTCCGGGGAGCTTCTCTCTCCCATTCTTACCCTCTCTCCCCGTACGCTTCTCAGAGATGTTCCCGAGGACTCCCCTCTTTCGCGCATTTCTTCCTCCAGCGATCAAAATCCTAAAAAAACATTTTTTACCAATATTTTAGAGAATGGGAAAATACTCCTCCAAAAAAACGCGCCAGGACTAAAAAAAGCCCTATTTTTGAGCGTTCTCTGGATTTTATCGGGTGTTCTTTTTTTCCCAAAAATTACTACCGCTCTCTATTTTTCTGCCATGGGAATTGGGATTCTTACGGTGGCACTTTCGTTTTTTCATCTCCTCCAAAAGTGGTTTAATGCTCTTCACCAACGCATAAAACATCCGTTTCTCCTCCGGATTCTCCTCTCTGTTTTTCACCGCCCCAAACGGGGAACTCGCCTGGTGTTTCTCTCTCTTTTTCTCGCCTTTTTTGCCATTTGTACTGCAGGAAGTTTTGGAAAAAGCGTCCAAAACGAACTCTCTCTTTCTCAAAATGAAAATGCTCCCACATTTGTACTTTTTGATGTGTCAGAGGAAAATGTCCCCACGATAAATACCATTATCCCCAAAGTGGAGTGGTACCCTATTGTGCGCACCTATTTGGAGGAATGGAAAGGCACAAAAATACGGGAAAACGAGGAATCCTACCCACAAGCACAACGGGCATTTAGCGCTACGGCGCGGGAAAAAATGAGCACCGAGGAAACCATGACTGCCGGAACTTGGTGGACAGCAGGCGTACCAGAAAGCGTGGTATCGGTAGAAAAAACTTTTGCCGACGAAATGGGCATTGTTTTGGGAGACTCTCTCACCTTTGATATGCAGGGGAAAAAAATAGTGGCAACGGTAAAAAGCATCCGAAGTATTGGAGAAGACCGGTTTTCTCCGTGGTTTATTTTTGTGTTTCCGCCACACTTGCTCGTGGGTGCACCGGCATCGTATTTAGGATTTTCATGGGAAGAGGAGTCACATCTTTCGGCGTTGCAATCGCAAATAGTGCAAAAATTCCCGAGCGTCACGACTATAAAAACCAAAGAACTCTCAGGGCAGATCACGGTTATCGTTGATAAAGTACTACTTTTGGTGCGCATTCTTACCTTTTTACTCCTCGGTGCAGGAGTCCTGAGTTTTATCGCCATGATATTGGTGAACAAAGAAACCCAAAAACGAACAGAATGGAGATTTTTTCGATTAGGAGCTCCAAAAAAATGGGTTTCGTGGTTTTTTATGGGAGAGACGGTTTTTCTCACCGTTTTTCCCTTTATTATGGCGTTTGCTATGAGTGTGGGAGTTTTGGTGATGAGTGGACTTTTTGTGCCATTTTTACCGCTACTGGTGGTGAACTGGCTTCCCGTATGGGGATTTTTAGGCGTAGGAATAGTGTGGGGGGTGGGGAAAAAGCTCTTATGACTTCAAAAACTCCAGCCAATGCCCATTCTGAATAACCTGAAGGATTATGAGTATTCGAACCAAAAATGGCACTATAAAAACAAAAGAGAGCAAATTGCTCTCCTTTTCCAATCTTACTGGTCGGGGTGGCCGGACTCGAACCGACGACCGCACGGCCCCCAGCCGTGCATTCTAGCCAACTGAACTACACCCCGACACAAAAAGTATTATAGAGATATACCAAATATTTTCCAACACAAAAAAGCCCATTCCAATAGAATGGGCTTTTAAAGGTATTATGATCAGCAAATTATTGGGTTTTTACTCCGTAACTGGTACTAAACGATCCGCCTGCAGTACCCAAAGGCACTTTTGTCTGGATAATGACGGTTATCTGCCTTCCCCCTAACGCAGTATTCCCATCTATTCCTGCAATATTTATGAAAGCCGTAGGATATCCATCGGCGCCGAGTGAGGCAGTACTAAAATCTTTCCATTCTCCAGCGTCTATGGTTCCATTGGCATCTAAATCTACTCCGTATCTCATATTCCCCCCAGAAACAAGCGTGTTGGTCCCACTCTTCCAATCTGCAAACTTCAATGCCAAGTTTGTTTCTAAAAGATTATTGACGGTCACATCCATCTTCCATTCCCAACCGTTCCCATAAGTATTATCTGCAATGGCGTATGACTTCGTCATTTGAATAGCTGTTACCCCTACTCCTGTTCCAGAAGAAGCGGTAGTAACCGGAACAGTAAGCGTAGTATATGAAGATTGCCCAACAATTTTCGATTTGAGGACAAGAACATAGTTTGTACTTCCAGAAAGCCCCGTAATAATAAGGCTATTATCAGTGGTCGTTATTACTGCTGATTGATTTAAGTTTGAAAATCCGCTTCCAAGAATATCCACCACACTTACCAAGCCGTTCGTCGCACTCCCCGCATTACCATCCGTCGTCCAAGAAATAGTCAATCCAGAATTCGTAAGGTTTGAGATGGTATACCCGGTAATTTCGACATTGGTAACACTATTTGCTAACACATTATAGGTAATAGTAACCGACTTTGTATTCCCTGCTGCATCTCCTGCCGTTACAACATATTCGTGAAGTCCGAGAGTATTAGAAAGTGGAAGAGTATAAGTTCCCGCAGCAATACTTCCAAAAATATTTGTTGCAGATGCTCCATTTGCCAGAGTAAGAGTTGTTACAGCCGTGTTATCGGCAAGAGTAAAAACAATATTTGTAGGAACGGTACTTTGATTAAATTGGTTGGCAATAGCGTTATAGGTAATGGTTGGAGAGGAAGTATCTCCTACTGCACAGGGACTGGTTGCAAATACGGCATCCGTTGTATGGGATTCATTTCCTGATCCATCCTTTCCATACACGCTATAATGGTAACTTGTTCCACATGTTAATCCGCCCAATGATATGGAAGCCGCAGTAGCGGCGGTTACGGATTGATACACGGTGGTACTTCCATATGCACCGGTAACCCCGTATACCACTTTTGCCATTCCTGTCTCATTACTTTGAAAATCCACATTCGCTCCTGTTTGAGTGATGGAGGATACGGGCACAACATTCGGCGTAATAAGGGGTGCGGTTGTATCTGTTGCGGATAAGACTGTGAAAGTTAACGCATTTGAAGAAGCAGCAATTTCTCCATTTCCTGCCCCATCAGTCCCTAAAACCACTACTCTATAGGATCCAGCAAGCCATCCTGCTGTAGGAATAGGAAGAGAAGTAACGGCTTCTGTGACATTATTAAAAGATCCATCAACTGCAACAGTGTTTCCTGTGGCGATAGTGCTATTATCAGAATTACGAATGATAGAATATAACACTGATGAAGGTGTTCCCGTTGAACTGGCGGTAACAATGACATTCCCCTCTACAAATGCAGGCTGTGTAACATTGACAAGCGTAGTAATGGGTGCAGCGGTATCTGCTGTAACACTTCCTGTTACAGGTGTTAAATTCGTAACCAACAGGGAATTCCCCGCCACATCGGTAATAGTGAAATTAATAGTGAGTGGTGTAACAAGCCCATTATTACCAGCAATAACTGTAAAAACAATGGTGTCGGTATTGGATAATGCCGGGTTTATATCCGAAGTACGAGTTGTAACATTATTAGCAGTACTAGCAATATTCACCACTGTTGTTACTGCCTCACTGTACGAAATAGTAAAAGTGACCGTATTCCCTGCTTTTGCAAGAGTTCCATTGGGATTATTGGTAGAAATAACTCTTCCTGTAATACTCGGAGCTTTGGTATCAATCGCATAATTAGAAGAATTCACACCTGATATGGCAGGGTTTCCAGCGATATCAGAAAAACCATTTCCCACGGATACCGTATTAGTAGGCGCCTCAATTCCGTTAGTAGGAGTAAATGTCCCCGTATAAGTAATGCCATCTATCGTGGATAATGCACCCATAGTTCCATTCGTAACCGTTATATCTGCACTATTAAAACCAACCACTGGTTCACTCATCACAATCGTTACGATGGATGTTTCCCCAATTTTTAAAGCCATATCGCTTAAAGATATACTGGAAACAACGGGTGCTTTTGTATCTACCTCATAATTTGCAGAATCTAATCCTGGGAACGGAGCATTTCCTGAAAGATCTACAAATGTAGTGGCCACCGTTGCAATATTCGTTACATCTTGAGTTGCTCCGGTAGGAGTAAATGTCCCCGTAAAAGTGATATTGTCTGCACTCGAAAGGGGGCCAAGACTCCCATTCGGAGTAGAAATATCTAATGATTCAAATCCCACCACCGGCTCACTCATAACAATCGTAACCGTTGCCGTGTCCCCTGTCTTTAATGCTGTATCACTAAAAGTAATACTATTGATAGCTGGAATTTTCGTATCAATCGCATAATTCGCAGAAGTAAGACCTGAAACAGGGCTATTGGTAGCAATATCTGTAAATCCTGTTCCAACCGTTGCCGTGTTTGCTATTGATTCAGTAGCAAAATCAGGGGTAAATGTTCCCGTAAAGGTGATATTGTCTGCACTCGAAAGGGGACTAAGGTTACCATGAGGAGTAAAAATATCTGAAGCGTCAAACCCGACCACTGGTTCACTCATCACAATCGTAACCGTTGCCGTGTCCCCTACCTTTAGTGCCGTATCACTAAAAGTAATACTGGAAACCGTTGGTGGCGTAACATCTGGAGATGCTGCAAATGCCGATTGAGACCAAAAAGCAATACTAAAAAAGAAAGCAGAAACAATGAAAAATTCTGCCTGCCCAGAAGACGGAAACGAATTCCAAGACCTTTTTAAAAGAAGAGAAATTGGCATATAAAGAAAAAAGAGAAAAAAGGTACCCCCATTTTTATATGGGGAAAAGGAATTTTTAATGATTAGAGCTCAAAAGTTTTACAGACCATAATGGCAAACTCATTCCGCGTCACGGGATTGTTGGGCTTAAAAGTTTTATCGAGATACCCATTTACAACGCCCACCTCTGCACCGGTAGTGACAAAATCATAAAACCAGTCATTTGCCTTTATATCTGAAAAAGAATTTTTAAGATTCTTTTTCACCTCTATTCCTGCTGCTAAAAATAATATTTTCAGGCTTTTCCTAAGTTTCAATTCGAAGTGCAACAGGGGAAACAATAGAGAGCGAACATAAGGGGGGGTAAAGTGAATAGGCGTAACTATCATTTTACCCCCCCTGATATGTCGTATACACATTTTAGCCGAACAGAAAGAGAACAGCTAGGAATTTACCAATTGGAGGGGTATAGCCTAAATAAAAT
>Ga0194063_10002659_pt1 | contig 10986 bp, 12 predicted proteins | sample SepL3720m_MetaG_FD_155459 | JGI IMG/M metagenome (GOLD analysis project Ga0194063, IMG submission 155459) | Anoxic zone freshwater microbial communities from boreal shield lake in IISD Experimental Lakes Area, Ontario, Canada - Sep2016-L373-20m | ecosystem: Environmental > Aquatic > Freshwater...
CTATTATATTCATATTATTTGTATAAATATTATGAACGCAATTCATCCAGGGGGCTTATTAAAAAAAATGATGATTTAAAAAACTTATCAAACCCAATATTACGTCAATTAACAAAAATACCCATGCGCTTGGATATCCATTAATCGCATTATACGCAAATAAGAAGTATAGCAAGCTGTGAATAGGTCTTAAATTATTCCACCAAATTTTGTCTCCAAATACTTCCGCACCAGTTTTTCTCGAGCCCGTAAGATAAATATATAAAAATCCAATGGCTGGTAACAGTGCCAGGTAGCCCATATATTTTAGGTTTTGTTTGCTGGCGTTTTTTGATACATAGACAAATAAAGTTCTAGTTCCAATACAGCCTATTAGGAATAATAATATTCGTTTTTGTAATGTATTCATTTATATAATAAATAAATACAATAAAAATTATTCAATCCAATAATATTAAATTTATTCAATCCAATAATATTAATATAATTCATTAAATGTTAAAAAATACAAAAAAGGAACAGATATAAAAACAAAAAAATATTCAATTCATATTTCAAAACATGAGCAACAATAACGAAATGATTATTAAAGTGGACGCACGTGAGAGGGACTTGATTGAGTTATTAACCGTTTTATTAAAAGAAGATAAATACAAGGGGATTGAACTAGTAGTTGGGTCGCTTCCCTTAGGAGATGTAATTCTCTCTTTGAATCAATCTGACAAACTAATAATAGAGAGAAAAACAATTAACGACTTGGCCTCTAGTATTAAGGATGGGAGATATGCGGAGCAATCCTTTAGGTTAAATGGCGTGGATCATCCAAATCACAACATCATTTACCTAATTGAGGGCGACTTGAGTAAATGGAATACCTATAAGGGGACAAAAATGGATAAGTCTACGATTTATTCGGCCTTAATATCGATTAATTATTACAAGGGATTCTCCGTTCACCGGTCCATTTCATCCGCAGAGTCTGCGACTATTATTTGTTCCATGGCCCACAAACTTAGAAAAGATAATGCAAAGGTTCCGTACTACTGTGGTGGCAGTCAACCCATTAAAAGTGAAGATTCTTCCGCAGAGAAAGCCGAAGACAATTACGTTAGTGTCGTGAAAAGAGTAAAGAAAGAAAACATTACCGAAGACAATATAGGCGAATTGATGCTTTGTCAAATTCCCGGGGTCAGTGACGTTACTGCTTTAGCAATCATGAGCAAGTACAAAACAATTCCAGAATTAATAAGTAATTTAAAGGAAAACAACCAATGTCTTGAGGACATACGAACTACTGCGACGAATCGGCGATTAAATAAATCTTGCATCGAGAATATTATCAAGTTTTTGCGTGTTTAAAATTTAAAAATGCGACGTAGAGGTGTATTTTATTTTTCTTAATAATATATATATTATATACAATTAAATTATCAAGTATGTTTTTTCTTTATGTTGCGATATTCTTAGTTGGTAGCTATATATTGTATAGCATATTGTATCCAAACCCTTACTCTATTATGGAAGGCATGACACTAGATGATGTCTCCTCAACGTCAACATCCACCCTTTCCTCCACCACTTCAAATGGAATCGCGGGAAATGCCGCAGCTTATGGGGCAACCCTCAAGACCCAGTCTATAAAAGCACAAGATTCCTTTCTCATAAGCAAATACAGAACCGATTACGAGAATGTAGTAATAAATATGGACGACCTTGTAAATAGTTTAATGCTTCAAACGACTCTCACCATTGACCCGGCTAAACCCCAAGAGGCATTAGGTAAGCTTGTGATGTTAAATAACGCAAAGGCTGCGTTAAATACCGTTATGAAATTTATTGACAAAACATAAAGATGAAAAACTACAAGCCACAATTAAAATACTTATTGGGTGTGTTTCTCTCTTCTTTTTTTGTTTAGGATTGCAACATACTCTCAATCGTGTCTGTGACCATTTTATTTTTGAATAAATGATGGATGAATTCTTTTATATTATTTTTGTAAGAATTGTCAATAAATTTTGTGCACTTACTACTTATGCTTAGGACTCGACAGTTAAATTTACGTAAATGTTCAAGTTTAGAACTCCAACTATTCCAGATATATATATTTGGGTCAAAGGGACCTATTATCGCATTATTAATTGGTTCATCCATAAAAACATAATGATTGAGATTCTTTGCAAAGTGTAACCAATTAAAATACAAAAAAAACTCTGTATGTTGGTGTTTTAAGAAAAACCTGTATAAATTGTCCTTTTCCTTATTTTCAATAAAATCAATCATATTTTTACATTCTTGTGTAACAAAAATAAAGGGAGTGGTTGTTTGAATATAAAGGGGAGGTTTATATGGATTTGGATTTTCAATCCCAAAATAATCAAAACAGTTATTATAATAGTTTAAAAGGGCCTCACAATGGATTGAGTAATACATTTTTATTTTATTATTTAATATAAAATAGGACAAATCAATTTTTTTAATAAATATGTTTTTAGAATCTAACATAATGTAATACGTTGATTTAATTATTTTTGACACATATAGTTTGGCAAATTGTTGTGTAAACCAGTTGGTTACATATGTTTCATTTAAACAAATTAAATCGGTAATATAAATTATTTTTACTTTGTCCATTAGGTGTACTGGAACAAAATCTTTTATACAAGTAGAATATTCAGTTTCAAATTGCGTATTTTTGTCCTTGCTGTCATTAAAGAGGATATAAATATTGTTGATAATATTCGCATCAACCAAAGTAAAAGAAAATAACTGAATTTTTAATAAATCCATTTCAGATTTTTTGTAATAAACAATAGATACAAAGTCAAACATATTATATATAATTTATATATATATAAAAAATGTTTTCGAGTAAGATAAATTTTGATAATTTGGATGAAAACTTATTGGAAACCACTTTTATTAGGAACAAAACAATAAATTACATAAAGAATGATTCTTGTATTGGAACGGTTCTACGGAAAGGGTACTATTGGGAGGAATGGATGTTTAAATATATTCAACAAAATTACATCCAACATACCAATATAATAGATTTAGGTTCTAATATAGGAACAACCTCATTATTGATGAGTGAAGTCTTGTCAAACAATTGTAAAATATTTTCATTTGAACCAATTTATAGTGATATATTGTTAAAAAACATACAAGATAATAAACTAACGGATAAAATTGTGCTATATCCTTATGGTTTAGGAAATAAAATAGAAACTTTAAAAATTAAACCAGTTGACTTATCCCAAAACATTAATTTTGGTGCGGTTTCTATAATAAATAGTTTACAGGATAAAGACGACAGTTTAAGGATAAGTATTGTTCCACTCGATTATTTTAATTTTGAAAATATAAGTTTAATAAAAATTGATGTAGAACATATGGAAATTGAAGTATTAGAAGGCTGCTTAAACTTAATAAAACGATGTAAACCTACCATTCTTATAGAAACATATCAACTAGATAAATTACAACAAACCAAAATTTTTAAAGAACTATTCAAATTAGGATATAAAATGGATGCGATTCCAGAAGGGTTTCATGATTATATTTTGAAAATAAAAAAGGCGTAGAGATATTTACTACGGTTAGGCTATCGCAATATTTACTTCGTTTTCGGCGTAATAGCCTTTATCAACTAATCCTTGTGTAAACTCGGCTCCTCCCCAATTAGGATCCATGGGGTTCGCACTTGGGCCTGCGTAAAGAAGATTTTCTTCAGACTCATTGGTATCCATTTTATCAAGCGGTGTAGTGGCTCCAACATAGTAAGAAGACTGGTCATATGCTGGCATACCACCTTTGTTATAAGGAGCGTCCGATTGTGTTGCGTCGACTAAAGCGGTTGGATTTGGAGGCATTAGGTAGCTCGGAGGCAACCCTCCCTGCGGTTCGGTTACGCTTGGTCTGGTTTTGTAGACAGGATTACCTTGTACGTCATATGTTTGCTGTAAGAACAAAACGGGACATCGTATTCCTTGACTTCTTTGCCAATCCAAGAACTCAGTATAATCTTCTAAATTCTCAAACTCAATTGGATTGACTCCCGGAACCTTGGCAACTTTAGAATTATATAAAAAGAATTTTATGCCTTTTTGAATTAAAATATTCGGACATCTTTTTTTGGGGTCATCATTGGATTCATCCGCACCACCAGTGAACCCTTCTCCATAAAGTGGGTCTGTTGAATATTTCGAATAAAAGTATAACCCATTAAGAAATAATAAGAGTAATAAAAAAATAAATACACTCATGTTTAAAATTCGTTCTAATATATTATAGTGTTTTTTTATTTTTTATATTGCAAATGTATAAACATAATGGTTTTTTTACATATTAATGAGAGTCCCATGAAAATCCATGTGTTCAATCGTTTCATTCGTCAATGTAAACGTGCGTTTGTGTTGATTTATAAGGATGGATGTCCTCCTTGTATGGAAACCCACCCCGAGTGGAAAAAACTCGAAAATGTATTAAAAGTGGATAAAGAGGTAATCATTGCGGACATAAATGAAAAATTCCTAAACAAAATAGATTGCTTTGGAACTAAAAAAATCGAAATACTTCATTACCCTACGATGATTTATATATATGACAAAGGACAAAATCATGAATTGTATGAAGGAGATAGAACCGTGGACGGGTTTGTAAAATGGATTAATCATACATTAAAAAAGACCCACACCGGCGGACGAAGAACCAAGGTAAAAAGAAGAAGAACAAGTCACTCCAGAAAATTAAACCACCGCACTAAAAAAAGAAGACATTAGAGAGAAATCATTTTCTCTCTCTTTTATTTTAAATAATTAAAGGATAAAATTGATTTTTAATTATTTAAAACATTTTTCATTAAATTCAAATGTCAAAGATGTCGTTGTCGTCGATTGAATTTCGAGTATTGGATTTTAACATTAAAAATTCCGCGGAACAACAACAAGAACCGACTGGAGAAAATGAAGGAGAAGAAGAAGAAGAGGATAATCAGGAACAATTACGTAAGCGTACCAAGATGCCTGCTAAAAAAACAAGCAAGGACTTGAACATTTTTGAAATACAAATATTTGGAATAAACGAAATTGGAGAAACCTATTCTGTGGTGATTGAAGGATTTTGTCCATTTTTTTACGTAATGGTAAATGACACGTGGGACTCCAAGAAACAATCCGAGTTTCTTCAGCATATTCAGTACAAAATGGGTCCCTACTACAAAAACACTATAACCGAGTGTTTTTTAATTAAACGCAAGAAACTTTACGGTTTCGACGGAGAAAAGGAACACAAGTTCATTAAGCTATCGTTTACTTCCGTCTCCGCATTAAATAAAGCCAAAAACCTGTGGTATTCCGAGTATCTTCCAAATGGCAAGGGACACTATTTGTTACGAGAAGGGTATATTTTCAAAGAGACCAACACTCGATTATACGAGGCAAACATTCCGCCACTACTTCGGTTTCTGCACATTAACGAAATCAGCCCATCTGGATGGGTTTCTTTACCAACTGAAAAAGTTCGTCTTGGATGTGAAACGACAACCTGTAAATATGAGTTTATAGTTAACGTGCGTGACATTACCCCTCTAAACGAAAAAGAAACCCGAGTTCCTTATAAAATTTGTAGTTTTGATATTGAAGCTAGCAGTAGCCACGGAGACTTTCCCGTCCCAGTAAAATCGTATAACAAATTGGTGACTAATATGATTGAGTACCTAGAAAATCACGACATCAAAGTGGTTACCGCCGAGTTGTTAAGAACATTTATTCACGCGGCGTTTGCGCATACGATTGTAAATGGGATTGAACTGGTTTATCCAATGGTTGTTCCTACCAAATCAGCACTGGATACCTTGGTGAACACGTGGCTTCAAGTACGTCAGATTACGGAAACGAGTTCCTTTCAAAACTTAACTTTGATTCAAGATATGTTTGAAAAATATAAACACGACGACGAGCCCGAAGAGGTCAATGCGACGACAGGGGTTGTGGAAGTTATTGATGGGTATGTTCCTCAAGCTAAAAAATTGGTCAAATCCAAAGGGTTAAGTGTCATTGAAATTATTATGAGTTCCAGCATCGTGCGAGAAGAAAAAATTCGCCTATTGGACATATCTCTTTGGACCGAAGAGGTGCCGTTATTTCCGCAATTAGAAGGAGACAAGGTAACTTTTATTGGGTCTACTTTTACCAAGTATGGAAGTCAAGAACCGTATTTGAATCATTGTGCGGTTTTGAATACATGCGACGAATTGCCAATGGAGAATACGATTATTGAGAGTTTTCGTACGGAAAAAGAAGTGCTATTGGCTTGGCAAAGACTTATTCAGCGTGAAGACCCCGATATCATCATTGGGTACAACATTTTTGGGTTTGATTATACATTTATGTTCAAACGAGCGGAGCAAACAGATTGTGTGGATGAATTCTTAAAATTGTCAAGGAACCGAGATGAAATTTGTGCGACACAGGACCCCGTCACGATGAAGTACAAGTTAGAAGAAAGTGCTATTAAACTTGCCAGTGGACAACACGATTTAAAGTTTGCCAAAATCAGCGGTCGGTTACAAGTTGATTTGTACAATTTCTTTCGACGTGAAGAAAATCTGAATTCTTACAAGCTGGACTACGTGGCCGGGTACTTTATTGGCGATTATGTCAAGACTCTTACCCATAAAGAGTTAACAAACGAAAGCGAAATTAAAACCATCAACATGACGGGTTTATTGGTAGGAAGTTATGTTCATTTTGAGGAGATTGGTCACTCTACGGAATATTATGCTGAGGGGGCCAAGTTTATGGTAACAGAAGTGAATAAATTGGCTTGCTCATTTAGAATCGACGGACAAATTCACCCAGATTTTACGAAAAAGGTCAGGTGGTGTCTTGCCAAAGACGACGTCACCCCGAAAGATATTTTCCGAATGTCCAACGGTACCTCGGCGGATCGGTCTATTATTGCAAAGTACTGTATTCAGGATTGTAATTTGGTTCATTATCTTTTCAATAAGGTAGACATTTTGACCGGGTTCATTGAAATGGCCAAGATTTGTAGTGTTCCCATTAATTTTTTGGTCATGCGAGGTCAGGGCATTAAATTAACCAGTTACATTGCGAAAAAATGTAGTGAAAAAAGGACACTCATGCCAGTTATTGAAAAAGGGTCCATGGATGATGGTTATGAGGGTGCAATTGTTCTCGACCCCAAATGCGATTTGTACTTGGATAACCCCGTCGCATGTGTTGATTTTGCGTCTTTGTACCCGTCATGTATCGTAAGTGAAAATTTGTCCCACGATAGCAAAGTCTGGACCAAAGAGTACGACTTATCTGGCAACCTAGATAAAATAGAAGGGGAACAAGACTCGGAAGGCAATTTCATTTATGATAATCTGCCAGGATACGAATATGTAGACATTGAATACGACACTTATGTATATGTGAGAAGAGTTCCTAGTGCTGCCGCAGAAAAAGTACGCAAGGGCTATAAGATTTGTCGTTACGCTCAATTTCCTAACGGGAAACGTGCCATCATGCCTTCCATTGTGGAAGAACTATTGAGTGCTAGGAAGGCAACTCGCAAGTTGATTCCGCAACAAACCGACGAGTTTATGAAAAATGTGCTGGACAAACGACAGCTCGGGTATAAAGTAACGGCCAACTCTCTTTATGGTCAGTGCGGGGCCAAGACGAGCACCTTTTATGAGATGGATATTGCGGCGGCCACTACTTCTACGGGACGTAAACTGTTGACCTATGCGAAGAAGGTGATTGAAGAATGTTATGGGGATTCGGTTTGCGATACCGCTCATCATGGACCAGTTCGTACTAAAGCGGAATATATATATGGTTAGTTGACTGACATATACATATTTATTATGTAAATTTAATTTTATACTACGTAGGAGATACGGATTCCGTATTTTTTACGTTTAATCTCCAAACCCTGGACGGCGTTCCAATTCGCGGGAAGCAGGCACTTGAAATCACTATTGAATTGGCTCAAGAAGCAGGACATTTAGCATCTTCCTTTTTAAAATGTCCTCATGACTTGGAATATGAAAAAACCTTTATGCCTTTTTGTCTACTATCGAAAAAACGATATGTAGGAATGTTATACGAAACCGACCCGGAGAAGTGTAAACGAAAAGAAATGGGTATTGTGTTGAAGAGACGCGACAACGCACCCATTGTAAAAGATATTTATGGCGGAATTATCGACATTCTTATGAAAGAACAGAACCTCGAAAAGGCAACGGCGTTTTTAAAGTCGTCTCTTAAACGTCTTGTTGATGAACAAGTCCCGATGGAAAAACTAATCATTACAAAATCCATCCGATCGGGGTACAAAAATCCAAAATCCATTGCACACAAAGTGCTTGCCGATAGAATCATGGAAAGAGAACCTGGTAACAAAATTAGCTCGGGCGACCGTATACCGTTTGTTTATGTTCACTCGTCCAACAAGCGAGCACTGCAAGGCGAAAAAATTGAGACCCCCAGTTTCATTATTGAAAAAAAGTTGAAAATTGATTACTCTTTTTACATCACCAATCAAATTATGAAACCGGTTCAACAGGTTTTTGCGTTGGTCATTGAAGAACTATGGAAAAAACAAGGTAAACAACCAAAATTGTTAAGTTTTAAAAAAGAAGTAAATGCGTTACGTGCGGCAACCGACCCGGATAAGTTCGAGGAAAAGCTGGAACAGTTAAAGAATAAAGAAGTCAAAACTTTATTGTTTGATAGTTATTTACGAGAAACAACAAATAAAAAGGAAGGAAATCAAAGTGTTTTGCAATTTAGTATAAAAAAATAGCGTGTCTTATTATATGAATAGTCAACAAATAATTAACTTAATAATTGGAATCTTTTTTATTATAATAATTATAATAATTATTGTTAGTATTATTTATAGAAGTAAAATAGTTACTGTAGCAAATAAATTACCAGGTGGATTTTTTGCAAATCTTAAAAATATGTATCAGGTTAAAAACAGCCATAAAAATGCGGTCGATGTTGTTGGAGCTTACAATAATAATAGAGTCTCACATGACTATGACTACGAAGGTGGTCATAATAAACCCAAACGTAAAAACTCGAAACGTCGTCGTCACTAGCTCTCTGGCCACCGCCACGTGCCAATCTCTGGCAAATCTCTTGCCCAGTCCTGATACCCTCTGGCGTCCAACCACGTATCTATAAGATTAAGCTGCTGTAACTTATATAATATACCATCTACGCATCTTTCGTGATGGATCGCGATTTCCTGAATCGTCCACTCTAGCAATTCATATTCGCGATGTAATTCGTCTAACTCCGTGTCTGGCCAGCGTTTATTATGTTTTTTAGGTAATTGCGTTTGCTCCATTTATTTTAATACTTAAATAGTATTGTAGGGGGCTTTAAATGATTTTTTATAAAATAAAATATTATGTAAAAAATATATACACATACATGCCAACGGCTAATAAAATTGGTAAAATACATATTAAGTATTGTAAAACGCACGAATCATAAAATTATTACCCGAAATATCCCTAACAATTCCACCCATTCCGTTAGCGATGATAAAACTATTACCAGAAAGGTCTCTTACAACCGCACCCTCTTCGGTGGGATTACTTAGTAGGTTTAAAATTGCCGTCGCATTCTGGCTAAAAGTCAATTCATAATCCCCAATTGCTTCCGCATTTTCTTGTTCATCCTCAAAGTTATTTATAATGTCGGCGGCGACATAAGTTCGAACGTCAAACCGACATACTGGACAACGACAATTTGTTCTAAGCCAAATTCCTAATTGAGCCCGATTAAACACATGCCCACACCCTCGTATTTGAGTAACAACTTCCAATGGTTGAAACGAATTCAACGAAATGGGGCAAGCATCATTAATGGGATTTTCTAGAGACGAAAACGTTACATTTCGTGTACCTTCTTGAATTTGTGCGGGAGATGGAAACACTGGTACCGGGTCATGAAACATTGAACCTAGCGTCGCAGCCGGTGCTACAAACATTTGCGGTGGTGGTGGTGGAGGAATTACAGATAAAATCGTATTTGTTGGTTGTTCTTCTGAATTCAAGTTTGGCAAAACCATTCCATATCTTCTACACATTAAGGTTGTCAAGGTATTTATAATGTAGTCGTTTGTGTTTAAAATTCGTTTACTAATAGCCCGCTCATGAGTTAAGTTATGTAAACTACGAAGATTTGCTTCATATAGCAGTTGTAATACGGTCGTCAAGTGATTCTGCATATATTTTATAATATAACCAAAATATGTTTAAATGTATTTGATTATTCAATAAATTAAACTTAAAAATGTACGTTTATAATGTTCATCTCCTCAAAGGACATAAGACTTCCAAATTCATTCACGCGGCGAATATAATCTTCTTTGCTTAGTAAGGATTTATTACCATTTATATCCATTAAAAACATCTGTTCATCCAACGTTGGAATAAGTCTCTCATAATTCTTTTCAGGATTCGTACAATAAGTGAACCTGTAATTGTTTTCGTTGATATAAAAGTCTCCCATCACACATTTCTTATAATAATAGGAATACGGATCCTCATCATCATCTTCCGCAACCTTATTGCCTTTTAATAGTACGACTGATTCAATCAATAAATAAATGTTTCCATCTACATCTATTGCGTAAGGATATGGAACATCATTATTCCCAACGGGGGAAACAAATTCTACTATACGTGCCAACGACAAAAATGAAAAAATAGTTTTTCCGATAAACTCATATTGGTTATCATCCAACTCGAGTAAAATACTATTTCCCAAAAAATCGGGCCCATGCCCTCCACTAAAAGTGGTCATTTTATTCTTTGGGCTTTTGCCAATAAAGATTGTTTTTGCGTTCCGTTTCAAGACAAGAGTATTGCCATGATTTTTGCCATGATTTGAATAAATATCTACCTCGTTCTCATTAATTCCTACTATAAAAGGAATATCTCCATTATAG
>Ga0194063_10002660_pt1 | contig 10984 bp, 12 predicted proteins | sample SepL3720m_MetaG_FD_155459 | JGI IMG/M metagenome (GOLD analysis project Ga0194063, IMG submission 155459) | Anoxic zone freshwater microbial communities from boreal shield lake in IISD Experimental Lakes Area, Ontario, Canada - Sep2016-L373-20m | ecosystem: Environmental > Aquatic > Freshwater...
CTTTTCGATCAGCAGCCGATCGAGGCAGCCGCGGCCGTGAGCGCCTGCATCGAGGCATTTCATGCTACCGGAGATCACGACTGGAAGGTGCGGGCGACGAGCGCGTTCGAGTGGTTTCTCGGTGCGAACGACCTCCGGCTTCCGCTTTACGATCCCATCACAGGCGGGTGCCGCGACGGCCTGCACGACAACCGCGTAAACCAGAATATGGGGGCGGAATCCACTCTCTCCTACCTTCTTGCCTTGGGCGAAATACACGCGCTCCGCAAGTACTCCGCCCTCCAATGACGACTGCGCCATGAACCCGCTCGCATCCCAGATCCGTCGCCTGCCTATCACCTTGAGCCCCGATCCGCGGCGGGTCCTTTTGAGGCCGTTCATGCCCTCATTGATCGTGAAGCCGGCTGGTGCGGGCGACCCCAACCCGCGAATCATTAACCTGTTTTTGCGCATCATGCACATGGATGACGCTGCTGTGGCGCAAAAGCTCGATGAGGTGCTGGCGGATTTCCATGTGCGCCACGAGCGCATTCGAGATATTTTTGCGCATCGTTTCGAGCAGGTGGAGCCGCTGCTGCCGACCGATCTTGAGCTGGGCGAGTCGCGGCGGCTTCTGCTGGGCTCCTACTTCACGAACGAATATTCGCTGGAGTCGAGCGCCCTCTTCAACCCCAGCATCGTTCCCGCACCCGACCAGGAAAACCTCGACGAAGGCGAGCTGCGCTTCATTCTGAGCCTCCGGGCGACCGGCGAAGGCCACATCTCAAGCATTACCTTCCGCTCTGGCATCATCGCTGCCGATGGCGGGATCCGCCTCGATGACGTCACGCCGTTTGTCCACGAACCGCGACCGCTCCCCGCCGCGCTCTATGATCGGAAAACCTTTCGCCGGAAGCTCGAGGAGCTCGGCATCGAATACGAAGACGCCATGGCGTCCACCAGCGACCTTCCGGAAAGCTTCCGCATGGACGATCTGCTCGCTCTTGTGAGGCGCACGCGGAGCGGCGGTGAGGCGCCCTCCGTGCGAAGGGCCGCCGAACGCGCGCTCCTCCTTGCGCAGGCCAACTATACCGTGCGCTTCCGCGACGGGCTCAATATCTCCGAAAAAATCCTTTTCCCCTACGCGCATTCCGAGAGCAACGGGATCGAGGACGCGCGGTTTGTGCGTTTCCGTGAGCCGGATGGTTCGTGGATCTATTACGCGCCCTATACGGCCTACGATGGCAGCGTGGTGTTGCCTCAGATGGTTCAGACCCGCGACTTTCAGGAGTTCGCCATCTGCACGCTCAACGGCCCGGCCGTGCGCAACAAAGGGCTCGCCCTTTTTCCCCGCAGAATCGGCGGCCACTATGCCATGCTCGGGCGGCAGGACGGCGAGAATATCCACCTCATGTTCTCCGACCATCTGCACTTCTGGCATGAGTCCGAAATCATTGTCCGGCCGTCTATGCCTTGGGAATTTGTGCAGCTCGGGAATTGCGGTTCTCCGCTGGAGACCGAAGCCGGCTGGCTGGTAATTACTCATGGGGTCGGCCCCATGAGAAAGTATTGCATCGGAGCCGTGCTGCTGGATCTCGACGACCCCGCACGCGTGATCGGCCGCCTGCGCGAGCCGCTCCTGCATCCCGCACCGGACGAACGCGAGGGGTATGTACCGAATGTGCTCTATAGCTGCGGCAGCCTGATCCATGGGCGGAATCTCATTATGCCCTACGCCATTTCGGATACCTCAACGCGCTTTGCCGTGATGCCGCTGGGTTGCTTGCTGGAGGCGCTTTGCGAGAGCTGAAAGAGATAGGGCGCTCAGTGGTTTGATGCCCGTCTGCGGAAGAGGAGTTTTGCCAGCACGAGGAGGAGCGCCGCACCGCCGAAGAAAGTTCCGATCAGGATGATGATGCGGCGGAGGGCGGCATCCATGAGCCGTTCGGACTGCTCGTGGATCACGAGGGGGAGATCCGCGAACGAGCCCCCGCCAGCCGTCGTTTTTTCAAGGAGCTGGCTGAGGCTATTGATGCTGGAGTCCAGGTGATCGAGGGTCCGGTTGGTTTCCTTGAGCAATGCTAAGGGATCGGTTTGAAGGAGTGCGGAATTGCGGTTATTCTCGGTGAGGTTCTGTACGGTCAGCATGGTTTTGTTGAGGTTAGAGGAAAGGGAATTGGCGGTTTCCAGAGTTGCTGCGATTTTGGGCAGCAGGCCGTTGATTGCCTCTTGGTTGTGATCGATTCCCTCCTGCAACATGGCGGGCAAGTCCTTAATCGCATTGGCAAGTGTATCCGGCCTCACTGTGGCGATCGGGAAAGCTGCGCCAATTTGCGCAAGGGTGAGGTCGGTCTGTTGAGCAAGGATGCCCGGTGTGTGCTCGATCAGAAACATGACCCGTTCTCCGTAGAGCAAGGAGGCATCGACCCGGCCGAGCAGCTTGCGGGCGCTGGCCATGATGCCCTGAGCAGCCAGCCCATCATCGAATGCGCTCAAATGTACGCCGTTGAGGTTGCGAAGGCGGACATTGGTGACTTCGTGGGCGCCGGGGTTTTGACGTTCCCATGTTTTGATGAGCTGGCGGAGGTCCGACTGTTGCTTGAGGGAGAGCGAGCGGCTGGCAAGGGTCCAAATCCGTTCCTCCATCTGGCGATAGACCTCGGACAAGCGCGAGGCTTTTTTTCCGAAGACCGATGGGATCCAGTATGCGTCGGCGGCCTATTTTCCAGCCGAGATAAAGACGACCATATCCAATAAGCTCTGGCGCGGGTCTCGAGATGCGGCAATGGCCATGGCGGCGGATCCGTAGCGCACCTTCCAATAGTAGGCTGCAACCCGTTTGCCAGGATCGGGTTCGGTGCTGATGAAGCCGTCCATCACCTCGTTGATCGCCGCCGTGTACTGGTCGGAAAAATCCATGACTTGGACTTGGACGCTCCCGGTTGAGATGTTTTGATCCGTCACGGCCTTCAAGCTTTCCTGTCCCGCCTCGGAGGCGGCCCCCTTTTTTGAAGTCGAGCTATTGTAGGGATCCAGTCCAGAGCCAGACATCACGCTGAGCGCACAAGTGAAAAAGAACAGCAGGCAGAGTCGATAAGGAATTAGTGAATGGACACGCAGGAACATAGACGCGAATATTGAAGGAAATCTCAATATGCGGCGACATATTTGTCCTGATTGGCCAACCAGAAGGTTTCATTCCTGCTGCTCCGATCAGCTATGCGATTTCGGTTTTCATGCCCAAAGATCCCCCTAGTCCCGAATGGCACTAAGATAAGCATGGAGGGATGGCCGCCGTGCCGTCCCATATTTTTCTTCGAAAGATGATAAAATGGGCGCCGACGGCGCATCGCCCTCCATTTTTCAACGAAGGGGAGATCGTCTCAAATTTACCTTATCTTAGTGCCATTCCCCCCTAGTCCCCGAATGGCGCATCGCGGGATGAGCCAGCCGCATGGCCGCAGGGAACCTGATCCCGTGAAGTTGAGCTGGTTGAAGAGCTTCGGCACGCGCAGAGTTACGAACGGTTCCGCCCAAGCATGAAAGCCATGGGCGCACTGTTCTTGGAAGACGAGCTTCCTGTTGTCATTCTTCTCGCCGCGGAAGGGACTCAGAGCCGCTCCGCTTTCGGGCTTACTGGCGCCGTTGCCGAAGGGCATTGGCCGCGAGCGTCATAAAGTAAAATCCCATCGCAACGAGGACGATCGTTGCGCCGCTTGCAGTGTTTGCATAGTAGGAAGCGAGAAGCCCGCATATCCCGGAAGTGAGGGCGATGACGATAGAAAATAATACATATTGCCGCGTATCCTTTGCGATATTGCGTGCTGCGGCGGCCGGAAGAATGAGCAACGAATTGATGATCAGGATGCCCACCCAACTCAGATTCATTGTAACCACCATGACGATGCCGGAGACGAACAGGACCTGCGTCCACCAGGCGTTCAGCCCCCGGCTTCGGGCAAGGGATTCATTTAGCCCAATGAGAAGAATGCGGTTATAAAAAATCAAGAGGCCGCCGCCAACGAGGATGACGGTGAGGAAAAGCCAGCAGACATCCTGCGGCGTGATGCTCAGCAAATCCCCGATGAGGTATTGGCTGTAACGGTTGAAATTTCCCCCTCGAGAAAGCAAAACCACGCCCAGAGCGATGCTGAAGGACATGCCCAGCGAGATGATCGTATCCATCGAAGCGCGAGTGGTGCGGTGCAGTGCCAGGATGCCGATTCCGAAAAGCAGCGCAAACCCGACAAGCGCAAGCAATGGGTCGGCCAGCCCGAGGAGGATGCCCAGGCCGATTCCGGTCAAGGAAGCATGGCCGATGGCATCAGAGAAAAATGCCATCCGGTTGTTGACGACGAGCGTGCCCATCAAGGCAAAGAGAGGGGAGGCAAGGGCTACTGCGGCCAGCGCATTGCGCATGAACTCATACTTTGCCCACTCAAAAGGGAGGAGGGTCAGAAGATCGATGGGGGAGCTCATATCGGTTTCAAATCCTCCGAGTCGAGCCCGAAGGCGTGGCGGAAGTCCCGGTTGGCAAGGACCTCTTTGGGAGATCCGACACAAGCGACACGACGGTCAAGAAAGACGATCCGGTCGGAGATAGCGGCGATGCCAGCAAGATCGTGTGAGACCATCAGGATCGAGAGATCGAACCGGCGCCTGAGCTCGGAGACCGTGCGATAAAAAAGCTCGCGCCCTGGAAGGTCGATCCCGGAAACCGGCTCGTCGAGGAGGAGGAGGTTCGGCACCGGCGTTAGGGACAGAGCCAGCAGGACACGCTGGAGCTCCCCTCCGGAGAGCTTGCCCAACTTGCGATCCAAGAGCGTGCCCGCTTCCACATTCTCCAGCGCGGCAAGGGCAGTTTGCCTGGCTCCCCTACGGCACCCGAGCGGAACGGGAAATCGCGAGGTGGAGGCAGCAAAAAGATCGCAGACGCTGAACGGGGAGAAGTGATCGAAATCCAGATTCTGCGGCACATAACCGATGGCTGGCGAATCCTCGCGCCCCGGCCCGAAGACTGGAAGGAAATGGATGCTTCCCGTGTGGGGCACCTCCCCGAGGAGCGCGCGTAGCAAGGTGGATTTTCCTGCGCCGTTCGGGCCGACAATCGTGGTCAGCTCGCCGCAGTGGAGATGCAGAGAAACATCTTCAATGATCTGATGGCGGTCCAGCGTGACGCTGATCTGGTCGATATGCGTGCAGCACTGCCCGCACCGGTGGGCGGCAATTCCTGTGTGTTGCGGGTGTGGAGTTGTCACTGTTGCTGCGCGGCGAGGGCGTTGCGAAGGACGGCGAGATTGATCCTCATGCTCACAAGATAGGAGTCGCGTGCTGCAGCCGGATTCCTCGGCCCTGAGACGGCGGGATCGAGGATGCTGACTGGCACTCCCGTTTCCCGCTCGATGACCTTCGCGCTCTTGGCGGGGTATTGCGGTTCGGCGAAAAGGGCGCGCACCTTCAGCTTCTTGATCGTCTCCACAGTGTCGGCCAGCTCCTTCGCGTTTGGCTCAGAGCCGGGCTCACGTTCGATAACTCCGGCGATGTGCAAATTGAACTCGCTCGCAAAGTAAGGGAAGGCCTCGTGGAAGGTGATGATGTCGCGTGCTCTCAATCCATCCAGCGCGGAATGCATCTCGCTCCGAAGGGCCTCCAGCTTGGCCACGTAGGCTGCAGCATTTTTTTGGTATTGTTCAGCGTGGACGGGATCGGCTACGGCGAGGCCGTCTGCGATGTTTTTCACCTGGCGGATATCTCCGGAAATGCCGACCCAAATGTGAGGGTTGCCCTTGATGAGGTCGATGCCCTTGCTGGCCTCCACCAGCTTAAGCGAGGGGGACTGCTTCAGCGCTTTTTCGATGAAGGTTTCCATGCCGGCCCCGTTGGCGACGAAGATGTCCGCCCCGGCTATCTTCTTCATGTCTCCCGGAGAGAGCTGGTAGTCGTGCAGGCAGCCAACGAAGGAAGGGGTGAGGCAGGCCACATCGACGCCCGGGATATCTCCCGCCACGTTCAGCGTGCTCACATACATCGGATAGAAGGAGGTGAGGATTTCCAGAGCCTTCGCCTTCGCTCCGCAAATGGAGAGCAATGAAAACGCCGCGATCATCCCGATGCGGCAGCACAAGAGTCTAGCTTTCAAATTTCCTATTCCCGAAGGGCTTTTTCATGCCCCGCTGATGTTTTGTTTGCGGCCATTGATAATGAGAACACGCTATCGCCTCTACAATGGCAGTCAAGAAGGTCGCATTGGATTCAGGTGGGCGCCAGTCCGAAAAGTGCAAATACGGCTGCGCGTTGTCGCGGAGGTCGAAATATCCCTTCGCCGGACTTCCGGCGGGAGCGCGGCCATCTTGGCCGCTGCGTCAGGCATCTTGCCGGACGGCCTTCTCTTGCTTTTATCAGGCGGTTACGTTCTTCATCTGTGGAGATCTGCGTTTATCTGCGGATCATGCCAATTTTTGGAACCTGCCGTCGGCTTTGCTGATATTGAGCGCGTGTTCGCCGATCCAGCCGGTTTTCTTCACGGGATAAAAGTCATAGTCGGGGACGTAGGGTTTGATGTCGAGCAGCGGTGACCCGTCGAGGATATCCACTTCGGCGAGGCGGAGGGTATTTCCCTCAATCCCGACCAGCCGAACACACGAGAGCCCGATCGGGTTCGGGCGTGCTGGGGCGCGCGTGGCGAAGAGCCCACGCTCGACGGTGTCACGATAGGGGATCACGCGCATCCGGGGCGCCGAGGCCAGATGGCACCAGAAGAGCAGCCAAATTCGATCGAAGCCATCCAGGTCCGCAAGCCCATCGGCATACTCGGGGAAAATCTCGGCGGTGCCGTCATATCCCTCTGCGAAGCGCGGCTGGATTGGGGTGCCGTCGGCCTGCGTGCGCGAGGTTCGGAGCTTGCCGATGGGAGACATGTGCATCCTGAGGATCAAGCAGGGGGCGTGCCATCGTTTTCAAAGCCGGATCGCATCCTCCAACCTGAATGCCGAAATAGAAACTCACGCAGAGACGCAAAGTCGCAGAGGAAAGAGAGATGTAGAAGCTTGGGTGGTCCCCTTTCGAGTGAATGGGTCTTTTGTTACAACTCGCGCCTCAGCGTCTCTGCGTGAGTTTCTTCCTCCCCATTTTCCTTTTCAATGATGACGTTTTCGGCGCGCTATTTCACCGGAGCTCGTGTGTTGTTTTTTTTCACATGTGCACAGAAATAAACACCTGTGCGGGTCGATGTTTTTCGTTAGGCCGATATTGCTGGCGTTGTCCGCCGGATGGATGCGTTTGGCATGGCTCCTGCTTTATGTGGCTGCGTCGGGACATCCGGAAAATCGCCATCCAATAAAAAATCATAACGGAACAGCTGCCAATGAGAATGAGACCAATACTGCTCGCCCTAGCGACGTTGCTTCTTTCTGCAACATGTGTCCGTGCCGAATCCTTGGCCGTAGCTGCCGCCTCGGACCTGAAATTTGCATTGGAAGATTGCCTGGCGGTTTTCCGCAAAGACAACCCGGACGTCGAAGTGAAGGTGAGCTACGGCTCGTCGGGGAACTTCTGCACGCAGATTGCGAACGGCGCCCCGTTCGATCTTTTCCTATCCGCAGATAAAAAGTACCCTGAGGCACTGATTGCAGGCGGCCATGCTGTTGCGGATTCGCTGTTCCCTTATGCGCTTGGCCGGCTGGTCGTCTGGGTGCCAAAGGATTCGCCCATCGATGTCGCCAAGCTAGGCATCGCCTCGTTGAAAGATCCTGCCGCAAAGAAGGTGGCGATTGCCAACCCTGAGCATGCGCCCTACGGACAGGCAGCGGTCGCGGCGATGAAATCGCTCGGAGTTTATGATGACGTGAAGGCGAAATTCGTCCTCGGCGACAACATTTCTCAGACTGCACAGTTTGTGGAGTCTGGCGCCGCTGATATCGGGATCATTGCCCTTTCGCTTGCGGTCGCTCAGGTGATGGCCGAGAAGGGGAAATATTGGGAAGTCCCGCTGGATTCCTTTCCTCAGATGATCCAGGCGGGAGTGGTGACCAGCAAGGCCTCGAGCCCCTCTGCTGCCAAAAAGCTGGCAGACTTCTTGAAATCTCCAGAAGGGAAACGAATTTTGAAGCAGTTCGGATTTCTGATGCCTGCTGAGATGTGATGTTTGATTGGCAAGCCGTCCGGTTAACTTTCGCTCTCGCGCTGACGACGGCTGCAATCCTAGTTGTGGTCGGCCTGCCGATTGCCTGGTGGCTGGCATCGACCCGGTGGCGCTGGCGCGGGTGGGCCGAGGCAGTTGTTGCTCTGCCGCTTGTTCTGCCTCCGACCGTGTTGGGATTCTATTTGCTTGTCCTGCTGGGGCCGCACGGGCCGGTGGGCAAGGTTTTGGAATCCGCATTCGGGCTGCGCCTTGTCTTTTCTTTTCCTGGCATGGTCGTTGCCTCAGTCCTTTACAGCCTGCCGTTTGCCGTCCAGCCGTTCACGGCGGGATTCCGGGGGGTGGACAGGCGGCTGATCGAGGCTTCGTGGTGCCTCGGCGTTTCCCGGGTGGGCACATTTTTTCGGATTGTTCTCCCGCTGTCGCGCCCTGCCTTGCTGGCGGGGATCGTATTGAGCTTCTCGCATACCGTCGGCGAATTTGGTGTGATCCTCATGGTCGGAGGCAATATTCCTGGTGTGACCCGCACGATTTCGGTTTCAATTTACGATTCCGTTCAAGCGATGGACTACGCCTCGGCGGGCAGGACCGCTGGGGTCCTTCTCATCTTTTCATTCCTTGTGCTCAGCGCGATGTACTCGTTGCAAAACCGTATCCGGACACCGATATGGCCAAAAGCCTCTTAATCCATTTTTCTCTCAGATATCCAGGAGGTCCGAGCGTTTGTGTGGACCGCTTGGAGCTGGCAACAATGCCCGGCACGGTGACTGTTCTTTTTGGCTCATCCGGGTCCGGTAAAACGACTGTTCTTCGCGTCATCGCTGGGCTGGCCAATCCGGACAGCGGGCAGGTGACGTTTCATGGCTCTACGTGGTTTGAAGGCAATAATGGAATTTCCATCCCACCGCAGGAACGAAATATCGGATTTGTTTCTCAGGATTACTCTCTCTTCCCGCATCTGACGGTTTCGCAGAATGTGGCCTTTGGCCTTGCCGGACTCTCTCGAGATGAGCAGGACTTGCGCGTGCGGGAATCCCTTTGCTGGCTCGGATTGGAAGATCTTGCGGAACGGCATCCTTCGGAAATCTCTGGAGGCCAGCAGCAGAGGGTTGCCCTCGCTCGCGCCGTTGCACGACGTCCTGGGCTGTTTCTTCTCGACGAGCCTCTTTCCGCGCTTGATGCGCCAACCCGCCGCCGCCTGCGGGGCGAGCTGCACTCGGTGCTTGTAAGGACCGGGATTCCCGCCCTCGTCGTCACCCACGATCCCAGCGAGGCGCTCGCTTTGGCCGATGAAATCGTCCTGATGCATGATGGCCGCATTCTTCAGATTGGAACGCCGTCGGAAGTTTTCAACCGCCCAGCCAGCATCGAAGCCGCACAAATCCTGGGAGTCGATACGGTGATCGATGCCACGGTCGAATCGCAAGACGGAGCGCTTGTCTGCGTGAGGGCCGGCGGAATCCTCCTTGCGGCCGTAAGCAATGAACCGTTGCCATTTGGGTGCGCTGCAGTGGTCTGCATTCGCGCGGAGGATGTCATGTTGGCCTCTCCCGCAACCGTGGGCGGCAGCGCACGCAACCGCCTTGCAGGCATCGTGTTGAGCTCTGTGGAGGAAGCCGGTCTTGTGCGGGTCGAACTAGATTGCGGATTCCTTCTTCGTGCAACGCTCACCCGACAGAGCTGCGAGGAACTGTCCATCCGGCCCGGCATGCATGTCGAGGCGATCATCAAGGCCCCAAACGTCCACATGATCCCTCGAGCTGGTTTTCAGTGACTTTTGCTCTGCTCCCCTTGACTGGAAGCGCATGCCGGTGCAGGCTCGCGCATGGATTTAAACTTGTTGCGGCGTCCGAGAAGAAACAGAAAGTCAGAGAATATCCGGCGTCTCGTGCGGGAGAATGCTGTGGGAACCGGAGACTTGGTGTGGCCGGTGTTTGTTCATGCAGGGGCTGACGATCAAGATGTCGCTTCGATGCCTGGCGTCGTGCGCTATTCGGTGGATTCTCTTGTGCGCGCGTGCGCGGAAGCTCAGGGGCTGGGGATCCCGGCCATCGGAATTTTCCCTTCGATTGAAACCTCGCTCAAAGACGCAGAGGGCACCCACGGGCTCAGCGTCGACAATTTGCTTTACCGGGCAGTCTCCGAAATCAAGCGGGAGTGCCCAGACCTGCTCATCATGACCGATGTCGCGCTTGATCCCTACACGGACCATGGGCATGACGGGATTCTTTCCGAGGATGGGGAAAGTGTCGAAAATGATCGGACAGTCGCGGCGCTCTGCCGCTTGGCTGTTATGGAGGCGGATGCCGGTGCGGACTATGTCGCTCCTTCGGATATGATGGACGGTCGCATTCAAGCTATTCGTGAGGCTTTGGATGGAAGCGGGCATAAAGAAACTGGGATAATCGCTTACTCTGCGAAGTATGCGTCCGCCTTGTATGGTCCCTTTCGCGACGCGGTCGGGAGCGTGCAAGGGAAAAAAGCGATTACGAAGGCTGGGTACCAGATGGACCCAGCGAATGTGCGTGAGGCCCTTATGGAAGTGCGTCTAGATGAAGTAGAGGGAGCTGATATTGTGATGGTTAAGCCTGCTTCTTACTACCTTGATGTCATTCGAGCTGTGAGGGACTTTTGTGACTTGCCAGTATCTGCGTATCAAGTGAGTGGCGAATACGCGCAGATCCATGCTGCGGCGCAGCTTGGCTGGCTGGATTACGAGCGGACCCGCGACGAGTCGTTATTGGCGATTAAGCGTGCGGGAGCCGACATGATTTGGACGTATTTTGCCGTGGAAGTTGCGAGAAAGTTGGCGGGGAAATAGAGGGGGGCGTTGAGTGGGCGTTGAGTGGGCGTTGAGTGGGCGTTGAG
>Ga0194063_10002661_pt1 | contig 10982 bp, 6 predicted proteins | sample SepL3720m_MetaG_FD_155459 | JGI IMG/M metagenome (GOLD analysis project Ga0194063, IMG submission 155459) | Anoxic zone freshwater microbial communities from boreal shield lake in IISD Experimental Lakes Area, Ontario, Canada - Sep2016-L373-20m | ecosystem: Environmental > Aquatic > Freshwater >...
GGGCTTCATCGACCTGTGGGGACTTCCCACCAGGGTCTGGGCGCGTCAACGCCGCAAGGTCGGCAAGGAAGGCGAGGTCTAACCCGTATGTTCGGCACGGGATTGCCCGAGTTCATCATCATCCTGATTGTCGCCCTGCTGTTGTTCGGGCCAGCTGCTCTGACGTTTTGGCTCGGGTACACGATGGGCCAGAACCGAACGGCTGACCCCGAGACCAAGCCGGACGTCCGTCTAGACGACGCCGGCGACACAGATCCAGAGAAGAGCGGCGATGAGTGACACCAAGACCCCCTGGGGCGGTCGTTTCGAGAAGAGCCCGGCCGCTTTCCTCGCCGATTTCGGCAATTCCCTACCTGTCGACAAGCGCCTGTGGGCCGAGGACATCCGCGGGTCGATCGCCCACGCCCGCATGCTCGCCAAAGTGGGAGTCATCACAGAAGCCGATGCCGACGCAATCGAATCCGGCCTCAGCCAGATCTACCGAGAGGTGGGTGCTGGCACCTTCGTCTGGGATCCCGCCGATGAAGACGTCCACATGGCCGTCGAGCGTGTTTTGACCGAACGCATCGGGCCCGCGGGCGCTCGCCTGCACACAGGACGCAGCCGAAACGACCAGGTCGCCACCGACACGCGGCTCTACGCCAAGGCCGCCAGCGTCGATCTCGGCCACCGAGTTCTTGGCCTGCGTCGGGTCCTGCTCCGCCTCGCCGAGGACAACCTCGGCGTCATCATGCCCGGCTACACGCACCTGCAAAAGGCACAGCCGGTCCTCTTGAGTCATCACTTGCTGGCCTACGCCCAGATGCTCACCCGCGACTTTACGCGGCTGCGTCACGCCCACACCTCGGCTGACGTGCTTCCTCTCGGTAGCGCGGCGTTGGCGGGCACAACCTATCCGCTCGACCGCGAGTACGTGGCGGCGCGTTTGGGCTTCTCGGCGGTGAGCGAGAACTCAATGGACGCCGTCAGTGACCGCGACTTCCTTCTCGACCTCACCTACGCGTGCGCCGTGTGCCAGATGCACCTCTCGCGCTTCGCCGAGGAGCTCATTTTGTGGTCGAGCGACGAGTTCGGATTCATCACCATGGACGACGAGTTCTCCACCGGCTCGTCAATCATGCCGCAAAAGAAGAATCCCGATTTCGCCGAGCTCGTGCGCGGCAAAACTGGGCGCGTTTTTGGGGATTTGCAGTCGCTGCTCGTCACGCTCAAGGGTCTCCCGCTCGCCTACAACAAGGACATGCAGGAGGACAAAGAGCCGGCTTTCGACGCGATTGACACCCTTGCCCATTCACTCCGCGCGATGGCTGGCATGGTCGACTCGATGCACATCAATGTCGATCGCATGGCCGCCGGCGCCAGGGGTGGCTTCATGGCCGCGACCGACCTTGCCGACCACCTCGTCGGCGCGGGGGTGCCGTTTCGCGAGGCACACGAGATCGTCGGCCGACTCGTACTTGCTTGCGAACGTGACGGCACCACCCTCCAGGACCTGACCGCCGAGCAGTTCGCTACGCACGCCGAGCAGTTCGGGCCAGATGTGCTCTCGGCAGTCGATATCGAGGCCATCGTGGCTCGGCGGGTCACTGCCGGCGGCACCGGTCACGAAGCCGTAAGCGTGCAGCTCTTGCAAGTTCGAGATGCGCTTGAGGCCGACCACGCGTGGCTCGAGTCTCTGGCGGAGTGAGTGTTCTGACCGTGTTCAGCCCGAGGCATTCGTAACGCTGCAGTCTGGGCGACCGGCCTCGGTTAAATCGCGATGCATTGCCTACGACGCGCTTAGGGAGTTCCGGACGTCGGGACAGAGCCACCACCGTCACCGGAAGAGCCTCCGCTGCCTGAGGAAGGCTTCGGCCCCTTAGAGACCGTTAGCGTGGTCCGCCCATTTCTGGTGGACTGGTCGATGACGGTACCTTTTCGCTTTGAGGACCACTCATAGGTGACGGAGACCTTTCCACTGAGAGCGTCTTGCGCGCTGCTCAGGCTGTCGCCGACCACGTCTTGCGTTGAGCTGCTTGAATCGCCCTTTGGGATGTCGAACTCTGCTGTATCCCACGTCGGCTCGTTGGCCTTTGGGAAGTCGTTTCCGGCCCGGCCGTTCAGAGCGCGCTCCATGAATGACGCCCAGATCGGAGCCGCCACGGTTCCGCCATAGCCTAGCGAACCGTCAATCTCCACGGTCCTCTCGGTTGGGTATCCAACCCACACAGCAGTCACGAGCTGTGGAGTGTATCCGACGAACCATAGATCACGGTTGAGCTGGCTAGTGCCGGTCTTGCCAGCAGCCGGGCGGCCAATATTGGCACGAGTTCCCGTGCCCTGAGTAATGACTCCTGAGAGTATGTCGGTGATCGCGCGTGCTACATCCGGCTTCAAAACCTGCGTTCCCTGGGGTGCCGACTCGAAGACCGTTTGCCCATCGCGATCGATCACTTTTGTCACGACCGTGGTAGGGAAGTGCGTGCCACCTGTAGCGAGCGTGCCATAGGCCGATGCCATTTCGATAGGCGTTACATTGGATGCGCCGAGTGCTATTGAAGGGTAGTTGGGCAGTTTGGTCTCTATGCCCATCCGCTTGGCCATCTTGACGACGTTCTTGATGCCGATTCCGTAGGCCAGTCGGGCGAAGACGGTGTTGACCGAGCTGTGTGTCGCGCTCTCCAGCGACATCATGCCCGAGCCCGAACCCTCACTGTTGTCCACGATCCAAGGGTTAGGTTTGGCAGGAATCTCAGCGGGGGAGGAAGAGTCGATGTCGTACCAAGGCGGCATCCCCTGTTCGATTGCGGTCGCAAGCACGAACGTCTTGAATGAGGAGCCGGGCTGACGGTAGCCCTGAGTTGCGAGATTAAACTTGTTCTTGGCGTAGTCGCGCCCGCCAACGAGTGCCTTGACGTAGCCCGTCCGGGGGTCGATAGAGACGAGAGCGACTTCGGGATCCTTGGAATTGGTGAAAGTCTCCCGGCTGGCCTTCTCAGCGTAGCCCTGGATCTTGGTGTCGAGCGTTGTGTACACCGTGAGGCCGCCCTTGAACACAACTGCGGGAGTGAACTGTTGCTGCAGAGCCTTCTTTACGTGCGCTACGAAGTAGGGGGCTGAGTAGACACCGTCTACTGGCTCCTTTATGCGCATTAGAGCGAGTGGTTCGGCTTTGGCCTGCTCATACTGCGCAAGATTGATCTTGCTGTTGTAGAGCATGCGGCCGAGCACTTCGCTCCGCCGAGCCGTGGCACCCTCGGGGTTGTTGTACGGATCCAGCCGACTCGGCGACTGGAGAAGTCCAGCTAGTAGGGCGCCCTGCGCAAGGGTCAGGTCCTTGGCGCTCCGGGCGAAATATGTCTGGGCGGCGGCCTCTGCGCCATAGGCACCCTCACCGAAATAGACGGTATTCAGGTACATTTCAAGGATCCTGGTCTTGCTGTAGCGCTTCTCAAGTTCCATCGCGAGGTATGCCTCGCGAACCTTGCGCGTTGCGGTCATCTGGGTACGCTCGTCCAAGAGCAGGGTGTTGCGGACGTATTGCTGAGTGATGGTCGAAGCACCCTGTCGAGTTCCGGAAGCGGTCTTGAGAGTCGCTCGGACGAGTCCGATGGGGTCGATGCCGCCGTGATCGTAGAAGCGCTCATCCTCGATGGACACGACGCCATCGGTGAGCGACGTTGCAATCTGAGAAATCGGTACCACTTCGCGGTTTTCCAAGTACAGCTTGGCTAGGAGCTTGCCGTCAGCCGAGTAGATCTTCGTCGGCTGTGCTACCTCGAAGGCGGTCTTTGACTTGTAGTCGGGCAAGTCCTTGAGCCAAGACCGCACGAGCGCATATGCCGAGGCGACGCCGACTACTGAGAAGAGCAGAAGTGCGGAAAGCAGGACCGCGCCCACCCGCAGCGCGATGGACGATGCGGATATCTTGTTGGTGCGACGAAGTCGCGCGCGCCGGTTGGACATGCCCCTCCGATGATCGAGCTGATGGTACATTGTGCCTCACGAGGGGCGAACGGTGTGCCAACGGCCCTCATCCGTCATCACCTTGTCATTCAGTGTAGGAGCCGCTCAGTGCCGCCTAACAGGCCAGTTCTTCCAGAACTCTTGGCGCCCGCCGGCGGGCCTGATGCGCTCAGGGCCGCCGTGGCCAATGGCGCCGATGCGGTGTACTTGGGGGTCGAGAATCTCAACGCCCGTCGCGGAGCCGAGAACTTCACTCTTGCGGGTCTTGCCGATACCTGCCGATATGCCCACCTCCGAGGCGTGAGGGTCTACCTGACTGCAAACGTCGTGGTGCTGGAGAACGAGCTTTCGCAGGCGGTCGAAATGGTTGACAGTGCCTGGGAGGCCGGCGTTGACGCCGTCATCATCCAGGATCTCGGCCTCCTTCATGCAGTGCGATCTCTCCTGCCGCATGTGCGCGTCCACGCTTCGACGCAGATGAACGCACACAACACGGCCACCCTTCTGGCGCTCGCCGCGCTGGGCGTGTCGCGCGTCACGCTGGCTCGGGAGGTCTCGGTCGAAGAGATCGCTCGCTTCTCTCGTGAGGGTGGGACCGAGGTCGAGTCATTCACGCACGGGGCGCTCTGCGTGTGCTACTCGGGACAGTGCCTCATGTCGTCTCTCATCGGGCGCCGAAGCGCCAATCGCGGCCTGTGCGCACAGCCGTGCAGGCTGCCCTACGAACTCGTGGATAGTGCCGGTAGCGTGCTTGAGGCCCCAGGTGCGCATCTTCTGTCGCCCAAGGACCTCGCGGGCATAGCGGTACTGCCGGATCTCGTGCGGGCCGGAGTTTCCGCGCTCAAGATCGAAGGCCGTATGAAGAGCGCCGAGTATGTCGCTCTCGTCACCGGTGTATATCGTGCCGCTTTGGATCGTGCCGTGGATGCACCGGATGACTTCTTGGTGCGCGACGGCGAACTTGCCGTGCTCGGCGAGTCGTTTTCTCGGGGATTCAGTGAGGCCTATCTGGTCGGCGAGCGAGGCAACGACATGATGAGCTACCAGCGGCCTAACAATCGTGGTGTGCCCGTGGGGCGAGTCGTTGCAACTGCCTCGGGAAGGGCGACACTCTCACTCGACGCGCCGCTGGACAGTCGTGACACCATCGAGTTCTGGACTTCGGCCGGACGGTTCGCGCAGCCCGCAGGGCCGCTTGAGCACTCAGGCGCGCAGCATAACGTCGCGCCCGCGGGCGTGAAGGCGACCGTTGCGATCGAGCGATCGGTGACTACGGGGGACCGGGTCTTCCGAGTTCGAAACGCCGCGCTCTCTGATGCTGCTCAGCGCACCTACTCCGGCGAAACGCACAGCACCCCACTCGCATTCGACGTGCGCCTCGTGGTGGGCGAGCCACTCCACATTCGCGTCTGCGACGACCGGGGAAGGTCCGGTGATGCCGCCGGCGACGTCGTAGAGAGTGCGCGCACCAAGGCCGTGACCGCCGAGGAGGTCGCCGAGCACGTCGGGCGGCTCGGCGGGACACCCTACAGTGTCGGCGATTGGGATCTGACGATGTCTCCCGACGTCGGGATCGGGTTCTCGGCCCTACACCGCGTTCGCCGAGAGGCCCTTGCCGCCTACGAGGGAGCGCTGCTCGCGCCCTGGGAAGGTCGAGAGCGAACCAGGCCCGAAATGCCGCGACCGCCTCGCCGCAGAGCAGCGAGTGTCGCACGCCCGATTATCGTCGCCGCAGTGGATGATGCCGCGACCGCCGCTGCCTGCCTCGCGGCTGGCGCTCAGCGTGCGCAGGTCCCGGCCGAGGCCCTCAACACCGCCGAGCCGCTTCAGTCCGGAGTCGTACCGCTCCTCCCCAGAATCGCGCACGACGGGGAAGTTGCGGCCACACTCGCTTGGTGCGAGCCGGGCATGAGCGTGGTCGCCGGGAATATCGGCGTTCTGGCCCTGGCAACCGCACGCGGGGCCATGGCCGAGGCCCACTGGTCGCTCAACGCCGTGAACTCGATGGCGATCGAACAGCTCGGCGACCTCGGCGCCAAGACCGTCTGGCTCTCGCCGGAGCTGTCGGGCCGCCAAATCGCAGAACTCGCAGCTGGCTCAACGCTACCCCTCGGCATGGCCGTCTGGGGAGCACAGGAAGTCATGGTGACGGAGCACTGCATCCTGATGGCCGAGGGTCCGTGCACGCGCGCGTGCAGTTCATGCGAGCGCCGAGCCGCTCCGCGGTTTCTGCGAGATCGCAAGGGATATCGTTTTGGTGTCCGCACCGACCTTTCGGGTCGCGGCCATGTCTACAACTCAGTGCCGCTCGACTTGGTCCCGTCACTTCGCGAGGTCGCGGACACAGGAGTAGCGGTTCTGCGGCTTGACCTGCAGATGTTGTCCGCCCGAGAGGCGGCGATTCAGGTCAAACGAGTGGCCGAGACACTCGAGTCAGTGGCCGCAGGTCGCGATGTTCCTCAAAAGCACGCCGGGGCCTCGCCGACCACCACGGGTCACTTCTTCCGGGGTCTGCTCTAGCGCTTCGCCAACTACTGGATCTTGATCTTCTTCGTAGTCGAAGCTTGCTGCCCGCCGTCGTCAGTCACCCAGAGCGTGACATCAAAAGTCCCCGTCGTCGCGTAGGCGTGACTCGCCTTCTGCGTGCTGGCCGTCGAGCCGTCGCCAAACTCCCAATACCACTTCACGATCTTGCCGTCGTCTTTGGTGGGCGATCCGTCTAGCGAAACCGGTTGGCCGGCCTTTCCATTGCTCGGTACCGAGAAGTCCGGTATCGGCGCCTTGTCGGAGCCTGGACCGCTGCTGACCGTAATCGTCACAATCGTTTGCGTGGTTCCCGCGCTTCCGGCCGGAGGAGTCTGGTCGGTGACCGTCCCAGCGGCCACATCTTTCGCCGCCTTCTCGGCAACGGCGGACTTCATCTTCAGCTTGCCGAGGAGCGCCAAAGCCGCTTCCTTGCTCATGCCTACGAGGTTGGGGATCGTGGTCTTTCCTGATGCTGCATGTTTGGTGCAACTCGGAAGTTCTGTGCCCGAGAGAACCAAGACCGTACCGGTTCGAGGGCACCATTCCCCGGCAGCCATCCCGGTATCGAGGCAGATCTTGATTTCCTTGAGGCCGTCTGGCTTCTCAAAATCCTTCTTGGCCTGTCCATTGAGCGCCGCACGCATGAACTTCGACCAGATCTCAGCGGGAAACGAGCCGCCGGTCACCTGCCGACCATGAACGTCCGACATCGCAGTCTGAGCCGCCGGATACCCCATCCAAACCGCCGTTGCCAACTGCGGTGTATAGCCGACAAACCAGGCGTCTCGGTTTTCCTGCGTGGTGCCCGTCTTGCCCGCTGCAGGCCGACCGATTTGCGCACCGGTTCCCGTCCCCTTGGCGATGACGCCCTTCAGGATGTCGGTGACCAGATAGGCCACCGCAGGATCGAGCGCCTCATCCGTCTTGATCTTCGCCGAGAAGAGCGTCTGTCCAGCAGCATCGCGGACGTCGATGATTCCGTAGGGGGCAGCATGCTTTCCGCCTGCAGCGAGCGTTGCGAACGCCGTCGCCATCTCCAGCGGGGTCACACCGGTCTCCGTTCCGCCCAGAGCAATCGCCGGAACCGGCGTCATCCCCGCGCGAAGTCCCATGCTCTCGGCAGTCGCGACTACCTTCTCCGGGCCGATGTCCGTGATCAGCTTGGCAAAGACCGAGTTCACCGACTTCTCGGTGGCCTCCCTAAGCCGCATAGGGCCACTGCGCCCACCACTCGCGCCAGTAACGCTCCACGTCTTGTCACCGACGGGCAACTTGATGGGGCCCGACTCGAAGGTCTGCTCAGGGCTGACTCCGTTGGAAAGCGCGGTTGCGAGCACGAATGGCTTGAACGCCGAGCCGGGCTGCCTTCCGTTCCCTTGCACGGCCACGTTGAACTGCTGCGTCTTAAAGTCGCGGCCGCCCACCATGGCAATCACCTCGCCCGTGCCGGGCTTAATTGCGACAAGGGCGGCGGAGGGGTCACCTTTCTTGTTCAGCGTGCCAGTAACTGCCTTCTCGGCCGCGGCCTGTGACTTGAGGTCAAGAGTGGTTCGAACGACGAGACCACCTCTGTACAGGCGATCCTCCCCGTACTGCTTGAGCAGCTGATCCTTGACCCATTCGACAAAGTATGGCGCCGCTGCCGCAGAGCTCTTCAAGCCGACGGTCTTGACGGCCTCTGCGACCGCCGCGGTCTGCTGCTCAGCGGTGATGTATGACTGGGCCCGCATCTGCCCCAGGACCGTATCGCGACGGTTCTTGGCCGCGATTGCATCCAAGTACGGCGAGTAGTGCCCGGGTGACTTGATGACGCCCGCCAGCATTGCGGACTCAGCGAGATCAAGCTTTTCGACGCCCTTGCCAAAGTACACTTGCGACGCCGCCTCCACGCCATACGCCCCGTGTCCAAAGTAGATAGTGTTGAGGTAGAGCTCCAGAATCTGGTCCTTTGAGTAGCTCTTCTCAATCTTGTTGGCCAACAACGCTTCTTCTACCTTGCGTTTCAGTGTCTTTTCAGGCGTGCCGAATGCGTTCTTGATGTACTGCTGGGTGATTGTGGAGCCACCCTGAGACTTCTTGCCCAGAACCACGTCTGCAACGAGCGCTCGGGCGATTCCAGCGGGATCCACGCCGGCATGTTCGTAGAAGCGTTGGTCCTCAGTCGCGACCACGGCCTGCCGTAGCGTAGCCGGCATCTTCTGCAGCGGTTGATCGCTTCTGTTCTGCTCGGCAAAGAGGCGCGCCAGCAGGCGGCCGTCGCGATCGAGGATGACGGTGGACTGGTCACGGCCTCGCGCCTTGGTGGTGCTGGGGTCAGGAAGCGATGCTGACAAAGCGGCACAGCCGCCGATTCCCGCGAGCGCGAGTACTACAATCACCACAGCACCGACGATGGCCAGGCTGCGCAAGATATGGCGTTTCGGTGGCCGCGATGCCGCAGGACGTCCGCCCTTGCGCGATGCGGCGCGCGCGCCAGTGGAGGAGACTGTCGTCTTCGACGTGCCAGAGCGGCTTGTTCGAGCGCGTGACAGAGGTCGTTCGTCGCGATCCCGACCGGGGCGTACTGCCATCGTGTCGTGTCCTTACGAGATGATCGGTGACGGTCATTCACCCTGCGAGCAGGAGCGAGCCCCCCACGCGAACACCGCAGTTCCTGAGCCCGCGTGGCCCAGTTCGTGGTTCCCGCTCTGTTAGTATGACACGCAAACTGCAAGCCAAACACGGGCCTTCGAGCGCCGTCTCGCGGCTTCGCGACCATCCCGCCACTCAGCCGAGGAGGGCCATCACCGTGCTCCCCGCCGAACAGCAGTTTCACGTTATCTCAAGCGGCATTGCCGACCTGGTGCCGGCGTCTGATATGCAGCGCAAGCTGGCGAAGGGTACCCCTCTTCGCATCAAGCTCGGGGTGGATCCCACGGCACCGGACCTGCACCTCGGCCATGCCGTGCCGTTGCGCAAGCTCAGGCAGTTCCAAGACCTCGGCCACACGGTGGTTCTCATCATCGGCGACTTCACGGCACTGATCGGCGATCCGTCCGGACGCAACTCCACCCGGCCGCCACTCACCGCCGAGCAGATCGAGGCCAACGCGCAGACCTACGTAGAGCAAGCGTTCAAGATCCTCGACGCCGACAAGACCGAGCTGCGCCATAACTCCGACTGGCTCGGGCCTCTCGGATTTGCTGACCTACTCCGGCTGACGAGCCGATTCACTATTGCGCGCATTCTAGAGCGAGATGACTTCTCCAACCGCTACGGGTCGCAGCAGTCAATCTCTCTTCACGAGTTCCTGTACCCGGTAGCACAGGCGTATGACTCAGTCACGGTTCAGGCTGACGTCGAAATCGGCGGGACAGACCAGCTCTTCAACCTGCTTGCGGGTAGGGAGCTCATGGAGAAGATGGGGGTGGAACCTCAAGTTGCTCTGACTCTGCCACTTCTCGAGGGAACTGACGGCGTCCAGAAGATGAGCAAGAGCTACGGCAACTACATCGGACTGACTGACGCCCCGGGAGACATGTTTGGGAAGGTCATGTCGATTCCGGACGAACTGACCGTGAAGTACTTCAGACTGTGCACGCCGCTTGACGTGGGCGAAGTGGATAGCATCGAAGTTGGACTTACTGGAGGAGAACTCCATCCCAACGCGACCAAACGACGCTTGGCCCGAGAGATTGTTGCGCTGTACTACGATGCTGCTGATGCAGAAGCGGCGGAGGCCGGGTTCGACCGGGTTTTCAAGCAGCACGCGATGCCAGAGGACATTCCCGAGTTTGTCGTGGAATTCGACGATGAGGTGTATCTGCCCGGGATGATGCAGGCGCTTGGGCTGGTGGGTACATCCTCGGACGGTCGCCGGATGATTGACCAAGGCGGCGTCAGAATCGACGGTCTGGCACTAGACCCACGAACCTATACGTACGCGCGAGCGCAAGTGGAGAACCGGGTGCTACAGGTAGGCAAGCGCCGCTATGTTCGTCCAGTGGCCGCGAGTCACTAGCCTTCATAGGGGGCCGAGTTGGTGTTCCGCTGTCGCATCGTCTGAGGCTACGCCACTTTCAAGTTTGGGTAGATACCACAAACCTTCCAGAAAACGCTTGCATGCTTCTGCGTCGGCTGGTACATTACTCCACCGCACCGCGGGTTGTTCCGGGAGACTGGAGCGTGTGTTGAAAACTGAGTGTCGCTGGGAGACGGATCGATAGAATGGAGCTGGGTCGCTATTCGGCCTGCGCTGCTGACTCGCCTCCCGAGATGCGTCCGGGAGGCGTCTTTCGTTCCCGCTCATCATCTCAGGCAGGGCGAACGGAAGTCGAAAATACTTCCAAGAAACCTGTTGACACCGCAGACGTGGTTGCGTAATGTATCTCCTTGCCGCCGAACACGAATCGGATGGCGCGCGGCGGGTAAAACCGCAGGATATGCAGGGAATCCGCCGCAGTCTGAACCTTGAAAACCGGATACTGTGACAAGCCAGTAGGTTCGCAATGCGAACCACACAATGAACCCGT
>Ga0194063_10002662_pt1 | contig 10978 bp, 7 predicted proteins | sample SepL3720m_MetaG_FD_155459 | JGI IMG/M metagenome (GOLD analysis project Ga0194063, IMG submission 155459) | Anoxic zone freshwater microbial communities from boreal shield lake in IISD Experimental Lakes Area, Ontario, Canada - Sep2016-L373-20m | ecosystem: Environmental > Aquatic > Freshwater >...
GGGAGAGGGGAGCACCACCACGAGGTCGCCGACCTTGAGGAAGTCGTAGACCACCTTCGCGGCCTTCTCGGAAAGGCGCACGCAGCCGCCGCGAGCGATCGCGAGCCCAAGCTGCTTCGTCGAGTGCATCGCCTTGCCGTTGTAGTACCGAGGGATGGCGTGGAAGCCGATGGCCGACTTCGTGTCCGGACCGTAGGTGAACCGGTTCATCCAGTTGAAGGTCACCTTGCTGTTGGGGTTGTAGGCCTTCGGCGACTTGGAGAACACGTGGTAGGTCCCCTTGGCGGGCCGGTCGAAACGGCCGACCACGGGATAGCGGGCCACCACCTGGTTTTCCTTGTCGATCAGCCACACCGTCATCAGTGCCTTGTCGTAGACGATGCGCTTGCCGAAGTGAGCGGGGTCGCGGGGAAAGTCCGGGACGTTCTTGGCCTTGTGGATGCGCGAAGCCACGACCGGCGACTTGTGCTTGACCGTCTTGACCGCGACGGTTGAGTCGTCGACGGTTCCCGTGGCCGGAGCCGCGACCGCGGACGTGCCGACGCGCGTCTCGGCCGTTGCTACCGCCGGGATGGTCCATGCGGCCACCACCGCCAGACCGATGGCTCCCAACAGGGCAGCGACGGCGATCCGCCCGGGCGTCAGGCCGGCCGGAAGGGCACGCTGCTGCTCGGGCGGGGAAGCCATGCCCCAAGAGTCCCTTACGTCACACCAGTCACAGGGTCGGCACGCCGACACGCGGACGGGGATTTCTGACCGGTCAGCGCAGGTCGATGGCGGTGGCAAGCCACCGACCGCCGGTGGCCTCGAGCCGGATGGCGATGGCCTGGGCGCGGTCGGTGCCCACCAGGACCGCGGACGCCTCGATGATCCCGGGGGCCACCGGGCAGATCCGCACGGCTCGCACGGTGCGCAGCCGGGTGACCCCGCGCTGGGCACGGGCCGACGGATGCCGCGCCACATAACTGGCGCGCAGGCTCAGCCGCGAGAGTTCAGAGCGCGACACCCAGCGCGTCAACTGCGCCGGGGGCCGCTCTCCGACGGAGACCTCGGCGATGGCCCGCGCCAGCTGGGACACCCACCTGCCCGGGTCCGGCAGGTCGGCGAGCTCTTCCGGGGTGAGCTCGCCTCCCACAATCCGCAGGTCGACGGGCACGGGTGGCACCGCAGGAACTCCCGGAGCCACCTCCCAGTCGAGGGCGAGCGGGAGTTGCTCGGGGGTCGCGCGGCCGGCCTGAGGGACCAGATGAAGGTCGGGTCGACCGTTGGCGGCGACCCCCTCTGTCTGGTCATCTGAGGGGGTGGTCATCGAGGTGGCAGGGGTATTCACGGCACAGTCCTTGTCTGGCCGGCCGAAGCCGGCGGGTGAGCGCGCCGGGGGGATCGCGGGCCATCGGGGCTCATACCCGCCGATGGGATGTCGTTTGCTTACGTTTGCCTTTGTATGGCATCAGTAGATGCCCAGTCAAGGCTCGATCGGTACCGGTGGATCGTGCGCTCGCGACAGCGGTATTCCCGGCCCAAGGAATCCCCAAACCTCGCTCCCTAGTCTGCGGTGGAAGGGACCGGCCCTTGACCGGTCAAGAGCATCACTATTCGTAGAAGCGCACGTAACCTGTCCCGTCAAGAGGCTTTGGTCAGGGGACCTTCGCTTCAGGGGTTCGATTCCAGGGGGGGATCAGTAATGTCAATAGGGGCAGTCATGGATCACGACACCGACGTCGAAGTCGAGGTCGAGGTAATCACGCGTGTGCTCGTCGTCGACGACCACCGCACGTTCGCCGAACTGTTGGGCCGCGCGCTTGACGCCGAGGCCGACCTCAGCTGCGTGGGGTACGCCCCAAACGCGGCGGAGGCGCACGAGATGGTGAAGGTGCTCAAGCCCGACATCGTCCTGATGGACCTCGAGATGCCTGAGCAGGACGGCATCTCGGCGACGGCGGAGATGACGAAGGCGCACCCCAACCTGAAGGTGCTGATCCTCACCGCCCACGCGGGCGAGCGCGAGATGGCCCGGGCCGGCGCTGCCGGCGCCTCGGGCTTCCTCGCCAAGGACGGCTCCCTCACCGACGTGCTCGAGGCACTGCGCAATGCCCGTCGAGGCAGTCTCATCCTGCCGCCGTCGGTCGTTGCCGGCTTCGCCAGCCGTTCGACCAACTGGGAGCCCGCTGCCGATCCCGGCCTCACCCCGCGCGAGCTCGAGGTGCTGCAGCTCCTGGGCCAGGGTCTGGACCCGCGCACGATCTCCAAGCAGATCGGCGTCAGCCTGCACACCTGCCGCGGTTACGTGAAGAGCATCCTTGCGAAGCTCGACGCGCACTCGCAGCTTGAGGCTGTGGTCGTTGCCACGCGCAACGGCCTGATCTCGGTCGGCGACCGGCCGTGAGCCTCGGGTCCGACATCCTCGGGCCCGAGTCCAGCGCAGGATCCAACCGTGCGCTTCGGCGCGCGCTGGCCTGGTACATCCTGTGGAGCGCTCTCGTGCTGGCCGTGGTCATCGTGGGAGTCGTCCTGATCAGTGGTGCCATCGCGCGATCTGAGGCAACGCGAGACGCGGAGCGGACGGCCAGGGCGATCGCGTCGTACATCGTCACGCCGCTGGCCACCAAGGAGTTCCGGGCGGCACAGCCGGAGGCCCTCCAGGCGATGCAGGACGCGCTGTCGGCTCGGTCGCAGGACGGCTCACTTGCTCACGTGAAGGTGTGGGCGGACGTCGGTGGCGGCAAGGGGCAGGTGCTCTACGCGGACGAGCCGCAGATCATCGGCAACACCTACGACATGGAGGGCAACGAGTACGGGCTCTTCGGCACCGGGAACATCATCACGAGTGTCTCGGACCTTCAGAAGGCCGAGAACGTCAGTGAGCGCTCCGCCGGTGAGCTCGTCGAGGTGTACGCCGGCATCATCGACCAGACCAACCAGCCCCTCCTCTTCGAGGGCTACATCTCCACCGCTGCCCTCGAGGACGACACCGCGCAGTTGCGCAAGGACCTGCTGCCCCTGACTTTGGGCGCGCTCCTCGTTCTCTTCCTCGCCACGTTGCCCCTGGCCATCTCGCTTGCGCGGCGCGTGGACCGCCAGCAGTCCGAACGGCGCCGACTGCTGAAGAACGCCGTCGATTCCTCGGACCTCGAGCGACGACGTATCGCCCAGGACCTCCATGACGGAGTCATCCAGGACCTCGCCGGCGTGGGCATCTCCTTGTCCTCGATGTCCCGGCGGCTCGACGCCGATGCCGACTGGAAGGGCCAGCTCGACGAGGCCGGCAGCATCGTGCGCCGCGACGTATCGTCCCTGCGCACACTGATGACGGACATCTACCCTCCGGATCTCGACGATCGTGGGCTCGCCGAGGCGGTGCGAGAACTTCTTGAGCAGCAGGCGTTCTCTCATATGGGAATCTCGCTCGACGTCGACGAGCCGCTCACTCCGTCCCCGACTACTGCGCGGCTCGCCTTCCGGGTCATTCGCGAGTCGCTGCGCAATATCGTCAAGCACGCCAAGGCGGAGCACGTGCACGTCACCCTTGCGCAGGCCGATGGGTTCTTGAACCTCGAGGTGCGCGACGACGGCGTCGGCTTCGATCCGGCCAACTCCGCGAAGGAGGGTCACCTCGGCCTGCGACTGGTGCAGGAGACCGTCGCCGACGTGGGCGGACGGCTGACACTCACGTCGTCGCCGGGCAATGGCGCGCACGTTGAGTGCTCGTTGCCGCTGTAACAACCCATATGCCCGAAGTGTCACCCGGGCGCGGGTCTAAGGTCCCTTGCTTCCCCGCATCTTGGGGGGTACCGATCTCAATTTTGGGGTTGGCGAGAGGTTGGGCCGCCCTGACTGAATAGCCCTACTGCTACGGGGACTCTCAGTACGACGGCACCGGACCAACGTCTGCCGCGCGAATCCTCGAAGCACACCGACCTCCACGGGGGATGTCGGCGCTGGGACCACTTAAGGGGAACTCGCAATGAGTAATCGACCGTCCACCACTCCCGCCCTCCTCAGGGCGTCGACTTATGGCCCGCGTGGCCGAGGTCGAATCCTCAACTTCCTGCTGGTTCTCCTGCTGCTGCCGCTGACCGCGGCCGGCATCGTGGCCACCGCCGCTCCCGCCTCCGCGGCCGGAGCGGTTTCGATCGTTGACCCGTCGAACGGGTTCCCGGTCTGGTACGAGGACGCCGCGGGCAATCGCGTCGAGCAGTGCATGGACACGGCCGATGTGCTGTGCCCGCCGCTGCTGGCAGCGCCCGGCGCCTTCGACCCGGCCCAGCCGGTGGTCTTCCCCACCAACTTCCCCCCCGAGCTGTTCTACGCGGTCGCTGACACGGCCATTCCCACGGCGGGCTGCGCAGCCTCCGGGATCGCCGCCGGCAACATGACGTTGCGCATGGCTGTTGAAGGGGCCTTCCTCGGTGGCAACCCAAGCCCGACGGATCGCATGACCTTCGGACGCATCCGCGTCAAGGGCACGGGCCTGTGCCCCAACACGACGTACACCTTCCAGGAGCCCTTCGGCACCCTGACCCTCCCCACCAACGATCTCGGCGCCATCATCGCGACCGTCGGCACGACGAACATCGGCTGCGTCCCGACCCCGGGTGTGCCCTGCGACTTCGCGCTCGCGACCGGCAGCCCGGTCTTCGGCACCGCGGCCAACGGCGGCTTCATCAAGTGGGACACCGGCGCTCCGGCCGGCTACTTCGGTGATCCGGCTGTGGCACACACCGTCACCGGTGGCACCAACGGCAACGCCTTCACCATCGAGGACCCGACGGGCGAGAATGCCCTGACGACGAACCAGTTCTTCGTTGCTGGCAAGTCGGCTGGCTCGCTGCAGGCGTTCTCCCCCGTTGATCTCGGTGGCGTCGTCGACGGCACCACCAGCACGCCGAAGACCGTCACCGTCACGAACCTCGACAACGTGCCCGTCACCGTCGGTGCGGCGACCTTCACCGGCGGCAACGCCGCTGAGTTCGCCGACGCCGGCACGGGCTCCTGCACCGTCGGCACCGTGCTCAACCGCGACCAGACCTGCACGTACCAGGTCACGCTGAGCCCGCCGGCCGCTGCTGCTCCCGGCCCGCGCACGACGACCTTCTCGGTGGCCTCCACCGGTGGCGTCCGCTCGCCCCTCAAGGTGACCCTGAACGGCTCGGCCAAGGCTGTCGGTCAGGCACCTGTCATCACGGTAAACTCCCCGACCGTCGCTTTCGGCAACGTGCGTGTGCGTGAGACCAGCCCGACCCAGCACCTCATCGTGACCAACACCGGCACTGCCGCGCTGACCGTCACCGACGTGCTGTTCGACCAGGCGACGGTTCCGGAGTACGACAACTACCGCCTGATCCTCGACACCTGCCTCACCGCCGGCTCGATCGCTCCGGGCGGCACCTGCACCATCGACCTCCAGATGGCTCCGCTCGTCGCCGGGGCGCACCCGACGGCGATCATCATCCGCTCCAACAACGCCGGTGGCGAGCTTTCGGTCCCGGTGACCGGCACGGGCTTCGGCGGCCTCGCCGCAGTCGCGACGACCTTCACCACCGCCAACGACGGCTTCCCGGACTGGTACATGGACGACCAGGGAGCCAAGCTCGCGCAGTGCATCAATCCGAAGGATCCCTACTGCGTCGTGCTGCCGGACGCCGGGTTCAATCCGGCCCAGCCGCTGGTGTTCCCGAGCAACTTCCCTGGTGAGTTCTTCTACCACGTTGCTACCTCGGACAACATCGCCATCGGTGACGCCACCTGCGGCGCCGGCACCGGCAAGGCGTTCATGCGGTCCGCTATCGAGGGCGCTTTCCCGCCCCCTGGCCCGGTCGCTGGCGCACAGCTGGTGTTCGGTCGCATCCGGTTCTTCGTGAGCGGTGGCGGCCTGTGCCCGAACACGGACTACGTGTTCACGCATCCGTACGGCGCTGACCGCTTCACGATGGACGCCACCGGCGGCCTGAAGCGCGTCGACGGCACGAATGACGTCGGTTGCCTCATCGGCGCCGTCGGCACGTGCGACTACTCGCTGGCGCTTTCGAGCCGCGTGCTCGGCAGCACTCTCCGCTGGGATCCGGCCGTCGCGCCGGCCGCCCCCGCGGGCTACCAGGGCGACGCCGTCGCACTGCACCAGGTGACCGGCGCTCCGTACTCGCCGGACGGCACCAACTTCGCCAACTACTTCGAGATCAGCCGCGCTGACACTGGCGCTGTGGTTGGCAAGACGGACCTGTTCACCGTCATGGGCAAGTACGTCGGCCCGCTGGAGGCCACCCCGGCCGTCATCAACTTCGGCACGATCCCGCAGGGCTCGACGTCCACGTCGGTCTCCTCGACGATCACCAACACCGGCATCAGCCCGGTCACCATCTCCGCGGTGGCCAAGGCCGGCGCCGATGCCGCGCAGTTCACCGTTGACGGTGGCACCTGCGTGGGTGCCGTGCTGGCTCCCGCGGCGACCTGCGCCGTATCGGCGACTGTCGCTCCCACCGCACCTGGTGCGCTGGCAGCCCAGCTGGTCCTCACCAACTCGAGCATCAACAGCCCGATCGTCGTGCCGCTCACCGCGGTCGGCGGGGCGGCTGGGGCGACGGCGAACGTGTCGTTCTCCCCGCGCTCGGTGGCCTTCGGCACGCTGCACGATGGCCGAGCCAGTGAGGTCGAGACCGTCACGATCAGCAACGCCGGTGGCGCAGTGCCGCTGACGATCCACACCGTGGCGATCACCGGTGCCAACGCCGCTGACTACCACATCGTCAAGAACAACTGCCCGACCGATCTCGCTCCGGCAGACATCGCGATCGACGGCTCCTGCACGGTTGACGTGGCCTTCGCGGCCTCGGCTCCGGGTGCCCGCTCGGCCGCTCTGACCATCACGTCCAACGCTCCGGGTGCCTCGCAGGCCGCGGCGCTCACGGGCACCGGTGTGGCGACGAACCCGGCGATTTCTGCCGCGATCGACCCGCGCAACGGCTTCCCGGCCTACATGCAGGACGGCAACGCGAACCGCGTCGAGCCGTGCCTGGAGGCCACCAGCAACTGCGTGCTGCTTGCGGACGCGGGCTTCAACCCGGCCAACCCGGTTGTGTTCCCGACCAACTTCCCGGTCGAGTTCTTCTACTCGCTCGCGGAGACTCAGCCGGTGGCGACGCCGGGCTGCCCGGCCGCCAACGTCGGTGCAGGCGCGATCATCATGCGAGTCGCTGTCGAGGGCTCGTTCGCCAACGGCACACCGATCGCAGGCGACCAGGTCACGTTCGGCCGAGTCCGCGTCAGCGGTGGCGGTCTGTGCCCGACCACTCCGTACACCTTCGTCACCCCCTGGGGCCCGACGACGGTGAGCACGGACGCCACTGGTGGCATCAAGCCGAACGCTGGCACCACCGACACGGCCAACGCGCTGGTGTTCCCGATGATCAACGGATTCCCCCGCTGGAACCCGAACGTCGCCCCGGCTGCGCCGGTCGGCTACCTCGGTGACCACGCGATTGCTCACAAGATCACTGGTGGCACCTACGTCCCGGCAGGGGCCAGCGGCGTTGACAATGCCTTCACGATCAAGGACTCCGCGGGCAATCAGATCGCCCGTACTGAGAACTTCCTCGTGAGCGGCAAGCTCGCCGGCCCGCTCCAGGGCAGCACCTACGCGTTCGACTTCGGCAACGCCAACGTCGGTGCGACGACCGCCAACCGGACCGTCACCATCACCAACGTGGGTGCGCCGACGACGATCAGCGCTCGTGCGCTGGCCGGCCTGAACGCGGCCGACTACGTGATCAACGGTGGCACCTGCACCGCGGGCCTCAACCTGGCCACGGATGCGACGTGCACGGTGCTGGTGGCCTTCCGGCCGACAGCAGTGGGCGCGCGGGCTGCACAGCTGCGGGTCACCCCCGCCGCTGGCTCGGACATCGTGGTCACGCTGACCGGTGTCGGCAACGCAGTCGGCACGCCGGCGATCACCGCCACCCCCGGCACGCTCGCCTTCGGGACGCGCAACGCCGGGACGACCACCTCGCTCACCACGGTGGTCCGCAACAGTGGCACGGCGAACCTCGTGGTCAGTGCGACCAACATCACCGGCCTCCAGGCCGCTGACTACACGGTCACCACTGCTGCGACGACTCCGTGCCCGGCCGTCCGGCCGTTCACACTGACCCCGGGTCAGAGCTGCACCCTCGCGGTGACGTTCAACCCCAAGGGCAGCGGAACGCGCTCGGCTTCCCTGGCCATCGTGCACAACGCCAGCGCCGGCACGACGAACGTGTCGCTCTCCGGTACCGGCGTGGTCTCCAGCTTCGTGGTGGGAGCCGTGAAGTTCGGAACGGTCGCTCTCAACACCACGAAGACGTCGACGGTGAACGTGCGCAACTCCAGCACCATCGCCGCCCGCATCACGAGTGCCAGCTTCACCGGTCCTCAGGCTGCGTTCTTCGCGGTGACCAACGGTGGTACCTGCGTCAATCAGGTCATTGCCTCCGGCAAGAGCTGCAGCCTGACCATCTCGGTCCGGCCGACGGCGGCGGTGAACTACAGCGCGACGCTGAACGTGTTCGGCGACGCGACCACCGTGCCCAACCCGGCTCAGGCGGTCATGACTGCCACCGGCAAGTAGGCCAGCAGGCGTGACCTGAATCCCCCTTCAGCCACGCCGATCGCTGGGAAGGCCCCGCTATCTCTCCCCCTGGATAGCGGGGCCTTCCGCTTGCCCGACGAGGTTTGGATCATCGTCCTCGTGGGAAGGACACCGTCATGGACGAAAGCGACGGGGTATGGCTCGAGGCAGGTGCTGCCGCCCAGGCAGCCGCCGACACGGAACTGAGGCTCGACGCCTTCGAGGTGTATCAGGCGGAGGCAGCCCGGTCCCGCCTCGCCGATCGGATCGGCTGGGCGACGGTGACCCTCCTCTGCGGCGCCGTTCTCGTCGGCGAGGTGGGCAGGGGGCAGTCGCCTGCGCCGGAAGGAACGCTGCTGGTGCGCCGCTCTGACGGTTCGGTGCTCGTGGTGCCGGTTAACGCCGTGGCCGGCGTGGTCGGCTCGTCAGCCGGCCTGCGCGACGAGGGCGAACGGCCGGTGTCGCTCGCCAGCCTGCTGCGCGAGTGCTGGGCGACTCAGGCGCCCGTGCGTCTGCTGCTTCCTGATGGGCAGTGGACGGCAGGAACCATCGTCTTCGTCGGCGCCGACCACGTCGAGCTGCACCAGGAGGACCAGAACGTGGCCATTCCCTACGCGGCCGTGCAGGCGTGGAATCTGGGCGATCGGCCCGCCGGCTGACCTACGACGACTCGTCGTCGCTTCCGAACGGATGCGTCTTGACGAATTCGCGGGTGTCGGCGTACTTGCGGGCGATGAACTCCTCCAGCGCCGATGCCTCCACTCGCCACTGGCCGCGGCCGCCGATCTTGATCGCTGGCAGGTCGCCGCTGCGGACGAGCGCGTAGGTCTGCGCCGCGGAGATGTTGAGGGTCTCGGCGACGTCAGCGAGCGTGAGGAATCGCGGTGCCACGACGCGATCGTCCCAAATGACGGGCCGTTGCGCTGCAGGCAGGGCCGCCTGTGGACAGTCGTTCGACCAAACCGCCCGGGCGGGTGATCCTGTCGTGGGCGCCACAGCGGCGCCTCGAGACGATCACGGGGGCTGGATGTGGCAGGCGGTCAGGGGAGTCGACGATCGGGGAGCACAGGTGGCGACGGTCGGCGCCGCGTGGCCTCGGCGCGCGTGGGTGATGCCCGACTATGGCTCGGGATCGCTCTGGTGGTGGCGTCGGTCGTCATCGGTGCCGGGGTGATGAGCGCGGACCGCGACACCGTCACGGTCCTGCGGGCCACGCGGGATCTGTCCATCGGTGCCACACCGTCGGGTCTCGACCGGGTCGTGATGAGCCGGGCCGCCGCCGGGGATGCCTACCTCACCCAGGAGCCGGTCGGGGCGGTTCTGCAGTGGCCGGTGCGCGCCGGCGAGCTTGTGCCCCGGGCCGCGCTCGGTGCTCCCCTTCGCGTGGCCTCTCGTCAGGTGACCGTCGCGGTCGACCCGCTCCATGCCCCCGTCGACCTCCAGGCCGGCGATCACGTCGACGTGTGGGCGTCGCCGTCGATCTCGTCGCGGGATGCCATCCCGCCGCGCCTGGTCGTCGCAGATGCGCGAGTGGCATCGGTCTCGGCCGATGCCGTCGGCATCGGGGGCGAGGTCGCGGTGGTGCTCGACCTGGGCGAGGACGACGTGCTGCCCGTCGTCGAGGCCGTGCGCAACGGTGTCGTCGATCTCGTCGCCGTCCCTGTCAGCAGCCAGGCTCCTGCGGCGCTCCGCTCGTGATCTCCGTCCTCCTGGCCGTGCCAGACGTCGCCGACGAGGCCGACCTCGTCGTGCACTCCGCTGCGATGGGCATTCGCATCGTTCGGCGTTGCGTCGATGCGGTCGACCTGTTCGCGGCTGCGGCCGCCGACCGCGCCAGTGCCGTCGTCGTCTCCGCCGGACTGCCCCGCCTCGAACGCGACGCCGTCGAGCGGATGTCGGCCGGCAGGACCGTCGTCGGACTGGCATCGGCGCCGGGGGACGAGGAGCGGCTGCGCGGCCTCGGTGTCGAGGCAGTGATCCGCCGGTCACCGACAGCGGCGCAGACGCTGGCCGCGCTGCGCGTCGTGCTCGCCCAGGAGCAGGCCGCCGGCGTGTGGAGCACCGGCGTGTGGGCCGATGGCCCCGGCACCGCCGACGGGCCCGAGGCCGGCGCTGGCGCTCCGGCGGGCCTGACGGACGCTGAGCAGTCCCTGGGGTGCGTCGTGGCCGTCTGGGGCCCGACGGGCGCGCCGGGCCGCACCACGGTCGCCCTCGGTGTCGCCGAAGCCCTCGCCGAGGCCGGCAACGTGGTGGGGCTGGTCGACGCCGACACGTACGGCCCGTCGATCGCGCTCGCGCTCGGCCTCGTCGACGACGCCAGCGGGCTGTCGGTGGCCTGCCGGCATGCCGACAACGCCACCCTCTCGACCGCCGCCC
>Ga0194063_10002663_pt1 | contig 10976 bp, 9 predicted proteins | sample SepL3720m_MetaG_FD_155459 | JGI IMG/M metagenome (GOLD analysis project Ga0194063, IMG submission 155459) | Anoxic zone freshwater microbial communities from boreal shield lake in IISD Experimental Lakes Area, Ontario, Canada - Sep2016-L373-20m | ecosystem: Environmental > Aquatic > Freshwater >...
TTGTAGTGTAGGTATCAGGAGCACCCATGTGTCCTGCTGCTATCGCAGGGCTTGCACCCAGTTTTACGTTATGGCAACCGATGCAGACGTTCGTGTCGACTGTTCCAGGATGGGAACCGGTATCAGCGCCAACGTGACAGGTTGCACAGACAACTGAATTTACCTGGTGCTTTGATGCGTACCATTTGGTATAGGCTTCGGTACTGGCGCTGCCGGATGCAGCGTGGCAGTTCTGGCACTGATTAAGCACAGCCTGATTTGCATCGGCAAAGACCGTTACCGATGTTGAAGCAGTTGATCCACCATTAACTGTAAGGGAAAACGTATAGGTTCCGGCTGCTGTCGGAATGAAATTTGTCAAGGCAGCCAAGGGATTTGCAGGAGCAACAACCACCGGGCCGGATACCTGTGCCCATACATGTGAAGCGGGAGCGCCCAGGCTGCCGCGCCCGTCAAGTGCGACAGTGGTATTTGTATATGCTGTAGCTGGGCTAACGGCTTTAGCTACCGGGCCTGAGGAGAATGTTCCTACAAGAGTAATATCGGAGGCGACGGAGTAAGAACCGGCAGGAAATGTTACCGTAACCACCTGGCCCGCTACTGGATCTGCAGGACTCTGAGTTGCACCGGCAGGAATGCCGGTAATGCCGGTTAAGCGGTTAGTAGCAGATGACGGGGTAAAGGTAAATACCTTGGTTTTACTTGTTATGCCGGGTAAGAGGTTTGAGATGAGCGCGGGGCTCACCGTCCCGCCGAAATTGTCGGTGACAGAGGCCGAAATGCTGAATTTCAGTGGGGCAAAAAATACCTGAACGCTCTGCGCTGTCGGCCCGTTAACCACGTAAGTCGAAGCGAGCGGGGTTATGCCGTCATAGAGCGTGGTTGTACCATTATATTTCACCTGGCTCGCCACATATCCGGCACTTGGTGTAACCGTTACCGTCACCGGGGTGTTGGTTGCATAGGTTGTGGTTTTAGAGCCGGTTACATTGGTCTGCCCCGCACCGCTCCCCACTTGAATCGTGCCACCGGCGTTTCTGGCCCAGGTGGACAGCGTCCAGGCGTGTGCCGCCATCGGCAGCAGACATATCAGCATACTGATTGTTAAGATCCTCTTCATCATTTACTATACCTCCCTCATGTTTATTGTTTCTATCGAATTCATACTGATAAATTTATTGAATAATTTTAGCTAGTTGTTTTGACAACACGCTCGCTCAATACATAAAGAGCACACGTGCACTTGCAACATATATGCCACTGAACTATAAATATAAATCCATTGGTACAATGTCCGCAGACAGGTGCAGCGTACACATAGTGATTCACTATAAATTATTTTTATGGGGGGTTATTGTGGTGATGGGAGGAGGCATTCCGTTTTCAGAATCATTGCTCAATTGTTATCAAAACGTTACCCAAATATTACCATTATTCCGTAAGACACTTCGCACACCGTCATTTGACAAGACGGAGGTAACAATCAGATAACAATAAAGTAACGTTTCGGTAACGGCAGGTGCGAATCAACTGGCCAGTGGAAACGTTAATTTCACTGTCGTTCCCCTGCCGAGTTCACTCTGTATTTCCACGCTTCCACCATGCAGTTTCATGATTGTTTTTACAATATCGAGTCCGAGCCCGATACCCTTGGCATCTTTCTTCCTGGTGGATTCAATCCAGAAATAGCGATCGAATATTTTGGGCAGTAACACGGGATCAATTCCGCTTCCGGTATCTTGCACTGACACATCTACGGAGGCGCTGTCGTTCTGAGTGATGGCAAGCGTGATAGTTCCGCCCTGTTCCATATGATTGAGGGCATTAGAAAAGAGATTGCTGACCGCCCTGTTGAACAATATCACGTCGGCCTTAAGAGAAGCCGCACCAACTATGGTGACAGTAACTCCTTTTTCAAGGAGTGCCTCGGAATAAAATTCCGTTACATTTTCCAATTCTTGAACAACATCGATCTGCTTGATGACAAGCGCAAGTTGATTGTTGTCGGCGCGTACCAGGAAGAGGAGCCGGTCAATGAGCTGTGACAGGCGATCGTATTCTTCCATGGACGAGCTGATGATTTGTTGATATTCCTCCAAGGTGCGCTGTCGCGAAAGGGTAACGCCCGCTTCCAATATGAGATTATTAAGGGGCGTCCGCAATTCATGCGCGAGGTTTTCGGAATATTGGCTGAGTTTATTGAAAAAAGTCTCTATGTGGCCTAACATTATGTTGAAAGAGTTACCCATGGATTTAATTTCCTCAGGGAAAAGCGTAACGTCCAGGCGCGTATCGAGATTAGATTCAGTGATAGTCTTTATTATTTCGGATATATCATTGAGTGGTTTCAGGCCGAGACCGATAATGTAATGAGCACTGAATACGGCAAACAAGAGCCCAAAGAGAGAAAACATAATGAGAGCAATCATAAATTCCTTGGCGATCTTCTCGTCATCGCTTATGTCCATTACGATCAGAATCTGCCCATTTCCGATGAAGTTAGTTTCGATGAAAGGGGCACTGCTCATCTGAAAAAGATTACCCGAGGTACCTCTAAATTTCTGAAGCACTGAACCGACTTCCGACGCAGGGGACGCAGATTTGGGAAGCAATTCATCTATGCCGCTACTTTGATTGATGATCCGGCCATATCGGTCGGTCACCCTGATAGATATCTTGTGTTTTTCCGACTCGTACAATTGGGACTTAATCTCAATATTCAGGAGCTCCCGGTAATTCGGAGCCAGCAACATGGATCTGACAGAAGCGATCTCTTCCCGGATCTTTTTGTAATTGGACTGATTCAGATGATTGAGAAGAATTTGGAAGAGAATCACTGAAGCGCAGGAGAAAGAGACGAAAACCGCCAGGGTGTGAAGAATGGCAAGATTATTGGCAATGGAGCGGTATTCCCACCCTCTGCGGCCCAACATGGTGGGCGGTTTGAGTTTGGTTAGCTTGGCAAACATCGCTACACCTGATCCCTGACCAGGCCGGAATCTCTTTCACGGGATTTTCCGTCTCCGGCGTTCGTAACATTTCTATAGCGGAAGACAGCAACCATTGTAACAGCGGAGATCAAAAGTGTGAGCATCCGGTCTGCGGTAAATGTCCATGAAAGCTGCTTGTGAGAAGAAATGATGTTCCAGGAATGGAGGAGAAGTTGACTGATCAGCAAGGTCAGGGCGAGGAGGAAAACACCCTTCAACGCCACATGCACACGTCTGGCGATGAAAAGACCATACAGGAGGAGCAGCAGCACCCAAGCTTCAAGTAACAGTTCCCCCCAGAAGAGTCCGAACATACGTTGGCCGAGGCTTGAGGTGTCCAGATAGAGCAGCCAGTTAAGCCAGACCGTCGAGCTGATGAACACTATAAGGAAAAGATTGGTAATGAGAAAATACTGCTTGATGGATTGCATGCCCGAGATTGTAACAATAAAGGCATAAATGAACAGGATCACCCATCCCATCTTCAATACGTGGTCGAGCATCGGCATGACCGGTGCCAGGAGATCAGACAAGGCTAGTAAGTGCAATATAGATGCGCTGAGTTTGACTGCTGTCTGCAGGAAATAGACGAGAAAAAAGAGGAAAATGTAATGTATGAACGAGAAGGGGTTACGACAATAGTACCGCCACATCTTCAGGGTGACTAGGCCCACTGCAAAGAAAACAACGAGTTGGATGGAGAGTCGGTACGTAGCGCTGTCGACCATGTATATACCGAACAGGTTCATAAATATCACATCCAGGTGATCCGAAACTGCAAGGTAGATTCAGCACATGTTTTCGCGATCTTCGAGAACATATCCAACTCCGCGGACAGTATGAATCAACTCCTTTTTGTACGGATGATCAACCTTCGCCCGAAGATTGCCAATCTTGACATCGACAATTTTCAGATTACTGTCGAATCCAAGATTCCAGATCCGTTCCGCTATCCGCCTCCGGGAGAGGGTTTCACCGGTACGGCGGATCAAAAGAGAGAGGAGTGCGAACTCTTTCATGGTCAAGTCAAGACGTTTGCCACCACGGGTCGCGCTGTGCGAAAAAAAGTCTACTTCCAGATCAGCAACTTGCATACGATCAGACCTCTTCTCAGTTCCTCGGCGCAATATCGACTGGATACGGGCCAGCAACTCCGAAAACGCGAACGGCTTGATCAGGTAATCATCCGCACCAAGCTGCAAGCCCATGACCCGGTCAGTGACGGAATCAAGCGCCGTAAGCATGATAATCGGGGTCGTACTACCAGTAGCACGGAGCTTTTTTAATACATCCCAGCCACTTATACCAGGAAGCATAACATCAAGGACGATCAGGTCGTACTCTTTTTTTTGTGCAAGGGAAAGCCCCAACAGTCCATCATTCGCCACATCCGTAAAGACATTGGCTTCTGCCAGACCTTTTTTCAATTGCGCAGAGGCTTTTTCGTCATCTTCAATAATCAGCATATACATACAGCACCTACCTTACGCCAGGCGAATAATATGTAACGTTATATATTTTTTGGTAACTATTCAGCACAATCTGAACAGCAACCCAAATGTCATCCTGAACCGCGTGAAGGATCTGCTTGTATGCCGTTGAAGCATCAAGAAGCAACAGCAGATCCTTCGCTATCGCTCAGGAAGACAGTAAAGAATAGTTACATTTTTTGCGTATTGAAGTCGGTGCAGAATATCACCAGTGGCAATAACTTGTAAACACTAACGTGGAAAGATGACGTTTACGGTATCGGTGCGAGCGCCGGATGACGATCAAGTTCCTGGCCTTTTACATGGCCTTTCACCGCCTTCATCAACGCTTTGACCTCTTCGGGCATATTCTTCCCCTCTTTCATGGCAGCCTTCATCTGACCAGCCAGATAGGAGTGGTTGATAAAGATATCAAGGACCGACAGCATGAACTCCTGCTTCCAGGGGGTAAGTTCGTGCAGATGCTGGAATTTATGCATGTAGAATTTCTGCGCCGCCTTGCCAAGCTCCTTTTCAAGCTCTTCAACCGTCATATTTTTAGGTTTGATAACCGGTTCAACCAGATTGTATTTGCTGTAATCTTTGGTGAACACATATGGCTCAAGCTGCGGGTAAAGCGCGGCATATGGCCAGGGGGCGATCGCCAGAAAAAACGCCATGTCCGGGTTGTAATGCTTGGCCAGTTCAACCGTCTGTGCAATCGACTCGGCGGTGTCATCGGGAAGGCCAAGAACAAGGGACGTTTCAGACACGATGTCGGCGCCATTGATTATGTCAATCGCCTGTTTCGATTGGACAACTTCCGTATCCTTGTTGAAAAGGTCGAGAGTTTCCTGCGAGCCGGCTTCAACTCCGACATAAATGTGTTCGACACCGGCTTTCTTGTATTTCCACATGATATCGGCATCACGCAGAATGTCGTCTACACGGGTCTCCATCAGCAGTTTGACCGTCACCTGCCGCTCGATCATCAGATCCAGGATTTTTTCCCAGCGTTCCCGGTCGTACGTCGGCAATTCATCAGAAAGCATGGCAACTTCGACACCATACGTTTTTGAGAGCATTTCAAGTTCATCCACCACGTTTTCGGCAGAACGGGCTCGCCATGACTGAGACCAGAAAAGCTGCTGCGAACAGAAGGAACATTGTGATTTGCAGCCACGGGCGGTCGAGATAATTGCCAGACGGGCGTTATTTTTTGCCCGATATGAGTATATCGGCCACTCTACAAGGTCCCAAGCGGCAGGCAGGCTGTCCAGATCGTGGATGTAGGGCGCTTTCGGTGAAACCACCACACCATTATCACGCCAAAAGGCCAGACCGTTGACTGTGGCAGGATCAAGACCGGCATTGAGACAATCCAGCAATTCGACCAAGGTAACTTCCCCTTCGCCTCGCACGATGAAGTCAACGGCATCGTGAGCGTCGTGCAGGACTTCGTCATAGCAGAAGGCGGCATGCACATTTCCAAGCACGGTAACAACGGAGGGATTGATCTGTTTGGCGAGATCGCACAGTTCAAGGGCTTTGACAATAGAAGCGGTATACGCGGTGGTGGCAACAACATCCGGCTTGAACGCCTCGATGCGGGCCTGTATCTCAGGCCATTTGTGCCACAGGGACATGGCGTCATAGTAATCGACTTCATAACCGGCGGCGCGCAGGGAACCTGCAATGTACACAAAACCGACATTCAGCCAGGTACCGGCGGATTCAACAACGCCGGAATGATAGGGGGGGGTGATCAGGGCAACACGTTTTAAAGTCATGAGATTATCCGTAAATGTCAATTTGACAGCGTGGTCACTATAACAGGATAAAATTAAATCCTGGAAGATTTTTTTTCAATGCAAAAAATCTGCCACTTTCATGACGCCAGACCATACTATTTATCCGGTATGATTATTGCGTATTTGGCCTGCTTATATATGTTCAGATCAAAACTCAAATTGACAGTTTCTGCTATCCGTGCAATATATCCTCCGATTTTAAGTCATCTTCAGGAGGTATAATCGATGGAAAGATTCATTATGAAGAAAAAGGTATGGATTACTTTGTTGGCCGGGCTTGCCCTTCTTGCGGTTCAGGGCATTGTATTCGCTGCAGAACCTGCCGTTGCCGCCATCCCGAAATTATCGAATGATGACTGTGCCAAATGCCACAGCAAACCACCGGCAGACATTGCAACAGCAGGGCGCAAACATAAAACGGAGATCGGCTGCCAGGACTGTCACAATGGGCACCCTCCGGCAACACGAAAAAACATTCCGCTCTGCAGCCAGTGCCACGAAGGGAAGCCGCACTACAAGCTGGTCGGCTGCGCAAGTTGTCATTCGAATCCGCATACTCCTCTCAATATTAAATTCGGCAACAACGTTACCGACCCCTGCGTGAGCTGCCATGCGGGCCAGATCGTTAAATTACGTGATAACAAGAGCAAGCATACCGCCCTTGCCTGCAGCTTCTGCCATAACACGCACGGCAAAATTCCGGACTGCACCCAGTGTCATAAAGCTCACTTCGCCGAGCAGACCACCGCCGACTGCAAGAATTGTCACCAGGCGCACATGCCGAAGAACGTCGCCTATAATGATAAAACTCCGTCAAAAGACTGTGCCGCCTGCCATAAAAAAGCGTATGAGTTACTTACGGCCAGTACCTTTAAACATAAGAATCTGAGCTGCGTGGCCTGTCATCAGGCAAAACACAAGATGGTGCCGCAGTGCCAGAGCTGTCACGGCACGAAGCACCCGCCATCCATGCTGGCTCAATTCCCGAAATGCAGCTTCTGTCACCACATCGCCCATGATCTGAACAACTTCAAAACCGGCGCATCACCGGCAGCGGATGCGGGAGCAACACCAGCGGCCAAGAAACAACCCAAGAAAAAATAACGACTTTTTGGTTGGGGCGAAGCAAGCTTCACCTGCTTCGCCCTTCTTTGGTGATAATTCCGGCATGGGCGAAGCAGGTGAGTCTCTTGCTTCGCCCCTACTTACATCACACATAATACAGGTTTGAAATGAACAGGTTCATCAGCGTTTCATATCTCACGCTATTCCTTGCGGTTACATTCCCAGGTCATTCCTCTGCGGAAACCTGCTCGGTAACATCCTGTCACCAGGCAATTATCAGTGCAGAAAAACATCATGCCCCGGTACAGGCTCAAGAGTGCCTGGCATGTCACCATAAAAAAAACCTGAACCATCCGTTGCTGGGGGGCAAGAGTTGGGAACTGGTCGCCAAGGTGCCCGTACTATGTGATCACTGCCATAATCCGTTCGGGAAGAAGAAAGTAATGCATTCGCCGGTAAAGGAAGGTGACTGCCTCGCCTGTCACAAGCCTCACGGCGGCACCGGTCAATTTTTGCTGGACGTGCGCGAAGATCGAACAGCACTCTGTGTCTCGTGCCATAAGCCCGACCCGTTCAAGCAGTTGTTCATGCACGGTCCCGTTGCAGTCGGTGCGTGCAACAAATGTCATGAACCGCATGAATCGACCGAAAAGGCTCTCCTTGATGCTCCTGTTCGGAATGTCTGCCTCAAATGCCATACAGATTTTTCCAAGGAGTTGAAGGAAGCCAAAGTTACCCATCCCCCGGTTAAAGACGGCCCCTGCACCGCCTGCCACGATCCCCACGGATCGTCGACCAACAAGATTCTCAGACAGAAAATTCCGGACCTGTGCGTTGCATGCCATGCCCCAATAGGCAAAAAACTGGCGTCGGCTAAGGTGCCACACAAGCCATTGAGTCAGGAGGGGGGGTGCAGTTCCTGCCACTCGGCCCACTATTCCGCAAACAAGCGGCTCTTGCCGTTCGATGAAATGCCCACCTGCCTAAACTGTCATGACAAAGATAATCTGGGCACTCCGCCACTGCGCAATATCAAGAAAGATCTTGATGGGAAGAAATTTCTTCATGGCCCGATCAAGAAAGGTGAATGCGCGACATGCCACGATCCGCACGGTTCAGATAATTTCCGCATGCTCCGGGGGAGTTATCCGGCCCAACTCTACGTCCCATACAAGGAAGGCATATATGGCGCGTGCCTCTCATGCCACGATAAGAACCTGCTCCGTTTTGCCGAAACGTCCATTTACACGAAATTTCGCAACGGAAAACGCAATCTTCATTATGTTCACGTTGTCAATAGCCGCAAGAGCCGCACCTGTCGTATCTGTCACCAGGCCCACGCCAGCAACGGAGAGAAGTTGATCGACAAGGAAAGTATAAAATTCGGGGTGTGGACCATACCGGTCAATTTAACGCTCTCCGCCTCCGGCGGCTCATGTGCTCCCGGATGTCACCAAGTCTTCACCTACAACCGGGAAAAACCTGTGGTGTACAAAACGTATTCGACAGTCAAAAAGGGTAAGGAGAAGTAATTTCACGTTGCATTCAACCATCCAATTTGACAGGGATAAAGGGGATACAGGTGATAACGGCAGAAACAAGATAAGCGCTTTAAGCTATCGTGGCAAAAGTGCTTTTAGGTTTAAACCTTATTGTTTCCAAAGGTTTTATCCCCTTCATCCCTTTTATCCCTGTAAAAAGCCTTTGGGTTTAAACAATTGAAAAGGAGTAACTGAGTAGATTCAAGAAATAATCAATAAAAAGGAGTGGGAATGAACATGAAACCTCGAGCCGGAAACTTCAAGAACGTATTCTACGCCCTACTGGCATGCCTGCTGCTGGCCGGGTGCGCTGCAGATACCACCTGCAAGTATATAGCGAAAGAACCGATCTTTTTCCCGCCGCCGCCGGATGAACCACGCATACAGTACCTTACCGGCATCAATTCCACCGATGACATCGGCGAGGAGAAGAAGAAGCAGAGTGGCATTTCGCTCGTGGTAACCGGCAGGGAACAGGCCAATGTCGCGAAAACGCTCGGCAAGGCCTACGGAATAGAAGCGCACAAAGGTAAAATCTATATTGCCGAGGGGATGGAGAAGCGTATTACCATCATCGACCTTGCCAAAGGGACCTTCACAGAGCCACCGGGAACCAAAATGGGCCGGGGAGCGCTCCGTTATCCAATTAACCTTACCCTGGATGACGACGATAACCTGTATGTGGCCGACACAGCGCGCCGCGAAATCGTGGTCTATGATGCGAAGGGCAATTTTAAGACATCCTTCGGTAAAGATTTCGGTCCCAAATCCAAAATCTCAGATGTCAAAGTATTTAAGGGGAAGCTCTTCGCCCTTGACTTGGGGAGCAGTCTGGTGAGGGTCCTTGATCCGAAAACCGGGGAACAGCAGGCAGAGTTTGGCAACAGCGGTAAACCGGAGCAGAAACTGGCTCTTCCCGGCAACTTCACCATGGATGCCGACGGCAACCTGTATATCACCAACCTTGGCAGCAACAAGGTGGTTAAACTTGATCAGGACGGCAACTTCCTCGACTCATTTGGCGGTGTCGGTGATCAATTCGGCCAGTTTTCCAAACCGAAGGGGATCGCTCTGGACAGTGAAAAGCGGCTATACATAGTAGATGGCGCCACCAGCATTGTACAGCTTTTTAACGACAAGTTCCGCACCCTTACCTACTTCGGCTGGCCCGGCCTCCCCTTCGGATCGCTCAATGGCCCGACCGGTATAGCGGTATCGTCAGAAAATATTGCCTATTTCCAGAAATTCGCCGCGCCGGGTTTCAAGCTGTCCTTCCTGATATATGTTGTCAGCCAGTTCGGTCAAGAGTTCTGTATCCCCCGGATTTCGGTATACGGGTTTGGGCAGATGGAGAAGAAGTAGGATTCGCCCGTTCTGGTTTTTGCATTTAGTCCCCCTCCTTCCTTTCAAGGAGGGGTTAGGGGTGGTTGCTTTTGATTCCAATCAGCTTTAAGGATAATAAAGAATAAAAACCTAAACCCGACCACCCCCAGCCCCTCCTTAAAAAAAGGAGGGGGGGTAAAACCTTGATTCATATAAAGTAGGGGCTACTTGAAATTAAATTCTCTCCTCATATTCCTGATAATTGCTGCAGCAGCATTAATCTGCGCGTGTGACCCCTTGACTATGCATAAGGTCACCAGCACCATTTTCGACGGGGTGCCTACTATGCCGTCGGCGGAGCAGTACTGCAGGGAGTATCACATTCAGGCCACGAAGGATGATGAGGCGGCCAAGCTGAAACAGCAACAGGGTGCCAAGCAGAATTCCGCACACCCCCCCTTTACCGAAAAGCGTTGCAACGACTGTCATGACAAGAATACCGATTCCGGTTTCGTGGTTGCGGCGAACGTCCTCTGCGCCCATTGCCATAAGGGGTACCCCGCTGGTAATTTCCTGCATGGCCCCGCCGCAGTCGGCGCCTGTCTCAAATGCCATGCGCCCCATAGCGCAGATAACCCGAGTCTCCTGATCAAACCGGCGGCGGATGTGTGCGATGCGTGTCATGCCGAAGCGCGGAGCAGCTCAAAGCTTCACTCCACCAGCCGGGGCAAGGGTATGGCATGCACCGACTGCCACGACCCTCACGGTGGGAGCGAT
>Ga0194063_10002664_pt1 | contig 10971 bp, 9 predicted proteins | sample SepL3720m_MetaG_FD_155459 | JGI IMG/M metagenome (GOLD analysis project Ga0194063, IMG submission 155459) | Anoxic zone freshwater microbial communities from boreal shield lake in IISD Experimental Lakes Area, Ontario, Canada - Sep2016-L373-20m | ecosystem: Environmental > Aquatic > Freshwater >...
TCTCCATCTCTGAATTAGAAATAATCTTTGAATCTAGGAAGCGATCCTTTTGGATTTTGCGTGCTTTTTCAACGCGCTTGCGAATACTATCCGAGTTTTCTTGCTGGCTGTCTTCAGAGATCTTTTCAAACTTTAACCTGGGAACTTCGATGTGAAGATCGATGCGATCAAGGATTGGTCCGGAGATTTTGGCTTGATAGCGGATGATATTCCCTGGACTACAGGAGCACGCCTTTTCTGGGTCAGTTGCATTTCCACAGGGACACGGATTCATCGCGGCCACGAGTGTAAAACGAGCGGGAAATTCCAATGTGCCTTGCGCGCGGGAAATCGTGATAATACCATTTTCAAGCGGTTGGCGAAGGTTCTCAAGGACAGCGCGAGAAAACTCGGAAAACTCATCTAGAAACAGTATACCACGATGAGCGAGACTAATCTCTCCTGGCCTTGGGAATGTTCCGCCACCGACCAAAGAAGCCGCGCTAGCGCTATGATGGGGTGAACGAAACTGCCTTTTTGTGATGAGGCTATTTTCTTTGGGAAGATAGCCCGCAACTGAAAATATTTTTGTCACTTCTAGCGCTTCTGAAACGGTAAGTCTAGGCAATATCGAAGTCATTGTTTTAGCAAGAAGTGTCTTGCCTGAACCTGGTGGGCCATTAAGAATGATATTGTGCGCGCCTGCCGATGCAATTTCCAATGCTCTTTTAGCGTGCTCTTGGCCTTTGATATTTTTCATGTCATATAGATGATTTTCTTCCTGAAAGAGTTTTTCTAAATCAGTTTTGGGGAATAGATTTATTGCCGATCTATTTTCTAGGTGATCAAGTAATTCTTTGAGATTCGAGACGGCGATGATGTTTAAATTTTCAATAATCGAAGCTTCTTTGGCATTTTCTGCTGGAACGAAGAGTGTGTTAATGTTTTTTTCTTTGGCGAGTAGTGCGACAAGCAGGAACCCGAGCGCAATTGGCAGGTCATATAGTGGGCCGACTTTCGGCAAATCGGCTGGGGCGAGGTTGACTGTAATCCTGCCACAACGATGAGGTGCGATTAGTCCGCTATTTTTGATGGCTGAGCTGACACGATCTTGAGATTCTTTGATCGCGGTGTCTGGCAGTCCTACGATATTAAAGTGATGCATTCCAGCGGAAAGCGTATCTACTTCCACTTCGACTAATGCGCTCTTGAGGCCAATAACGGCGGCCGAAAAGACTTTTGCAGACATAATTTTATTTTTTATTTAATTTTATTATTAAAAGAAAAGCTCCTAAGCAAATAAAGATATCAGCTAAATTGAAGATAGGCCAGATTCTTAGATTAATAAAATCAATTACACAGCCGAAATATAATCGGTCAAATAGATTGGAAATAGCGCCAGATAGGATTAAAACAAGAGGATAGTTTGAAATGAATTTTAAATTTTTAAATTTTGAATTTGAAAAATGGTTTAAAATTTCTAATTTCAAATTTAAAATTAAAAAACCAGTAAAAAAAAGAATAGCGATAATAAACCCTACGATTAACCAATGTGGCAGGCTTATTCCAAATGCGATTCCCTTGTTGCAAATATAAAATCCGCCAAAAAAGCGGATTAAATATTTGGTCAATTGGTCGAATACGATTAAAGAGAGAGCGATTAGGGATAATTTTGCGTTTTTTTTGATTTTTTGGCTAAACAGCATCAATTTTTTTTAATTTTAGCATTTAATGCAGGTCTTCGCGCTGTGGTTGGCCCTTAGTCTTTCGATATCAATTTCTTTTTCGCAATTTTCGCAATTTCCGTAGGTGTCATTTTCTATTCTGTTTAATGCACTAATTACATCCCGTAGCTTTTTTTCCAAGGTCATTTCCACTGGAAGATTTTCCGTGTATTCTTCTACTTCCGTTGTGTTGTCTTCGCGATCAGTTCCGATATTGTCGAAAGTAGCTTCATAGTCGCCCTTTTCCTTGTCGACTGGTCTGGCGATTCTCCCGAGGTTATCTTCTAAATCTGCCCTTTCTTTTAATAAAAGAGCTTTTAGTTCATTTTGAATGTTTTTATCCATATTGAGATTTGGTTAGTTGGTTATTTCTCTTACGCTTTTATCGTAGCAAAAAAACGGGCTATTGTCTATTGTTTTTTTGAGTTAGTTTATATAGACTTAATGTGCTTAATTTTTGCTCTTCGAGTATTTAAATCAATCCACACGGCAATTATGTCAAATCGATAGTCATGACCTGTGAGATTGTTGAGTTTTAGATAGAAATAGGCGATTTTGTCTAGTTTTTGGAGTTTGTGATAGTTGACGTTTTCTTCTGGGTTGGTGTGAAGAAATTTTTGCATTTCCCTTGCCTTTACTTCTACAAAAACAAATTCATCCTTCTTTTTGTCCTTGGCAATGATATCGATTTCTCCTAATTGGCGTCCATTTGGGTTGGTATAATTGAGTGCGATTATTTTATAGCCTTTGTTTTTGAGAAAGTTGGCGGAAATAGTTTCGCCTAGGTTTCCAAAGATTTTTTTTTGAGTTATTGCCATATTGATATTATAGCAAATGTTTTTTTGAAAACAAAAAAAACACCCTTTCTTTGGTGCTTTATTAGTTAAATTAATTATTAATTTTTTCTCCCTGGTTTCAAAAGGTATGGAAACCAGGGCGTTCAACGCCCAATAAAAAATAAATTTGGCTGGAACGCCCCAGTGTTTGTCATGTAATAACATGAAACACGGAGACATTCTCGCCGGGTGAGTGGCGATGTAAATGTAATGATGTTCATGTATTTTATTTACATAACTGCAAGATTATCCCCAGTCTAACTTCTTGGGAATGTTGTTTTACCATTCTCTGGTGAATTTTCACCTTTGAATTTAAGGTACAGTCTAGACAATGCTAGTGATTTTTCTTTTTATTTTTATTTTTAAGAAAAATTTTTGGCATGTCCTCTTAGATTAATAACCTGTTTATTCTCCTAAGCGGACATACCAATTTTTGTTTTTATTTTGGGGTCTCTGATGTTAGAGATCAGAGCGGCTTCGATGCGATGATCGAAACACTTGAACAGTAAAACAATTTTCAATCGCAGATAGGGGGAAATTGCGATTGAAAATTGTTTTACCGTTCCGACTGGCGAGTTTTTAACGATCAATATATATATTATAGCAGGAAAAAAGTGTTGGGTCAATACAAAATACGATTTGGCTTAAAAGCTGAGTAATTTGACTTTGTAAAATCCTAAAGAGACGGATAGTTTTATGATAATTTGATAGGATTATTAAAGTAATTTATTTAATTATCTTTTATCTGAGCCTCAAGTGAGCAGGTAATATTAATTGTTGGTCGTTTTTTCCGTTACTGGTGGAATAGTTTCGGTTTGCCTAGTTGCTGATATGTTATTGAGTCTGTCGATAATCGCTCTTATGGTTAATTTAGTGGTTCCAATTAGCAATTTATTTTTGTAGATTGAATAATCAATTGATAGCATTTCTGGCGAAATTATATTTTGATAACGAATCTTTGCTCCACCATATTCACTGTTATTGAATGATTTTGCTTTATTGTAAGTATTGTTGAAAAATAGGGGATTAATTTCATCGGCCAGTACAGTTTCTTCTTTAGTGAGCGCTTTTCCTAGGGTGGCATCGTTTTTTGATTCAACTGCGATGCCAATTTTTGGTCCCGTAAGGTCATTAAATACAAATAAGCTGAAGTTATCGCCTAATGATTCCAGGACCGATGAGGAGAGCTTGATGGAGAATAGCTCGGAAAAAGATTTGAAGGCAATGGGTTTATTTTGTGCATCAGTTATGATGAATTCAATCGGTGGCACGTATCCTTCTTGAGATACTTGTCCCATTGTGGATCTGACTTTATCCGCGATTAATGTTCCATTTTCTACTCGAAGATAGTTGGGGTTATTTTCCGAAAATGAAAATGTGGGCGTTGGAGTTGGGATTGGTTCTCCGGTAGGAGTTTCAATTGGTTGTGTTGGTTCTTCAATCGGAATTATTATTTCTTCTTCTGGCGGAGAAGATTTATTATTAAAAAAGTGAAATCCAGCCGCGGTTAAAGCTATCAGCAATATAACAGAAAGGGCTGAGAAGGCCATGAAGCGTCGATCAATCTGAGTATTTGCGGCAGCTTTTAGATTCGATCTAGCGTCTTTTGAATTAGATGCATTAAATAGGTTCGCAGCGTCAAATTTTCCGCTTGTTTTCAAGAAAGATCGACTGCTTTCTTCGTCAATTATTTTTGCTCTGGCCGAGTTGTTCTTTAATTGGTTGAATGATTGAGAATCTTCATTTTTTGGAATAGAAAACGGACCAGCGCCTTGTTTCTGGGCTGTTGTTGCTTGGGGTCTATCAGCAATGATAGCGTTGGGATTTTTTATTCTCTCTAGATCGTCTTGCATTGTATGGATTGGCGCATCAGCAATGTTGAAATTGTTTATTGGGCTTGAGCCTGGCTGAGTATTATTTTTTGTGCCTATTGGATTTTGAGAATCATTTTTTGTTAAGCCAAACATGTTTTTTATTTTTATTCCCCATCGCTTTATTCTTGTAATCGCAATATGGGGGTGTTTTTTATTAAGCTATTTATGTGTTATTAGAATGATTCTGGATATTAAAATCAAAATTTAGAAAATGATCAGAAACAAAACAAACAAAAAAAATAGAAGCGGGAGTTTATCCGCTTCTATTATAAAACATAATTCGATTTTTGACTAATTTTTATTCAGGTTGCTTTGCCATTCTGGCGGACAGGTTAATGCGTCCTTGTGAATCAATCTCTTTTACCTTGACTGCAACAATGTCTCCAACGCTTAATACGTCTTCAACCTTTTCGATTCTTCGGTCTGAGATTTCAGAAACATGAATCAACCCTTCTTGTCCTGGAAGGATTTCAGCGAATGCTCCGAAGGCCATGATGCGAGTCACCTTGGCGTTGAATAGTTCGCCAGCTTTCACTTCATGCGTAAGATTGTCAATCCACTCTTTGGCTTTTTGAGCTGAAACCTGATCAGGAGATGTGATGAAAATGATACCACTGTCTTCAATGTCAATCTGCACGCCAGTTTGATCAATGATTTCGTTGATAATCTTGCCACCAGCTCCAATGACATTACGGATTTTTTCAGGATTGATTTGCATTGTGATAATCCTTGGGGCGTATTGAGACATTTCAGTTCTTGGCGCTGGAAGTGTGTCTGTAATCCTTTTTAAGATTTCCATGCGATTTTGGTGTGACTGAGTAAGAACCGCTGAAAGCATCTCTAGTGTAACTCCATCAACCTTTACATCCATTTGCATTGCTGTGATGCCTTTTTCTGTACCAGCTACTTTAAAGTCCATGTCACCATAGTGATCTTCCAATCCTTGGATGTCAGTGAGGATTTTAAATTTATCATCTTTTCCGACAATTATTCCCATGGCAATGCCAGAAACTGGACGTTTGATTGGCACACCAGCATCCATCAGCGAAAGAGTCGAACCGCAAGTGGAAGCCATCGAAGAAGAGCCGTTAGATGAAAGAATTTCTGAAACCAAGAGGATTGTGTAAGGAAATTCTTCTTTGGAAGGGAGTACTGGCACGAGCGCTTTTTCAGCCAGAGCTCCGTGACCAACCTCACGTCTGCCTGGGCCTCTCATTGGACGGACCTCGCCAACAGAATATGGCGGAAAATTATAGTGATGGATGTAGCGTTTTTTCATATCAACCTCCATAGTATCAATGATTTGCTGATCTCCAGGTGAGCCAAGCGTAGTCACTGTGAGGGCTTGAGTTTCTCCGCGAGTGAAAAGTCCTGTGCCATGAGTTCTTGGTAAAATTCCTGTGCGACATTCAATATGACGGATTTCGTCTAGTCGTCTTGAATCTGGTCTCAGTTCTTTTTCTAAAATATTTTTGTGTACAATTTCATCAGACACTTCTTCAAAGACAATTTCAGCTACTTCTTTCAATTTGTCTGCTTCTTCTGGAAACGTTGCTTTGATATATTCCTTAACTTTGTCTTGAATTGCACTCATCTTTTCTTCAATTACCTTTTTGTCCTTGTCATAAAGGGCTTCAGCAAGATTCTCCGAAAGTAGAATTTCTTTAACCTTAGCTTCAAATTCAGGAGTTCCCGTTACAAGTGCTGGGGCGCTTTTAGCTTTCCCTACTTCTTTTTGGATTTCCAGGATAAAGCTAACAATTTTTTTGATTGCTTCTTGTCCAAAAGTGAAAGCGCGAAACATTTCTTCTTCAGAAATTTCCATCGCTCCACTTTCAATCATATTAACCTTGTCGATGCTACCAGAAATCAAAAGGTCTAATTCCCCTTCTGCCAATTCTCCGTTAGTGACTGGATTGAGCACAAATTCGTTATCGGCCTTGCCAACTCTTACAGCTGCGACTGGACCATTCCAAGGAATATTGGAAATAGCAATCGCTGTTGAAGCGGCAATAATTGCCAGTGTATCCGGATCGTTTTCTCCGTCATAGGAGAGTACGGTAACGATTACCTGCACATCATTTCTCATTCGGTGATTAAAAAGTGGTCGAACTGTGCGATCCACCGCTCTTCCTGAAAGCACTGCATCGTCAGAAGGACGACCTTCGCGCTTAATGAAGCGTGAGCCTTTGATTTTCCCGGCTGCATAATAACGTTCTTCAAAATCTACCATCAGAGGAAAATATCCGCTGATTCGTGAAGCCTTTTTGCTCATAACAGCTGTTGCGAGCACGACTGTGTCGCCATAGCGTACGGTGACGGCGCCATTGGCCTGTCCGGCCAACAGGCCAGTCTCAACCTCTAAAATTCGTCCTCCGATTTGGAGTGACCATTTTTTTTGATCCATTCTATTGTTTGAAGTCAAATTGGGCGCTAAGTTCAACCAATAATGTGTGACGTATGACGATGATTTACGAATTGAGGACCGCAATTATTGTAGGCCTTAATTCATAAATCCTCATACATTGGCGTATTTGCGCTTTAAAACGGGACTTCTATAAATTATTAACTATTCAAGTCTAGCTTATTTCGAGGGTTTTAGCAAGTTTTTTGACCTAGCTTACGACTTGCGCATTTACCAAAAACAATCTTTAAAGCGCGTGGTTGCCTGGAGCTTGTTTTTGTTTATTTTAACCCCCCAACAATTAAAACTTTTCTAGATCAACCTTGGCTATAGAAAAGCTTGTTCTTGACAAATGCGTAAGTCTAAAGAAAAATAAAAATCCCCAGTGGGGATTTTTATGCTAGTCATTAAAATGTTTTTTAAACAATTTTTGGCGGTGCCTGCGTTGTTTGTATTGTTGGTGGCTTTGCGGTTTCTGAAAAAGCTAAATAGCCAGGAATTATGAGGTTAATTGGAGAGATAATCATGAGGACGCCAAGCCATTCTTGCTTTCCCAGGGTTTTCGAAATCCCCATCCAAACTAAGATATAGGCGATAATATTTGCTAGCGGGAGGAAAAACCAAATGATCCACCAAGTCGGTTTTTTGGCAATCTGAAGGGCTAGCAGCATATCGAGAATCGGAATCCAAGCAAACCAAGCATCTGGAGTGTCAGTTTTCTTTGCTATCTTATAATAGCAAATAGACATATAGATATAGTAGGCTAAAAAAAAGATCAACAAGGAAAAAAGTATTATTCCGATAATTGGCCCCCCATCCAATGTTTGTCCATTTGAAATATTCAGTTCGTTCATTAAAAATTATTAATAATTAAATTAAATATTTCTTTTTGTTTTCACTCAAGTTGATGAAGTTATCTAATTCCTCAACTAACTTGTTGCTCGTTGATTCCATAAAGGCCACTCCTTCAACGCGGCAACCGGTTGTTGATTGGATGTATTTTACTAGTGGAATATAGTCGCCATCGCCAGAAACTAGTACTATTGCGTCGAGCGTCTTGGACATTTTGATGGCGTCTACAGCAATTCCTACATCCCAGTCTCCTTTTTTAGCTCCACCTGGGAAGATTTGTAGATCCTTGGTTTTAACTTCATAGCCAACTTTTTCCAAGGCGTCAAAAAACTTTTCTTCTTGGCCTTCGAGAGTTTTGATTCCATAAGCGATGGCGCGGATTAGTTTTCTGTCGCCAACAGCTGATTTCAGGACCTGATCGAAGTTGACTTTTTTTTGATAAAGCACCTTGGCACTGTAATAAAGATTTTGAATATCCACTAAAACACCAATGCGTTGTTCTTTGTAAATGCTCATATTTTGTTTGTTATTTTTAATCTAAAAAGCAAAATGATAAACATTTTGCTTTTAGTAGGCTTAGCCCTTCAATTCTAGTTTCTTGATTAAGGCTTTGTAATTTTTCTCATTAGTTTTCTTTAAGTAGTCGAGAAGGCGTTTTCTTTTTGATACCATTTTCAGAAGTCCGCGGCGGGAATGAAAATCTTTGGCATTTTTCTTGAGATGAGCGGTCAGTTTTTTGATCTGTTCTGTGAAAAGGGCGACTTGGTATTCTGGTGATCCAGTGTCTTTTTCGTGTCTTTTGACATCGCCGGTTACTTTTGCTTTTTGCTTTCCCGTGAGAGCCATAGCGTTTTTTGAGGCAAAACAGAGGTTGCGACTGCGCGTCAACTGCTGTTTGCTAGTGATAAATTATTATAGAGTAACTATAGACCAGAATTTGGTTTTTGGCAAATTTCAGAGTTATTGCCAATAGAGACGCATCGCGATGCGTCTCTGCGTCTCTTATGCTACAATACTTTTATGACTAATATTTTAGAAAACCTTAATATTTCGCAAAGAGAAGCGGTAGAAACAACCGAAGGCCCTGTGCTTGTGATTGCTGGCGCTGGTTCAGGAAAAACTCGAGCGTTGACTTTTCGCACGGCCTATTTAATTTGTGATAAAGGCGTGCGACCTGGGAAAATTCTGGCCGTTACCTTTACGAATAAAGCAGCGAAAGAGATGCAAGAACGAATTGCTCAATTGCTCGCAGAATATAATTTTAAGGGCAGCCTCCCATTGGTAGGTACTTTTCATTCAATTTGCGCAAGATTTCTCCGCTGCGAAATCGGAAAGATTGGCTTTGAAAGCAATTTTAATATTTTTGATGCTCAGGATCAGCAGAGTCTTGTAAAAAAAACAATGAAAGAGTTGGGTGTCGATCCGACGCAATTTCGTCCGCAGAGTATTTTAGGGGCAATCTCTAAGGCGAAAAATGAATTGATTGACGCGAAAATGTTCCAAGTGGCAGTTGGTGGATATTGGGAAGATGTTGTGTCGAAAGTCTATCTTGCTTATCAGAAAAGACTCAAAAAGAACAATGCTTTGGACTTTGATGACATTCTCATGCTGTTGGTACAGATTTTTCGCACATATCCAGAAGTGCTCCAAAAATATCAAAATATTTTCCACTATATTATGGTGGACGAGTATCAAGATACTAATCATGCTCAATATGTCTTGATTAAAATGCTAGCAGATAAGCACAAAAATATTTGCGTGGTGGGCGATGATTGGCAAGGGATTTATTCTTGGCGTGGAGCTAATATTCAAAACATTCTTGATTTTGAAAAAGATTATCCGACAGCAAAGGTTGTAAAATTGGAGCAAAATTATCGCTCAACTCAGCAAATATTGGACGCTGCCTATGGAGTTATTTCCAAAAATATTAATCGCAAAGATAAAAAAATTTGGACAGACAACAAGGCTGGGCAATTGCTTGTTTCATATGAGGCGGATGATGAGAGTGACGAGGCACAATTTATTGTTTCTGAGGTGATGTCCTTGCGAAATAAGGGCGTAAAGCTGAATAATATCGTTGTTCTCTACAGAACAAATGCTCAATCGAGAATTATTGAAGAGGCTATGCTTGGCGATTCGATTCCCTATAGGATTATCGGTGGGTTAAAATTTTATCAAAGAAAAGAAATTAAGGATATTATTGCGTATCTTCGCTTAATTCAAAATTTTAATGATGAGATCTCTCTTGAGCGAATCATTAATGAACCAAAAAGAGGGATTGGCAACAAAACGGTTGAGAAATGGGTGTCTTTCGCAAAGATGAGTGAGCTTGATTTGATAACAGCTGGATTCATGATTTCGGATCAATCTAAGGGGGTTAGTACGAAAATCATAAAGACTAAACTTGATAGTATAGACAAATTTTGCCAGTTCATAAATAAAATGCACGACGTGAAGGCTGATCTGACTCTTGCAGATTTTATTCAGAGTGTTTTTCTAAAAAGTGGTTATGAACAGCAATTGCTTGATGGTACTGACGAAGGGCAAATGCGCGCTGAAAATGTGCGTGAACTGCTAACAGTTGCGAAGAAATATGACAAATTTTCTGACGGCGAAGGCCTGCGACTTTTTTTGGAAGAGGTGGCGCTGGTGGCCGATACTGATAGTATAGATCAATCAAGTGAGGCCATTCATTTAATGACTCTGCATAGCGCTAAGGGCCTTGAATTTCAATACGTTTTCATTATTGGCCTAGAAGAGGGGATTTTGCCTCATTCGCGCAGCATGCTTTCTGAAGTGGAAATGGAAGAGGAAAGGCGCCTGATGTATGTTGGAATTACGCGCGCCAAACAAAAAGTCTATCTGCTTTTCACAAAAATGCGCACGATCTATGGTTCAACGCAAATTAATGCTCCCTCGCGCTTTTTAGATGATATTCCGGCAGAACTGATAGAAAACGCTGAGCTGTCAATGATTAGTGCTTGTGCTGAGAAGTTTATAGTAGAAAGGAAAAAGACGGTTCTTACGGGAATGAAGACGATCTATAAAGGTGGAGAAAGGATTTCACACGAAAAATTTGGCGAAGGGCTGGTGATTTCTTCCCAGGGCGATATTATCACAGTGGCCTTTAAAGCAGTTGGCCTTAAGAAGCTATCTAGTTCCCTGGCGCCAATCAAGAAAATATAGCGTTATTATTGCGAGTATAAAAAACGTCCCAGATCTAATCAGGGACGTTTTTTTAAATCTTAAAACAAATTGTGCATTATCTGATAAAGCCTTTAATGACGCGACTATTTTTACTG
>Ga0194063_10002665_pt1 | contig 10967 bp, 17 predicted proteins | sample SepL3720m_MetaG_FD_155459 | JGI IMG/M metagenome (GOLD analysis project Ga0194063, IMG submission 155459) | Anoxic zone freshwater microbial communities from boreal shield lake in IISD Experimental Lakes Area, Ontario, Canada - Sep2016-L373-20m | ecosystem: Environmental > Aquatic > Freshwater...
AGTCAACTCTTTGCGGTCATCCAGACTCTTGCGATATTTTTCGGGCAAAAGGTCTTTATCATTAGTCTCCTGGATTGCCAGCATGGTCATAAATTCGATGTCGGCTGTGGATGGGGACAAGCGTGTAACGGCTTCTACTAAACCCTGAACCATGTCGATTTGCAAATCTTCCATAAGCTCTACTGTTTTGACGACGGCAGCTTCGATCTCTGCACCCGTCCAACCTTCGGTGATCTGGATGACTTCGTATAGCTTTACATCTTGCGGAAAGACACCAGCCGGTATATATTTGCGGCTGAGAACTCGGAAGATTTCTTTACGTTCATTCTCGTCTGGAATGAGGAAAGGTATCTTCTTGTCGAATCGTCCCGGTCTTTTCAGAGCAGCGTCCATCAAATCAGGACGGTTGGTAGCAGCCAGAAACACGATGTGCCCGCGATGTTTCCCTTCGCTCATAAATTCGAGCAATCTTTTGAAGATGCGATTAGAAACGCCGGAATCGCCACCCTGACCACGATTGACACTCTGATCGATCTCGTCCATGAATACGATGGTCGGGGAAAGGCTCTCAATAGCACGCAAAGCTTTTTCCAGATTGCGTTCGGATGCGCCGACATATTGACCTAAAATGCGGGCGAGGTTGAGGCTGACGGCATTGACTCCGGCTTCTTTCGCCACCGCTTCTGCCATAATCGACTTGCCGGTTCCAGCGGGTCCCGTCATCAAAATTCCCATCGGAACACGGTTATAGTTTCCCTTGCGAATTGGATCAATCACACAACGAACAAAGAAATCTTTGACGTGCTGCAAACCACCGATCGCTTCAAACCCAACTGCCGGTTCCATGACTTCGAGGACTTCGCCAAACTCTGAACGGATAATGTCCCGCTTGCGCTCTTTGATGAGGTCATTGGAGAGTTTGCCTTCGAGTTCCGCACGTAAGAAGATGTCTTCAATGCTTAATATACTCAAACCAGCGGTTGCATTTGCCATCTCCTGCGGAGTAATATCAAATGTGTCCAGTCTGTCTTCCCTTTGTAGATATTTCTCAATAAAGTTCAATCTTTCATCGAACCCTGGCAAAGGGATTTCAATAGCTTCATAACGGCTGGATGCAGCCCGGATGGAAGTGTGAATATCGGTCAGATTTTCGGCAAGCAAAAAGATCGGGTTGCCGCTGGCTGAGATCTGTGGATCGCGACCCCAACGAGAAAGGGTTACCAAATTCACTCTATCACCTGCTGACATCGAACTCATATCCGCTGGCGGGCAAACCGTCTCGGCATATTCGATAATAATGGCGCATAATTTATCGTTTGCATTACCCATTCTAAGAAGTTTTTCTAGAAGAGGCAGGGCTGCGGAAGGATCACGGGGTAATTCAGAATCTGCCACACCAATTCCTAGTGCAACCAGGGCTGGGTCGGTTTGGGAGGGTTTGGTCAAGCCCAGCATCTCTTTGAATTTCTTTTCCATACTTGGACTGCCAAAAGTGATCCCTTCCGAACGATTATAGAAAACCGTCATCTGTCTGTTTGCCATCAGTTTTGTCAGGTAGTTGCGCATATCTATCCCAGGAATTACGTAATCTGCGATATTGAAGTGCAGAATGAAGGCATGGGCGATCCCACTCTTATATTTGGAAAGCATTTCTTGTGTCCACTTTGGTATACCATTTTCTTTTGCCATAATTTATCTCCCTTTATTTCGGTACGAATACGATGAAATATTGGGGAAAAGCCAACTTCTGGTTTTTCCCCATATTATTAAAACCGTTTCAAATGGTTTTTGTTCAAAATTCGATTAGGGATTTATCCTGTTAGTGAACATGAGGCGGTACATTCTCTATGATCGGCTGGTTGATGGTTACTCGATTTCCCTCGACGATCGCCTGTGTAATCGTTTCGTTATCGTGCCTGTGTTGTTCAACGTCTCCAATGTTTTTCAAGTCGATCCCAAGCTCATTAAGTAATTGCCACATGGCTTCGATCTTTCCCTTGCCTTCAACGAATGTACCTTCATCGGTGAAGATACCGATCTCACCTGTATCTGTAATAACCAATCTGGCTTTCATTCACACCTCCAGGTTTATCACCATCGCTCCGTTGTAGGCGCGATGTGCTTCTGTTACCAGTCCTTTTTCAGCCAGAGCTTGCTTGATTTTTTCTTGCATCACAGCTCCGGCGGCGCGTTGTAATCCAAGCGTCAATCCCGTTTTCAAACGCTCTGCAAGTTCGGGTGTAGCGGCTTTGATATCCCATTCCCTATTTACGATCCTGATGTTTGCCCATTCAGCATTTTTCCTATAAGCGAAACTATCTGAATTTCTAATGACATTTCCACCACCTGCCTTTAGAATGGCTTCAACTACTGCGCATGCCTGTTCCTTAGTCAGGACATCGGCAGCCAACTTTACACTTGCTCTGGCTGTTGCTATTGCGTTGCATGGCATGATTTTTTATCTCCTTTGGTATGAGTGTGGCAGATTTGCACCTGCCACACTTACCTTATCTATTTAGAATTCCGCATCTTGCTCCGAATTATCCATGTCAAACTGCGTCATAACTAGCGCAGGCATTTTCCCATTTCCACCGGTAGGGGGCGGAACAAGTTTTGATTTTTCGCTTTCGGCGGGTGATGGGATCAATACAGGGGATGTGGTATCCTTAGCCATACCATCATTCTTGATTTGCTTGTCGAGATAATCGGAATAGGCATTGTTGGCAATTTTCACAGCAACATCCAAAGCCATTCCGGCTTTCTTAGCCTCAGAATACTTATTGACCCACCCTTTTAAAATGATCTTATTCACATTTACAGGAAGGTTGGAAAGATCGAGAAGCTCTATCGCCTCGTTCGTGGAGGCAACTACATCGCTTTTTACCAGCATCGTTGTAGTATCACGTGACCATTTTTCATTTACAGCTTCACCAGAGGACAGCCAATCTATGAGCAGATGGCCTAATTCTTCACCAGGTTTGTTATAAACCATATCGTGTAAGGCGATACAACGCGTCTTGGTAATCGATAAATTGTTGTTTGAATCCATATCACCCACCACATCGAATTCATATTCCATGCCATCCCGTTGAACGGCTGCCATACCTAATTTTTTTACCACGTTCTTTTCGTTGCCGTTATTATCCTTTTCTTTCTCGATGGCATAATCCATCTTTGAACGCATGGTTACAATAACGTGCAGCTTTGCTCCGATCATGGTATCAACCAATTCGTTGTGCAATGGAGTGACATCCCGCCAAGCCGTGAATTTGTTGGTGCCCGGTTTCGTTGCAGCTTTATCTGCCAGCTCGAGCGCCCCGCTTTTTCCGATCCAGGCGTGTGAAAGGCTGTCGATAATCAGGACTTCATATCCAGCCTCTTCAGCAGCCCGGATGGCTTCGATGTAATTATTCGGATGAAAGTTCTCGAGTTCGAGTACATCGAAATCAAACAAGTCCGCATATTTGGATGCGCTCCCTTTTTCAGAGTCGATCACGGCGGTCTTTTTTCCGAGACATTTGGCAAGGGTCAGGGCAGTGAATGTTTTTCCACTACCTGAAATCCCGATCAATGCCAGTCTGAGTTTGGCTTGCTTTTTGGTTGCCTTTTGAAATAACATAAATAGTCTCCTCTTGTATTTTGGTCTTTGGTCTAAAGTTTGGTCAAATCTATATTTATAAAATTATAAACAGTGAACTGCCTGGCGCGGAAACCCCATGGGGGCTTGGAAACCCCATGAAGGCGGCATGTCCAACCAAGATTTTTTAAGGTTGTTCGAGGCATAACAACCATTCCCAGCGGTTGGCATTTTTATTATGATCCAACCCAACGCCGGACACGTGGAGTTTATAACGGCAGGCTTCCACGAAGCAGGTCAGGGTTGCACCGATTGGCGGTCCAGAAGGATACTGGCGGGTCAACCTTTTGGGGCATTCCTGCCAAGTTTCGGTACTGTCAGCGGTATATTGCAGATGCACCTGCCAGATAGTTGGATCGGTTTTGTCGATATTTGCGCCAATGATCTTGACCTGCTCTCGGATGAGCAAATCCGAACCGATCTCGAATGGGCAGAGGCAGTCTGGTAAGTCGATCTGGTCATCGGCAATCTGATAAAGACCTTTCCAATCCATCCCCAACTCAGGTTGGGGCACGACGGCTCTGGAAACGAAAAATGATTTTCCGTTGAGCTTGAGAAATTCTTGCATTTCAGTTTTGTTAAATTGAATTGTTTTCATGATCCTCCGTTTGTGAAAATGTATATTTTTGAGGACAAATTCTCTTTAATTTGGAAATGGGGAAAAGCTATTTTCTTGCTTTTCCCCTACTATTAATACCGTTTCAGATAGTTTTTGTTCAAAAATCAATTGAACATAGTCAATTGTAATGGTGCATCGGCGATGAATGAATCACGCATCTGCAACCCTTTCTCGACTGCCTGCCGAATGGCTTTCTTTGCCATTGAGATCGCCGATGGCAGCAACTTGAGTTCGGCAGCGATTTCTTTTTGGGCATAGCCTTCTGCCAACATTTGGACAATCTTCTGCTGGTATTTGGGTAGCTCGCTGACGATTTCGGCGATGGTCTGTGCAAATTCTCGATCCTCCGTGCGCTCTTCTGGAGATGCGCTCTCATCGGGTTGGAGTTCAAAGAAGTCGGGGGCATCTTCCTCAGCGTCTTCTTTATCATCGAAAATAACATTCGTCTTATCGTAGAAACGATCCGATTCGCAGAAATGCTTTCCAGCCCAGGCTGCCTGGTTGAGGATATAAGCATCCAGACTGTAGATAAAGCAAGGATCACCACAAGCCCGCTTGTAAAGGGCGATGCGCATTTCCTGGAGAATATCATCAAACTCGTACGTCTTTGCCTGTTCGAGCAGTGCTCCAGCAATGGCGCGTAATTGCTTATTCAAGCGGAAGATGATTGCCCAGATTTGGCGATCTGTCGGCGGTGTGATCTCTCCAGCCTCGAACACCTGAAAGGACATGCCTTTGATAATTTCAATTTCGGCAAACTTCAACTCGGCAGCGGCGTTTGTCTCGGCTTCGATGGAATACACGATTTTATTGTCAGAATTGACAGCGACAAATTTGGTAGTCATTTTGATTTATCCTCAATAAATAAATGCGAATTGGTTCAATTTATTTCTTATTCTTATTAGAAGAATTAGAATTACACAGCATGATAAAAGGACAAGTTTCGCAATTGCTATGGTTTGCTTCATGAGTGGCACGAAGTTTCTCTTGTCTTTTTGGATCTTCGATAGTCCTGATTAACCCTTCAAATAAATAACTAAAATCTGATCCCATCATCATAATTTCTCCTAAAATTTGTTTTGTACTGGTTTGAAAAAGCCCCCGAAGGGGCTCATTTTTCACAAAATTATCTTTCCGAATATTGGAGGGGTGATTTATTTTGGATCGTCACTGAGTAGGGAAAGATCGAAATCAGCGGATGCTGAGGCTATCGTCCAACCTGCCTTCAATTGTTCTTTGACATCATCAATAAAATCTTCCTTATGACTGGTATATGTTCCAGATAATCGGCGTAACATATAAGTAGTATATTTCGCTACAATTCTGACTTCACCATCTTTTTTGATCCAATGTGAGATAGTTCCAAAATCTGTTTTAGTAATGACGAGATCAGCTATTCTTTTCATAAATTTACTCCTGTTGTTTGTAATTCTGCGTTATTTTTCGATTTGTTTTTGGTTTGAAAAAGCCCCCGATGGGGCTTTATTTTGATACACTGATGTGGGCGGTGAAGCCATACATCCGCGAACCATCATGCTGATAACCGCTTTTGGTTACTTTGATAAACATCATATTGGCAGGCATTGCAGCTTTTACCATCTCACCCCACGCTTCCAAAGACAGCGTTTTCAATGACTCGACTGTATGATAAACTACCAATCTCACCCCATCTTGGTGAAAGTCACCGGTGAAATAGTGGGGAACATTGGCGGCGATCAAACTATTCTTGAGGGACTGTATTTTTTCTTCCATTTCAAATTCCTTATTTCGATCTGATTGGTTGGCTGATATTATCAATTGCATATGATTATTAGCTTCCTAATAATCATCATCTCCTAGGATATCTTCGCAATCGATATCATGGGAAACCTTGGCGACTGGCTGGCTGGCTGGGCGATTGCTCAGGCACTTTGCTATATGGCTTCCTTCACGGGGCGACTGGCTGGCTGTACAGGTCACAGGCTCTAACCACTCCGGGAGTTCATTCTCCAGGTCATCCTCATAGAAGTCTGTATTCCATATATCAATGGTCACTCGGCGATCATCGGCTGTCTTGACTACTAACTGAGTATTGGGTTCATATTGCATGATTTTTGCTCCGTTATTTTTTTCATTGAGAAGTTTTGCCGTTTTCGTTTCCATGAATATATCATACCATATAATTAATCGTTTGTCAAGTGTTTTAGATATATTCATATTTATAATATTGTACATAGTTTTAGAAATAACACTTGACAACAGATTATAAATCGGCTATACTATTCCTGAGGAGATCAGACAATGAAATTATTACAAAGTAAAGTCCGCAAGGTTGTGGCACGCAAGGGATGGAGTGAAAAAATGTTTATTGCCCAATGCATCATGGCTGATATTTCCCACCAAACCGCCCGCGATGTCTACGCTGGCAGTACAGGATTGACGACCGAAACCCTGGCTAAGATCGCAATCGCTCTGGGTGTAACCAGCGTAGCAGAAGTGCTCGATTTATCCGATGAGGTTTTGGCTGAGCTCGGTAAAAAAGATGCGGCATAGGTTATTCTTAGGGGGTATTCATCCAATGGCGCAGCTGATCCATGGCTCGTTTTTCGATTTCATTCACTTGGCGCACGGTTAAACCTAAGGCTTGCCCTACTTGGCGTGGGGTTTTGGCTTGCTCGCCGTCCAAACCAAAGCGCGCAACGATCACGCTTCGCTCGGATTCGGGAAGGTCGGCTAAAATGTCTGCCAATAGATCGGAGGCTTCCTCGCTCTGAAATGGTTCCCCGATATCTTCCACCTCGCAAATCTCATCATAGGAAACCTTGCTCGCCCGGGCAAATTCCTGGGCGCGCTTTACCCGCTTGAGGCTCATTTTCGAGAAGGTCGCAATTTCTTTGAGAGTTGGTTGGCGACTAAGGGTGTCTTTCATCACCCGTTCTGTGTTACGGTAGGTCATCAAATCGGTCGACTCACGCACTCCCAAACGAAACAGATCATGTTCCTTCAAGCCACTGCGCCAGATGGCATGCCGAATCCAATAGTAGGCGTATGTTGAGAATTTAGCAGAAAATTGGGGATTATATTTCTTGACGGCGTGCAGTAATCCCAGGCTGCCATCTTGAATCAGGTCGTCTATTTCGGTTGGTCCCTGATAGATGCGCTGGAATTGAAAGGCAATTTTATGAATCAACCCTTGATTTTGGTGAAGAAGATCCGCCAAGGCATCTTCGTCCCCCGCTTTGGCTCTGGTTATACTCATGCTAATATCAAGCATGAATGGATTATAACCATGGTACTTCCTCGAACAATCAGCAACAATCGTTAATAACAAAAAGACCGCTTTAGAGCGGTCTTCCTTAATGTTTGAATTGTACTTGATGGCAGACAGCTTGTCAAGGGGTAAATTCAATAATTTTCAATAGGGCAAGTTTGACAATACAGTTGCCCCGGTTACAAGTATATAATGGCAATATTCTCATATTTTAAGTCCAAAACTTGTGCTTTTTGGCGCAATTGTCCTCATATTGAGAACTGCTGAGGTCTCGCAACCCGATACTTCGAAATATGCTATACTATTAGCATGGATGTTAATGCTCCAAAATCTAAGCTTTATATCGAAACTACCATCATTAGTTACTTAACAGCACGCCCTAGCCGAGATTTGGTTGTTGCAGCCCACCAACAGATTACACAGACATGGTGGGATGAACAGAAAAACTTTTATGACCTTTATATCTCACAACTTGTTGTTCAAGAAGTCAGCGCCGGAGATCAACAAGCCGTCGAACGGCGCCTGAACTTCATCAGTGATCTTACTCTGCTTGCGTTGAAAGAAGAATCTCTATCATTAACTCGGGCATTGATTAGTGAAAAGATTATCCCTACTCAAGCAATCGAGGACGCACTTCATATCGCTATCGCTACTATTCATGGTATGGAATATTTATTAACCTGGAACTGCAAGCATATAGCCAATGCTATGATGCGCAATAAACTATCCGTTTGTATAAAATCTTTCGGCTATGAACCACCGGTTATCTGTACACCGGAAGAACTTTTGGAGGTGTAGACAATGTGGGTAGATCCATTGGTCGAAGAAGTTAGGAAAGCTCGTCAAGATCACGCTGCAAGATTTCGTTACGACATTGAAGCCATTTATCAAGATTTGAAAAATCAAGAGCAAAAAGGTAAGTACAAGATACTATCTTTTCCACCTAAACGATTACCAATCGAACTGATCTCACGGAATGATGGGAACAATATTCCTAAATGATCTTTCTAATTATTTTCAGGACAGTTTCTTCTGGGATCGTCTGAGTGAACGTATCTGAATTCTCAACCTTACAGAGACGCTTTATCCTTTGAGTAAATAATCTTCCTTCCAACCAGTCAAACAAAAGCTCCCTTTGATACCTCGTTTGCAGGTCTTTTCTGGTTTGAGCAAGTTCATAGCAATATAACGCAAGCTTGAGAATTTTTCAACCCCATTATCTTAGCGAATCTGGCTGTGATTTTCATCGAATGCGATATCAAGATTCGCTGGTTTCCAAACAACCCTGACCTTGGTCAACCGTTTTGTCATAATCGAACCTATTGTTCCTGATATTTCGCTTCCCATAATTGATCCTTTCGGTCTGTTTTCCATTGAGAATATCCATTTTCCCCTTTATATCAAAATTTAGATTCGTTAGCTCAGCAAAGGAATTTCAGGAGAATATGCTTTAAATACTCACAGGAAAACTGTACGGAATGAGTTGCCCGGTATTGGTTTTAATATATCCAATTTCATTATGAGAAAAATCGCTGATCCCTTTTGCACTATACGACTCAAAGAATTCTTTTACATATAATAGCGTTTTGAGTTCCGAGTCTACAAATAAGGATAAGTCGGGTCGTCTCTTGGCCATAAATACCTCCCCAATTACTTCAGACCATTGGCGTTCCTCGATGGCAAGTGCGGGATCAATCTGGGTAAGGGCTGAGAAGCAATAGTTATGTTTATCAGGTACGGGCCCAAGCGGTAAATGGGCATATCGCAAACCAGTGATCGAGACGGTATAATCTTTGAAATGTTTCGAGTCGGCATAGAATAGAAGTTTATACATCTTAGTTCTTGCGACTTCAGTTTGCTCACAAAAAAACAAAACTGCATTAATAATCCGACCAATATCCGCTGTTTTATAACCACTCAAAATATCAGCCTCATAGTCAAGCAGCATTTCCAAAGAATTCATCAAGTAATTTTTTCGGGTCTCATTCTTCAAAATCTCCAACAATGGCTTCACTTTGTCTTCATGCAAGACGGTAGGATTTTCAGCAATGAGTCGCATCAGATTGGCTGGTTCAAAAGCTAGTTTGAGTTCAGCGTTTTGGCCTTCATTTTGGAGAGCACCGTTTTCATAGCGACTTATCGTTACATCCCCCCATCCGAGAAGACGGCTCAATTCGCGCTGGGTAAGATCATATTGTTTCCGATATGTAGCAATTTCTTCCGGCTGTAATAAATGTTTCCGTTGGCGATATATGCGATAGGCTTCCTTCATGTAATCAGGAGCATCAGGAGAATCGAATTTACTTGCGCATTTTTGACACTGATAATAAGAGGTTTCAACGGGAATGCTTTCATCCCTAATATTCAATACTTCTGTCCCTTGAATAAGCTCAATATCAGCGTCCTCTTTCTCACAAGTGGGACAATACCCCTTTATTATGTTAATTCCTTGGGTTACCATCATTCCTCCTATATTTATTCACCCTTTTTTCCCAGCAGTGGGCTGCGATTATGTATGAAATGATATACATTTTGCGTATTTCCCATCTACTGTAATTTTGATTTTTATATAAATCTCCTGATCATTGATTCTTCTTTTAAATTTATATAAATATTCTTCAGGTCTATCTCGGTCCGATTCTGGACCGGAAACATAATCTTCTACTGATAATTCAAGTAATTCTTGTCTTTGTTGGTCGTTGGTAATTCCAAGTTCACCCAAAGTTATGATATTTTTATCGCGTCCCTCAACATATAATCGTCGTTCTTTTACTAATTTTTTGAACTCCAACAGAAACTGGGCAACGGCAATTCGATCCAAAATCACCTCCTAACGTTGCGTACATAATTATATTATATACTAATTAATAACAATGTCAAGAATATGTATCAATTGATACATATTGTTTCTTCTCATTCTTTTACATCTTCTATAGCCGAGAATCCAGGATTATTTACTCGTGCTATCTGCCATAAATGTCCCTTCGATGCCTTATTATGCGAAGGATGATTATTGTCTCTTTCGGTTATCGCGCAGCAATCCCCTGCGCGGAGTATATAAATTTCCAGACAGATCTCCAGTGAGAGGTATCAGATGCAGATGCATAGCGACCTTTTGTCTTTAACATCGCTGCCCTAACTTAACCCAAGCTTCCGGACTACGTCTTCTAAATCCTGACCAGTCTGTCCGCTGGCAACCTCCATTCTCTGTTTTGCCAGGCGGTCTCGAATTGATTGGCGCATGACCAAACCATCCTCTGAGTCACCGAATAATTCGATCATTTTTTGTTCGACTGCCGCTTCGACAATATCTTCCAACATTTCTTTGAACGCAGACTGCGTCATATTAACGAGTGTATTTGTTTCCATAGTTTGCAACCTCCTTGTCAAGTGATTAGAAACAAGGTTGAAGACCTGCCTTTTTCCTTGATGGTTGAACAACAATCACCAAGTCCTTGGCG
>Ga0194063_10002666_pt1 | contig 10961 bp, 17 predicted proteins | sample SepL3720m_MetaG_FD_155459 | JGI IMG/M metagenome (GOLD analysis project Ga0194063, IMG submission 155459) | Anoxic zone freshwater microbial communities from boreal shield lake in IISD Experimental Lakes Area, Ontario, Canada - Sep2016-L373-20m | ecosystem: Environmental > Aquatic > Freshwater...
CAATGGTTTATTGCAGTACCAATATTTATTGTTGGTTTTATTTTAGATCAAACATTAAAAATAGGATGGTATGATATGGTTCCAGGATTGCATGTTAATGGAGTATTCGATGGTAAACCAATTGTTGAAGATAACCGCGAAGCAATGGGTATACCAACGGCAAGAACAGAAAGATTAGAACGAGAAAAAATGGTGAAACAATGAGTATTGATGGTGAACAATTAGTTAGGTTTCCTAAAATGGGATTTTTTGAAAGTATTCGAGAATCCAAACGAGAAAAAAAATGTGCGTATTGTAAAAAAATAGTTAAAGAAAATCCATGGTGGAATTTCTGGAGCTTTAGTCCCTTTTGTGAAATTGGAGTAGATAGTAAAACTGGACAGTGGACATATGTTTGCGAAGCATGCACAAAAACATTTGTAAATGATTTTGTAAAACAAATATATTCAGATAAAAGAAAGTTAGTAAAGAAAAAGAAAACACTTTGTGATCCAAAAGATTTAGAAGTGTTGTTTGGTGAATCAAAGAAGGCGAAAAAATGAGTTTAATTGAATCGGTTATTACTGGTGCTATTATGGGAATCGGAGCGGGGTTTGGAACTGCAATTGGAACCCATTTTAGTAATAAACTAGTAATAAAACAATTAACAGTATTAGAGAAAAAAATAAAAGAAGAATTAAATACATCAAAGAAGGCGAAAAAATGGGAAAAAACAGAGAAAAATATTTCAGGTGCCCAGAGTGCGGAGAACTTGAAACGAAAACAGGCATGATGAAATCAATTGGAAACGGTAGTCTAGGTATGTGTTACTGTAAATTTGATAATAGTCCAAGAATATTAGTTCCATTTGAAGAAATAACCAAAGTTGAATATGAATCTAGGTTAAAAGAAAAGGATTTGAAAAAATGAATGATGTTTTAAATAAAATAATGGGTATAATTTTAATATTTGCATCATTGCTATTACCCACATTATTTATTTTCACAAATCATGAAATTTTATTAGATTATAGTTTTGGGTTTACAATGGGTGCTATGATGGTATCAGGAGTAATGTTGTTTTCATGACTGAAATTCATAAGAAAGGATGGGGATACGAAAATTGGTTAGTTAATTGTCCATTGTATTGTGGAAAAATTTTACATTTTGATGCGGGTAAACGATGTTCAAACCATTATCATAAAATTAAAGATGAAACTTTCTATATATTACATGGAGAATTTTTAATAGAACATAATGGACTAGTGTTTGTTTTAAAAGAAGGCGAAACACTAAGAATTAAACCAAATGAAAATCATAGGATGACTGCATTAACTGACGGAGATATTATTGAGATATCTACACAACATTTTGAGGACGATAGTTATAGAATAGAAAAAGGGGATTGAATGGTAGTATATTGCAAAGAATGTAATGGAGAATTAGAATATATGTGCGATATACAAAAAAACGGAGCACCGCATGAAGTATATAGATGTAAACACTGTGGAAGAGAATTAGTAGAATTAATTAGATTTAAAGGGGTAGAGTATAAATGATAATAGTAACAGGTGGAGCAGGGTTCATTGGATCTAATTATATTAGATATTTAAATTCTATAGGAATAACAGATATTCTTGTTGTTGATTCCAAATTAAATAATTATAAAAATCTTGAAGGATTAAAATATACAAGTTATTTGGATAAAGATGATTTTAATGACACTACAGATTTAACTAATGTTGAAGCAATAATACATTTGGGTGCCACTTCAGATACTATGGCTAGTAGTGAATTATGTTATGATAATAACTATAAATATACATTACAATTGTTTTTTAATGCTATGAAGCACTATGTTCCATTTATATATGCGAGTAGTGCATCTGTATATGGCAATAATGGAACGCCATTAAATTATTATGCCGCATCAAAACTTATGGCCGATATTACAATTAATACTCGTTCAGTTGGGTTGAGATTTTTTAATGTGTATGGCCCCAATGAATCTCATAAAGGAGAAATGCGAAGTTTTATAACTAAAATTATTGATGGAAGTACTAAACTTTTTAGAGGAACAGAAGAATCAGCTAGAGATTATATTTATGTTAAAGATGTAGTAAAAATAATTGATCATTTTAGAGTACATTATAAACCAGGAATATATGATGTTGGTACAGGCATAAATACGACTTACAACGAACTGTTTAAAATAATTGGAAAAACACCAAACATGATTGATATGCCAGATGAGTTAAAAGGGAAACTTCAAGTCAATACGAAAGCGGATTTGGCGCCGTTAAGAAAGGCCGGATATACTGATAATTTTTATGCTATTATTGATGCAGTTGAGGAGATGAAGCAATGAATAAGATCTGTGTAGTTGGAGATTTTATACTAGATGTATATTTCAATTGTAAACCACGGCATAACCCCGAAGGAAACATCCCTTGTTATATAGCTACTAAAGAGCACGAAATGAAAATTGGTGGTGGTGGGAATGTTAAAGAGAATTTAGAAACTCTTGGGTCCGAAGTAGATTTTTTCTATTCAGGAGAAAGAAGCACAAAGATGCGTATATTTAATGGAGATAAATATATATTTCGTGTTGATGATGAAACACCAAAATATTCCAAAGAGACGCTTAAGCAAAAAGAAGAAGAGCTAATTGATAATATTTTAGCCGAAAAATATAATTATATCTTAGTAAGTGATTATAATAAAGGAGCAATTACTCGAAAAGTTGCCCGCACTATAATGAATACGGGATCTAAAATTATTGTTGATTGTAAACCAATCCATTTTAAATGGTTTAAAGATGCATATTTAATAAAACCAAACGAAAAAGAATTTGTTGAAATGGTAAAATTAGGATTAGATGATAATTATTTCCAAAATATACTTGTTACACGCGGATCCAAAGGAATGGAATTACTTAATAATGATGGAATAACACTAATTCCTGGACTAAAAACCAAATGTAAAGATGTTACTGGTGCTGGAGATACAGTTATTGCAACACTGGTACATTTTTTAAATAAAGGGATGCCATTAATTAATGCTATTAAATTAGCTAATAAGGCCGGAGCAATCTCTGTAACTCATATGGGATGTTATGCAGTTAAAGAAAAAGAAGTATTGAAGAATAGCTTTAAAAATTGATCTGTACAATAATATATTGTATGGTCGAGCACACACTCTTAATGTGGCGCTGTGTGTAAAGAGTGGATCAACTCTCAATGTATTAAGGCGCCACAACCATACAACCGAGATGATATTATGAGTTTTTTGCGATATGGGTATCCATTAATATATGTTAAAGGAGAGAGTGAAGATTATATATTCCCAACAATAGCCGGAAAAAAAGATATTATTGAAGATTATGGAGATATAAGTAATTCGGGCATCGTAGAAATCTTATGCCGAGCAATCGATGAGTATTATTCTGGTGGTCCATATAGAGAAGAGGTAATGGGAACCTATTTAAAACAAAAATTAGCAAGTAAATTAAAAGTTGAGTTACGAAAAAAACCATTAACAATTGAGCAGCGAGATAAAAAATATAGGCGATTAAAATGACTAATACATATACCGAAAATGCTCCTACCGATTTTCAAATAAAAGAAGAACTTCGTTGTATTAGGTGTATATTAGAAAGATTACTTCGTGCCAAACATCCGCAAGAATTTGTAGATTATCAGATGGAAAAATTTGGTGAAGGATTTAAAACAGAGGAAAAGTAAATGGTTGAAGAAAAAATAGGAACTGGAAAAAAGCTACTGCTATTTATTATACTGGCACTTTTTTTCTTTCTTGTATTGCGTGCATATTTTCTTACTAGTGGTGGATATAGTAGAGAAATTAATTTAATGTATATTAGCCCAAAAGATTATCCAGTTGCAAATGTATTGAATGCGGCTGGGCATGAATCAGGACATTATATTTATTTTAATAAATTAACACAGGCGCAAAGAGATGAATATAAACAATTATTTTTAGATTCAAATATGTATATAAGTGATTACGCCAAAACAAATGAAGAGGAAGATTTTGCAGAAATGTTTAACCATATGGGCAAATGTGTTTTATCTCCGACATATTTAAAAGGACAAGATGTTAATAAGGTACGATTTTTCTGGCAAAACATAGATGATATATTAAAATGATATGGCGATAACCGCGCAAAATCGATAAATTTATAAAGTGTTGATGGATAAAGATATATATGACTAATGATAAATCACAGGTACTACCTTATAATATGCTTATTCTTGTAGCAATATTTACAGCTGCGATTTTAATTGTTGCTGCGTTTTCAATGGGAATGATTTTTGATAATAACAATCCAGGTATTACTCCACAACAAAAAACATTAAGTACATCTGGAACTGTATCTAAAAAGGTTGCACCAGATCAAGTTGATATTGTTTTAAATATAGAAACATGGAATGATTCTGCACAAATTAGCCAGGAAGATAATGCCAGAATTTCTGATGCTGTTAGAAATGCTTTAGATGATATTGGAGTTAGAGATATAAAAACTTTATCTTATTATGAAAATGAACAATATATTTGGAACTCTTCTTATAATAGACAAGATAAGAATGGATATATAACAGTTAATTCTTTACAGATCACTTTAAAAGATATAACTAGATCTGGAAGTGTAATTGACGCTGCAGTTCGTGCCGGAGCTAATAGAGTTCAAAGCGTTTCTTTCGGACTTACTGATTCAAAACAAAATGAAATAAAAGCACAGGCGCTTGAAGAAGCTTCAGCTAGTGCAAAACTTAAAGCCGAATCAATGGTTAAAGGATTGGGAGCAACTCTTGGAAGTATATTAAATATATCGGAAAATTCTTATAACTATTATCCAATGATGAAAACTATGGCAGAAGATGCAATGGTTATAAGTTCTTATACACCGCCAACACAAATAACTGCAGGCGATGTATCAGTGGATGCCACTGTTACTGTAACTTTTGAATTGAAGTAGTAAGCTTTTTAAATAGTAATCACATATAAATATGTATGAGTCTTCGTATTCTTGCTGGCAGATGTACACAATGTGGCCGTAGAGCTACAGATAGATTATCTGGTAGAGATAGACTTAAAGAAATTGATGAAGATACACCTGGATATTCAGTACATGTAGACGAAGTAACTGGATTGTGCAATAGATGTACAAAACAAGCAAAACAAATTATAGAAGGATTTAAAGATATAGAAGATGAATTAAAAACAGGAATAAAAGAAGCAAATGATGTGGTATTATGACTGGGCGATGTAAACGATGTGGCCAAAGCGATACGCGAACAACGATTTATAAAGAAACAGGATTATGCTTAGATTGCCAATCAGATTGGAGATTAGAACAGAATGATGCAAAGGCGGCGTTGTTAGAAAAGAGAAAAAATCAAAATTTTTATAAAGAATTTCTATAAAAGTAAAATAATAACATAGCTTTAAAAAGCTTTTCACGTAAATAATACTTAATACTTCTTTTAAAAAAGGAAGGAAAATTGGAAAGGTGATGAAATGGTATTTGAAATAGGAAAAACGTATAAGTTGATGGTATCTAAGGGTTATGAACAAAACTCAATATATACATTAACAGTAGAAAGCGTTGATGAAAATTTTATAAATGGGATCGACCTAAAACATCAACGGAGGGGGATAAAACTAAGCGCAATCATTGATTATGTTGAACTAAACGATGGAGACGATTTCAGTGGAAACGAACAATAATTATTGCCGTGAAGATGCGGAGAAATATTACGATCTCCTACATCATGAGTCGGAGACAGAGTTAAGATTATATAATAATAAACACAACTCCCCAGCTCGAAACTTCTTTGTTCACTCCAAAGACGAATTCTTGAGTACTATTGAAGATAATATTGATAAAGGATTAAATATATCAGCAGGGCTTAATGAAAGAGAACATCTTAAAGGCGGAGACGATGACGTAAAACGGCTTGGATGTATAATGTGTGATTTTGATGCACATAATGAAAAACAATCTATTGAAGAAATTGAAAAACAAGCAACTGATTTATTATTAAGATTTAATAATAATAATATTGCCGCATCTATGGCGTTTAGTGGAAGAGGATATCATTTATTAGTTCCATTTAAAGCAGTAGCTATAACAAAAGAAAATAGAGAAGAGTGGAAACAAAAACTTAAAATATTAAAGCAGCATTTAGTTGATAAATTTGGAGTAGATTCTGCAACATTTAATTTATCAAGAGTTTCTAGAGTAATCGGAACATTTAATCTTAGTGCTAAAAAACTATCAAGATGGTTAGATTATAGAGGATATAATGATAATTTTGAATTTATAGATCTTATTAATAATTTATATAAAGACAATCCAATTACTTCTAAAATGAATGATTCCGAAATAATTAGTACAGAAGTTGAAGCAAAAAGAAAATGTCCATTTTTTGATACACTTGCACTGACTCAAAAATTTCCAGAAGGAGATAGACATAGTGTTTTAATTAAAAATCTTTCCGTTTATACTAACTATACTGGAAATAAAGAATTACGAGAATCTTTTTGTAAGTTTCAAGGAATGGAACAAAAGGAATTTGAAGGATGGGACGATGCATTTAAAGCCGGCACTTTAAAAAAGTTTAATTGTGGTGAAATTTTTAATTATTGTAAGAAAACAGGAACTAAAGATCCGTGTTTTAAATGTCAATATAATAACTTTAGATATGATGCAAAAGAAGTTAAGTTCACAAAAAAAGCAGATAAGGCGAAAATAGTTATTATGAAAAACCTTTATCAAGGAAATAATACCGTTATTGGAGAGCACGATGTTATAACTAATACACCAGTATATACTTTATTTGAAACAAGAATTCTTGTTGGAAATCCATTTAGATACCTTCTTTGTTTAGATGAATCTGAAGTTAGAGAGGGAGACCAACTGAAATTTGTAACTCCATTAAAAACTAATCATGTATTATATGATTTGTTTTTAGAACATCCTCCAGAACCAAAAATATTAATAAAGATGGCAGTTAATTTCGGGATGGATAAAAAGAAAGCAGAAAAAATGGCACAAGATACTACACTTTTTGATTGGATTGTAACCGAAGATATGAAAAATATTAATGCATATTTACGATGTTTGGGTTCTGGTATTGATGAAGATGATGTAAAATCATTAAGTAATGAAGATACAAAGAAACTTATTGAAGATCACGTTACGCTTGGATTGAATATTGATAACCGAGTTAAATTAGCAATGGAAAGTGATTTTTTGGTGCCAGATATTTCTATAGCAGATTTTTATACATATCAATTTTATAATAACCACAAGGTTATTTATACCGGTACTAAAGCAGGAAAAACAACTATATCAACAAGAATGGGGCACAATGCTGCAAGAACAACAATACAAAATTTAATGGGGTTTGCAACTGGGGACGAGATTAATCGTGGGACATTGCACCGATATGTAATGCCAGTATATATTGATGAACTTGAAGAAGAACAACCAAAATCTCTTTATGGAAAATTATTAAGTTTTTTAGAAATGGGTATAGTAAATATCGATGTTGGTAAAAAGAGTATAACATGTGAAGGGTTATCTTCAATTACATTTTTAGGAAATCCAAAAGAAATAAAAGAATTTTCAGATAAAGCGGAATCAATGAGCGAAATTGTACGACAGTTTGATTCAACACTTAAATCAATTACAAGTAATTTCGCAGCAATTGGAAGTAGAATTGGATTGATTGTATTTGATCCAGACACTAATCGTATTAGTGGAAAACAAAAATTTACAGAAGATGAACTTGAAATATTATTTGCTAAAACCGAGTATATACGAAAACAAGCGGCTCCCGTGTTTACTAAAATGTTAAGAGATCCACAAATACGCGCTTTCTTGGACTCTCCATTTGATAAAACATATAATGATACAATAGCTGCATTTTCTGAAAAGGCAAGTGTAGAAAGCGTTAGAAAATTTATGAGTGGTTCATTAAATAGTTATAAACATTTAAATGGAACAGCGTTTCGTTTAGCATGCCTTGATTATTTAAACGATATAATTAATAATAATTATGATGCTGTAAGAATTGTTGAAAAATCAAAACATTATTTGGAAGTATGTAAATCAATTAATTTAAGAAGTTTTGAAAAAGTTGTTGATAATCCAGACGTTAATAAGTTCTTAAGTGCGGGACTTAAAGCAAGTTTCGATAACGAGAATCTTGAAATGAAAGCGGTTGTATCTTCAATATATAATTTTGTAAGAGAAAAAGGAAAGAAGGGTACAATATATGTTGGAGAATTACACGATTATATAGCAACTAGTAATTATAAGCCCGAAAATCGTGGAGTTTCTTCGATCATAGATAGATTAGATAAGCATCGTTTAGAACAACAGTATAGAATAGAGTTTGCATCAATAGATAATGTTGAATATTTTATAATAAAAGATTATTATAAATTAATATTATTATTTGGAGAATTTGCAAAAACAAACATATTTAGTACATCATTGGGTGCTTTTAATGGTTGATAAAAAATATCCTGGAGTTTTAGTATTTGATTGCGAAGCCGCAAATCCATATTATGGATGTCCAACTAAAGATCAAACATTAAGATTATTTATCTGTTATTCATATGATGATCAAAAAGTTTATTATTTATATGATAAAAGCGAAATACTTAAAATGATTAATCGTCATAAATATATGATAACGTTTAATGGAATGGGCGGAAAATTAAAAGGGGATTTCTTTGATGGATATGATAATCAACTATTACATTATAATGGTTTTTCTGATCTTATAAAACAAGGAACCGATAAGACTTTTAGAATAAAAGGAAAGACGAATATTGATCTCATGATGATTTTTAGATCTAGATGTGGTAGTATGAAGATAAAAGATGGAATGTTAGGAGACTTATTAATGCGATTTAGTTTAGATTATATTAGTCAAATAATTGGAATTGTTTCAAAAGAAGAAGGAAAAATAAAAGATTTTGATTATGATTTATTATTACCAGAAGCATCGGAATGGACAATAGATAACAAAAGAACAATCGAAGAGTATGCATTGCGTGATATTGAAATAACTTGTAAAATGTATGAATGGATAGAAGAATATTTTGAGTCATTTAAAGATTATTTAAATGAGCAAGATATTATAGATAAAAAATATTTAACTTGTTCAATTGCATCGTTTGCATATAAGGCCGTATGTAATTCGCTTGGTTGGAAAGAAGAATATTCTGATGATAAGTCAGGAAGTAAATACAAAGGGGCTGTTGTTGCGTTTCCTCCAGGAGAAGCATTTCATGGAACTATATGGGCTTTAGATTTTGCATCTCTTTATCCGCATATGAACATGATGGCCAATTTATTTAGTCCCGTTGGAGAAGGAAAGGGTTGGCATGGGAATGACATGTTTAAACCCGTTGGGACATATAATGTAACACAAAGAGGAAAAGTAGAAACGTTTTTATCTGATTTATATAAACGAAGACAAGAATTAAAAAAGATAAAATCTCCAAAAGAATATTCAGCAAAGATTATTTTGAATTCTCTTTATGGAGCCTCGGGCAATCCAGTATTTAAAAATCTTTATAATCCAGTAACTGCTGCAGATTGTACATATTTAGGAAGAGAATGTATTAAATTTGCAAAAAAGACATTTACAGATAATGGATATAAGTTATTAGCATTAGATACTGATTCAAACTATATATTGGATCCATTTAATGATAAAGAAAAAATTATAATATTAAAAAACCATATTGTAAAAACAATTAAAGATAATATGCCATTTCCAATGGAAACGTTTGATATGGAAATAGAAGCAGAAATTACTGACATGTTCTTTGTAAAAGGAACTCCAAAAACGTCAAAGGTTGCACCAGAATATATAGATGAAGAAGATGAACGAAATAGTAAACTTGGATATTTAAAAAAGAATTATATTTATAGAAAAAGTAATGGGCAAATAGTTTATAAAAATATGGGAATAAAGAAGAAAAGTTCTCCCGAAGTATGTCGTTACATATTTAAAAATATATTGATTCCAAAGATATCTGAAGAAAGAAAAGCAAAGTTTTCAGAAGCGTATTTGAAAAATCTTATATTTGAATTATTGCAAAAAGACTTATCAATGGCAACCGTTAGGTTTTCAGCAAAACCACCTGGGATGTATAAAACCGAAGGGGATATGCACGCACAAATAGCAAAAATATATGGCCCAGGAATACACTTTATGATTCCAATTAAAAAAGATGTATATGATAAAGATAGAAAATTACTTTCAGCAGGTAAAGAAAAGAAATATATTTCTTTAGAGAATTTTAAAAAAGAGAATTTACGGATACAGGACATTGATTTGGATTTAATTTTTTCTGGATTAGAGTATTTTATACAAAACAGTCAATCATTACTGTCTGATTTTTTTGGGGATAAAAAAACCATATTAACATAGCTTTTTAAGCGTTTTGGTTAATATAATTAGTAAAGGTGAAATGAATGGGAGCAGGAACAACAATAGGAATAGTTTTAGTAATTTTATTAGTAATTGTTGGTATGGTTGCACTATTTTTCATGGGATCTTATAATGGATTTGTTACTAAAGGATTAGAAGCAGATCAAAAGTGGTCTCTTGTAGAAGCACAATATCAACGAAGAGCCGATTTAATTCCAAATTTAGTTTCAACTGTAAAGGGTGTAGCTAATTTTGAACAAACAACATTAACTGCAGTAGTTAACGCGCGTAGTGCGTGGGCAAGTGCAGGAACACAAGAACAGAAAGTAGATGCAGCGAATCAACTTGATTCAGCGATATCACGACTACTTGTAACAGTCGAAGCATATCCAACTTTAACTGCAACTCAAGCATATAAAGATTTGATGGTATCCCTAGAAGGAACAGAAAATCGTATAAGTTTTGCTAGAGGAGAATATAACACAGCAGTACAATCATATAATGC
>Ga0194063_10002667_pt1 | contig 10958 bp, 7 predicted proteins | sample SepL3720m_MetaG_FD_155459 | JGI IMG/M metagenome (GOLD analysis project Ga0194063, IMG submission 155459) | Anoxic zone freshwater microbial communities from boreal shield lake in IISD Experimental Lakes Area, Ontario, Canada - Sep2016-L373-20m | ecosystem: Environmental > Aquatic > Freshwater >...
AGGAATGGGAAAGCAACCCCGATAAACACTATACTAAGGGGTATAAACAAAGCCGGGCAGGTAATATAGGCAACAAAAATAGAAATTGAAAGGTCAACTAAATAACCAACAACAACTTGACACCGTCATTATCTCATGTTTTGTTGCCTTTTCTTATGAAAAAAGATAATATGTTATTGTAATATCAAATTTTACAAATATAGTGGTGCAGAATATTAAAAAAATGTTGTTTTGCAACAAAGTTGGAAGGAAAATTTGATTGAAAACACTTCTTATTGATGGTCACCGCATTTATAATTATATTATTTCAGGTGCTAATAATTTAATTTGCAGTGAACAAAATCTAAACAAAATTAATGTTTTTCCAGTTGCTGATGGCGATACTGGAACTAATCTTGCGCTTACAATGAAAACAATTGTTACAAAATCTAAAAAAGATATGAATTTCCACAACTCTATGCTTTCTATATCAAGGGTTGCCGTTGAAAATGCCTATGGAAACTCAGGCATGATTTTTGCTCAATATTTAAACGGCTTTGCAATTGAAACCAAAGAAAAAGAAAAGCTTACGATAGAAGAGTTTGTAGAAATTGCTGGTAAAGCAGCCAATTATGCATATGAGGCAGTAGCATCACCCAAGGAGGGTACAATTTTAAGCATTATGAAAGGGTGGGCGCTTGAGCTAAAAACCAATTCAAATATATTAGACTTTGAAAAAATGTTTGAAAAATCAATTGAAAAAGTGAAAGCTATGGTTGATGAAACAAAATTTAAACTCAAGGTTTTAATGGAATATAACGTAGTAGATGCAGGTGCGAAAGGATTTTTGATTTTTCTTGAGGGGATTCTACAGTTTATGAAAAGCGGGACGACACAATTAGTTTATCAAGAAACAGATTTAACCCTTAATGAACACACAAATATTATTATGAACAATGAAGTTACAAATAACAGATACTGTTCACAATTCTTTATTGAAACCAAAAAAAGTGCTGCATATTTTAAAGATAAACTTTCAGAATATGGAGATTCCTTGGTTGTTACAGGAAGTGAAAGTCATCTTCATATACATATACATTCAGATGTTCCTGAAAAGGTAATGGCATTTCTTTTAAGTGAAGGAATGATGCTTTCACAAAAAATTGAAGATATGAAGCTAATGAGTGATATTATCCACAGACGAAAATATTCAATCGGTATCGTGACGGATTCTATTGCAGACTTACCTAAAAGCTTCACTGATGCCGAACAAATCACAATTATTCCTGTGAATTTGATTTGCGATTCTGTTGTTTATCTTGATAAACTCACGATGACACCCGAGATTTTTTATCAAAATGCGAATACTTATAAAATGAATCCTACAAGTGCACAGCCATCCTCTACTGTGATTGAAAAAGCGTATTCTACATTATTGCAGCACTTTGATTCGGTTATAGGAATTTTTGTTTCAAAAGAAATGAGTGGCACCTTTGATAATGCACAAAGAGTTGCCCGAGAATTTTCGCAAAACGGTAAAAAAATATCTATTATCAATTCTAAGCTTAATTCCTCAGCAGAGGGGCTTTTGGTCATGAAGGCAGCAGAACTCATTGGACAAGGCTTATCACACGAAGAGGTTGTAGAAAAACTGGAAATGACAAGAGAGAAAATACATATTTATGTGAGTGTTAAGGATTTAAGCAACATGATAAAGGGCGGCAGAATATCAAAATCAATGGGTTTTCTTTTGCAAAAAATTCATTTAAAACCAGTTGTGTCTATTGATAAAACGGGAAAAGGTTCTATTTATAAAAAGACGCTTTCACAAAAAAGTGCGAGTTCAAAAATACTTTCTAAAATAAGCAGAGATATGAAAAAGAGTGGTATTGAACAATATGCGATAGTGTATTCAAATGCAATGGAGGACATCCAAAATATACAAGACAAATTAGTGAAGCTTACAGGAATGCAGCCTTCATTTGTAGAGCCTATCTCACCTGTTGTCGGACTAAATGCAGGAATGGGTGCTTTTGCCGTTTCTTATCTGAAAGGTGGACAAACATAATGTTAATTCAAACTGCAATTATTTTGTTTGCATATTTTACACTTTGGTATGTTTTTGCAGTAATATTAAAAAACAGTTCAATTGTTGATATTGGGTGGGGTTTAGGGTTTGTCGTATTAGCCGTCTACAGCTTTATTCAAAACATAACTTTGCCATCAGCTGTTATAACGGCTATAGTAAGCATTTGGGGATTTCGTTTGGCTTACCACATCTTTGGAAGGAACTTTAAAAAGCCTGAGGATTTTAGATATGCGAATTTCAGAAAAGAGTGGGGCAAGACCTACTACATTAGGGCATATTTTCAATTGTTTTTATTTCAGGGGCTTTTGATGTTTTTGATATCCCTGTCCTTATTATATGCAAATAGTGCAGCTAAAATTGAGATTTATCCTTTGTTCTTTATAGGAAGTGCTGTATGGGTTATTGGCTTTTTCTTTGAAGTAGTTGGTGACCTGCAACTTAAACGCTTTATCAAAAACCCTAACAATAAGGGAAAGCTCATTGATACAGGATTGTGGCAATATACCCGTCACCCAAATTATTTTGGCGAGGCTACCATGTGGTGGGGCATCTTTTTGATGGCTCTCGCGTGCAATGCACCATTCTTTACTGTCATAAGCCCTATTACAATTACATTTATTATACGTTTTGTATCTGGCGTTCCCATGCTTGAGAAGAGTCTTGAAAAAAAACCAGGTTTTAATGAATATAAGAAGCGTACAAATATATTTATTCCATGGCTTCCAAAGGAGATAAAAAAATGAATAAAAAATTCTTTTTGTTTGCGCAATTATTATTTCTTAGTGCATTTCTCGTTTTACTTGGCTGTATTATTTATGGCATTGTTGCACATGATATTTTAAAAGAGGGTAGCGTAATGCTGGGCATATATTGGGGAAAATTCACTTTTGTCGATATCTATGTTGCATTTATCGTATTTTTTCTTTGGATAGTATCTCGCGAAAAATCAATTTTTAAAATCATTCTTTGGTTTTTGCTCATAATGCTTGGTGGCAGCATGTCTATTTGTCTATATGTGTTTTTTGCGTTGAGAGGCTGTAATAGTGATATGAAAAAATTATTATTGGGTAATAGGGGGGAATTATGATATGTTAAAAGACATTTTTAGTTATTTATTGGTTTTAGCAGTATTTTTAGTATTGGATATTGTGTGGATTGGCTTTGTTGCAAAGAAATTTTACAACAAAATGCTTGGCTATTTGATGAAGAAAAAACCAAACTGGGTAGCTGCAATAATATTTTACTTATTATATGTGTCAGGTATATTATTTTTTGTAGTAGGCCCTGCACTTTCAAGTGATAGCATCTCTTATGCAATATTTGCTGGTGCATTCTTCGGTTTACTGTCATATGCTACATATGATTTAACCAATCTTGCAACCGTTAAGGGCTGGCCCTTAAAGCTTACTGTAATAGATTTAGTTTGGGGTTCAGTTTTAACTTCAGTTACATCAGTACTCAGTTTTATATTGATTAAAACTCTTTTGTAAAATTTAATGGAGGTGAAATTTACTGCTGCCTCCATTGTTTTGGAGACATTTTCACAATTTTTTTGAAAAAACGGTTAAAACTTGATAGGGATTCATATCCTGAGCGGATAGAAATTTCAAGAACCGATAGATTTGTTCCTGTTAACATTGAAGAAGCCATACGGATTTTGAATTGATGAATGTACTGTAATGGGGTACTTCCCATCGCTTTTAAAAAAGTCCTTCTAAAATTCGTAACACTCATATCACAAATACTTGCCAAACTTTTTATTGAGATATATTTGTTGTAATTTTGATAGATATAATTCAAACCCAAGGAAACTTTTAATAAACTATTATGCCTTTCTGTAGTGGGTGTTATCTGAGATTTTGGAATCATTCTCACGAGCTTGGCAAAAAGACAAATAGCGAGCCCCTTAATTGCTTGAAGGTGACAATCTCCTCCTTCAGAAATCTCGTGCAACATTTCTTGTACAATTAAAATAAGCCCTTTATTCTTTTCCCCAGAGATTATGTGTTCAAATTCGATATTTTCATTAATCCCATTTATTAAGATAGAAAGATATTTGCTGTCTAAATCAAGAATAAGTGCGGTTGGATCAAGATTAATAAAATGCCAACTACTAGTGTCTTCAGGATTACTTTTCGCAATATGTAATTCGTTTGGGAAAATAATACTAACGCTGCCCTGAGCAAACGGCAAAATCTTATTATCTACAATAAAAATACCAGAACCTTTATAGCAGTAGCCTACTTCAATGGTTGAATGATAATGCAATAGTACAAGAGGTCCCGCATCAGGACTGTGCCATTCTTTATTTAAATCTGAAAGAGGGAAGTCTTTATTTAAAGTGACTGGGTGGTGAAGTAATTCAACATCAGGTATATTACTCATTCTATTTGGTTCTTTTTGCATAGTTTTCAGTCCTTTTAACGTAGATTCGCTTCATATATTTCATTATACTAGAAAAAAGAAGTAATTAAAAATAAATTTCGGAGGTGTACTTTATGAACTACCCATTTCAATATCCTAAAATCCCTTCCCTAAATGATTCTATTGGTCCGTTGAATGACTATGTAAAACTTAAAGTTGAATATGGTTCTAATCCAGAGGAACTCTTGTCTCTAGTTGAAGAAGCAGAAAAAAACTTGTGGGATGTCATCAAAAAAATTAATTCGTTAGAAGAAAATGCAGAGCTTACTGCAAATGAGCCGAACAGCCTTGAAGAAATTAAGAGTTTAAGACCCTTAGCACAAACAAAACTGTGGGAAAACTTTGACGAAACCCGTTATAAAGAAAAATTGAAAGGCGCACTCCTTGGCAGATTTGCTGGATGCACTTTAGGCGCTCCTGTTGAATTCTGGACTGTAGACGCTATGAAAGAATGGGCTGAATACATTGGAGACCAGTTTCCACCAGTGGATTATTGGTCAGAAACGAAAAACCCAAGTGATCTTAGATATGGCATCAGTAAATTTTGTGAATATTCTAAAAAATTCATGAATAAAGTACCCGTTGATGATGATATTACATATACAATTCTAGGTTTGATGATTATGGAAGACTACGGGCCAGATTTTTCAATTAATGATGTTGGCGCAGCATGGTTGAAGTACCTTCCCTATGCATGCACAGCAGAAGATGTAGCCTTGAAAAACTTGAAAACTGGAATGGATGCGATGCAAGTAGCTGATGAAAACAATCCATATTGTCAATGGATTGGCGCTGATATCCGTTCTGACCCATGGGGTTATCTAGCTCCTGGGCAACCTGAATTAGCAGCAGAATTTGCATACCGAGACGCATATATAAGCCATAGAAGAAACGGTATTTATGGAGAAATGTACTTTAGCGCCGTCATTTCAGCAGCATTTGAAACGGATGATACCTTTGAAGCATTAAAACTTGGTCTTAACGAAATACCCAAAGAGTGTTTGCTTGCAAAAGACGTCCGCTGGGCTTTAGAAACCGGGAAAAATATTAAGAATTTCATGGATGCAACAAAAGCAATTAACGATAGATTTGAAGGAATGAGCCAAGTACATACCAATTTAAATGCGTGTGCTACCATTTTCGGATTAATGATTGGTGGAGATGATTTTGATAAAGCAATCTCTGAAACTGTTTCAATGGGTTATGACAATGACTGTACGGCTGCAACAGTAGGAAGTATTTTTGGTGCGGCGAAAGGGTTTTCTGCTATAAATGAAAAATGGTATAAACCCTTCAATAATACTGTATTAACTTATATTAACGGAAACCCAAGTTTGGAAATCGATAATATATTAGATCGATTCGAAGAGCAGGCGAAATTAATTTACAAATAAGTAAACTTTAATATTTTTGCTTTATTTACTCTGAAATCATACACTTCTCTTTTCGAGGAGTGTTATTATTAGATTGAAAAAAACAAGGGGGAAAGATATTTATGAAAAAAAAAAGAAAAGCCTTATCATTGATTTTGGTAATTGCATTAATGTCTACGTTGATTTCGATTGCACCTGCAACAATTTCCAGCGCAGCTGTAGATTTTAATGCAATGCCGATACCGACAATTGACACAACTAAGAACGGATACAACATTGCTAGGACGATGTATCTTCTTGAAAGCAGCACCGCAGAAAAACCAAACACTGTTCGGATTGCCGTTACCGGTCAATCTATTTCTGATAGCAATAATGCGTGGGTCCCAAATTTGATTAATTGGTTGAGAGGAAAATACCCGACAGCAAATATTATTTTCCAAAACTTCGCTATTGGTGGGTTTTCCACTCAAACTCTTTACAAACGAGTGCCAAATGATATGGCCTCATTTTTCCCTGACCTTGTTTTACTTTATGATTACGGTGACCACACATTGTATGACAGAATGGTTAAGTATATTCGACAAATAATTGGGGCTGAAGTCATGATGCAAACAGAGCATTACACAGGTTTCAACGACTGGTCCAATCAAATGTCTTACACGTTGCTCCCTCAGATTGCGACAAAATATGGTGCGGAACTTTGTCAAATCAGAACTCCATGGGAGTCATACATCAAACAAAACGGACTATCAGAACAGGTTCTTTTGGTTGATGGAACGCATTTAAATTCGGATGGACAGGCCTTTATGCTTGGACTGATGAAACAATTTTTTGTATATAGAGCTAGTAATGCTGAAACAGTAATTGCAAATCAAACTGTAAATGTTCAACAAAGCGACTGGATTAACGGAAAACTTACAATTCCTTTCAAGGGGACACGAGCGGAAGTTATTTCAGGAACTGGGACACAGTATTCTACTGATGTGCAGGTTGATTCAAAAGCCCCATCGACATATAAAGAAAACTATATTCGTTCAGCTGAGGCAAATGGAATGTCCGCAACAATAATGGGCATAATAAACTTCAATAGTGTTCCTCTAGAGCAAAAATGGACCATTGAGGTTACTTCATATACAAATACCAATACATTTGGTGTAAAGGCAAGCGGTTCGATTTCTGGAGACGAGGGCACATCAGTTGCAAACGTTTTAAATGGAACTCATATAAAATTGGATTATGAATCGTTTATCTGGAATTATACACCACCGACAGTAGGGAAAAAATATACTTTTAGTTCTATTCTAAATGGTTGCGACACGTATAACGGTTTAAATAAAGTACTATTCTCGGGCATGCCAAACGCTAATCATTCTTTAGTTCTAGCTGCTTCAAACCCTTTGAATATACCTGACATAAAGGCAATCAGATTTTATGATGTCTCGGCTTTAGTAGTTGCTCCAATCGCGACCCCAACCCCAATTAATATTTTGAGCATGAAAATGAGCAAACCAATCGCATTTTTGAATGTTCCGCAGGCACTAAAGTTGACCTACACTTACTTGCCGTTAACAGCAAATAAGAATGTTACTTGGAAGTCAAGTAATAATAAAGTTGCAACGGTTTCGGTTACAGGCAATGTAACTTCTATTGCGCCTGGAAGGGCAACAATAACTGCCTCAGCAATGTACGGCGATGCCATTGCTACATGCATTGTTATTGTTAATCAACCTGTAAAAAGTGTCAAACTGAATAAGGTGTCAAATGTAATTATCAAAGGAAAAACGTTTAAACTTATCGCCACTATAAATCCCTCTAACGCAAGCAACAAGAAGGTTACTTGGAAATCAGTGAATAGGCAGGTTGCTACTGTTTCAACTACTGGAGTCGTTAAAGGAATAAAAAAAGGCAGCACATATATTTATGTTTACTCGGTTGATGGAAATAAAAGCGCAAAGTGCAAAGTTACAGTTGGATAGAGTATTGTTCGTCTATAGGGAAGTTTTTTAGGGGGATGAATATGTTTTATAAAAAAAGCAGAATGATCAGTTTTTTTGTTGTAATTGTGTTTCTATTTAGTATTTTTAGTTTTCCACAACTCAATCCAGTCAAGACATTAGCTGCGGACAATACATACAAACCCCGATTGGGTGTCAATATCGAGGGACTTTGTGATTGGGCGCGTACAAATATGTTTGTTGATGCGATGAAAACGTCGAGAGACTGGGGCAGCGCTTCGGCTCCGTGGACCAAAATTTCCACGCTGGACAGTGCCGGTTGGCCTACGACGGATGCAGGCGTTGTCATCTTTGCGGATTGTATCCAAGACGGGGTAACGTATAACGATATTTCGGGTACATATAAACTTAGCTTCGAAGGGAATGCAACGGTCGCAGCTTCCGCTTCAAGTTTTACCGTTACGAATAAAGTTTACTCTGGTGGAATTACCACGGCGGAAATTAACGTGCCGGTGGGGCAAACTCAGTTGATGATGACGTTTTCGGGAACGACAGGTGGTGTGCGCAACGTAAAACTCATTCGACCTGGATATGCAGCAAATACAACACAAATTTTTACGAACGAGTTTCTTGCCGCATTAGAACCTTTTAGTACAGTGAGATTTATGGATTATCTGGCGACAAATGGTCAAGAGCAAACTGGGGTATTGACGTCGCAAGAATGGGCTACAAGAAGACTCCCTACTGATGCAAGTCAAGCAGGCACAATCCGTGGTCAAAATGGCGGTTGCTATGAGTACATTGCGGCTCTCGCGAACTTGACGAACAAAGACATTTGGATTAACGTGCCTTCCAACGCCTCAAGCGATTACATTCTTCAGATGGCAACGTTTTTTAAGAATAATGTGAATGCAGGAATCAATATTTACGTTGAGTATAGCAATGAAGTCTGGAATTGGCAATTTTCACAAGCACAGAATAACGTTGCGCGAGCAAGTGCAGATCCGGTAGCAAATGGCAGTTACGTTAATATGTATGCAAAAAAGGTGTATGAAATCAGTCAGATTTTCGAAACAGTCTTCGGGACAGCGGCGATGAACACGCAAATCAGAACCACTTTAGCTTGGCAATTTGGGTGGAGCCCACCGGATTATTATCCGAGACAAATGCTCCAGTTTTTGAATGATACATATGGTAATCCTGCTGAATATATTTACAGCATGTCAATCGCGCCATATTTTGCGGAGCCATTGCCAGCGGATTGTACGAGCATTACAGCAATCCATAGTTATATGTCAGATTCATCGGATAATTCGGTGAATTCTAAAACGATATTTCTAAACCTTGCGACTGAATGGGGTCTCGTGGGGGGTGTTAACTGTTATGAAGGAGGCACGCATCATCAGGGGCAGGTCGATGTGAACTTAGCGACACGCTTAGCAGCGCAACGCGATGCGGGCATGACGGCATTGGTGACAAAAGACCTGAAAACCAATTGGTTTGATATTGGTGGCGGTTTGTTTATGTACTTTACATTGTGCAGTGGCTACGGAGTATATGGTTGCTGGGGTTTGACTGAAAACATCAAAGATACCAACACAGCAAAATTTGCAGCCATCAAAAATCTCTCTACCATGACGGTTGATGTTTCGACGCCGACGCCGCTCCCTGCAAGTAATAATGTACTCGTTTATGAAGGGTTTAATTATACGCCGGGCCCAATCAATGGTGCGAACGGCGGTACAAACTGGGCGTCTCCTTGGGATGAACAGGGCGGAAACACAGGGTTTGTTGTTGGTAATTCAGGTTCACTCAGTTACCAGACGATGCCCACTGAAGGCAATGCGATTTCAGGTACGTCGGTCTATCGATCTCTCGGGCGACCTATGAATGTCTCGGCTTCCTCTCCGTCCTATATTAAGCCGTATTTGAATACCTCTTATGCCTTTGGTAAGGCGGGCACGAAGCTCTACTTTGGGAATTTAATGAAAGTCAATAATTTTACAAACGATACCTACCTGTGTTTGTCTGGAGAAGGGACAAGCTGGGTACCGCCTGCGGATACTACGAATAGTGTCTATTTAGGTGTGTTTGGCGCAAACTCTAAAACGGGCACGACCTATTACTGGACGATGAAAATTGGAGGGGTCTATTATAAATCTAATGTGCCTGTGGTACTTGGACAAACGGCAGCATTAGTGACCAAGTTAGAGTTTAACGCGACGGGTGGCATCATTAGTTTGTTTGCTAATCCTGCGGTAACAGCAGAACCGGCCACGCCAAACGCACAGGCAACGATAACAAGTGGCCCATATAGCATCCGCGCAATCTCTTATCAGGGTGGAGTTTCTGTCGCGTCTGCAACAATTGATGAGTTGCGTATGGCAACTTCATACTTTGCATGTCTTGGGGTACAAGATCCAAGCATTACACCTTTTCCAACACCAGATCCAAATGCTACACCTACGCTTACGCCAACGCCTACAAAGACACCAACGCCAACGCCAACATCGACGTTTACTCCGACCCCGACACCTACTCCAACCCCGACACCTACTCCAACCCCAACGCCAACCATCACTTCAACCCCCGCGCCAGCCAATTTGGCTTTGAATAAGACGACAACAAGTTCCTCAGATCGATCTACGACTTATTCTTCTGCAAAAGCGGTTGATGGAAGCACTTCAACGAATTGGCAAAGCAACGCAACGGCAACAAACTGGATTAAAATTAATTTTGGATCGACAGCAATCGATATCAACAAAGTGGTCTTGAAATGGGGTTCTACTTATGGAACCAGTTTTACAATTCAAACATCACTGGATGATAGCACATATGCAACCCAATATACAACTACATCTGGCACTGGTAGCACGAACACCATTACATTTGCAAACGTTTCAGCCAAATACTTGCGCATGAACGGCACTGCGAAATCTTCAGGCACAGGAAGATACGTACTTAATGAGTTTGAAGCATATTATATTCCGACCCCAACCCCGACAGCGACACCAGTTGCTACGCCAACACCTAGTGCAACACCTAGTGCAACACCTAGTGCAACACCTAGTGCAACACCTAGTGCAACACCTAGTGCAACACCTAGTGCAACACCTAGTGCAACACCTAGTGCAACAC
>Ga0194063_10002668_pt1 | contig 10955 bp, 11 predicted proteins | sample SepL3720m_MetaG_FD_155459 | JGI IMG/M metagenome (GOLD analysis project Ga0194063, IMG submission 155459) | Anoxic zone freshwater microbial communities from boreal shield lake in IISD Experimental Lakes Area, Ontario, Canada - Sep2016-L373-20m | ecosystem: Environmental > Aquatic > Freshwater...
GGAGTACAATGAAGAAAGGATCCACACAACATTAAAAACCAGTCCCGCCAAATTTCGGCGACTACAGGACAATATTAATAACCAGGAGAAGATTAGACAAAGCGTCTAGCAAACTGGGTACCTAACACCAATTACCAAATTTTGTCTTCATTCTAAATTCAACACTAAACGTATCCAAGCTCAATATACTATCGAATAATACCTTCTCGACACGCACAATATCATCGGGATGTACCAATATTCTCCAGTTAGCATAATTAGCCACAAACTCACTATTATCATAACCGAGTAATTTGTAGAAAATTTTACTAAACACTGCATTTCCACTGGGTACATCCAAATCCCAAAGTCCATCATACACAGCACTAATTGTTGCATCATAATCATCTTTTACTTTCTGCAATTCAGAATTAGTCGATCTAGATAATCGATCATCAGTATTTACAACAACAGAGAAAGTAAGTAAGTAAATAAATCCAAAAATCGAATTAAACAATGCTACAAAAAACACTCCGGCGTTATCAGGTAAAACACCTAGGGATACAAGATACATCCGAAACCAGCCGAGAATAAAGGGAGAAAGAACTACAAATAGTACTAACTTGCGAAACATACTGCTTCCAAAATATCTCCCTAGAACAAACTCATTAATATTGGAGGATGTGTTAATAAGCAATACGTACAAAAACAATAAGAAATTAATTGCAACCCAGATAGGCATGGCAAAAGACCACTGTAAACCAAATGGATTTGCGGAAAGTTGATAAAAATATGAGATTATAACAACAAAAGAAATAAACAGCGCAATCATCCAACTAATAATCTCCGAAGTACCCAATACTCCCATTTTTCGATCAACACTAAACAACAAATATGCTCCACATAAAAATTGGATTACAGCAATAAAAGACATTAACCCAATCTGTGGCGTATACATTTCGTTTAAAGAAGCACGAAAGAACAGTTGATCGATGCCGATATTAGTACCAAACAAATACTCAATTAACGACAAAAAAGCGATAACAAACACAAAAACACCTGTCGTTCTAAGAACAACCTTTCGAAGCATAGATGTCGATTCAAGCCAAACGACAGCCAACAAGCCAAAACCCAATAATGCTAGGCATATTGATTCATTTGCTTTTACGGCAATTGAAGTCAAAGAAAATGTCTTTAGGTACTCAATAGAAAGAATCCATCCAATCAACGACGTCACACTTGAGGTAAAAAATATTATACTAAACAGTTTGGTCGAACTATTACCGATAAAACCGCTATGGTTCAATGGGGCTGGCTTAATAGTAATTTCTCGTTCAATCAAAGTCGCAGCAAAAACAACATATCGAAAAAAAATAAATAATAAAATAATCGAGATACAAATACCCAAGATAACGATTTGGTCTCTGTACTTATCAAAATAAGAAGATTCCTGGTTAAAGATCTTACTTTCACTAGGTAAATAACGCTCGGAAATCCCAAAACGGCTCAGCGCCTTAGAATCAAACATGTATATATTAGCAACATTATTCACAACGGGAATATCTGACAAATTAGTACCAGCAAAATACTTCAACACCAGTTGGGCAGATGATTTTCCATGAGCATAGCCGCTCACAACACTTCCACCCACGACTCCCATATTCATGCGAATGTCTGTTACGACAAAAACTGGGACTGTAGATCTGGCAGTAATAAAGGGAGTACTTTCCTCAACAGTATATGATTTACCCGTTCGATCCACAAAACTTTGTAGTAGCAGAATCACATTGTTATCACTCAACATGCTCACATCTTGCCCAAGCTCCTCCAATGTCGAGTTACCAAGAGAAAGATAAGAAAAAGTAACTCTACCTGCAAACGACGACTCTATCTTAGATACTGCATTCTTATGTGCTTTTCCAGTTGTTGTATCATCCGTTATGACCACGACATTATTCGTTTTGGGTCGAAGCCTAAGAGCTAGATCAATTGTACTCAAATAATCGGTATTTTCGGCGGTTCCCGTAATATCCTTTCGCCCTTTTAGCATTTCTTCACTAAAGTCATTAATCGATACGAAAAATACTGGAACTGACGGAAAAAGCTCATCTCGATAGAGTTGTAAAAAATTAAACGCATCATTATCACATGCCATTACTGCATCAAACTTTACATTGCCATATCCAGTCAATATCAAATTCTTTAAGCTCAAAAAATACTCAGGTGTTGGTAAAACCTTTTTTGTATCCATAAATCGAATAGTGTAATCAATTGGGGGAATAGACTTGGCAAATACTTCATCAATTCCCTGCAACATATTGTCTGTCCAGACATAACCCCGGTCAAAGGAGTTTAGAACAAAAACCTTCTTTGGAGTCGAAGCCTCTACAGCAATAACTGATGGGCAACTCCAAAAGGCCGCAATACTAACAACAAGTAAAAAGGAAACAAAAGCACAAATCTTATGAAAAAAACTAGGAGGGCTTACGTAACGATTGTCAAAAAGCATTTTCATCACAGTATTAATAAATATATAAATTAATCCCCCTGACAAAAAATGTCAGGAATATCATAAATATCAATAATATCAATAATTAAATACTTCTGCGAGCAAATGTCAAATTTTCGACATAATCATTAGAATATTTAGTAGTAAGATATTTACATGGAACCACGCGGACATGAAAATTTAATAAAGCTAGACGGAAACACAATTCTCGAAAGTGTTGAAAGCCATTTGTTTATCCAGCCACAATCGATCCAAGACATGTTCGTACAAGCAAAGCCAATAATGAAGTATGCTGCAGCGATAGGTGAGCAAACATGGATATTTAGTCACAAAAATAATGCTGAAATATTAGGCTGGGTATCTGATCCCAAAACCCCAAATAGATTTCGAACTAGAGTATTTCGATTTTCCGATTCTGACAATCAGTGGAAAAGTCTACCAGGCCTGCGAGCAAATGGAGATTACATGAAAGGTGATGAGAACAGTAGTTATCAACACTACGTGCAAGATGCCAAATTGTCCAAAGAAATGTATATGGTGATTAACGCACTGCCATTTAGCGTAGGTATAAAGACTCCCGATTACACAAAGTTTTTGCCAGGACCTGGCGAATCCAATAACAAATACAAAGCGGAATTTGAGTTTCGTAATGAACAAGTTGATTTTGCTGATCCAAATTGGCAAATATATGCCAAATGGCTACGGCAAATGTATGACTATTACCGAGCCGTCATCCAAAGCCCCAAACAAAATTTTAACAACGTTGATTCCAATTGGCCCGTCAAAGATTATCCCAACATTAATAGAGTCATTCACAATATTCAAAGAAATCCAAGAAACGATGAAGTATTCCAAACACACAAAGGAATATTTGATCTGGCCACTCTCTCGACAGAAGTGGGTGCAACTTCGCAAGCGCTAATCAAAGCATATAACGCCGATGTTTCCAAAAGGATATTGGCCGGATTTCGTCAATCAGGCCCCCGCTCCATTACACCAGACTTTAACAAAATTCCGATCAATAGATACATCAAGAAGGGTAAAATTACCAATCCTTGGTGGCATGGCAATACAGATATTAACATTGAAGAATATCAGGTTGAGAGCGATCGCGGTGATCAGCTAATATACGCGATGGCAAGAGATTCAAGGGGTAGGTCGTATATCGACAACATTTACTCACCACATGCTAAGCAAAGTTCATACGGAACGCTTACTCAAGTCGTAAACATGGGATTTTTAGTTTATAAACCCGACGATTACAAAGATAATATAAATATCGGCTTCCCAGAAGGTTATGCAGTTGCGCAAGCCGGGCAATATTTGGATATTAGCAAGCTCTGGGCCGAAATTCCTGTTATCAAGAAATACAGAGAGATCAAGTCGATCTAAAACAATACTTCTATGGTGACCCTATAGAGAATCGGACTCTAGTTACCTGGATGAAAACCAGGTGTCCTAACCACTGGACGATAGGGCCAATATTTAGATGTGGGCCCACTGGGATTCGGACCCAGGACACCCTGCTTAAAAGGCAGGTGCTCTAACCAGGCTGAGCTATAGGCCCCACATTTATCAATTCAAATTATTTTATCACTACCTACGTTGGCTGACCAGGCTGGTATCCCAGATCACTTCGTGTCTGGATACATTTCTCATGTCACTGCGTGACTTGAAGTGTAGCTATAGGCCCCCACACAACATATGTATTGTATGATAAACTTAGACTACACGCAAATAGCCAATAGGTAACTATTTACTTCTTGACATAACTAGTGTGTATCAATTATTATAACTACCCATATGGCATCATTAAATATTTCGATCGTAGCAGAACCAGTTTTCCACATTTTTGGCATCGCAATCACCAATTCCATCCTGACATCATGGATTATCTCTATACTTACCATAATATTCGTTTTATCTCTCACAAATAACATCAAACTCCGTGGCAAACTAAGCAAAGCTCAAATCTTTATGGAGATTATAGTCGAAGCCCTATACAATCTTATTGTATCAATCACTGGATCCGCCAAAGCCAAAGTCTTCTTTCCTTTAGTTGCCACATTCTTCTTCTTTATCGTTCCAAGTAACTGGTCAGGCTTATTGCCTGGAGCAGGTAGTATTGGCTTTACAGAGTTACTGCACGGCAAAGAAGTCTTTATCCCAATTCTTCGTGGCCCAACCGCTGATATTAATACAACTCTCGCGCTCGCAATTATTGCAATGGTCATGGTTCAAGTTTATGGCTTCCGCTACCAAGGACTAGGCTATCTCAAAAAATTCTTCAACTTTAGCAATCCAATCAATGCGTTTGTAGGCATTCTCGAGCTAGTATCAGAGTTTAGCAAGATCATTTCTTTTACCTTTCGTCTTTTCGGCAACATATTTGCCGGTGAAGTACTCATCTCAGTTATGTCATATCTAATTCCACTCGCAGTTCCAATACCTTTCTACGGTCTAGAGCTATTTGTCGGGATTATCCAAGGCCTAGTCTTTATGATGCTATCTGCTGTCTTTATGAATATGGCCACGTTAGGTCATGGTGGAGACGAGCATGAAGCTCACGCATAGTCATTTAGTTAATTAAATTTAAGGAGTAACAATATGTCAGATGTAGCCGCAGTCACAGAAGTAGCCCAACAAGCAGTTGCAGCAGTAGCCGCAGCCCCAGACTTTAAAAGCCTTGCCGTTGGTATAGCCATGGGTCTTGGAGCACTAGGACCAGGCATTGGTATTGGTCTAGTTGGAATGGGTGCCATGCAGGCAATTGGTAGAAACCCTGAGGCAACCAGTAAAATTCAAACCAATATGATCCTTGGATTTGCTTTTGCTGAGGCTATCGCCATTTACGCATTAGTTGTTGCCCTTATTCTCAAATTCGTATAATCGGGAAAGGGATATATGCAAATCAACATCTGGCAAGTACTATTTCAAGCACTCAATTTTGGAGCAATACTTTTTGTGCTTACAAAATTTCTATACAAGCCAATTCTTAATGTATTAGAAACTCGCGAGAAAAAAATCAACGAGGGGCTAGCCGCTGCCGACAAAAGTCTCAAAGCTGAAGGCGAAATCGAAGTGGAGAAGAAAGCTCAAATTACCAAAGCTCGAAAAGAAGCTCTCGTGATAATCAAAGAAGCCGAAACTACAGCCATGAAAAAAGGCGATGAGATAATTGCTGAGTCTCGTGCCAAAGCCAAGGTAGAGGCTGAGCGAATCATTAATCAAGCTGAAGCTGAAAAGGCTCAAGCAATGAAAGCAGTTGAGAAAGATGCAACGACCATTGCCGTCGCCATGGCCAAAAAAGCCCTCAGCGAATCATTGTCATCCAAAGAAATCGACGAAATTACCAAGAAACTAATTGCCAAACTAGGATAATCTATGACTCAGCAAACTGTCTTTAGTACTCAAGATCTATCAACTACCGACAAAAAACTTGTCGAAACGTATTTGGGCTGTGTGCCCAATTATTCAATCGACAAATCACTTATTGCCGGGATTAAGATAGTCTCCAAAGACAAACAGGTTGAGCTTTCACTAAGTAATCTCCTAGATAATATGGGGAACTCATTATCATGACCAACACAAGCACTTCATTCAACCAAGGTATCCTAGACCGAATAGATCAATTCACATATGTTAAAAAATCAGTAAGTATTGGCAAAATCACCACTCTTGGCGATGGTGTTGCCAAGGTATCTGGACTCTTTGATGTCATGATGAGCGAGTTAATTGCTTTTCCAGGTGGTACATTTGGCCTTGCGTTATCACTTATGACCGACGAGGTAGGTGTCGTCATGCTTGGCGATTATCGGCATCTCAAAGAAGGTGATGAGGTCGAAACAACAGGCAAGGTTCTTTCCGTTCCAGTTGGCGAAAACTTCCTAGGGCGCATTGTCGACCCACTAGGTCGGCCACTCGATGGCAAAGAAGCTCCAATAGCCTCAGATATATACCCAATCGAGCGTGTCGCACCAGGCGTAATCACCCGCAAAGGAGTTCACCAACCAGTCCAAACCGGTATCATTGCAATCGATGCCATGATCCCAGTTGGTCGTGGTCAACGTGAATTAATTATTGGCGATAGGGGTATCGGTAAAAGTAGTATCGCCTTAACAACCATCATTAATCAAAAGGGCCAAAACATGCGTTGCATCTACGTGGCTATTGGCCAAAAACGTAGTTTTGTCGCTCAGCTAGTCAACACACTAGAAAAATATGGCGCCATGGAATACACCACAATCGTTGCCGCCACCGCCTCCGATCCAGCTTCAATGCAGTTTTTAGCGCCATATTCAGCAGCTTCAATGGGAGAGTACTATGCCGCCAAAGGCGAAGACGCTCTCATAATTTACGACGATCTAAGTAAACATGCTTGGGCCTATCGTGAAATTTCTCTTCTACTTCGTCGTCCATCTGGCCGCGAAGCATATCCAGGAGATGTCTTTTACCTTCATTCTCGTCTCCTAGAACGCGCCGTCAAGCTCAACAAAGAATATGGTGGTGGTAGCGTTACAGCACTTCCAATCATCGAAACCCAAGCAAGCGATGTATCGGCATACATCCCAACCAACGTCATAAGTATTACCGACGGTCAAATTTATCTCGAATCTGATCTTTTTAACTCTGGCTTCAAACCCGCTGTCAACGTTGGTTTATCCGTCTCTCGCGTTGGTGGCTCTGCACAAATCAAAACCATGAAAAAGGTTGCGGGGCGTCTGCGCCTAGACCTTGCTCAATATCGCGAACTTGCCGCTTTTGCTCAATTTGCCAGCGATCTAGATGCCAAAACCAAGGCTCAGCTCGACAAAGGTGCTCGACTTTCCGAAATTCTCAAACAGGGTTGGGACGAGCCCATGTTTGTCGGCGATCAGGTAGCACTCATTTGGGCAGTTACCGAAGGCTACTCCGCCAAAGTCGATCTCAAGAATATGGCCTCTTGGAAAGCACTCGTTCTCGATGCTCTCAAAACCAAAGAGGGTTTGGCTATAACCAAAGATCTAGCCGAGAACAGTAGTCTTGAAGTCGAGATCACCAAATCTCTTGGAATCCTTCTTACCAAGCTAAACGATGCTGCCTCAGAGCTCATGATGGTAACAGAAGAGAAGGGGTAAGACGACATGGGTAACCTCATTGCGATAAGACGAAGAATCAAGTCAGCCAAAAACATTTCCCAAATTACCAAAGCCATGGAAATGGTCTCCGCAAGCAAGATGAAGAAAGCTCAAGATCAAGCTCTCGCTAGTCGCCCATTCACAGAGAAGTTGCGTGAAATGATAGGTCACGTTGTTAGCGGCACAACTACTGCTGGTCACCCACTTACCCGAAATGCAAACACAATCAAATCCATCGCCATAATTATGGTATCTACCAATAAAGGTTTGTGTGGTGCTCTTAATGTTAATCTTCACAAAGGCCTAATCGAATTTACCAAGTCATTACCCATTGGTATCAAACTAGATATTATTGCCGTTGGCAAAAAAGCACGCACTAGTATACCAGGGCGAGAAAGCAGTCTTATTGCAAGTTTTAATGAGATAGGGGAGACAGCAACCTTTTTGGAAACTCGGGCAATTAGTTCTTACGTGCTCAAAGCATTTATAGAAAATAAGTACGACCAAATATTTATCGGCTATCCCAAGTTTATAAGCACTCTCAAAAATGATGTCACGATCGAGGCTCTACTTCCAATTCAAGTAGAAACCAATAACGTAGCTCCTGCCGATTATCAAATCGAGCCCAATCCCACAGAAATGATCGAGAGTTTACTCCCGTACGAGGTAGAGCTTACAGTCTTTCAAACTGTTCTTGAGGCTCGTGCCTCCGAACACTCAGCCAGGATGGTAGCGATGAAAAATGCCTCCGACAACGCACGCGACCTTATTGGCAACCTCACATTGGTCTACAATCAAGCTCGTCAGTCGCAAGTAACATCCGAATTGTTGGATGTCACGACGGCGCGCATGACTCTCGAGTAATGTGACATCTCGAGTAATGTGTCATCTCGAGCGAAGTCGAGAGATCTATAAATAAGTTAAAGAATATTAATATAATTAGGAGCAAAAATGTTGAGTACAAAAAACGAAAATAAAGATAGTACAAAATCCGCCTTAGGCGGAAAAAATATCGGCAAAATCACCCAAATAGTTTCAGTAGTCATTGATGTTCACTTCGAAGGACACGTACCAGAGATCTACAACGCACTCGAAATATCTCGCGAAGATGGTACAAAAGTCGTCCTAGAAGTCGCAACCATCTTGGGCGAAGGCTCTGTTCGTACAATTGCCATGAGCACTACCGACGGTCTCAAGCGCGGTATGGAAGTTGTTGACACGGGTGCTCCAATTAGTGTTCCAGTTGGCGAGGGCTCACTTGGTCGCATTTTCAATGTTCTCGGACTTCCAATCGACAACAAGGGACCAGTTGATCAATCGTTGATGATGCCTATCCACCGTTCAGCTCCAACACTAGCTGAGCAAAGTAACGAAGCCAACATTCTAGAAACTGGTATAAAGGTTATCGACCTTATTGCCCCATTTGCTCGTGGGGGCAAAGTAGCCGCCTTTGGTGGCGCTGGTACTGGCAAGACCGTTATCATGCAGGAGCTTATTCGCAATATTGCCGAGGAACATTCCGGTCACTCAGTTTTTGCTGGTGTTGGTGAGCGCACCCGTGAAGGCAACGATCTATACAATGAAATGAAAGATTCCGGTGTTCTCAAAAATACCACCATGGTTTTTGGCCAAATGAATGAACCACCCGGAAGTCGTCTTCGCGTAGCTCTTACAGGCCTTACGTTTGCCGAGTACTTCCGCGACGTCAAAGGTGAGGATGTGCTACTTTTTGTCGATAATATTTTCCGCTTTAGTCAAGCTGGTGGAGAAGTTTCCGCACTCTTAGGTCGTATTCCAAGTGCCGTCGGTTATCAACCCAACCTAGCTACCGAGATGGCCGCACTGCAAGAGCGAATTACTAGCACCAAAAAGGGTAGTATTACCAGTTTTCAGGCAGTTTACGTTCCAGCCGATGACTACACAGATCCAGCTCCGGCTACAACTTTCTCTCACCTAGACAGTACCATTTCTCTTGATCGTGGTTTGGTAGAACAGGCGCTTTATCCAGCTGTAGACCCACTTACTAGTAGTAGCAAAATGCTCTCCCCCGACCTTGTTGGTGAAGAGCACTACAACGTAGCTCGCGCTGTCCAAAAAAATCTTCAACGATATAAGGATTTGCAAGATATTATTGCTATTCTAGGTATCGACGAATTGAGTGACGAAGACAAGCAGGCAGTTGCTCGAGCCAGGAAAATCCAAAGATTCCTTACTCAACCATTCTATGTTGGTGAGCAGTTTACTAGTATTCCTGGAGTCTACGTCAAAGTGGCAGACACCATTCGCGGCTTTAAAATGATCATTTCTGGTGAGCTCGATCACATCCCAGAGCAAGACTTCTATATGAAGGGTAGTATTGATGATGTTATCGCTGAACATAACAAAAAATGAACAAACTAACACTCGACATTGTCACACAAGAAAAACGGCTTCTAACAGTCGAAACATCTCGCGTAACTGTTGAGACTACGGCTGGCGAAATAACAATTTTAGCTGGCCATGTTCCTCTTCTTTCGCGGCTTTCCGAAGGATTATTAAGATACGACGACGACAAAGGGGTTGAGCAAGTAGTAGCCATTTTTGGGGGATTTCTAGAACTAAATAGCGAGAATTCACTTTCAATTCTTGCCGACTCCGCGGTAAGGGCAGAGGATATAGATGAGGCTCGCGCTATCAAAGCCCAAGAAGAAGCCAAGGTTAAAATGGCCGATCGTGGCAAAGAAGCCGAGTTTGCAATCGCCGAGGCGGCGCTTAGGAAGACCATGCTCGAGCTCAAGGCCGCCAAGTACGGCAAAAGAAGCAACTAGTATCACACTCCAGGAGTGTGATACTAAATCAATATGACACCACTTTTTAGTATTGTCATCCCTACATTCAATCGCGTATATTGCTTATCCACGGCTCTCGAAAGTATCATTGCACAAACCAATTCAGACTGGGAAATAATCGTTGTAGATGACGGATCTATCGACAATTCCAGATCAGTCATCGAGCAGTACCAAAATCAAAAAATCCATTATTTCTATCAAGAAAATGCAGGACCTTCAACCGCACGCAATCTAGCCCTTAAGCAAGTCAAGGGTAAATGGATCTGCTATCTCGATAGCGATAACGAGTTGCTTCCAAATTACTTACATGAGATGGCGTCAGCAATATCAAATAATCCAAACGCACTCTACCTACTACCGATGGGCAATCGTACGCTGGAGTTATATGAAAATGAGAGTAATGTGACATAGCGTGTTGGTTTTTTGTGTTGATTTGCTTGATAATATCGCCTATTCCCAAACAATCATGCCTCTGGTAGCATATCCGAATGAAAAAAACGCTGTTTAAACTGCGGTTTGTCC
>Ga0194063_10002669_pt1 | contig 10955 bp, 1 predicted proteins | sample SepL3720m_MetaG_FD_155459 | JGI IMG/M metagenome (GOLD analysis project Ga0194063, IMG submission 155459) | Anoxic zone freshwater microbial communities from boreal shield lake in IISD Experimental Lakes Area, Ontario, Canada - Sep2016-L373-20m | ecosystem: Environmental > Aquatic > Freshwater >...
TTCTTATTTGTTAGCTTCGTATTATATTTAAATACAGTTATTACTGGAGGAACTGGCTTAAGTGTCGGTTTTGGAGTAGGTCTTGGCGTAACCTTAGGAGTTGCGGAAGGTATAGGGATATCCTCGAAATCTACGATTACTTTTTTCGCAAGCAACTTTTCTATTACAATTCTGGCCGGTGTTCCAGCTGAATAGTCAAACGAATTATTTTGAATCTTCACTTTTTTCAATCCTGCAAGTGTGTCAAGCGTAGAGATATTTTTAATATAGTTATAATTAAGCCCAAGTATGCTTAGCTTCTTTAGGCTTTTTAGAGGGGTGATACTAACTATAGAATTGTTGTTCAAATATAATTCGTTTAACAATAGCAAACTAGAAATTGCGGAAATATCCGAAATCTTATTATTATCAAGTATTAAGAATTGCAAGTTCAGAAGTTTACTTAATGGACTAATATTAGTAACGGAGTTCTTGTTCATTACAAGTTTCTTTAGATATTTAAGCGTGTGTAGCGGAGAAATATCCGAAATCTTATTCGACCATATATCCAGTTCTTGTAAATTAATAAGCTTGCTTATAGGCGTAATATTCGAGACATTATTATTAAATACTATAAGTTTTGTAAGATTTGTCAAACCTGAAATAGTCGAAATATCCTTAACCATATTGTTATAGAACTCAAGATTCTTCAGTTTTATGAGTCCCTTTATAGGTGCTAAGTTGACAACTTTATTTGTTGAAAAATATAAACTCTCAAGATTTTTTAATCCTGATACCGCACTAATATCCGCGATTAAGTTGCCTGAAATATCTAAACTCTTCAAATTCGTCAAACCTTTTAAAGGTGTTAAATAAATGATTTTGTTGATATTCAAATTTGCACCTGTTATTCCAGTTGCAAATTCAATTCCCGCAATATTTGAGATATTAGCATTGGGTAAGCTGAGAGTGCCAGACAATGTAGCCATTTCACTTTTTGTAATATAACCGTCTTTATTCTTATCCGCAGGAGCCAGCAAAGCATTTCGAAAATTAATGTCAGGGAAAACAATATTGCCCGAAGGAACTGCTGCAGAAACAGGCATATAGAAAATTCCCATTAGAAAAACTATTGTCAATGAAATGAAAAAGGCTTTATTTTTAATAAACATATCTACATTTTGCGACTTTTTCAAACAAATCACCTCTTTTTATAGTATAGCACTTTTAAACATGGCACTCAATTGTAGACTAATAGTCCATTTTTATATACAATATATAGAAAGCACTTTAAAAGTGTTTTGAAAGGGGCATTTCAAGAATGGATCAATACATAAAAATCGCTATCGAAGGTGCTGGCTTTGCAATAATAATAATTTTACTGCTGTGGCTAATACTCTCGCTTTCGCGTTCATCGCGCAATTTGAATTTGCGAAAAGCATCACTTACAAATACTGATTTAGAAGACTATGCAAAAAAAATTGCAGTTGAGCACGCTGTTTCTAGCAAGAAAACTTTTGTTCACTGGCCAGTTCCGCGTGTAAACGAAAACTACAACCTAATACTTTCAGTATACAAAAACCTCAATGATGACATTCAGAAAAAGCGTGCCGTGCCTGCTTCAGCTGAATGGTTATTGGACAACTTCTATATTATCGAGGAACAGGTTAAAGGTATTCGAAGAGATTTGTCCAAAAAAGCTTATGCTCAACTACCAATTTTAAAGACTGGTACTTTAAAAGGTCATTCTAGAATCTTCGCAATTGCAATGGAGCTAGTCTTAAACACTGACGGTCAAATGGATGAAACAACTCTATTAAACTATCTAAACGCGTATCAGTCTCATAGCGTCCTCTTTGACAGAGAAATCTGGGCTATTCCAATAGTTATGCGCCTCGCCATCATCGAAAACATCCGTCAACTTTGTGAGAAAATTAAAAACACGCAGTCACAGTGGAATAAAGCAGATGAAATTGTTGACTCCTGGTTGAGTAATAGCGGTGAAGTTTCGGACAGCGTTCTGAAGTCCTTTAAAAACAATTTAAAAACAATGGACGAAGCCAATCCTTCTTTTATAGAACATCTTTATTTCAGGTTCAGAAGGTCTGGTCTGCCCTATTTTAAATTTCTGAGAATAATGGACGAAGTTCTCGAAAAAAGAGGCACAACCACAGAAAAAATAACTCAAAAAGAGCATCTTTCTCAGTCTATCAATACTATCTCAATGGGAAATTCAATCACAAGTCTGAAATACTTTTCTGGTCTTGACTGGTCTGACTTATTTGAGTCCGCAAGTCAGATTGAGCAAATTTTAAAGCAAGACCCAGATGGAACATATCCTTTGATGGATGTCACTACAAAGAATTATTACCGTAGTAAAATCGAACGTCTGGCACAAACGCTGGAGGTTTCTGAAATTCTTATCGCAAAAGAAGCGATAGATTTGGCAAGCAAGGCTTGTCTATATTGCAAAGTTGGTGAAATTGATGAAAGCCAGGAAATAGCTTTACAAAAATCACGGCATGTCGGATATTACATTATTGATAAAGGAATACGAGAACTAGAGAAATCTCACAAGATTTCAAGAAAACCTTCGTTTACTGCTTCTACGCTTGTAAAAGAATTTCCGAGTATACTTTATCTCGGTTCGATTTTCCTCGTAACTACGTCCATGATTTGGCTTGCAGTCAATTACGCGATGATGGTCGCACCAACTGTGAGTATTGCTTTGTTCATTCTTTCTGGGCTAGCCGTGCTTATTCCAGCTTCAGAAATCACAATAAGTGCTGTAAATTGGCTTGTTTGTAGGACGTTGAATCCTGCCATTTTTCCGCGGCTTGAGTTAAAAGAAGGTCTGCCCAAAAACATGTCCTCTATTGTCGTGATTCCTTCCCTAATTCCCGATGTAAAACGTGTAAAAGAACTTTTGAGTTCACTTGAAAGTCATTATTTATCTAACCGCCTAGACAATTTATTCTTTGTTTTGGTTGGTGCTTTTAAAGACGCAAACGACGCAAGTATAAATGACGATTTAACAGTTGTAAACGCTGCAATTCAGGGTGTAAAAGAGCTCAATGAACTCTACGCAAATGGAGGAGAAGAAAAGTTTTACTTTTTCCATAGAAAGAGTCATTTTAATAGTAGCAACAACAAATGGATTGGATGGGAACGCAAGAGAGGTGCAATTCTTGAGTTCAACGATCTTGTTCTTGGATCAAAAGAAACCTCCTTCGCTTTTATGTCAAATCCAAATCCACCTTTCCAAAATGTAAAATATGTCATCACTTTGGATAGTGACACAATGCTTCCGATGGGAATGGCCAAAAAAATGATTGGCACAATGGCTCACCCTCTTAACAAACCCATTATAGACAAGCAGCGGGGCATCGTGGTTGAGGGGCATGCATTAATGCAACCAAGAATCGACTTCGACAGTGAAAGTTCAAATGCTTCTTTGTTTTCAAGAATATACACTGGACAGGAAGGCATCGACCCTTATGCAAATGCTATTTCAGATGTATATCAGGACCTGTTTGGGGAAGGAATTTTCACAGGCAAAGGCATTTATGATTTGAAGGTTTTTCAGTCAATATTAAAAAATACTTTTTCAGAAAATACGATTCTAAGTCACGACTTGCTGGAAGGCTCATACTTGAGAACTGCACTTGTTACTGATGTAAAACTGGTAGACTCATATCCATCTAAGTACAATTCGCATGCAGCTAGACTTCATAGATGGGTTCGTGGAGACTGGCAGTTGCTCCCCTACCTTTTCAAAACCAATCTTTCCTTGCTTTCTCGATGGAAAATGCTCGATAATTTGAGACGAAGTCTTTTAGCGCCTTCATTAGTAATTCTTACTACTTTAAGTTTCAGTATTTTACCTGGTAGTTTCATTTTCTGGCTGATATTTTTCTTAATGGCTCTTGCATTTCCATTGATTACAGGAATGATTGGCTCTGTGTTTTCGGGACGTTTTGGAAGCAGAGGAATTAAACGTTATATCCCTGTTATATTTGGGCTGAAAGCTACATTTTATCAGATTTTATTAACCTTCTTATTTCTTCCTCATCAATGCTACTTAATGCTTAACGCAGTTTCAGTGACTCTCGGCAGAATGTTTTTCACGAAGAAGAACCTTCTTGAATGGGTTACCGCAGCCGATACCGAACGCATTCAAAAAAACTCGCTAAAAAGTTATTATAGAAAAATGCATTCCTCAATTTGGATACCAGCAGTAATATCGACGCTTGCATTCTTCACAATGCCGCAAAGCTTTTTTACAAGTCTTATGTTACTTGTGATTTGGGGCATCGCTCCAATCGTAGCATATGAAATAAGTATGGATACAAAACCACCTATAGTTAATCTCACAAAGGATGATGTGATGGTTTTAAGAGTTATCACTAGAAAAACATGGCGCTATTTCGAGGAATTCGCCAGTTTCAAAAGCCATTATCTTGCCCCTGACAACTATCAAGAAGATCCACCGCGCGGAGTGGCATATAGGACTTCACCGACAAATATCGGAATGGGATTGATGGCGGTCCTTACAGCACGCGACTTTGGGTATATCTGTACAAATGAAATGATTGATATGCTGTCAAACACCATTTCGACCATTGATAAACTTGAGAAATGGGAAGGCCATCTCTTGAACTGGTATGATACAAGAACGCTAAAACCTTTATATCCTCGTTTTGTGTCAACTGTAGACAATGGGAATTACATAAGTTATCTAATAACGCTAACTCATGCATTAAAGGAATATTTAAATGCGCCTTTACTGGATAAAGAATTTATTAATGGAATTAAGGATACAATGGCTTGTTCTGGAAATGAAGGCGTCCAACTGTTCGAGAAATTCACTTTATTAAAGGAATTGTATGTTCAAAATGATTTTGACATGATCAAATGGAATAAGGCACTAGACGAGTTAAGCGATGAAAATATTTTCAATTCTCTTAATCTTCCTTCTTGGAAAGCAAAAACCGAAAGAATGGTAAGATTATTCAAAAAAGACCTAGCCGAATATTTGCCATGGATTGAGCATATTAATGAGGTTCCTGAAGAGATTGCATCTTCACCTGAAACTTCAGCAAGATTTGAACAATTGTTGTCCTTGCTTCAACAAAACACCCCGCTTATTGACCTTCCTAAAACATATGAAAACGCTACGCTAATGATTGATGAAATTGCGAATATAATGCTGACGCTTGATGAGCACAAGTTCAATAATAGCAGGCAATGGCTTGGCGAGTTAAGACTACTTACTGCGATGGCGTCAAAAAACATGGAACGATTCCTGGAAAAATACGAACTTCTAATAGAGCAAGTTATTAAAATATCTGAAGATACAAAGTTTGAACTTCTCTATGTTAAAAAGAAACAGTTGTTTTCAATTGGGGTAAACGTTGAGGAAAGCAAACTTGTAAATTCATATTATGACTTACTCGCTTCGGAAGCAAGACAAACAAGTTATATAGCTATAGCCCGCGGTGAAATACCTCCAACTCATTGGTTTAATATGGGACGTGCGTTAACTGTGGTCGACGGATATAAAGGTCTAGTTTCTTGGACTGGAACCATGTTTGAATATCTAATGCCTCTATTATTAATGAAAACTTATAATAATACGCTTCTTGACGAAACTTATTCATTTGTAATCAAGAGTCAGAAAAAATATGGCAAATCGCGAAATATGCCTTGGGGTACATCGGAATCGGCATTCAACTCTATGGACATTAATCTTGATTACCAGTACAAGGCAATTGGCGTGCCCTGGTTGGGACTAAAACGAGGCCTTATTGAAGATGCCGTAACTGCGCCATACGCAACTATGCTTGCACTAGCTGTAGATCCAAATGGTGCATATCAAAATATTAAGTCATTGAAGGAAGAAGGCCTTGAGGGCCCATATGGGCTATATGAGGCAGCTGACTACACCTCTCAGAGACTTTCTTTTGAGTCAAAACGCTCGGTAATCAAGAGTTTCATGGCGCATCATCAGGGCATGAGTTTGATGGCTTTGGACAATTTTATTCATAAAAATATTATGCAAAAACGTTTCTTTGCTGACCCCGCAATCAATGCCGCCCGTCTGCTACTTCAGGAAAGAGTTCCGACGAATCTACTGTTTACGAAAGAGACCAAAGAAAAAGTTCGTCCTTTCAAAGAAATTGCATCAAAGGAAACTAGCCCAATTCGAATATTTACAAAGCCCGATCCTGAATTACCAAAGGCGCACATTCTTTCAAACGGCAACTATTCAGTAATGCTTACCGACAGAGGTACCGGGTACAGCAAGACAAAAGTCGTCGCAGTATCGCGTTGGCGCGAAGATAGCACATTGGATCCGTACGGCATGTTCTACTATCTTAGAAACGTTGAAACCAATAAGTTTTGGAGTTCCACTTTCGCTCCGCTGAACGAAGAGCCCGACAAATACGAAGTTATTTTCACAGGTGACAAAGCTGTTTTCAAGCGTACAGATGGACATATCCTCACAACGACAGAAGTGGTTGTTGCTTCTGTTGACAATGTAGAAATTCGCAAACTTTCCATTAAAAACTCCGGAGATTTGCCTGTTGAACTTGAAATTACAAGTTATTACGAAACCGTACTTGCGCCACAGGCATCTGATACTGCGCATCCTTCGTTTAGCAACCTGTTTGTAAAAACAGAGTATCATCCTGATAAAAAATGCATCATCGCCAACCGCAGACCTCGCTCGGTAACTGACAAAAACCTTTGGATTTCAAACTCGCTCGTGTACGACCGCGAAATGATTGGTACTATTCAGTTTGAAACAGACAGGATGCAACTGATTGGGCGTGGAAACAATACTAGTTCGCCTGAAACCATTATTTCGGGAAAACCACTTTCAAATACATCCGGGCCTGTTTTGGATCCGATAATGTGTATGATGTTCCGTTTGAAAATCCCAGCAAATAGAACTGCAACTGTATCCTACGTTACGGCTGTAAGTGAAAGTTCTGAATCAGTAATTTCGCTGGTAAACAAATATTCAACCTACGATTCAATTGAAAAGGCATTCCAACTTGCTTTAACTCGCTCCCACGTAGAGACACGCTTCTTGAACATCGATTCTCATCAAATCGAGCTCTATCAAAATATGATGTCAAAAATATTATTCATCAGTTCTTCAAAGAAACTTTATCACGACATAATAATTCAAAACGCACGAGGACAGTCTTCTTTATGGCCGTTTGGAATTTCGGGTGATTCTCCAATTGTTTTAGTAATTCTTAACAGTATCGAGGAAAGCGATTTCCTCAGCGAAATTCTAGAAGCCCATGAGTACTGGTGGGTGAAGAATTTGCAGGTTGATCTGGTGATAATTACTGAAGATGAGGATACATATAATCAACCTCTTTATTCTCTTGCCACAGACATCGTCTTTTCACGTCAAAATCTTGATATTCTCGACCGTCCAAAGAACATCTTTATCCTCAATAAAAACTTGGTTTCTTCGGAAGATATGATAATGTTCTACTCGGTGTCACGAATTGTTCTTAATGGCAGCGAAGGCAAATTGCTAGATCAGATGAGCATTGAAACTACAAAAATACTTCCTCCGAAAAAAATATACTCTTTTGAAGAGACTGACTACAGAAAGACTCCAATACGTGAGCCACAATTAAACTTCTTCAACGGTATTGGCGGATTCAATCTCGACGGACGCGAGTATATCATGCGACTTGAAAGCGGTCAGAATACCCCAACTCCATGGGTAAATGTTATAGCCAACCCAAAATTCGGATTTACAGTTTCAGAATCCGGATCAGGCTACACATGGTCTGAAAACAGTCGTGAAAATAAACTCTCACCTTGGTCAAACGACCCAGTATGTGATTCACCAGGCGAAATAATTTATATCTCGGATGACGAGACAGGTAGCATCTGGACGCCTACGGCTCTGCCCATTCGTGACAACGAGTCATACATAGCACGTCACGGCTTTGGTTATTCGTCTTTCAAACACAATTCACACGGAATTGAACAGCGGCTTGTACAGTTTGTGCCGATGAAAGACCCTATAAAACTAAGCATTCTCGGTCTAAAAAACATTACTGCAAAAAAGAGGACGCTAACTTTAACTTACTATATTCGCCCAGTCCTTGGAGTTAGTGATCAGATGACTGCACCTTATATTCGCACAAGTGTTACTGAAAACGGAACGCTTCTTATAGAAAATCCATATAATGAAGACTTCTCCGACAGCATTGCATTTGTCGATGTTTCTTTAAAGCAAAGAACAGTCACGGGGGACAGACAGGAGTTCTTTGGAACTGGTGGAATCAAGTCACCTGACTGTCTAATGCGTGAAAGTCTTTCGGATAACGTCGGAATAGGTTTTGACCCGTGTGCAGCGATACAGGTGAAAGTTATTTTAAAACCAAATGAAACCCGTGAAATCCTATTCCTTTTCGGGGCTTCAAAAAGTCGTACAGAGATAGATAACCTTTCAGAGAAATACAGGAAAATGCAGGATGCCAAGGAGTCTCTGTGGGCAGTTATGAAGTTTTGGGAAACGAAAACGGATACAGTCACTGTCAAAACTCCATTCGCATCAACAGATCTAATGTTAAACGGCTGGCTTGAATACCAGGTAATTTCCTGCCGCATGTGGGCAAGGTCAGCTTTCTACCAATCAGGCGGAGCATTTGGATTTAGAGACCAGCTTCAAGACAGTCTTTCCATTGCACATATATGGCCAGAAGTTACTCGCAAGCAAATTCTACTTCATGCTGCACATCAGTTTGTCGAAGGCGATGTGCAGCATTGGTGGCATGATCCAAACAGCAAGGGAACGCGTACGCGTTTTTCTGACGATTTGCTGTGGTTACCATATGTGACCTCCGAATATATAAGAATCGTTGGAGACTCAAAAATTCTTTCTGAACAGGTCCCTTTTGTGACGGATTCTCAGTTGAATGACTCTCACGACGAAAGATACGGCGTTCCTTCCGTAACGGATTTCACCGCTACCCTATTTGAGCACTGTGTCCGCGCAATTGAAAAATCCTTGAACGTTGGCGTGCATGGGCTTCCTCTCATGGGTTCTGGTGACTGGAACGACGGCATGAATACCGTCGGAAATAAAGGCCATGGTGAAAGTGTTTGGCTTGGATGGTTCTTGATTGATGTTCTGGATAAATTCGCTCCAATCTGCAAGTTAATGGGTGAATCTGAAAAAGCTAAGAAGTATAAAAAGCACAGTGAAAAACTATTGGAGTCGATCGAAAAAAATGCGTGGGATGGAAATTGGTACAAACGCGCGTACTTTGATAATGGTACTCCTCTTGGCTCGGTGCAAAACAGCGAGTGCAAAATCGACTCGATTTCACAGACCTGGTCAGTCATATCCGAAGCCGGTAATCCCGAACGCATGCTACAAGCGATGCGTTCCCTCGAAGACTACCTCGTAATACGTCAAGACGGCATCATAAAACTATTGACGCCGCCATTTGAGACAAGCGATCTTGATCCCGGATACATCAAAGGTTACGTACCCGGCGTTCGTGAAAATGGAGGTCAGTACACTCATGCTGCTGCCTGGGTTATCATTGCATTTGCAAAACTCGGGGATGGAGACAAGGCATGGGAGCTGTTCGAGCTAATAAATCCAATAAACCACACACACAACCTCCGTGAGTACTCGCGTTACAAGGCTGAGCCGTATGTAGTTGCAGCTGACGTATACGCTGTATACCCTCACACAGGCCGTGGTGGATGGTCCTGGTACACAGGCTCGGCTGGTTGGGTTTACAGAGCAGGAATTGAGTATATTTTAGGATTCCAAAAGCAAGGCGAAACCCTAACAATAAATCCTTGTATTCCACGTCGTTGGGAAGAATACACCATCTCGTATTTCTATATGGACACTCATTACGAAATCCATGTGCTAAATCCTGAGCAAGTCTGTTCAGGTGTCAATAGAATGATAGTTGATGATGATTTGGTCAAAAGCAATGTCATCAATCTTATAAATGATGGTAAACAACATACAGTGGAAATAACTCTTGGAAATATAGAGGTTAACTCACTTTCAGACTGATACAGACAATCTCAAGCTGCCTGTATTAGTCAAGCAACCCAGTGCTGTCTGAATTTCAGAGGTGTTGTTCCTGTGAACTTTTTAAAAGTCTTAATGAAGTTGTTGACATCCGCAAAGCCTACTTGTCCCGCAATTTCGCCTATGTTTGCGTTGGCGTAAGAAAGTAGTTTTTTTGACTCTGAAATTCTTGTAGATATCAAATAATCGTATGGAGTTTGCCCCATTATTTCTTTGAATATTTTAATGAAATAATATTTGCTTATATTAACCTCTTTTGCAAGCATCGTGAGGTCGACTGGTTTTGAAAAATTCACTTCAATGAATCTCTTTGCCCTCTCAATGTCTTCAAAATGCCTATTATATTGAGTTATTCTATTGCTTTGCTTATCTTCAACAAGTGCTGTCAGAATTTTCGCAAGAGATAGGCTTAGCTTAATATCTAGCACCTCCGCGTTTAATTTTGCTCCTATTAGCAAATTCATTTCATTAAATTCTGTGTCGAAAATCTTAGTATTCTGTATTCTGACCACTTCAATCCCTTTGCTGTTAATGAGATCTGAGAAGGTTTTCAGACTTGCCCCCAAAATATGAGCGTAATAAAACTCCCATGTGCCTGTCTCCCCAGTCCTGTATAAATGATACTCGTCACAATTTATTAAAAAAGCAGTGCCTTCTTTTGCAGTTGCTTTGACGCCTCTGTATTCAATATACCCTTCACCTTCTTTTGTATAAATCAGAAGATAATCCTTTAACCCCTTTCTCTCGGTGAAATATTTATCCCCGCATATAAAATGCCCGCCCCCCTTCAAAATAAAAGGTAGCGTCTGTATCTTTTGACTGGTTGTATGCGTGAATTGTGTTATTATCGATGATTCTTCAACTACGTAATTGGAAA
>Ga0194063_10002670_pt1 | contig 10953 bp, 10 predicted proteins | sample SepL3720m_MetaG_FD_155459 | JGI IMG/M metagenome (GOLD analysis project Ga0194063, IMG submission 155459) | Anoxic zone freshwater microbial communities from boreal shield lake in IISD Experimental Lakes Area, Ontario, Canada - Sep2016-L373-20m | ecosystem: Environmental > Aquatic > Freshwater...
CCATGTGAGAATTTAATCTTTCACCCAGCGGCGCACCCCCTCAGGGGGTGGCCGACTTCATCGGAATGCCCGGCCGACTTCCGTCGGAATAGGCGGCCGACTTCATCGGAATACCCACCTGAAGTAGAGTTATGGAATAAATGTTGGAAAATGGCTGCAAGTTCCCGCTGCTATGAAACAAAAGTTTCATCGTATGATTTGCCTTCAACTCTAATTAGTTTACCATTGGATGAAAATGAACTTGCGCGATTGTCAAAATCGTTACGGTATTTACTAACATCGCTAATTTTGCCTGACTCTTCGCATTACTCCTACAATTCAAAGCTTTATGAAACTTATCTATACGCTTTAGGAAGTTATGTGAACTATGGCACCCATCCTATTCATGAAGCAAGTTCAGTGCTGTATCAAATCAAACAATTAAAATGGTTTCCTACTACAAAAGGATTCACTAAACCTTCACAAGCTTTCCTACCCAAAAAGGGCATCAAAGAGATTCTTGGTGATACAGTTCCGTATTTTGAAGGGACTCTGCCTGAAAATATTCTCCAACTCCTTGAAGTCCGTACAGAAGTCACCGTTAAAGAACTCATTGCGCTACTTCGCCAACAACCAGGCAATGATGATGAACCCAATCAAGAACTGATTGAACGGCTTTATGATGAGCTATATATCAGAAGCGAACATAATATCAGCGACATCAAGGAAACTTTTTCACAAGAATCCTTGATCTATATAAGTTCTCGAAATCATAGTAAAAAATGGTTTACTAGCGGCGAATGTGTTTGGGAAGATGCAGCGGATATTTTGGGGAATGATTTTGCATACCTTCAAAATAATTATCCCAAATTGGCTGGTTTCTTTGTTAGCCGCCTCGGTGTAAAAGAGCAAATAGACTCGGAATGTTATGCGAACCGTTGGCTAAAACTCCAGGATGAACCACTAGATGACTTAAAAACACAACGCGATCTGATAGCGCGCCTTTATCGTGGGATCAAGACTGTTTTAGAGCTACCTGCGTCTTTATGGTCCGCATGGTTGTGTAAATTTATAACTAAAGCAAGGCTCTACACTAAATCGGATACCTTCTGTAATGCGGCGGAGATCATCTTTTCAGACGGCAATTTGCAGAATGTGTTCAAAGACATAAAAGATGTTCAATTTACCTGGTGTCCGGATAACGAATTATCGAGTGATTGGAAGGTTTTTTTTGGCAGGTTTGGTGTTTCACTGGAACTCTCAGAAATCTCTGCAAAGCGTTGGCTGATACTTCAGGATGCACCATTAACTGACTTAAAAAAACAACGCGAGTTACTGGAGTACTTTTATCGTAGGATTAGGCCTGTTGCGCTAATGTCGCATGATGAAAGACCAAATTGGTGGAGTGGGTTTTTCAATCAAGTCAAGTTCTACTCGGAATCAAATACCTTTTGCAGTGCGGCTGGCATCATCCTGCCAGATGATAAATTTTTCCAGGATATGTTCAAAGATACAGAAGATGTAGAGTTTGCCTGGAAACCAGGTGATGATTCATTTAGCGAGTGGAAAACTTTTTTTGATACATTCGGTGTTGCGCTGCTGTCTGAATCTGTAACTGAGAAACTCATCGAAAATGTTGAGCCAGAGTTCCTTGAAAAGAATAGGTACGTCACAGAGTCAGCGATGAAGATGATCGCGTCATGGCTAAAAGAAAAAAATCGGAATGAATTTGATAGATTTTTAGAAACCGGAGTTTTCAAGAAACTTGCGCAATTACGAGAATCATCTCTCACATCCGATATTGAGATTGAATTTTCTCTTGAAACAAACGAATGGACTTATGACCCGCAAATAGCTGTTTATCCTGCCTTTTGGGATCCTACCGCAAATATACTTTATTACAATGACAAGATCGAAGAGAGAAAACTTAAAATAAAACTGGCCCAGGTATTAGCAAAACCACTTACAAGATATTACAAGGATTTAGCCCTCTGGATCGAAGCCGTTTTGGGTGCTGACAACATTGAAAGAATACGAGACGACAACTGGAGTGTCCCTCGTGAAATCAATGATTTGTTTCGTGATATAAAATCATCACCTGAATCTGATCAAGTACCGATAGAAGATGCCATCATTACGACAACGGCGCCATCGTTGGAGAATACTGAAACCGATGATGATTCTCCTGGAACCGAGTTGCCCGTATCCACAGCTGATAAAAATGAATCCGATACAGAAGAACACTCTAGTGACACACCTTATAGCCCACTCCCAGCAGCAACTATACAAGCGAAAGCACCTCCAATAACAAACAAACCAGATGAGCCAGATCCCATCATCGATCGGAATAAAAAAGCTACTGTACCCGATGAGAAATCCCCAGATTCACCAGAATTTAACTTCAAAGAGTCTCTAAAAGCCGCTTTCACACAAAAAGGGGCAACTCAATTAAACGATGATGTTATGAATCGTATTAACTATGGAGATGATGGGATACTTCCTAAGCCTGGCCATCGTGAAGGAAAGCTTGCTGAAGAGTATTTGAAAAACATCAAAAATGAACCTACTGCAGAAGCCAGGCGCAAAGAGACTGAACGAAGCTTGCTGGAACCTCCGAATAAAGAGGTACGTGCCTCATTATTTGATTGGTATAACGGAAAATGCCAAATATGTGGTGAAACGTGGCCAAAGAGCGACGGAAACCCATATTTCGCTGCGGCATATATAGTAGAACGCCAACACAAACGATACCTGGATGAGCCGGGTAATGCCCTGTGTCTTTGTGCCAAACATTTTGCTCAGTGGCGTCTTGCCACTAAAATGACAACAGATGAAATCACGGATCAAATAGGTAAATTGAGACTGGAGAATGAGGGCGGAGATGGGAATTTATCTATACGCTTTCAATTAGTGGATCAGGAAGTAGTGATCAAGCTTTGCGAACGTCATGCGCTGGCATTAAGGAAGCTGGTCGAGGTCGCGAGCATCCTTCCCACTGATACAACAAATTTACCGAAGGATACTAATCCAAATTCAGACCATAATTTATCAGAGAACATGTCATCTCCACAAATAGAGCCGCAGGTTATTTCTCCCTTAACCATTTCTTCTTCACTTCATATTTGTCCATACTGCCAAGTAAAAGTTAACTCTCATAAGCTTGAAACCCATATGCAGAAAAAATGTCCCAAACGCCCCAACAATAGAGTTGACCCAACTATCCAGTTTCGCACTCCACAACGTATAAACACTAATCGCACTCTTACGCAAAAAGTAACTCATATAGTAGCTCCTAAAGCTCAATCCAATAGTGTCAATAGTGGGCGAACTAGGTGTAAATTTTGTTCAAACTTTCCAATTCCCGGCAGTGATGTTTGCTATTCATGTGGGTAAGTGAGTTATGGCCTTAAAAACTAATCTGGGTGCATAAAGCCATTTTCATTGATTTGTATCGGCATTATTGTGCCTTAAATATCGCCGAGCACTTCTACTTTGAAATGCAAAGGAAACTGTTTTATGAGTGATACCGAGAAGGATGTCCATCTTGATGATCCATTATCTGAGGAAACGAGAAAAGAAAAGCGAATACTGCTTGGCGTTAGCCTCTTCGGCATTGCGATGGTAAAGGCTGGAATTGTACCAAAAAAATCAGCGCACTTGGGATTGACTTGGAAATCGCGAACCAACGCGCCTTACTATATTTGGTGTCGTGTACAATTATGTATTTTTTCTTCGCCTTCTTGATATATGCCGCGTCAGATTATATTGCCTGGCGTAAGCGTGTTACTAATTATTACTCCGAAAATGTTCGAACATTTTTTAAACGAGTAAAAGAGCCTGGCGAATTTCAAATCAACGATGAGCCTCTTGTGGAGAATGCTGAAAAACGAGAACGATTTTGGAAAGGCGTGTCTCCAATAGCTTCTATTATCAGGGCTGCTTTTGATTTTGTGCTCCCTTTACTGGTCAGTGCTTACGCCATATATTTGTTGATAAACCTTGCAGGTAAAAAAGTATAACCTGGTGTGTAAGGCACAAATGAAAATAGATCGTGATCGCGAAGACCTTTCCCGGTTCTTGATTCACTTAACCAGGGACTATGAGGATGTCGTGCTTGTAAAAAACTTATCAGTATCTTAAATGACAAGACTATTTTTGCCAAAAAGCTCATTGTTTGTAAAAACTTAGTATAGTAACCACGAAAATCGGGATAGAAACTTATCCTTCATCAAATGCAATGGCCCCAGGATGTGGGGCCATTGGATCGCTCCTTGCCATACCTTGCCACGCTACCGGCACTGTTTATCGTTTCCGGGCGGCAGTAAGGCAACTACCCGTAGGTAGTTACATTTAGCCCGACCAGGGCATTGCCCCAGTGGCAGCAAGTTTTCACCAGTAGCAATCAACCTGGCGAATAAAGCAATACTACCATCAAAATTCATATAATCAATCGCTTGTTGTGGTCTTGTGCCGCTCATGTTTATTATGGATACAAGCCGGAGGGAAAATGACTAAATCAGACATTGCAGAAAGAATACAGACAGAAACTGACATGACGAAGAAAGAATCCGCCAAGATGATGGAGGCCGTATTTTCCATTATGAAATCGACCCTGGAGCAGGGCGAGAATCTGAAAATATCAGGCTTCGGGAACTTTATCGTCAAACAGAAGAAAGACCGTCGAGGCCGTAACCCGCAAACAGGGGAGGCAATCACCATCGAAGCCAGGCGAATATTGACCTTCAAACCGAGTAACTTGCTCCGTGATGCGATAAACAAATAATCAAAGGGAGAAATAAAAATGGCAATGACCGTCGAAATAAAAGGCAACAAACTCTTCATCGAAATTGACCTGGAAAAACCTACTCCGTCATCATCCGGCAAGACTCTGGTGGTTGCCAGCACAAGAGGGAATACCGTTACTACTGCAATGGTGGACGGGAAGCCGGTCACTATCGGATTAAACGCCTATATCAAGCCGTGATTAAATTTCACCTGTGTTGATATAAATGAGGAAATGGAAGCGCATTAAATTGGTCTGTTAATATTAGGGGGGATAATACCATGAATAAGCCGTGTGAAAATAAGAAGGAGTCCTCAGAGAGAAACGTATACTACTCAAACAGTGAGACCTTCTGCAGCGAATGTAAAGCACATATTGAAAAATCTGAAAAGATCTATCTATGCGGTGACAACGAGGTTCTCTGTTTATCCTGTGCCGATCTTGATCACCTTGTTTATCTTCCTTCTGGTAATACTGCTCTATCAACCAGAGCACGAAAATACTCGTCAACATCAGAAATAGTCTGGAGTTATAGTAAAGCCCGTAAACGCAATGAGAGGCAAGGAATATTGGTTACAGAAGAGGCTTTGGAGAAAGCCGAACAAGTGTGCTTAGGTGATGCAGAAATTCGAGAGCGTAAAAGAGTTAAAGCGGCAGCAGTCAGTGAATTAAAAGACAGTAATTACATTAGTAAGTTCGCTGCTAAAATCAGTGAAATGTTCCCCGGTTGCCCTAACTGTGACGAGATAGCAAATCATGCCTGTGAAAAATACAGCATGAGGGTTGGGCGAAGCGCATCGGCAAAAGAATTTAATCCACAGGATATCATTCTTGCGGTCAGAGCACATATTAGACACAGACACACTAATTACGACAGTCTTTTGGCAGAAAACAATGAAAGACAAGATGCTCGTGAACTTGTTTCCGGCGCCATAGAATCTGTTCTGGAAGAATGGATGAAACCTTGAGCGGGGTTGGGAATGTACAACAATAAAAGCGAAGTGTATTTTACCTACGCATCAATTCAAAAAGCCGGATAGGCTGCTAAAACAAGCCGCCAGTGCTATTTCTTTATCTGCAATAGGCGACAAAAGAGCTTGTATTGGTTATATCAAGCCGTAAGTGTCTTGAAATGTAATTACGCTAATGATATTCTCCCTCCATAGTGAAAGTCACTGGAGGGCAAAATGGACAGGCAGCGGGTTACTTCCAAAAATCTTCATTCTATCGGCTACGATGAGGAACTATCCACGTTAGAAGTTGAATTCAATTCGGGTTACATCTATCACTACTACGGAGTCCCTTTTCATCTCTTCAGTGCTTTGATGTTTGCGGGGTCGAAAGGTGAATTCTTTGACCGCTTCATAAGAAAGGCGCGGTACAGCTATCGTATGGTTTGGTAGAGGCGGACTTTCGGGTTTCAGCAATATAAAAAAATGGGGACAAAGTGGGGACAAAATCAATAATATGCATTCATCAAATAACAAAAAGGCTTTACAGGAAATCCCTGTAAAGCCTTTATTCATCTATGGTAGCGGAGGCCGGACTCGAACCGGCATGATCTTTCAATCGGCAGATTTTGAGTCTGCTGTGTCTACCATTTCACCACTCCGCCAATGCCCCGAAATATAGTGGAGACTGGGTCACACGTCAAGGCTTAATGCCTTTAATTCTGAAAAAACCGATGCAAGAAAAGGCCCCTCATTATCCACCCAGATATTTGGTTAACTCCTCTGCCAGAGTTGTCGGATGCAGGAAGCGGGCTGGAATCTTTTCATTGCCGAGAAATTCTTTTGACCACACCTGGCGCTTTGTCCATGCCATCAGTTTCTCCCAACCAGCCCAGGTTGAGAAATCAACCCCATGGATATTGGTGATCTGCTCCAGAAAAGTCTGTTCGTATCCAGCCATGAAAACTCCCTGAAGCTTCAAACATTGCTTGCGGTTTGAATCTATACACTCGCGCAATCTAACACTATTTCCACAAAATTCAACAAAATGTTCTCATTTGGTTAATGTTTCAATGTTGATATTCCGCCAGAAACTTCCCCTTGTACTCTATAAATCTTCCGTCAGCGATTGCCTGACGTATCTCAGTCATCATGGTCAGATAGAAATGTACGTTGTGGATGGCTGACAGAACTGCGGAAAGTACCTCGTTGGCGACAAAGAGGTGGTGGATGTAAGCCCTGCTGAAGTGACGGCAGGTATAACAACTGCAACTGGGATCAATCGGAAAAAAATCTCGCTTGTAGTTCTTGTTGGTCATCCGTATCTTGCCGCGTCTGGTGAAGAGCGTTGCGCTGCGGGCGTAACGTGTCGGGATAACGCAGTCGAACATATCGATGCCGCGTTCGACACTCTCCAGGATATCTTCCGGCAGACCGACCCCCATCAGGTAGCGCGGCTTGTTCTCGGGCAGGTGTGGCGCGGTCCAACTGAGTACTTGCTTAAGGAGATCCAACCCTTCGCCGACACTGACTCCACCGATAGCGTAGCCCGGGAGGTCGAGTTTACACATTTCACGGGCGCACATTGCACGCAGATCTTCAAAGACGCTCCCTTGAACGATGCCGAAGAGCGCCTGACCGTTATCGGTCATTGCTATTTGACATTCTTTCAGCCAGCGAATGGTTTTTTTTGTTGACTGCTCGGCGTATGCTTTATCACAAGGGTAGGGGATGCATTCGTCAAATGCCATGATGATGTCGGCTCCCAGATCCTGCTGGATGCGGATGGCTGATGCAGGATCAAGGAAAATCTCGCTGCCGGTAATCTCGTGTTTGAAGAAGACGCCGTCTTCCGTGATACGTTTATTCGGAAGTGAAAAGACCTGGAAACCGCCCGAGTCGGTAAGGATGGGTTTGTCCCATGCCATGAACTTATGAAGACCACCCGCCTTTTTGACCAAGCCTTCCCCCGGTTGGAGGTGCAGGTGATAGGTATTGGAAAGAATTATCTGCGAGCCTGTCTCTACAATCTGGGCGGGAGTAAGTGGTTTCATGGCGCCGTGGGTGGCCACCGGCATGAAGATGGGAGTCTGGATGTCGCCACGGGAGGTGCTGATAACTCCAAGGCGCGCAGAGCTCTGGCGATCTTTTTTTAGCAGCCGGAATTCCATATAATCTCCAAACCCCAAGGATAAAGAACCGGTGAGGTGATCTCAATTTTCGATCGTAAAGTCTTACTAACAGAATGTGGCACCAAATGCAATCGCGACGCTGATGCTTCTTCAAAACAGGTTAAATTGCTCCCTTGTATACATAAAATGGTTGCATTTTTTTGTAACGGTGTCTAGTATGTGCTCCTGAAAAAAACAGGTTGCCAATTATCTGCCGCAATGTCAGGCAATGTATTGAAATATAGTTGTAAAGGAGGTTGGAATGGCGGTTGTCTCCAGATTGCTCTGGCGCGGTCCCCCTTGGAACTTTTAGTCTCCCACGCAAATTTTTATCAATCCAAGTGCTGTATCAAATCTTGAAAAGGAAGGAATGCTATGCAACTGCTCACGTCTTCAATCGGCAGAAAAATCCTGATGGCGATCTCCGGCCAGGCCATGGTCCTGTTCGCCGTCATCCACCTGCTTGGCAACAGTTCCATCTTCGGATGGCTGAACGGCGGCATCAACGCCTATGCCGATCATCTTCACAGCATGCCACTGCCGATCATTATCGGTTTCCGCCTGGTCATGCTGGCTCTTGTCTGCATCCACATCTGGTTCGGTATTCAGCTGACCCTGGAGAACCGTGGCGGTCGTCCCCAGGAGTACGCAGTCAAGTCAACCCAGAAGGCGACCTTCGCGAGTGAAAACATGATCTGGACCGGCTTGCTCATCCTTGCCTTTCTTGTGTACCACCTGATGCATTTTACTTTTCAGGTTACAAATCCTGAAACTGCCGCTATTAAAAATTTGGTTCCACTGCACGGCAACGTGGTTCCCAATGTTCTCGGGATGGTGGTAGCCGGCTTCAAAAGCTTCTTTGGTTCTTTCATCTATGTCGGAGCCTTGATTGTCCTGTTCCTGCACCTCTCTCATGGCATTCAAAGCTTCTTCCAGACGATGGGGTGGAGCTGTAACAAGAGCCAGCCGCTTATCGTAAAGGCCGGCACCCTGATTGCGTTGGGATTGTTTCTGGGTTATGTCGCCATACCGTTGTCTATCTTTGTCGGAATTCTGAAAGGTTAAGGGGGTTACCGTGATACTTGATGGAAAATGTCCTACCGGACCTATTGAAAAGAGTTGGGATAAGCACCGCTTCGATCTGAAGCTGGTCAATCCTTCCAACAAACGTAAGTATAACATCATCATGGTCGGCACAGGTTTGGCCGGTGGCGCCGCAGCCGCATCGCTGGGCGAACTGGGATATAACGTACAGGCTTTCTGCTATCAGGACAGCCCGCGCCGTGCACACTCCATCGCAGCGCAGGGTGGTATCAACGCAGCCAAGAACTACCCAAGTGACGGCGACTCGATTCTTCGCCTGATGTATGACACCATCAAGGGTGGCGACTTCCGCGCCCGTGAGGCAGACGTATGGCGTCTCTCGCAGGTTTCCAACAACATCATCGACCAGTGCGTGGCACAAGGCGTACCCTTTGCCCGTGATTATGCCGGTTATCTTGACAACCGTTCTTTTGGCGGCGCCCAGGTTTCACGTACATTTTACTCAAGAGGGCTGACAGGACAGCAACTGCTGTTAGGCGCCTACTCCGCACTTTCACGCCAGATCAAGGCCGGCAGCGTTCAGATGTATACCCGACGTGAAATGCTTGACCTTGTCGTGGTAGACGGTGTTGCCCGTGGCATTACGGTCCGTAACATGGTGACTGGACAGATAGAAAGCTACGCCGCCGATGCCGTATGTCTGGCTACGGGTGGATATGTCAACGTATTCTATCTCTCCACCAACGCCAAAGGTTGCTCGGTAACAGCCAACTGGAAAGCGGCCAAAAAAGGCGCCTTCTTCGCCAATCCATGCTACACACAGATTCATCCGACCTGCATCCCGCAGGCTGGCGAGTATCAGTCCAAACTGACCCTGATGTCCGAGTCACTCCGTAATGATGGTCGCATCTGGGCTCCCAAGAAGAAGGAAGATGTCGGCAAACTGCCTGACCAGATTTCAGATGCCGATCGTGATTATTTTCTCGAGCGTAAGTACCCATCCTACGGCAACCTGGCTCCCCGTGATATTTCCTCCCGTTCTGCCAAAGAAGCATGCGATGCCGGTCTTGGCGTCGGCCCCGGCGGACGTGGCGTCTATCTCGATTTTGCCGATTCGATCAAGCGTCTCAGCGAAGACACCATCCGCGAGCGTTACGGCAACCTGTTCGAGATGTATGAAAAAATCACCGACGAGAACGGATACAAGCGGCCAATGCGCATCTATCCTGCGCCGCACTATGCCATGGGTGGTCTCTGGGTTGACTACAACCTGATGAGCAATATCCCCGGCCTGTTTGTACTGGGCGAAGCCAATTTCTCGGTACATGGCGCCAACCGTTTGGGCGCTTCGGCCCTTATGCAGGGTCTCTCCGACGGCTACTTCGTTATCCCTTACACCATTGGCGGTTATCTGGTGACGGTTAAGCCGGGCTCTGTCAAAACCGATCACGCCGAATTCAAAAAATCGGTTGAGGATGTCACGGCGACGAACAATAAATACCTCTCAATTAACGGCAAGAAGACCGTTACCGAATTCCACCGTGAACTTGGCAAGATTATGTGGAACAACGTCGGTATGGCCCGCTCCAAAGAGAGTCTCAACGAGGCCATCAAGGTTATTCCACAGATTCGTGAAGAATTCTGGAAAAACGTCAAAGTTACCGGTACAGGTGCTGAACTTAATCAGCAACTTGAAAACGCCGGTCGAGTAGCCGACTTCCTTGAATTCGGCGAACTGCTCGCCCGTGATGCCCTGCACCGCGAAGAGTCATGCGGCGGCCATTTCAGGGTTGAACATCAACTCCCTGACGGTGAGGCGATGCGAAATGACGCAGATTTTTCCTACGTCGGCGCATGGGAGTTCAAGGGTAACGACAAGGAACCTGAACTGCACAAGGAACCTTTGAAATTCGAGACTATTCATCTCGCGGTAAGGAGCTACAAATAATGAGCGATCACAAGACCATGACATTGACACTGATCGTGTGGCGCCAGAAGAACGCCACCGATCCCGGAAAATTTGAGA
>Ga0194063_10002671_pt1 | contig 10945 bp, 4 predicted proteins | sample SepL3720m_MetaG_FD_155459 | JGI IMG/M metagenome (GOLD analysis project Ga0194063, IMG submission 155459) | Anoxic zone freshwater microbial communities from boreal shield lake in IISD Experimental Lakes Area, Ontario, Canada - Sep2016-L373-20m | ecosystem: Environmental > Aquatic > Freshwater >...
GCCCGGTGGTTGGCCGGGTGTCCAAAACGGGGTTTGCATGTCTGGATGGGTTTTCCCAGCCCAGCAACGGTCAAAGCGACAACCAAAGAAACATGAAAAGGAGAATATCACTCGAGTTAATCATCTTTCTGTTAGTGTTGTGCTTTGGAAAATGGACGGCGGCACGTTGTGGTGCGGCGGAAGTTGCCGCCGCCGCGATGGTGCTTGAAGTCGGCACGCCGTGGGTTGTCGCGGATGGTCAGCCGGAGGCGGTGCAGCGCGCCTTGAAGGATGTTGAGAAGGATTGGTATAAGGTCTTCGGTCGGCGTCCGGTGATTCTGAAGGAAGTGCCCGCATCGTGGCAAGGTCCTGTGATCTACCTGGGCCTGGTTGGTGCATGGCGGGAGCAATTGGTAGGAGGAAAGCCCGCCGGAGCCGAGAGTTTCATGCTGCGCGTGCAGCAGGATGAGGCGGGCAGACCCGCTCTGGTAGCCACCGGCGCGGACATGCGCGGCACCATCTATGCGGCCTATGCGCTGTCGGAGGAAATCCTGGGTGTGGACCCCTGGTATTACTGGGTGGACAAGGAGCCTGTTGCGCGAACCAGGATAGAGATTCAGGCGGGGTTCGACAGGCAGTTTGGGTCACCGACCTTCAGGTATCGCGGCTGGTTCATCAATGATGAGGATCTGCTGGCAGGTTTTTCGCCGGACCCGTTGCGTGAGAATGTGTTTTCGCTGGAGATGTTCGACCGCATTTACGAAACGCTCTTGCGCCTGCGGGGAAATATGATTGTTCCCGCAACCTTTCCGTTTCCGGACGAGAAATGCCAGGAACTGGCGGCAAGGCGCGGGCTGATCCTCAATATGCATCATATCCTGGTGCTCGGCTTGAACACCTATCGGTGGCCGAAAGATGTACCGTTCTCCTACAGCAAGCATCCTGAAGTCATGGAGCGTTATTGGCAGGCCTGCATCGATGCCTACAAGGACTACGAGGTGATTTGGTCAGTGGGTTATCGCGGCAAACATGATCAGCCGTTCTGGGTGGATGAGCCGGAGATCAAGACTCCCGAGCAACGGGGCGGCGTGATTTCCAAGGCCATTGCCAAACAGGTTGAGATGATCCGGAAAGTCCATCCGGATGCGCCGATGATCGCCAACATGTGGAGTGAGGGAGCGGAACTTTTCCACCAAGGGCTCATCAAACTACCTGCAGGGGTGACGCTGGTGTGGCCTGATAATGGCGCAGGGATCATCCGCGACAACGGGCAGGTCAAACCAGGGCAGGGGATTTACTATCACACCGCGATGTTGAACGCCGCGTGTAACCAACTCACCGAGATGGTCAATCCCGGGCGGATCTGCAACCAGGTAGGACGCTTTGCGCGCGCCGGAGCCACGGACTTCCTGCTTGTCAATGTGAGCGATATCCGGCCGGTTCCCCTTTCCACAGATTGCGCCATGAAACTCGCATGGAATGCGAAGCCATACCTCGACAAGTCCGATGAGGAGAATTTGAAAATGTTTCTCGATGACTGGAGCAGGCGTCAGTTCGGGGCGGAGGCCGGCGGCGCGATCAGCGGGATCTATCAGGAATATTTCGCTTGTTCCTACATGGACGACACAGGCCTCAAGGGCGAGCACTGGCTACACCGGAGTCTCCGCCAGCTGCATGAAAAGACGTTTCCTCAAGTGGCAGCCGGGAAGCCCTTGAGTGACGAAGCGGTGAAATCATGCGGGGACTTGCTGAAGTTCAGCAGCGGGAACCGTGCTTATATGGAGAAGCTTTTTGGCAAGGCCGAGTTGTTATCACCGGTTGCGGCTTCCGGACGCAGGGATTTCTATCAGGGTCATGTGCTGACACAGATCCAGATCCACTTGCAGTCGCTGCTGGCGCTGGAGGCGAGTTGCCAGGCGATGACCGCCTACGGCGCGGGTGACAAGTTGACGGCGATCAAACGTGCTGTATCAGCGTTGGAGGCTTGTGACCGCCTCTGTTCCGAACTTCACAAGGCGGAATATGGCAAGTGGGCGGCATGGTATGCGGGCGAGAAGTTGATGGGCCTTGAGAGAACCCGTGGCAGGGTGGAAAACATGCTGGCGGCACTCAAGGGTGAGCCCATGCCCGTCAGGTCCCCGCTGTGGGATGATTATCATTACGACAGTTTCTATCAATATCAGCAGCGGTTCTCGAAGAATTTCCCGCTGATGTATCCGGCAGAATAGCAAGGAGGATCATTTCATAAAGCGGTGCCCTACAAGACGCCGCTACGTTCGATTTCCTTGTCAATGTAGCTTCGCGCGGAGGATTTTACGATGTCCGGATCGGGGCGATCAGCAACTTGCTCTTTATCTCCTTGTTCAGATTGCTCGCGACGCGAACGTTCCATCCCGTTAAACCAAAACAATATGGGTCTTGGTCATGTGGTGGCTTATTTAAACAAGATCAATGATCCAGTTGTCACCGCTTTTTCGATTGGCTGTAATGGTTTCCGGGGATCATCCACGAGACCGAAGATGTTCGATGGCTTCACGCAGGTCCGTGTGGGTGATGTTGTCCGCCACCTTGGCATGGCCGGGGGCTTCGATCACGACGAAGCGAATGGCGCCGGACGCAAATTTTTTGTCCTTGGCCAGTTTTTCCATCACCGTGTCCGTGGTGATATTTTCGGATAGAACGAGGGGGAGGTGGAATTTTCCTAACAGCGAGAGGATTTTTCCGGAGTCCTCGGGCGTGAGTCCGGCGCGGCGTTCCGAGAGAAAGAGCGCGGCGCGGATGCCGAGCGAGATCGCTTCGCCGTGCAGCATTTCGCCGTAGGGGACGGAGGCTTCGATGCCGTGGCCGATGGTGTGGCCGAAGTTGAGTAGGGCGCGGATGCCGAGGGTCTCGTGTTCGTCCGCTTCGACGACGCGGGCTTTGATTGCGATGTTGCGGGCGATCAGGTCCGCCGGAACATCGCGGCTGGTGGGATCGAGCGCGGCGAGTTCGTCGAGCATTGCGGCATCGCGGATGGCGGCGTGTTTGATGGCTTCCGCGAATCCTTCGTGAAACTCGCGGTCTGGCAGGGTACGCAGGGTTTCTGGATCGACGATGACCAGACGCGGTTGGTGGAAGGCTCCTAACAGGTTTTTTCCTTCGGCCACGTTGACGCCGGTTTTGCCGCCGACCGATGAATCGACTTGGGCGACGATGGTGGTGGGGATCTGGACGAAGGGCAGCCCCCGATAGAACATCGATGCGACAAATCCCGCGAGGTCGCCGACAACACCGCCACCGAGCGCGACGACGGCGGATTTCCGGTCGTGGCCGGCGCGGATCATCTCGCGGCAGAGGGTTTCCACATGGGTCAGTGACTTGGATGACTCTCCAGAGGGCACGGTGTGCAGGCTGGGTCGGAAACCGGCGGATTCGAGTGATTCGATAAGAGCGTCCGCATGGTGGTGGGCCACGGTTTCATCGCTGATGACGGCGGCGCGGCATCCGGCGAGGCCGGTTTTTGCGATGAGTTCGCCTGTTTGGCCTAAGATTCCGGGTGCCACGAGGACATCGTAGGAGCGGTCGGCGAGATCGACATGGACGTTTTGCATGGCGGAAGCATGGAAAATGGAGCCTGGATGTCCATCACGGATCGTCAACCGATCGATATCGTGAGGAGGTTCTCGGAATCCTTGAGGTTCGCGAGGATGTCCCCTATGCGAACCGCGACCGCACCAGGGCGGTAGGGGTTGTTTTTCCTGACGAAATCGAGATCCTCACCGTTGATGTTGACGGACGCGGTGCCGCAGCCGTTTGCTCCGATGCGATAGAGCACCGTGATGTTTCGTCCGGCGATTTTCACGGTGGCTTCCAATCCGTCCAATCGAGCAGGAATCACCGGGTCCACCACCAGATGGGACAGCGTTTCACGGATGCCGAGGAAGCATTGGATCACGAGTCGGAAGCTGATGCCCGCGCCGCTGGAATAAACGCGCCAACCTCCTTCGAGCGGCACTTCTCCGGTGTTCACCTTTTCGTAATCGTTGAATGCCTCGTAACGGTCAGCGAACGCGGGGTCCGAACTTGAATAGTAACAATTCGACTGGCGCAGTGTGGCCGAGGGGACGATTTCACGGATTCCAATCGGCACCGCTTGACAGAGCGCGTGGAAAAAGCCCTCTGCATCGCCGAAACGTGCGAGCGCCTCGCAATAGCGCAGATGGGCGTGGGTGTACATGATGCCGATTTCCCGGCCGAAGTAGCTCGCGCTTTCCGCACGTTGGAACAACGTCTGCGGCCCGCCTCGATAGACCATCGGGCGGTTGAAAAGATGAGCACCATCGGGTCCTAGCAGGTGTTTGCGTATGACGGCCAGATGGTTTTCCGCCTGGCTCGGGGTGAGCATGTCGTTGATGATCGCATGGATCATTGGCAGCAGGCTGTGGGAAAGTCCGGTGACTCCATCAAGCGGGTGGATGAGAAAATCCGTCTTTCCGGATTCGTGGAAATAGGCGAAGCCGGTCACGACATCATCCACGATGAGCACGCGTTGGAATTCATCGAGAATTTTGTTAGCCATGGCGGCAAGTTCGGCCGCGCGTGCGGAATTTCCGATGCGTTTGTAGGCATCCTCGAGTGTGATGAATGTCTGATAGTTGAGTGTCACCGTCCACGAACTGCAAAGGCGCTCGCGCATGTCGGATTTCACGGGTTGTAGTGAGTCATTCCAGTCGCCGTGGCCGTAGGATGCGAGATTGCTGCCGGGGATCACACGGGTTAGAATCACATTCAGTGCGCGTTCGACATGGTCCGACACGCTCACGTGTTCGGCGGATGCATCGCCATCCGGATGGAAAAATGGCAGCGATTCATCGAGTACTGTGGCGTCACCGGTGGCATCGAGATACTGGGCCAGTGCGAGCACCGGCCAATAGACGATATCGCCATGCGAATCGCCTGGGCGGATGTTTCGCTCGCGGTCGAAGAACATGAACCACTGTGGCCAGTCGCCATCCGAATTCTGTTGGCGGAACACGCGCAGGAGCAGGTCGCGCACCACATCGAAGCGGCCAAGTGCCAGCAGTAATTCCACCGGGCCCTGGCAGACATCGCGGGTTCCCCATCCGCCGCCGGAGTATTGTTCCAAGCCCCGCGGGGAAAGGTAGTGCACCAGGGCGTTGTGCATGAACCATGGCAGCATCGTTGAAATCCGTGCCACGGCGGGGGAGTGTGACGACGCTCCCGGCGATGTCACCGCCGCATTGGGTGTTAGGGGGTTCGCGGCTTGTGGCGTTTGGGCGTCCACCAGATGTCCGGTGATCACAAGGCCGGCGGTTAGAGCGGGTGCGGTGGTGATGTTGAGGAATGGCTGGTTGCGCGATGCCCGGTCGGCGAATAATTCGTCGTCGCCGCCGATGGATTCGAAAACCGTGCCATCCGCGGGAGCGATCCGGAATCCGCCATCAGGAAAACGTCGGCCCACATCGCAGTCCGGCACGGAGCGGACGAAGGCCCCGGTTTCATCCGTCTCGAAAACCACGGGGATGGCGTGGCTGCCGTCATCACCATTCATGGCGACGTGGTGTGTGATCAGAAATCTGGCGGCATTCCCTTTGATGATGCGGATCGAGAGTTCCAGCTCATGGGCTGATTCCCGAGCGGTGGAGACCACCTCGATCAGGCCGCCGGCGTGTTTGTAGATCCAGCGGCATGATGCGGTCGCCATTTCAAACGCTGATGGTATGCCTAACAAAACCCACTTGCCGTCGGTTTCCACAAACACCCGCTGGCCGTGGCTGCGGAACAATCCGAGATAGGTGTGGCAGGTGGAGAGGAAGCGGTTGATGCTGACATGCCCCTGGGTGACCATCGAATGGAAGACTCCCGCCATCCAGGCGGTGGATGTCAGGGCGGATTCATCCGGCGTCGGGGAAGCTCCGGTGCGCAGCAGATGACCGTGGGGGCGAAGCACCTTGAGTTCTTTTGCCTTGAGCACCACATGATTTCCGGAACCGTTGAAAAATGAAAGCAGGCATCCGTCGTCATGTTCGGGATGGAGGGTTTTCCCGCTGAACAACGATTGGATTTCCGTGTCGTCCAGATCCAGCGTCTCTAACAGAGTCGCCGTGGTGAAGAGCGAGGCGGAGCCATGCGATCCATCGCCGTCGGCAGACCACTGCGGGGCGGCGGATTCCGGCAGAGACATCACCGCATCGATTTTTGACAAGTCAGCCTCTGATGTGGCGTCCGGCTTGCTCACTTCGAATCCGCAGAAAAATCCGCAGGTTTTTTTCTCGCCCGCTGCAAGGGTGAAGGGTTCGTCCTGGATACAGGCCATGGAATGTTCGTGTTGCAGGCGTTTGCCCGGCAGGCCATCCGCAAGCGCCTGTGCGGAGCCACCCAAGCGGGTCGAGAGCCCATGGAACTGCATGGCATCGGTGGCATATGAAATCCCCCGGCGCAGCGAGCCGACGACCGTCCACGGGCAGCGCCCGCCCATCGATTGGTTCTGGCGCGATGCGACACACACGCCGTGTTTGCCGTGAATCAGCGCGGTGTGGTCCACATACTGGCTGACATAATATTCATTCAGGCGGATGGCTCCGTAGTGAGCCAATCCCAGATCTTGGGCGAAAAGCAGATCGCAAGTCACCGCGGTCTTGCCGGTGTTTTCCACTTCCACATGCCAGAACCATGCCGGGGCGGATTCCGCTAGAACAAGCTTTATGCGGAAAACCAGTTCATTCCAGTGTCCGCAGGCTGCATATCCACCCTCGTGGATATCGAAAACCGCCGGGCTTTGCGGGCCAAGCATGGGAACCGATCGCATGGTGGCGCCATGCTCACGGAGATAGATATTGGCAGGTCCGCCGTCCGCCTCGTTGCCGAGGAACAGGTTGATCATGATATCACTGTGATCGATCCGCCGGATGGAGCCGTTGGAATTAACTTCCATACTCAATCCTGACGGGTTGGAAATACGAACAGGAATAACAGTTTGGGTTTCTGGTGGTGTTTTCATGGATCGGGAATGCGCCGATCTTTTGGGTTAGCAACTCAAGTCGCGGAGTTCGGCGTATTCCACGCTTGCTTGAGAATTGGATTCGTGGTGCACCTCCCACTTGCCGTCGGCCTTGATTTCAAGACAGGAGTCGTAGTGGAGCCGTGCCTCGCCATTCTTCGCGAGGATGACCACGCCGATTTCCTGTTCGGCCAGCATGTCGAGGATGCTCGAAATTTGTGACTTGGGCAGCGAACTCCCGGGGCGGTCGAGAAATACAATCGCGGGTTTCGCCAGGAAAATTCGGGCGATGGACAGCATGTGTTGCTCGCCGATTGAGAATTCGTCGTCCCAATCGCATTGTGCGCTCAAACCACCCACGCGTTCCACTACGCCCTCGAGTCCCAGTTTCGTGATGACGACCATGATTTCATCATCGGTGGTCACCGCTTCCATGCCGGTGCGCAGCAAGGCGTCACGCAAGGCTCCAGGCGGAAGGTAGGGCCGCTCCGGCAGAAACAGAATGTCATCGAGCCCGGGGCGGATGATTTTTCCACCACCGCAATCCCAAACGCTCGCCGTGGCGCGGAACAAGGCCACCTTACTAACGTCATCCACGCCTGTGAATAACCAGCGCGATCCCTTGAGGATTTCAAGATTGAGATTTTCCAGCAGCAGGCGCGAGTTGTCAGCGGTATGCAGTGTCACATTTTCATAAACCACGCGGTCCGGAGCCTCCTCGGTAAGGATGGCGCATGGTCGGGTGTGGTGGGCTTTGTCGATCGCTTCGCTGAGCAGATGCAGTCGCGCCGTGACCGCTGTGAATGCTGAGATCGATTGAAACTGCGTCACGATGAGGGAGAAGGCCCCTAATAGCGTTGCGAAGGCCATCGTGGACTGGGTGATCACACCGAACTCGACCTGACCCTTGATGAAGAGCGGCGCGATCAGCAGCGCCGGGATGATCTGGATGAAATAGTTGTATGCGTTGGTGAAAAACCCGAGGTTGCGGTTGATGCGGATGAGGCGGCGGAAGTTTCCGGTCAGCGCGTCCAGCCGGGATTTCAACCGGGCCTTGAAACGTCCTTCACGATGCGCGAGGGCGATGGATTCCGAGTTTTCGCGGACATGGATCAGGTCGGAGCGGAAATTCGCCTCCATGTCGAGCTGGTGGTAGTTGAGACGGATCAGCGGTTTTCCTAACAAGATGGTCATCACAGTTCCGCTGACGGCGTAGATCACCGCGACAGTAAACAGGACCGGGCTGATACTCCACAAAACCCCGGAGAAGGACACGGCAGTGAGGGTGCCGTTGATGATAAGCAGGGTGAACGAAAGTGTGGTGGTGGTGAATGCCCTGACGTCCTCGGCGATCCGCTGGTCGGGATTGGCCACGCCGGTGGCGGAGTCCAGGCGATAGTAGGTGCGCTCGCTCAGATACGCTTCCGTCAGTCGCCACGTCAATTGCTCGCGCCAGAGAATCCCCAGCCGCTCCTCGGTGAAACGGTAAAAGACCAGGACCACCGTGGAGACCAGGAACACTCCCGCGTATAAAATCGCCTGCGTTTCGAAAATACCCAGATCCTTGTTCTCGATGGCCGACATGAAATCCCGGCCGACATAGCTGTTGAGCACGTTCAGGCCGTTGATCGCGAACATCAGAATGACCAGGGTGATGGCAAACATCAGGGCCTTGGGTCCTTGCTTGGACTTCGCAAGCATCTGGAGAGCGCTGCGGAAGCGCTTCCATGTCAGCTTGATGATCTGTTTTCTGTCCGTGGCCATCCGATGAAGCAGAAAATCCGTAAAACGACCGATAATACGGAAATGTTAAGGATTTCTTGCGCGGGGAATGGCAAAATACCACGAAAAAAGCAAAGCTAATCCGTGAAAACATCGAAAAAGCCTGTAGAATCGTCTAGTTTCACATCCGTGCTTGTATTCCGTTGAAAATCAGCGATTGCCTTCCGGCCCGTTGCGGAAAATCATTCTGTTTACGGATTTGACTTAGATTATCTCATGGACACACCTCCCTTTTCCGAACTCGGCCTGCCTGATGCGCTGCTTGCCGCCATTGAAACCCTTGGCTACGAGCGTCCGTCGCCGATCCAGGCCATGAGCATTCCGCCCGCGCTGGAGGGTCGGGATCTAGTGGGCTTGTCGGCCACCGGCTCCGGCAAGACCGCCGCCTTCACCCTGCCAGCCTTGGCAAAAATCGATCTTAAATCCCCGTGGACGCAGGTTCTCATCCTCTGCCCGACCCGCGAGTTGGCCGTGCAGGTCTGTGAGGAAGTCCACCGTTTGGGTGCGAAAATGCGCGGCCTTCACGCCACTCCGGTCTATGGTGGTGCGCCGATGGACCGGCAACTCCGTGCCCTGCGCGATGGCGCACAAGTCGTTGTCGGGACACCCGGACGCCTGCTCGATCACCTTCGGCGCGGCAGTTTTGATGCCTCCCGCGTGCGCATGGCCATCCTCGATGAGGCGGACCGCATGCTCGACATGGGATTCAAGGAGGAAATGGATGAGTTGCTTGCCGCGTTGCCTGCGGACCGGCAGACTTTGTTTTTCTCCGCCACGATGAGTCCGGGGGTTTCCCGCCTGATCCGCAGTTTCGGTAAGGACCCGCAGGTCGTTGAGATCCAACAGAAGGCCCGCACGGTTTCTACTGTCGAACAATCGTATTTCGAAGTCCGCCAGCGCTCGAAGGTCGAGGTGCTTTCCCGCATCCTCGACATGAATCCGCCACGCCTCGCCCTGGTTTTCTGCAACACCAAGCGCTCGGTGGACGAATGCACCGAGGATCTCGTCAATCGCGGATATGCCGCAGACCGTCTCCACGGCGACATGACCCAGATGATGCGCGAACGCGTGCTGAAACGGTTTCGCGAGGGATCGGTCGAATTGTTAGTCGCCACCGACGTTGCAGCCCGTGGACTTGACATCGATGAAATCGACATCGTTTTTAATTACGACCTCCCCACAGATCCGGAAGATTATGTCCACCGTATCGGCCGCACCGGTCGTGCCGGTCGTTCGGGCCGTGCGGTGAGTTTTGTCTATGGCCGCGACATCTATCGGATGCAGACGATCGAACGATTCATCCGCCAGGTGATCCACCGCGAGCGAATCCCGTCCGTCGAACAAGTCGAAGGCCGCCGCGCGGATTTGATTTTCGATTCGCTCAAGGAACGTTTGGAATCCGGGAAATTCGACACCTATCAGGACAACATCGACCGTTTGTTGGACCAAGGTCACACGCCCACCGATATTGCGGGCGCGCTTGTCACCCTGCTGCGCGAGGCTAGCGGGCGCGAAGGATCACTCATCGATGAAGACCGCGAACCGGAACGCCCGGCACGCCGTGAAAAAAGCCGCGACGTCCGCGCGCCTCGTGAGGATTCCCGCGATGACCGGGGACCGAAGCCCGGGCCGAAATTCGAACGTGGCCCGATCCCGCACGAGGATGGCATGACCCGCATGTTCCTGTCACTCGGCAAGACCCATGGCGTGATGGCCAAGGAAATCGTCGGCATGCTTTACCGCGAAGCTGGTTTACCGGACGGTTGTCTCGGACGCATCACGTTGTTTCCAAAGCACTCGCTGGTCGATATTCCGGAATCGCTGGTCGGACAGGTCATGGATCGCACCCGCAACGCCCGCCTGCGCGGTAGGCCGTTCCGCATCGATGTTGACCGCGGACCAATGTGAGGCCGAGAGGCTGTCTTAAAAATGGCAGGGACCGTCTCTCCGAGCGGTCCGGTGAATGAGGGTGAATGATCCGTCGAATGATTGATCTGCAGAATCACACATTCTCCATGAACTAGCTATCCATGCTCTGGACCGCTCGGAGATCGGTCCCTGCCTATGTGAATATTCAGACAGCCTCTAATACCATCTCTCTAAATTAATGCGACATGAGAATTTTTTTCGAATCGTTTGCTTGAAACAGGATCCACTCTCGACCAATCAAGCGCAGAACAGCAG
>Ga0194063_10002673_pt1 | contig 10941 bp, 8 predicted proteins | sample SepL3720m_MetaG_FD_155459 | JGI IMG/M metagenome (GOLD analysis project Ga0194063, IMG submission 155459) | Anoxic zone freshwater microbial communities from boreal shield lake in IISD Experimental Lakes Area, Ontario, Canada - Sep2016-L373-20m | ecosystem: Environmental > Aquatic > Freshwater >...
GTAAGGTGACTCGTGTTGAAAATGGCGGCGAAGCGAAGGTCACCATTCAGATGAACGAGCCGATGCGCTATGAGGGTCTCACCTTCTATCAAGCCAGCTACGGCCCGCCCGGCGCGGCACCCGGCGACAAGATGTACTCGGTGTTTGAAGTCGTCAAAAACCCCGCCGACAAGTGGCCCGAGTACAGCCTGTGGATCGTTGCCGCGGGCATGGCCATCACTTTCCTGATCAAACTGGGTTCCTTCCTCGCTGCTGGCTCACGCAAAAAACGTCATGTCTAACTCCTCTTCCAAGATCGGCCGCTGGATCGCCGCAGGCCTGGCCATGGCCGTGCTGATTTCCGTTTTCTACAACCTCGTCATCGACAACATGCCGAAGGGCGAGGTCCGCCAAGTCGCGGACTACACGCCGTGGCCCGCAGAAACGCTCAAGGCGGCGGAGACGTTGCCGATCCAGAATGGCGGACGGATCAAGCCGCTTTCGACGTTTGCGGGATTCTCGATGTTAGGCCTGCACGGTGCGCGCTCGATGGAGATCAAGGGTGGCAGTGGTCAGACGCTGAAAATCAAACCAACGGCGTGGCTGATGGACTCGCTGTTTCGCCCGCAGTTGGCGATCCAGCTGCCGACTTTCCGCATCGATAACTCCGCGGTGCTCGAAGCCATCGGCGTGAAGGCGCGGGGCAAGCGCGACCGTTACAGTTATAACGACATCGAGCCAGGCCGTGAAAAGCTGGTCGAACTCGCCAAGACTTACGAGGCCATCGAGAAGACCAAGCGCGATCTGCTGCAGACGCAGGTCATCGACCTTGCCTACAACCTCCGCAACTACGAGAGCCTGCTCGGCTACTTCGGTTTCGCCCGCTTCGGGGTGACGCTGAAAGGCTCGGGCAAGGACGGTGCTCCCGACCAACACGCGGAGATCAGCGCGGTGATGATGACCGCACCACAGATCCGCGAACAGATCATCCAGTCCCGAGGACAAGGAAAGGGGATCGAGCCGCATTTGCAGAATATGCTCGAACAGGTCTTTGACGCTGCGAACTTTGCCAAGTTTGGACTCTTCATTCTGCCACCTGCCGACCCGAAAACTCAGACATGGCTGAGCGCGGGCGACGCGATCGCTAACGCGATGAGCGATCCGAAAAAAGATCCGCAGCTCGGCATCGCCAACGTCAAAGCGCTCGAAGTTCTCGTTCGTTCGGTCGACGACGAGGTGGCGTTTCGCCAACAACTGACCTCGCTGCGCGACGGTCTGGCCAAACGCGCCGAGGCCCGCGGCGAGTATCGCCACATTCGGATGGAGGCGGACTACTATCAGAAGAACTGGTTCCTCAACGCGCTGGTTTGTTTCATCCTCGGCACGGTCACAGCGCTTGCCATGTGGACGCTGGGCAAGGGCAAGGCTGGCCGCGTGTTGTCGTGGGTGACCTTCTCCTCGACCGCCACCGGACTGGGTCTATGCATTTACGCCATCGTGAACCGCTGCATCATCATGCAGCGTCCGCCAGTGGGGAATCTTTACGACACGATCATTTTCATCGGTGCGAACGTGGTTCTGATTTCGCTGGTGATCGAGTGGATGACGCGCCGACGCTTTGCCCTCGGTATTGCGCCGATTCTAGGGACCTTATTGATCATTCTCGCCCGCCGCTTTGAGCTCGGCGATGCCAAGGACAACATGGACCCGCTCGTCGCGGTGTTGAACTCGAACTATTGGCTCACCATTCACGTGCTGACGATCACGCTAGGTTACGCCGCTGGATTACTCAGCGCGTTCCTTGCCTTTATCTATCTGCTGATGCGCGGGCTGCGGCTCGACAATGGCGATCGCGAGATCCGCCGCTCGCTGACCCGGGCGGTCTACGGCATGATCTGTCTGACGCTGTTCCTCTCGCTAGTCGGCACGGTGTTAGGCGGCATCTGGGCCAACGATTCGTGGGGCCGCTTCTGGGGCTGGGACCCCAAGGAAAACGGCGCGCTGCTCATTGTGCTATGGACACTGGCCATCCTCCACGCCCGCCTAGGCGGCTATATCAAAGACTGGGGGCTGCACTTTGCGGCGGTCTTCACCGGTGCGGTGGTCACCTTCTCGTGGTGGCACGTTAACTTCCTCGGTGTCGGCCTGCACAACTATGGGTTCACTGCGGGCAAGGGAACGATCTGGTTGTTCTACATCGTGATTGTCGCGATTCTTCTTTTCGGAATCGTTGCCCGCGCGATCGAGCAAAATGGCAAGGCCAACGCTTCGAAATAGGGAGGGCGTTTAGTCTCCCAGCGGTTCGCTGCGGCGCTGGCGTTTTTCGAATAGGACAGTCTCGCGGTAACCCACGGCCTTGGCGATCTGGATGGCGCGGGGGAAGTCGCGGGCGACCTCGCTGGGTGCGTGCGAGTCGGAGGAAATCACCAGTCCGATGCCTGCGGAACAAGCGAGTTCGAGGAATCGCGGCGTCGGATAGGCTTCGGCGCAGGGCTTGTGCCAACCCGCGGTGTTGATTTCGATGACACTGCCGGAAGCGGCGATGGCATCGATGACAGGCTCGTAAAAGCGATCTAGGTCACCCGCGGGCACATGCGAGAATTTTTTCACGAGGTCCGGATGGGCGAGGATATCGAACAGTCCGCTGTCGGCCATTTTGGTGTAGGTTTGCCAGTAGTGAGTCCAGACGGCGTCGACATCGCTCGCCGCCCAACGGCCGAGCCACTTGGGATTGTCAAAATCCCAGTCGCCGAGGTAGTGCACCGAACCGATCAGGTAATCCCAATCGTGGTGCGCGGCGAGATTGGCGATCCAAGGTTCGCAGCCTGTTAGCCAATCGCATTCGAGGCCCGCGCGGACAGGAATGCGGCCTGCAGCGTGGCGGCGGGCACGTTCGATCCATTGGAAATAGGCAGGCAGTTCGGCCTCGGCCATGCGCCAGTCGTCGAAGGGTTCGGGGATTTGCGGGGCGTGATCGGAGATTCCATACTCAGCCAAGCCGCTGCGCAAGGCAGCCTCGATAAAGGCTTCCGGCTCGCCCTCGGCGTGGCGGCACAGCGGTGTGTGGGTGTGGTAATCGGCGGGCACGTGAGTTTTCGAGGATGAATCGGGTTGAACCGACAGCAATAGCCATACTAGAGTACTGGCACACTGCAAGCACCAGACTTTCCATGTCCGACATTTTCAACGAACCCCACGCAGAAAACCCGATTATTCGCACCCTGATTGAACAACTACGCCGCCATCCTAAGCGGGTTGTTTTCACCGAGGGAGAGGACCTGCGCGTACTTCAAGCGGCGGCCCGCCTGGTTGGGTTAGGCGCAGTGGCGCCAATCTTGTTGGGCAATCGCGAGCGCATCCGCGCCATGGCCGCGGAACATGGTGTTAGCTTGGAATTTATCCACGTTATTGACCCGCCACAAGCCTCGGACTTCAAGCTGTTCTGCCAGCGGGTTGAAAATATGGCGCGCTATCGTGCCCTGCCGATCGGCGATCCAACCGAACTGGTCGCTCGTCCGCACTATTTTGGTGCATTGATGATTCAATATGGTCAGGCAGACGCGATCGTGGGTGGTAATCAGGCGCTGCCTGCGGCGTATTTCCGCGCCTTGCTGAATACGATCAAGCCCTTGCCGAATGTGCCGAAAATTTTCGGTGTGATGATGGTGACGGGATCGCACCTCAATCACGTCGGTGGAAATGGGGTTCTGTTTTTTGCAGACACGGGGTTGAATCCGAATCCCAGTGTGTCTGAACTCTCAACGATCGCGATTGAAACGGGGAAGCTGGCACGCCATTTCCTCGGCCGTAAAACCCACGTGGCCATGCTCAGTCACTCGACCAAGGGCTCCGCTGGAACTGCGGATGCCCGCCGAATGGCTGCAGCGGCGGCCTTGGCGCAGGGTGAAGTGATCAAGCAATTCCTGGACATCAGTGTCGAAGGCGAGTTGCAGGCCGATGTGGCGCTCGACCCCGCAGCCGCCGAGGTGAAAATGCCCGCAGCTGAGGTGCGCCCGACAGCCGATGTGCTGGTCTTCCCGAGTTTGGATGCCGCGCATATTTCGCTCAAATTACTTCAGCATATGGCGGGTGCACAGGCCTATGGTCAACTGATCCTAGGCCTTGCGCGGCCGGCGGCACAGGTGTCGCGCGCTGCCAGTGTGGAAACCATCTTTGGGACGGCAGCCGCTGTCGCGGTCGAGGCGATCAAGTATCGTCAACTTTATCAGGATGATGGTGTCTGAACGGTCAAAAATACTTTTATGAATCGTGAGGCTCTGTCGTTGGACCGCCAATTGCGCCAAGAAATCCTGTTCGCTCGCGAGCGGGTCTATCGCTTCGGCCAGGCGACGCCACTGGAGCGCCTGAATTTGCTGGGACCGGGACCGGAGATATGGGTCAAGCGTGAGGATCGATCCGCGATCAAGGCCTACAAATGGCGCGGGGCATGCAATCGCATGGCCATGCTCACCCCAGCCGAGTCGTTGCGCGGGGTGGTGACGGCATCCGCGGGGAATCATGCGCAAGGTGTCGCCTTGGCCGCTTCTGTGTTAGGTGTCCGCGCGCGGATCTACATGCCGCGATCAACGCCCAAGGTGAAGCAGGCCGCCGTGCGCGAACATGGTGGCGAGTTTATAGAAATCCACCTCGCGGGCGACAGCTATGATGAGGCGGTGGCTGCCGCGCGCCGCGATGAAGTGAAGAGCGGTGCCGTTTACATTCATGCCTACGATGACCTGAAGGTGATGGCGGGTCAGGGGACTTTGGCCGATGAAGTGGTTTTGTCGGGCCACGGTCCGTTCGATGCAGCCTATCTTCAGATTGGTGGCGGTGGACTTGCGGCAGGTGTTTCGACCTGGCTGAAAACGTATTGGCCGGAGATCGATATTATTGGGGTCGAAGGAGTCGGCCAAGCTTCGATGAAAGCCGCACTCGAAGCGGGTAAGCCAGTCACTCTTGAATCGGTTGACCTCTTTTGCGATGGAACCGCCGTGAAGCGGGTGGGAGATTTGCCGTTTGAAATCTGCCAGCACACACTCAGTCGCATCGAGACGGTGACCAACGCCGAAGTCAGCGACGCGATGCGCTTGCTCTGGGAACAGCTGCGCTGTGTTTCGGAACCCTCAGGCGCGATTGGTCTCGCCGCCGTGCTGAAAAATCGCGAGTCTCTCATCGGCAAGCGGGTGCTGGTGGTGCTCTGCGGTGCCAATATCGACTTTCTCCAGCTCGGTCGTATCGCCCAATCGGTTGGCAGTGGCACTCAAAATAGCCGCACGCTGAGAGTTTGCATCCCAGAGCAGGCAGGGATGATGTTAGAACTGTTGGACAAGTGCTTTGAAGGGCTCGATATCGTCGATTTCCAATACGGCAAAACCGACGCGCACAGCGCCTGGCCAACCTTCATCATTCAAGCCAACGATCCGGCCGTGCTTGATGTATTACCCGCCAAGCTCGAGGCTCACGGCTTCGCATGGGAGGATCTATCTGGTGCGATAGACATTGCCTTCCGTGCCATTCCTTTGCGCGGTGACTTGCTTAAAAACACGGTTTTCCTACGACTGGATTTCTATGAACGCACTGGAGCCTTACACGACTTCCTCGCCCAGCGCATTCAAGGCAATGCCAGCCTTTGCTACTTCAACTACCGTCAATCCGGCGAACGCATCGGCCGCGCTTTGATCGGTCTTGATTTCCCATCGTCCTTCGAGCGCGATGCTCTGCTGATGACCATTCCGCGCCAAGGTGAAGGCTACCGACTCTGCGAAGTGCTTGATGAGGAGACCTGTCAGCGCTTGGTGAGCCACTGAAGGCGATGGATCGTCAGAGAAGCGATTCGCGGCCTAGTTTTATTTGCTATGCCACGCGCTTTAGGTGAGGGTGATTTTTTATGAAAATGCATCGCATCCTCGCTGAGGCCGCCTCCACTATCGCCAAGTCTGTCTTCCGCGAGCACAAGATTCTTGATCATGAATTGGGCGACGCTTTTGAAGCGAATCCGAAGTGGGGCAAACGCGATCGCAGTTTCATTGCCGAAACGGTTTTTGAAGTCACTCGTTGGCGGCGCGCGCTGAGCTTTCTGGTCGGCAGTGAGGAGACCAAGGCACTGTGCGCGGCTCAGTGGGTGCGCATGGGCTATGAGATTCCGGATTGGTGGATCTATAACGGAGCCAGTGCGAGTGAGATCATCGCTCGTGAGGCTGAGTTGGCAGATCAACCGCGAGCGGTGCGTGAGTCGATACCCGATTGGATCGATGCCTTAGGGGAAGCAGAGTTGGGCGAGGCGTGGGATGCTGAGTTGGCGGCACTCAATCAACGCGCCTTGGTGTTTCTTCGCGTCAACACGCTGCGCGCGACGCGCCCGGATGTTGTGGCTTGGCTCGCGAGCTTCAACATCATCGCCACGGAAGTTCCCGGTTTGCCGGACGCTCTCGTGCTTGGCTCAGGTAAAACTCTGCCCAAGAAGCTCCGTGTCGACGGACGTGTGGAAATTCAAGATGCGGGCTCCCAGATGATTGCGCCCTTGGTCGATCCACAGCCGGGTGAGCGTATCATTGATGCCTGCTCGGGCGCAGGCGGCAAGTCCTTGCATCTTGCGGCGTTGATGAAAAATGAAGGTCGTGTCTTCGGCATGGACATCGATGCGAGAAAGCTCGTCGAGTTAGACCGCCGCGCCAAACGCGCGAACGCGCATAAGTGCGTCAAATCGAAGGAAATCACCGCGACCACCGCGGTTGATTTTGCTAACGTCGGGGATCGCTTGCTGATCGATGCGCCGTGCTCGGGCCTGGGCACCTTGAAGCGCCAGCCCGATCTCAAATGGCGTCTGAAACCCGCTCATCTCGAGCGCGTGCGCGGCATTCAGTCTCAGCTATTGGATCAATACACCGCGATGCTCAGGCCTGGCGGCCATCTCGTTTATGCGACTTGCTCGATCCTGCCCTCTGAAAACCGCGCGGCGATTGATCGTTTGCTGGCCAAGGGTGGCTACCGCCTCATCGAGGAGCGCCCAGTTTCTCCAGCAGCAAGCGGTTACGACGGTTTTTACGCGGCCTTGCTGGCGAAAGACGCGCCGTAAGACGGTTTAGAAAACGCTGATTTCATCTTGCACATTCCCAATTCGTTACCCCCCCCGAACGATTCCCTGAAACCTGAGGTGTGACCCATCACGCCCCCGGCTTGGTCTCCGGGGCCGACGACTTTGCCCGTGGGGCGGAACACTTTGCCCGTGGGACCAAACACTTTGCCCGCGGGGCGAAACACTTTGCCCCTGGGACCAAACAGTTTGTCCGTGGGGCGAAACACTTTGCCGTGACTCGAATTAGCTGGCTGTCACGGCGCTGCGGTCGTCGTTGAGTCCGCTCTTCTCGATGAAGTAGTCGTAGCCGCCGGTGTAGCGGGTGACGTTACCGTTGTTGATGTGGAGCGTGGTCTCGGCGAGGGTGCGGATGAAGTGCACGTCGTGGGAAATGAAGACGAGCGTGCCTTCGTAGTTTTTCAACGCCTGGACGAGTGAGTCGATGGAGAGGATGTCCAAGTGGGTCGTCGGCTCGTCCATCAGCAGGAGGTTCGGTGGATCGACGAGGAACTTGACGAGGTTGAGCCGCGACTTTTCACCGCCGGAGAGCACACCGCAGCGTTTTTCGACATCGGCGCGGCGGAACAGGAAGGAGCCGAGAATACTGCGAGCTTCCTCTTCGCGTAGAGTGGTGCAGGCACCCATGACTTCTTCAAGCACAGTGTTGTTCTCGTTGAGCGCTTCGGAGCGATGCTGCGAGTAGTAGCCGATCTTGGTGGCGTAGCCGGGTTCACGTTTGCCGGCGTCGATGGCGATTTGGCCCGCGAGAATTTTGATAAGCGTGGATTTGCCGGCACCGTTAGGGCCGACGAGCACGATGCGGTCGTTGCGCTCGATGGTGAGGTCGAGGTCTTTGTAAATGCGCTTTTCGCCGTAGGCCTGGCCGACTTTGGAAAGTTCGATGACCTTCTGGTTCGAGCGCGGTGGCTGCGGGAAGTTGAACTTGAAAGGCTTGCGCGGTGTGCGTGGCTTTTCGATGCGGTCGAGCTTTTCGAGCGACCTGATGCGCGACTGGACTTGGGAAGCTTTTGAGCCGACTTGGCGGAAGCGGTCGATGAACTCTTGGACGTGTTCGATTTCCTTTTGCTGGTTGCGATAGGCTTGGACCTGTTGTTCGTAGCGGGCCTCGCGTTGGTCGAGGTACGAGCTGTAGTTGCCAGTGTATGAATTGAGCTTGGCGGCGTCGGGGTCGATTTCTATGACGGTCTCGATGATCGAATCCATGAAGTCGCGATCGTGCGAAATCATCAGCAGCGCGCCGGAATAGTTGAGCAGGTAGCGCTGGAGCCAGAGCAGGGAAATCAGGTCGAGGTGGTTGGTTGGTTCGTCCAACATCAATAGATCCGGCTCCATGACCAGAAGCTGGGCGAGGTGGGCGCGCATGACCCAGCCGCCGGAATACTCGCGTGCGGGCTTATTGAAGTCGGTGGTTTTGAAGCCGAGACCGTGGAGAATCTTTTTCGCCTTGGGCTCGAGCTGATAGCCGTTGAGGGCGGTAAATTGATCTTGGGCGTGGGCGAAGTCGGGGTGGGAAAGATCGCCGGTCGACTCGTGTTCACGCATGGTGCGGAGAATGCCGATCATTTCCGGGGTAATGCCCATGGCGATTTCGAGGACGGTTTCGTCGGTCGGTTCGCCCGCTTCCTGCGGCAAATAGCCGGTGATGGCGTATTCGTCGCGCTCGATCGTTCCTTCGTCGGGAGAATCCTCACCGAGGATCATGCGGAAAAGCGTGGACTTGCCAGCACCGTTCGGGCCGACAAGAGCGACGCGTTCGCCCCAGTTGATGGACATTTCAGCCTCGCGCAGCAAAGTACGGCCGCCGAGAGTTTTTGTAAGCTTGTGAATCGTGAGCACGCATGGGTCTTAAAGCAGGACCGAGCGCGGAGCAAGAGTTTCGCGAAGCAGGTTGGTGAATCCTGTGCGCGTTCAGAGCTCGCTCTCTGAGATCGGTATGATCTTCATCAACGACCTCTGAAGCCCAATCTTGAGACTTTGATTGCCGTGAATTGGAATCACCACTCGCTCGATTCGACCTTCTTTCGTAAAAATGTGGTGACTGCCGTGGATTCGGGCCAAAACCCAACCCATCTCCTCGGCAAGCTTCGCCATGCGCTTACCGGAAACCGACTTCAGACCGCGACTTCCAAGACGCGCTGCTTCGCTGTGGTGGTGAGGCCGCTCTCTCCTGCTGCCAGCCAACCTTCGATCGCCTCGTGGATGTTGGCCTCGACTTCTTCTTTCGTCTCTCCTTGGGTGACACAGCCTGGCAAGGCGGGGACTTCGGCCCAATACCCACCTTCTTCAGCTTCGTGGATGATCGCTTTCAACTTCATGCAATTAGTGTAGCGCGTTCACATGATGGGTAAAGCCTGGATTCCGCAGCTATAATTCTTTCTGGTTAAGCAATATAGTTGGTGTAAGGAGTCGAGTCCGTGTGGGTAACAAACTAAGTCAGCAATTTTGAAATCGTCTGTTTAAGGGAAACAAAAACCTCCGTTGACGGCGCGAGGCCGCGGTGCAAGAATGAAGCATGATAATCGTAGTTCCTATCAGCAAACGGGGGACGTTTGGCAAAGTTCGGTAGTTCTTCACCTCGAGTGGGTTATGCGTCATGGAGATCAAGCTTCAGCTTGCATCCCGCACGCTGAAGCGTGAACTCCTCGAAAGCGCATAACTCCAAGCACGGGTGTTAGATTGGCATGATTTGATTTTCAATCCGCACGAATCACTTCGCTGCGAGCGGCGTGGAGGCGGCTTCGTGGAGCTCCTCGGCGGCTTCGAGTTCTGCGTGTTCCTTGGCGATGACGCGCACCAGCTTGAGGCTGGTTTCTTCCCAGTTAGAAAGCAGCTTCTTCGCTTGCGGGCTGCCGGTGCGGTCGAGGTGACGCTCGATGAGCGCCTTGACCTCGGCGAAGTCCTGCGCGCGTCGGACGGGCAGGGTGACGACCATCTCGGAGTTGACACGGGAGAAGAACTTGCCGTCGACGTCGTAGACGTAGGCGGTGCCGCCGGACATGCCTGCGCCGAAGTTTTTTCCGGTCTTGCCGAGGATGACGACCTTGCCGTTGGTCATGTATTCGCAACCGTGGTCGCCGACACCTTCCACCACCGTGGTGGCACCCGAGTTCCGCACGGCGAAACGCTCGCCCGCACGGCCATTGGCGAAAAAGGTGCCGCCGGTCGCGCCGTAGAGGCAGGTGTTGCCGCAAATCGTGTTGGTCGCGGCTTCAAACTTCGCCCCTTCGGAAACGCGGATGACGATTTCGCCCGCGGCCATGCCCTTACCGACGTAGTCGTTCGCTTCGCCGATCAGCTCAAGTTTCACGCCAGCGACGAGGAAACAGCCGAACGATTGGCCAGCACTGCCGCGGCAGGTGATGTGGATCGAATCTGCGGACAGTCCGCGGTCGCCGTGGATTTCCGCGATGCGGCCGGAAAGGCGGGTACCGATGTTGCGGTCGGTGTTGACCACATCGTAGCTGAGCGCGACCGGTGGGCGGTCAGGCAGTAGTTTGATAGCATCGAGCAAGGCATCAGGAACCGACGCCTCACCGTACTGGGGCAAGTTGCTCGGCAGATCGGTGCCGGTGAGTGCTGCGGTGAGATCCGAGAGGATGTCGAGATCCAACGCGGGCTTGGCTAGGCCGTCGTTGCGGTCCTCGGCGCAGATGCGGGAAATCGAGCTGACCGCCTTGCCCGATTGGGCGGACAGATCTGGCACGACGTCCTTGAGCAGCGCGCTGAGATCGAGGGTGTTGGCCTTCGGGTGATTCGGGATGTGGCGCTGCTTGAGGAATTCCGGGCGGCCGATGAGTTCATCGAGCGAACGGACGCCGATGCGCGCCATGTAACGGCGGGCTTCTTCGGCGACAGCGGTGAAATAG
>Ga0194063_10002674_pt1 | contig 10941 bp, 7 predicted proteins | sample SepL3720m_MetaG_FD_155459 | JGI IMG/M metagenome (GOLD analysis project Ga0194063, IMG submission 155459) | Anoxic zone freshwater microbial communities from boreal shield lake in IISD Experimental Lakes Area, Ontario, Canada - Sep2016-L373-20m | ecosystem: Environmental > Aquatic > Freshwater >...
TGGTGAGTTGTGGACAACCGCAGGTTAAATCAACCCCACTTGGAAAGAAACTTTTAAAACGAACTATTCGTCGAAAGTATACCTTAGGAAAATCCAAATTGAAAAAATCTGTATCTATTTTATTAAAAGATAGGGAAACACGAAAAAATGTGCTCATTGCCCACCGAGCATTAAAGACCGTACCGTTAAGCGACATCCATGTTTATTTGAAGAAACAAAATCTTATTAAAATCGGTAGTGCCGCACCAGCGGATGTTGTGCGACAAATTTATGAGTCTGCTTTATTGGCAGGTGAAATAACAAACGTAAACAAGGATATTTTATTACATAATTTTATTAAGGGTGAGTCGGACACTATATTTTAATTTTTATCGTTCTAATGTATGGAAACTACAAATAACGAAATATCTCCATACGCCAGAATGTTTTTCTTAAAACTGTCGAATTACTTGGATACAAAACTATATTACTTTGGCAGTGTTCAGAGACAAGATTACTTTCAGTCTTCCGACATTGACGTTGCCATATTTAGCGAAAATTTGGATAGCACTCTCAATAAAATGCAAAACTATCTAAACCTTAAGAGAGAAAAGTTCAAAAAATTTGTTTGGAGATTAAACTCAAATAACAAAGTGGTAAATGGGTACAAATTAATGATTAAACAACCAGAGCATGACTTTGTTGCCGAATTTTCTATTTTTGACGAAAAATACAAGGACGATATATTGTTTGCGTATAATGAAAAAAAAGATTTACCCTTTTATGCGACGATAATGCTGATTATTATCAAGTTCTTTTACTACACGTTGGGGGTTATTCCCAAAGATATTTATATTTCCACAAAAAAATACATTTTAACTTTTGTTATTGGAAAGCCAGAAGACAATTTTGTTGTTATTGACATGAAAGACAAATAAGTTTCAAACCATTAATTAAGTACTTACTTATTAAACCACTTAGAATAACTTTCTAATTGTTTTGAAAAACATTCCTTAGTAGTATTATTAGAACATTTATCACATTTTTTACTCAAATTATTATGTAGTTTTAGTGTTTTTTTATTTATATTGCCATTTTTTTTATAAATTTTACCGATGTTTTTATTGCTTTTTAGATATTTTTTACAAACCTTACATTTTAGTGATTTATAATGTATTTTGCAATATTTTTTAATAAACTTTTCCTCCTCAACTTTTTCCTCCTCCAACTTAATTTTCATATTTTTATAGATATAATATAGAAGTACAAATAATTAAAAATCATTTTTTTATTATTTCTTTCTTTAGAAATAAATCATTATTTTTTAAACATTGAAGAGAGAAACACACTCACACAATGGCGTTGGTGAACCATTACTTAAAAGTCACTTCGGAACATATCAAAGAATACGGCGAAGACACCGTTGTCTTGTACCAGGTCGGCGATTTTTTCGAAGTATATGCGATTAAAGACCGTGCTACTCAAAAAATTAATGGTAGTCGACTAGAAGACTTTTGTCGTATATGTGACTGTGCCATGTACGAAAAAAAAAACAGTAAACACGAAAGTGGCGTGGTAGTTGGGGCGGGATTCAAAGTCGATTGTTTTGAAAAATTTATCAGAAAATTACAAGATGCTCATTTTACTTGCCCTATTTACGAACAAGCCCAAGACGAAACCAAAATTCGAACTTTAAACAGAATAATTTCACCTGGCACTTATTTCTCACAAGAGTCGACGGTCCTTTCCAATAACATCACTTGTATTTGGTTATTCGTCTATAAAAGCCTTGTATTTGTTAAGGGGACTTATATTGTAGTTGGGGTTGCGAATTTAGACGTTTTCACTGGTGAGACTACCATTTCTCAGTTCAAAGAACCTTGGATTAATAACCCAACTACTTTTGATGAACTACAACGATTTATCTCCATTTATAATCCCAGTGAAGCGATTGTAATATCTAATTTATCGGCAACCGAAACGGATGATATTATTGGATATGCGGACATTATTCGATGCCCAACTATTCATCGAATTAATACGTCATCGTGTGATTCATTGGATCCAACCCATATGGTTCGCGTAGGTAATTGCGAAAAACAAACATATCAAATGGAAGTTATTAGTCGAGTTTATAAGGACGAAAACAGTGAAATATTCATGCTGAATTTTTACGAGAACAATATTGCGTGCCAGGCATTTTGTTACCTACTCGACTTTGTGCATCAGCACAGTCCTCACCTTACTAGCAAAATTAAAGAACCGTATTTGGAAAATTGTTCCACCCAATTGAAACTAGCCAATCATTCTCTAACTCAGCTAAATATCATTGACGATGCGTCTCATTACGGCAAGTATTCTTCTGTTTCGTCCATGCTTAACGAATGTGTTACCTCCATGGGAAAACGTAAATTTCGGTCGGTTCTATTAAATCCCACTACCAAAATCGACTATTTGAATAAGGAATATGAACTTACGGAACATCTCCTAGCAACTCCTCCGTTGTTTATGGGTATTCGAGGACTGTTACAATCCATTAACGACATGACAAAATTTGCACGACAACTTATTATGAAACAGGTGCCAGAAAAGAAATTTTGCGTCTTATTGAATAACTTCAAGACTGCCCAACAAATATTTTCGTTATTGTCTTCAGACATGACTCTCTCTTCTTATTTTGGAGAGAATGTTTTAAACTTCTTGGATATTCCTTTCTACTGTGATAAAATAACGGACTTTGTGGAGAAACGGCTTAACATGGAGGTGCTTGCGAACGCGGGAGAGGAAGAAAATGGCCCCATTCATTTCTTTCAGCCAAACGTTTACGCGGAATTGGACCAATCCACCAATATTTTAATGAAAAACGAGGCCAAATTAGAGGCCATTCGCAGGTATTTGTGCTTTGTAGTTGGTACAAAAGAACGAAAAAAAGAAACGGAATTTGTTAAAAAACACGAATCTGTAAAAAGTCAGAGCCTTTTGGTTTGTACAAATATCCGTTCCAAACTGCTTGAGGACGCATTGCCTGCGAACAAAACGTTTGTTAAACTCGAATACTTGTTTTTGGGAACCACTCAATCGTTTGATTTCAAAGTCTCCAAAAAAGATATCGCATTTGTTAAACACAACACGAGTGATAAAATCATCACGAACGAGCAAATTACTCAGTTATGTCATGATATTTTTAATCAAAAAAATCAATTAAAAATAACGGTTTCGTTTCTTTACAATAAGTTTTTGGAAGAATTCAATTCGCATTTTCATAAGGACCTGAATTGTATCATCGACTTTCTCACCACGGTGGACGTGCTAACTACGAAGGCGTTTATAGCCAAAAAATACAATTACTGTCGCCCAGTGATTGTTGAATCAGAAAAATCTTTTTTCTCCGCGAAAAGTATTCGGCATTGTTTGATTGAACAGTTACAAAACAACGAGTTATATGTATCAAACGATGTTACACTTGGTAACGGCTCGGTGGACGGGATTTTATTGTATGGCACAAATGCGGTTGGAAAAACAAGTTTAATACGGTCATTGGGAATTGCGGTTATTATGGCCCAATCTGGATTGTTTGTTCCGTGCGATGCGTTTACTTATTCTCCATACAAGTATTTATTTACTCGAATCTTGGGGAACGACAATTTATTTAAAGGTCTCTCTACATTTGCCGTAGAAATGTCTGAATTAAGAACGATATTACGTCTCGCAGACCAAAATAGTTTGGTTTTAGGGGATGAATTATGTTCTGGGACGGAAAACATTTCCGCGATTAGCATTTTTGTCGCGGGTATTCAAAAACTTCATAGTGTTAAAAGTAGCTTTATATTTGCTACACACATTCACGAAATTGTCAATTTCAAAGAAATTTCAGACTTATCGTCTGTGGTACTCCAACATTTAACCGTGATGTACGACCAGGCGCGAGATGTGTTGGTGTATGACCGTAAAATGAAACCAGGCCCAGGCAACAGTATGTACGGATTAGAAGTATGTAAATCCTTAAAATTGCCTGAGGATTTTCTAGAGGCGGCATTCAACATTCGTATGAAGTACTTCCCGGAGCAACAAGGATTTCTCTCTCTAAAGACTTCTCATTTTAATAGTAAAAAGATAATGAATCTTTGTGAGTTATGTCAACAAAACAGGGGAACGGAGGTTCATCATCTTCAGCACCAAAAATTCGCCGATTCGGATGGCTTTATTAAGACGGAAAGTGCTTTTTTTCACAAGAATGCGTTGGCCAATTTAGTTACCTTATGTGACAACTGCCATACCGATATTCATAAATCCAACGCGCAACACAAAAGAATTAAAACTTCTAATGGAAGCATTATAGGAGAGATTTAAAATCAACCTAGTTTTTTATTTTAATATTTTCTACGTTTTTTAGTTTTTCTGCGTTTTTTTGTTTTTCTACATTTCTTGTTTTTGGTGTTTGTTTTTTTTCGACTTTTTTTACTGCCGCCAGCCGCGGCAGCAGCCATATTTGTAGTAAGTGGCGGTGTGATCCCAATAGTGTTGGTAGAATTTAACGTATCATCTAAAGTTTTAGCGGGACTGATGCTACTAGTAATTAATTTGTTATCATCTAAGGTTTTAGCTGGTTCTGCTGGTTTAACTGGTTCTGCTGGTTTAACTGGTTTAACTAGCTCTCCGTTTTCTATGGTATGTCCCGCTAATAATTCCTGATACTTTTTTTCATTATCCTCCAATGTTTCAAATGTTGGGGTTTTAGTAAACGGTGCTGGCAACGGGGTTGGCTTTTTCCCTGAAGATGATATGGGTTTTTCGACAAATTTAACAGTAGTTATCGCATTTGACTCTGTAATTAGTGTTTTAAACATTTCGTATGTTACCTTTTTATCTTCCATTAGACCCTTATCCGTGTTAATAGTTAGTTTCTTTAAATCCACAAAATCCACCAAGAATTTGCCTGCGGTACCACGCCCGTCCATCAATACGAATCGGAGTTCAGTATCTCCCGAAGTTATTTGTAACTTTGGGTTATCTTCTTTAACTCGTGCTACTTCGGTGGTTTCAAAAGTTAAAGCTGACCCCAAAAATAAATGTACTACGTCAGCCGCTTTAATAAAACTAATAAATAAATAATTCATATGGTCTGTAATAATAACGCTGCCACTTTTTAATTTATCAAATGACGTTGGTTCTACCGTAGTGCATTTTATATTCTTATCATAAACTGCCGTTGGGACGGGTCTTGATTGAATCGCAGAACCACATTCTCTTGATACATGTTGTCTATACCCAGCTTTTTTATCATTTTTACTAGAACACGGGTGGAAAAAACCCATTTGTGGCAATGATGTTACGGGGTCTCCCGTATTAGAAAACCTATGAAGTATAATTGAGTTTCCTATTACGTACCGGCATAAGTCTTCACTTGCTTTTTCATTTAGAACTCGTGGTGAACCGAACGAAATACAAACCGCGTTATCAGAGAGTTTACTGTACTCTGGGCCGCCAAAATCTTCTTTCTTTCGGGAAGCATATTCATATACCATAAGCGTTGCCATACCTCCTCCTAAAGAATGTCCTGTAAACACTGGTATTACTTTTTCAGTGTCGGTGGGTTTTAAAAATTCATTAACCACATAAGCCATGGCGTTGCTAATTGTATGCATGATTTCTAGTGTAATTTTTTCAATACCTTTTAAGACACCAGTTTGTTTTGCTTCGTTAACAATATACGGAAAAAGTGTCTGAGGTTTAGTGTAGCTTCCTGCGGTCTTTGCGCTATACGTACCTCTATAACAAACAAAGACAAAGTTTTTAAAGTCCAAATGTCCTATGATAAGTACGTCTCCGTAGTTTGAATCGGCGACCGAAATAATCAGTAATTTTGGGTCTAAGTCATGCGTAAAAAAAGGGCTGTTTTCGGTGTTTTCAATTAACTCGTTCACATCTTTCGCGTACTTTGTAAAATCAATCGATTTCTTACCGTTTGTAATCCTAAATGGAATAACGTTGCTTTGGTCGTTTAGGCCAAATTTTAATTCCTCGTCAAAATTATTCAATTCTTCTACACTTTTAAGCACACTTATGGCTTGTTTTATTTTTAGAGGAATTATTTTAAATAACCCTTTGACTAAATAATACGAGATTGGATCCTCTGTATAAGCAATTCTTGATAATGCCGCACACATAAAATCAAAAAAAGAAGCCACCCCAATATAATCTGTTGTTTGTACAACGGCCGTTGCTGGGGCGGTCGTTGGGGCATTTGCTGGTGCTGCCGACGAGGTCACTTCTATTGTTCCGTTTGTGCTTGCGGCTGGTTTAGACATACCGCTTCCCATATTTAGTTAGTTTTGTATAATATAAATAAATATAAAAATAAGTAAGATATGTATGTTTAACAAGTTTCATATTTATTAAACATTTCAAGAAATAACGATATTTTGCTATTATTATTTCTTCTCTGGGCGGCCAGGTAACTGTCATAACTGGATACTACTATACATCGTTTGACTGCCCTGGAAATCGCCGTGTATAAAGTCCGTTTGTCCCAGCAACTTTGTGCGTTATCTATAAAAATAACAATGGTGTCGTGCTGACTGCCTTGTGCCTTGTGAACTGTCAACGCGTAAGCCAAGTCAAACGCGTTCTCCAATTCATTCGAGTCTAATGTCGCGTCGGTTTTATCGTGGTATTGAATATCCACAGAAGACCCATCGGTTGAAATCGTTTGAATTTGTGCCGTCTCTCCATTTGCTCGTAAAGTTTCTTCCGAATAATCGTTTTCGGTTCTCAGAATGACATCGTTATCATAGAACCTTCTTCGTTGGTTTGGAATAAACTTGCGTCTTGCGGCGTTCTGGTTAAAACTAGTTTGCGCGATATTGTTCAAATTGCCGACATTGAACTTGAACTTTTCATTCTTGAAATAAGATAAAAATTTACAATTGTGTTTGGTAAGCCCGTACTCGTCAATCAGCAATTCAATTTGGGTTGCGTTAAGTTGACTTGAATCCGGGGTTAGGAACTTGTTGATATTTTTAAAAATCATGGTAGTTTCATCAAAGTGGTCAAACGTTAATAATTCCTCGTTCATTCGCAAAATGTTTTCTTTCAAGTTCCCAGTATCTTGTCGATGTATTATTTTTAGTTTGGAGAGAGACTCTGGAAAAATATCAGACTCTATAATACTTTTTAATACACACCCTGGGCCAATGGACGGTAATTGATTATTGTCTCCAACCAGTAAAAGACGGCACTTGAAAAAATCGCAAAATTCTAGTATTGTTTCAAACATGAATATGTCGACCATGGAGAATTCGTCGATTATAATTAAATCAATGGTTACAGACTGAAAATCTTCTTTTGGATCGCGTTGATTCGCCCAAAAGTCTCGTCGTACAGTTTCAAACTTGGACAACATGACCCGATGACACGTGCCAGAGTAATTCTTACTGACCTTAAAGTTGTCTCGTTTTTCTAGTCTGGCCATACGCGTTCTCAATTGAACAAATGCGAGTCCTGTTGGAGCGATGACCGATATGTTTGCGGGTCGCGCGAGCTTACATTCAACGAGAACAAAAACGACGCATTCCATGATGGTTGTTTTACCTGTGCCTGGGTATCCGGTAATGACACTCAACTTGTTCGTTATGGTGTTAATAATGGCTTGTTTTTGTTCCGCACACAGGGTTTGTTCTGATTTCATTTCGAACAACTCAATAAAGTGGTTGATTTCGTCCAAATCAATATCAATTGTTTTGTCTAGGAACAGGTCACACAATTTGTCGCCCAAGTTTTTCTCAAGGTTGAATAAATATTCGGTGGTAATGTATTCACGGTCTTTTATCACAAGGGTCATACAACTGCGTCGAACAATGGAAATGTATAAACTTGGGTCCCGTTGTGTTTTCTCGCAAAATTCGTTGAACTTTTTGTAAAAGTATTGTTTCTCGACGTAAAAAGAGTTATATTTGTGAATGAAATCAAAATGCCAAACGGAACACTTTTCTTCAAAGGAAGTGTTTAAATCGTATTGTTCATCAATAAAATCCGCTTTTTCAAAGGAAAGCAACTGAAATTCCGCTCGAATGAAATGGAATGGATGTTGAACTAAGTTATACAAGGACAATGAACTATCATGACACCCCTGTATTTTACGAAGTATATTTTCCAAGATAATCATGGTAAGATGACATCTTTTGATAAGAATATTGTAAACATGGCTCACGGTGGTTGTTGTAATTGGAGTAGCGGAATGTTTTCTGTTAAAATACTGAATATACTTATTGTACTTTATCACAAACGTGGACGCAGTTTTCAGTTTGCTGGCCTCGACCTTGTTCACTTTTTTGTAATCTGGGTCCTGTAAATTACTTTTAATGGCGGAATCGTCCCCCCGGAGGTTATCCAAATTTTTTATCTCATAAGTAACTACGCCGTATTTTATTTCAGACTTTACAACTTCAAAAAACGCCTCTCGAAGTTGTACTACATCCCGAACAGCGTAAACCTTGGCAACTTGTTTTTGGGGGATTGGTGCTATCGTGTCATTATTTACACTTTCTAGTTTTCTTTTATTCGAGTCCACAAAAAATTGTCTCACGTCCATTGTGTTTTGTAAAATAATGATATTTTTGTAAAACAATGATATTTTTGTAAAACAACTTAAAAAGAATGGTTTAAAAATCAAATTTAACTAAAATTAAATAAAACAATTTAATTAACAAGTACTGTTAAAAATGTCCGTGTAATCATTCCCTCTAAAAAATCATTATTTAAATTTGTAAAATGTGCGACAACAATAATCCTCTTACAACAGCGCAATCTGAAAAGGATGTACATCCCTTTTTTAAAAAGTTTTTGGCAAAAAAAATTAAATTAAATGAAACAACCGTTACGGAGGTCAACGACGTCATCGAGAAGGTAAATGACTTAACGGTCGAGGAACCCTCACAACAAAAGATTCCCAACAAAGGAACCGGGGCTGGCGGTGCCGCTACAAATCTTAATGGCAAGCTGTTTGAAGCCAAAACAGACAACGAAACAAGACTACTCAACGATGGATTTAAAAAAATCGTAACGGGTCATACCAAATTTGGTTACTTTTTATCGAAACAACTTGAAGACAAAAGAGTTATCTTTGTTTCTCAAAGCGGATTAAAAGAATTTATCAAAAGGTACTACCACATTGAATTATTCCGTCATCCAGATGAAGCTTATATTTTTGAGTACACGGACGGCCGAAGAGTAATTAAAATACTTGAAAAGAAAGAACAAAATGTGGAAGGATCGGTTGACGTGAAGTTACTAAGTGGACCAGTATTTCGTGAAGAATACACTGAAGCGTTGGAAGGCAAATTTGAGGTCGAGTATGCGTTCTGCGTTAATGAGTACTTACAGAAAAGAATTGTATCTCGGAAGAAGAAATACATAATTTTTAACAAAATAATGGCAAGACATGGCATCGACATTTTGTTTGGCGACGACTTAAATTATTTTGATAAGCTAGATGAGTGGTTAGATATTTAAGTATTTTACAATTTAAGTATTATTGCTCTAACACCGAAAAACAATCATACTTGCATATTTTTTATATTTAACATATTATATATTATAATTTAAGTTTTCTAATAAAATATTCTAATAATTTTTTATAATTACTTCTTTTGCCTTTGCCTCTGGGTTTGATGAATTAATGGTTCTTTTACATAAAATCGACTCGGTGTGATAATTCGGCTCGGTAAACGTGTCGCGAACAAATTCTACGTCGGCGTTACTCATCATAAGTTTTACGTTATTTTCTCTTAGAGTGTGTATTGAACTGAATAATGTCAGGTGGTCTTCAAGACAAAACCCATTTTCGGTATAACCAACAAATGATGTACTAGTCTCTGGTGCATAAGGCGGGTCCAGGTAAACGTAGTCCAACGGATTATTTACTCGAGCAAGCGACGTACTAAAGTGACAACACTCAAAAATAACACCCCTAATAAGATTGTAAATGTCATTCAAGTGTGCTTCGTTGATTATCTCTGGAGTATTTTTAGAATGACCATAGGGAACATTGAATCCATTGGGACCAATTCGAAACACCCCTCTAAAACACGTTTTGTTTAAGAAAATAAGAAACGCGGATCCTTGAACAGTCTTCTTTTCCTCTGCGGATAGACTGTTGTACTGAATGCGAACCCAATAATAGTAGTTCTCTTTTAAATCAGTGGCTTCTTCCAGATTCTCCGGGGCCCGATTAAGAGGTCCTTCGGTGCGGCACTCATCGTACTCAGTAATTAACACTTGTATAGCATCAAACAATTCGTGACGCGAAGTTTGAATGTTTTTATACATGAAAATTAACGGTTCATTCGAATCAGACGCATATACGTTTCCGGTTAAGTTAATGACACCTATTCTCGCATAAGACAATAATGTAAATAATACGCTACCACCTCCTAAGAACGGTTCATAATAGTTCTCAATGTTCACTGGAAAATCGGCAATCAATTTGTCCAATATTTGGGTTTTCCCTCCAACCCACTTTAAAATGGGTTTTAAAATATTTAATTTGCTTTGCGTCTTGTTTTTAACGAGTAACATTGTTTTTATACTGGAACTCTCTTTAGGTTGTTTTGTTCTCTTTTTGAAAAAGTCCGCGACGTTTCTTTTGGAAGAAGAAGAAGAAGTTGATGTCTCAGGAACGTATTCGACTTTAATAACCAACATATTATTTTTTATACTTGAAGACTCTTTTTTCCCTTTTTTTGTTTTCTTTTTAAAAGTGACCGCTGCCGCCTTTCTTTTAAAAGAACTCATTGTGTTATAAGAATAAGTAATAATGATTTAAAAATAAATATGTTAAATTTATTTTTATAAAATATATATAATATTGGAGAGAAACAATTACTTTTGTTTTGTGTTGTTTCTCTCTTAAATCATCTGACAAATCAAGAGGGAATAAATATGTGTTCGGTGTAAATTAAATAT
>Ga0194063_10002676_pt1 | contig 10937 bp, 9 predicted proteins | sample SepL3720m_MetaG_FD_155459 | JGI IMG/M metagenome (GOLD analysis project Ga0194063, IMG submission 155459) | Anoxic zone freshwater microbial communities from boreal shield lake in IISD Experimental Lakes Area, Ontario, Canada - Sep2016-L373-20m | ecosystem: Environmental > Aquatic > Freshwater >...
TGCCGCATCGGCGCCGCCATGATCTGGGATGCCGAAAAAAGGGGTGTCCTGAAGCCCGGTGTCGAGATCATTGAACCGACCAGCGGGAATACCGGCATCGCCCTGGCGTATGTCGCCGCCGCGCGGGGATACAAATTAACCCTGACCATGCCCGAGACCATGAGTATTGAACGCCGTCGTGTTCTCGCCGCGTTCGGAGCCAATCTGGTACTGACTCCCGGCAGCGAAGGCATGAAGGGGGCGATCAAGCGCGCCGAGGAAATCGCGGCGTCGGATCCCGCGAAGTATTTCCTGCCCCAGCAGTTCAAGAACCCGGCCAATCCGGCCATCCACGAGGCCACCACAGGCCCTGAAATCTGGGCTGACACCCATGGCGCTATCGATGTCCTGGTTTCAGGTGTGGGTACCGGAGGCACAATCAGCGGCGTTTCGCGCTTCATCAAGAACACCAAGGGGAAGAAGATCATCTCCGTGGCCGTTGAGCCCAAGGAGAGCCCGGTGATCTCCCAGAAGCGAGCGGGTCAGGAGATCAAGCCCGGCCCTCATAAGATCCAGGGCATTGGCGCCGGCTTCATCCCGGACACTCTGGATCTCTCGGTCGTGGATCGTGTCGAGCAGGTGGACAGCGCCGAGGCGGTTGCCTTTGCGCGGCGTCTGGCAAGGGAAGAAGGCATTCTGGTCGGAATCTCCTGCGGCGCCGCCGCGGCCGTTGCCGTCAGGCTTGCCCATTTGGATGAGTTCGCAGGAAAGACCATTGTGGTCGTGTTGCCGGATGCCGGCGAACGTTACCTGTCAACCATCCTGTTTGAAGGTATTGGCTGATAAGATACGATTCGTTTTGACATGATTATGGATGAAACCCATCACGTCCATTACAGAACGGCCATCACCAGTGCGTTGGATCACGCACTGGACAGGGTTCCGTTTTACCAGCGCTGGAAACCGGATGACCCGGGCTCGGGTCATCCGGTTGAATCACGTTATGCCTCCCTGCCCCGCCTGACCAAAAGGGATATCCGCGCCCACATGCCAAAGGGGTTTATTCCCCGTGATCAGGATTTCAAGGCGGGCGTTGAATCAGGCGAAATCGAACTGGTCACAACCAGCGGAACGACGGAAGACAGGTCGTCCATCGTCTGGTATCAACGATGGTGGGACCAGTCTGAACATTCGGCGGCATCCCTACACACCGGTCTTGATAAAGTCATCAACGGTCGGCAACGCGAGGCGGTTCTGACAACCCCCTTGTGCGCCGGGACCGTCTGCCACGTTGGCGACCTCCCAGTTGAGGAGCGGACGATGGGGCGGCTGCTTTTCCTGAACCAGCAGGCCGATCCCTGCCGTTGGCTGCCCCGTGACATGGATCGGATGATTCAGGAGCTGGATCGATTCCAACCCGAGTTACTGGAGGCGGATCCCGCCTATCTGGCCATCCTGTGCCGTTACGCGCAAGATCACGGACGATCCATGTTCCATCCTCGTTATGTTTCCCTGACCTATGAGTTTCCCTCCCGCCTGCACTATCGGCAGATGCTGCGGGCTTTCCCTCGCACACCGATCCTGAGTTCCTATGGGTCAACTGAAACCGGTCATATCCTCACGGAGTGCGAACATGGCCGGTTTCATCAGAACACCCGGTTCTGCCATCTCGACTTCCATCCTCTCAAACCCTCCCATGGGGATCCCCTGGTCGGACGGATTCTTGTCACCACCCTGGGAAACCCGTGGGTCAGTCTTGTTCGATTCGATGTCGGGGACCTCGTCAGACTCGAACCCCACGCCTGTCCGTGTGGGCGCTCTGCGGGATTGACCGTATCCCGGATTCTGGGACGCGTTCGCGATGTGACCTTTACGGAACGCGGTAGTGCCGTGACAGTGGATGAACTCGACCGTACCGTCGGGGAAACGGATACCCTCGTAACCTATCAGATGGAACAGACCGGACATCGTGACCTGATCTTCCATTACGTTGCTGCGTCGGGCCATGCTCCTCCTCTCTCTGCCATCCAAGCCGGACTCCAGTCGCTTTATGGGGCCGGGATGCGACTCATCATGCGTTCAGAGGCCGCCATTCCGACGGAGCAGTCGGGAAAGTTTCGTCTTGCCCGGACAACGACAACATGGAACCCTGAAGACCTCTTTATATCAAAGGATGTCTGATGCATTTCGTCCGAACTGATCCGCTGGCCTGGACCCGTAATGACTTTCCTCTTCTCGGAAGACTTGTGGACGGTTTCCCCATTACCCATCTCGACAGCGCGTCCACCGCGCCGAAGCCAAGGTGCGTTATTGAGGCGGTCACCCGGTTCTATGAGGAGTATACCGCCAATGTTCATCGGGGAGTTCACGGGCTTTCCGAGGAAGCCACCGAACTTTTCGAGCGAACCCGGCATGAGGTCGCGTCGTTCCTGAACGCGTCACCGGACGAGATTATCTTCACGCGCAATACCACGGAATCCATCAATCTGGTGGCGCATGGACTGGGACTGAAGCCTGATGACGAGGTGATCCTGACTCCACCCGAGCATCACTCAAACTTTATGCCTTGGCGGGTCAGGGCCCGTGCGGTCACCGTTGGCCTTGATTGCGAGGGTGCCCCCCGATATGACGACATCGAATCGCTTATGAACCCCAGGACGCGTCTTGTAACACTGGCCCAGATTTCAAATACGCTGGGAGTGCTCGCGCCGGTTGATCAGTGGATCGCCAAGGCCCACTCCCGGAATATCCCCGTGGTCATTGATGCGTCTCAGAGCGCCAGTCATATCCCCATTGACGTCAAGGCCCTCGATTGCGATTTCCTGGCCACATCGGGTCATAAATTGCTGGGTCCCTCCGGTGTCGGCATTCTTTACGGAAAGAGGGAAAGGCTGGAAGCCTTGTCTTTGTATCAGACGGGCGGAGGTATGGTGAAACTCCATGATGATGAGCGGTTTGTCACACACGACATTCCATTTCGTTTTGAGGCCGGCACCCCGAACATCGAGGGCGTGATCGGACTCGGAGCCGCTGTGGCGTATCTGCGGGGCATCGGGATGGAGGCGATCCACATCCATTCGCGTGAACTCGGCGCCCATCTCGTGAAAGGGCTCTCATCCTTGGGTAGTGTAAGGATCCTCGCCGGAAGTGCCCCCTTATCCAGCCGTATTGGTTTGGTCAGTTTCGCGGTGAAAACGGCGGGCTTCAGTGCAGACACCATTGCCCGCCAACTGTATGACCGGTATCAAATCCTGGTTAGCGGCGGCTACCATTGCGCCCACATTCTGCACCATCGGCTTAAATTGGATGGAACCGTCCGCGCATCAACGCATGTATTCAATACACACGCTGACATTGAGGCGCTGATCGAGGGACTAAAGGATTTGTTGGACTCTTAATCGCTATGGCGATTTGATTTTGCGCTATCAGCCTAACGAACAATTTTGAGAACGTCCTTGAATGCCGGATGAAGGGCCGTTCGCATCACTTCAAACAGGGCCATTTCCACGCAGGTCAATTTGACGCCCTCCGCCTGCATGCGCGCCAGACCAACTTCACGATCGGCGGGCTTCCTTGATGAGACAGCATCGGAGACAACATGAACCTCGTATCCGCGTTTAAGCATATCGACCGCCGTCTGGTAAACACAGACGTGGGTTTCAATACCGGCCAAGAGCACCTGCCGACGACATATCGACTCAAGGTTTTCAATACATACAGTTTCCCCGTAGCCACTGAAACTCATCTTGGCAATTGGTGGTTGATGCGTTTCAAGAAGAGTCTTGATTTCAGGAATCGTATCCCCCATTCGAGCAGGGTTTTGTTCAAGCCAGAGTATGGGAATACCCAGTGCCAGCGAGCCTTTGATTATCTTCTCCAAGTTGACAAACAAAGTCTCCTTGTCATGCATGGCCTGCGCCAATTTACCCTGGACATCGATCACGACCAGCACGGTGTTTTTATCAGATAACACGGTTAATCTTCTCCCTCTTCAATCTCTCTCTTCTGTGTTTCAAGAGCGGCCATCTCCTGCCGCCAAAAGTCCTGACTTCCCCAATCCGGCGCAAGTCGGGCAAACCCGCCATCGGCCTTCTGCCTGGCGCACCATGCCGTGAAATGGATGAAATGCATCGCGCGAAGGGGCTCGATCAGACGGAGTGTGTCGCTGGGAAACTCGCGGAACGTTTCGTATCCCTCAAGAAGCAGATCCAACTGCGGCCTCGCCTTCGGAAGGCGGTCGGGCAGTAGCATCCACAGATCCTGCACGGCCGGTCCCACGGCCATGTCATCAAAATCAAGAAGGTGATACCCTTCACCGGGACGGTGCAGGATATTTCCCCGGTGACAGTCCGCATGAAGACGCAGTGTATCGACGTCGTCGAAGGACTGATCAATCTGATCCACCAACCCGCAGACTGCATCCTCGTAGGCGTCCCGATACTGCGGCGCAACGGTCCCTGAGCTCAGGATAAAATCCAGGTGGGCCATGGTGGATTCGCGGGGATCCAGCCGGATCCGATCCCGAGGACTGTGAGTGGCGCCGACGACATGCATACGGGATATGAGCCGACCCAACTGTGACCACTCCTCCGGGGTGGGTTCATCGAGAGGACGTCCGCCTCTCTTGGGAAATAGGGCAAACCAAGCGCCGCCCAACTGATGCAGAAGCGCCCCGTCGGGAGACGGCATCGGGGGCACGACGGGCACTTCGGCGGCATTCAATTCCTGAAGAAAATCCAATTCATCCTGAAGCGCGTCGCGGCTCCATCGCCCGGGTCTGTAAAACTTGGCGATCACAAAACCGCCTGCATCGAGCCCCACTTCGTAGACGCGATTGATATAACTGTTAAGGGGACGGCACAGATTGCCGCAACGCACGCCCAAAGTCTCTTCGACCGCATTGATGACGGCATCAGGCGTCAGATGACTGAAATCCGGTATGTGCGTAGCGGTGTCTGTTGACATGGCGTTGAATCCTAACAGGAGTCGTCCTGCTCAACAACCTTCATCCCCCTGATTTTTCATCGCGTCATGGCGTCAAACCCACTATAGTTCGCAGGCATCAAAAAGGAGACTGTCGATGTTTGCCAAACTTACCTTTCTTGGCGCGGCCGGAAGCGTCACAGGGTCGCGGTATCTGCTTGAAATCAACGGATCCCGCTTCCTTATCGACTGCGGTTTGGTGCAGGAACGCATCTTTGCTGATCGAAACTGGAAACCCTTCCCGGTTCCTCCTTCATCCATTGATGCCGTCCTTCTGACCCATGCCCACATTGACCACTGCGGATATCTTCCCAAACTCGTTAAGGACGGGTTCCGCGGCGCCGTTTACGGCACTCTTCCAACAGCCGAAATCGCCAAGACGGTGCTCATGGATTCGGCAAAACTGCAGGCTGAAGATGCCGCCTTTAAAAAGAAGCGCCATGAGCGGGAGAACCGGCTAAGCCCCAACCCGGTAGAACCTCTCTTCTCCGTCAATGACGCCGAACAGTGTTGCTCTCACTTTACTCCGGTTCAATATCATCAGCCCCTGGTTTTGAACAACGGCGTGTCGGCCACCTTTTCCGATGCAGGCCATATCCTTGGTTCTGCATCAATCCACATCAGCGCTGGCAATCGTTCCATCCTCTTCTCTGGCGACATCGGGCGCTGGAACCGTCCCATTTTGGAGGATCCGGAGTATTGCGAACCTGCCGATTATGTGGTGATGGAGTCGACCTATGGGGATCGGGTACACGAAGAAACAAACCTGATTGAGAACGAACTTTGTGCGGTTGTTAACGATACCGTCAAACGGGGCGGCAACCTGATCATCCCGACCTTCGCCATTGAGCGAGCCCAGGAGGTTCTCTACTATTTCAACACGCTGGTTCGATCCAAGCGGATACCCGGCATGATGGTTTTCGTCGATAGTCCCATGGCTGTCACGGTCACCGCTATTTTTGAGAAATATATGTCCGAACTCGATGCCGACATGAGACGCCTGGTGCGCGACAACCAGTCCCCGTTTCATTTCCCCGGCCTCAAAATGATTCAAACCGTGGACGAATCGAAGGCTATCAATTCTATCAAGGGAACGGTGGCCATAATGGCAGGGGCGGGCATGTGCACCGGGGGACGCATCAAGCATCATCTGGCCAACAATATCAGTCGTCCTGAATCCACCGTCCTCTTTGTGGGTTATCAGTCACAAGGAACACTGGGACGCCTGATCCAGGATGGGGTGACACCGATTCGACTTTTTGGTCAGTCCCTTCCTGTTCGGGCCAACGTTGTAAATATACCCGGGTTCTCTGCTCATGCCGACAGAATCGAACTTCTCAAATGGCTCTCCCGAATCGGGAGCACGGCACCCCGAAACGTGTTTGTCACGCATGGCGAACCCGGGCCTGCCCGGCACTTTACAGAAACCCTCAAACGCGAAAAGGGCTATTCCGCCTCAACACCTCAATACGGTGACGAATCCCTATTGGACTAGGCTTTTGGGACAACCTTCATGCGTCGAATTGCCGTCATTCTATTTCTGCTGATTGCGGCCCTCCCCTTTCTGCTTATGCTTGGCCGCCGGATCAAAGAGTTCTCAACCGTTGAATCAGGTGCAGGCAGGGTCACCGACTCGGCCTCTGCATCGCATCGCGCTGTTGAAACATTGACCATCATCTCTCCCCATCGCAGGGAGGTTAGGCAGGAATACTCCCGAGGGTTCACCTCATGGATGCTGAGGCAACAGGGCCGGAACGTTAACATCCAATGGCTTGATGTCGGCGGAACGTCAAAAATCATGAAGGAATTGGAGTCGCGGTTCAAAACAACTCCCGACCACCCTGGTGTGGATTTGCTTTTCGGCGGCGGAGTGGCGCCCTTTCTCAATGCAGTCCAGAATAACTGGCTCGCAGCAGTCGATCTTTCTCCCGGAACTCTGGATGGCATTCCCGCCAACTGTGCAGGATCGCCGGTTTATGATACCGGCCATCGCTGGTTCGGAATCGCTTTGAGCGGCTTTGGAATCCTTTGTAACAGGCCGATTATCCGGCGTCTTGGATTGCCTGAGCCGGTGACCTGGGACGACCTTGCCCGTCCTGAGTATTTCTCATGGGTCGGTTCCGGTGATCCACGCTCCAGCGGATCCGTTCACATGTGCTACGAGATCATTCTGCAATCCTATGGTTTTGAAAAGGGATGGCCGGTGATCGCCCGTATCTGCGCGAATGTAAGGGGATTTGGCGAGGCCGGCGGGACGGTTCCCCGCGAAGTGGCCTCCGGCGACATCGCGGCAGGCATGGTCATTGACCAGTACGCCCAGACGGTAATCCAATCGGTTGGCGACGGATCCTTGACCTTGGTGCTCCCCCATCGGCAAACCGTTATCAGTCCCGATGCCATAGCCATGCTCAGGGGATGCGGACACCCTGAACTGGCCAGAATGTTTATCGAATACGCCCTTTCCTCCGATGGCCAGAGGCTGCTTTTTCAACCGGAGGGAACCAATGGGCAGCGACATACCCTCTTCCGTATGCCGGTGCGCGCATCACTCTACCGGGAACCCGGCGCCCCGCAACCCGATCCCTACGGGTTCCCCGCCGGCCTTGCCTATGACAACGAACTGGCCACGCGGCGATGGACTATTCTCAACGATTTGATGGGCGTCTGGCTGATCGACGCCCACGCAGAACTTCAGTCAGCCTGGAAATCAATCCTGTCACAAGGAGTCCAGGCAGATCGTGTGGCTACCCTGGTGAGGCCCCCGGTCAGCGAAAAAGAGCTGGAAGCGCTTGCCCGGAAATGGAATGATCCACGCCGCAAACAGGACATGATGCAGGAATGGTCCCGGGCCGCAAAGGCGAGATATGACTCCCTGAAGCTGTAAATCACATGAACATCATTGCTACAATGATTGGCGTTTCGTTTGGATTCTTGGCCGCCTCGGCGCAAGCGCAGAGCGCCATAGGGCAGGGCTCCGCCCAGACCAACCCACCGACCACGACAGTCACCACGAATAATCTCCCCTCCACCGTGATCATTCGGCCCGCTGGATCCACCAATACAACCTCCACCACGGGTAAGTCTTTGCTGGCCAACGGCGGGAGCGTCAGGCTGGGATCGTTATGCGGCCAGGTCGGCGGAAAATTCAGCATCTCAGGACGGACGCTCAGACTGCCCTCCCAGGACTATACGGTAAGGGCGGACGGGGACTGGCGGCGCCATTTGGATTTCGGAATGAACCAAAGTAAGGGAAACACCGAAACCCTGCGCTACTCGCTCGGGCTTGACGCTGTAAAGGAAAAGGATTCAGACCTATTCAGGATTCAGGCCAGGGGTGTTTACGGCGAGAGTTCGGGGACGAAAGACACTGAAAACGCCAATGCGGCATTAAGGTATGAGCGCCTCCTGACAGAACGGTTCTACGCTCTTGGAAATCTCGAGTGGATCACGGATACCATTGCCGAACTCCGGTATCGTGGCACGGCCATTCTCTCGCCAGGCCTTCGCCTGGTGCGTACCGAAAACACGCTTCTTAACCTCGAAGTCGGCGCCGGCTATATCCAGGAGAAGAAGGCATCCGAAGCGGACGGCTACACGGCGGGCCGGGCCGCCGTCACCCTTGAGCGCGTAGTCAATGACCATGTGCTGATCTGGAGCACAGGGGAGTATCTGCCGAAAGTGGGTGATTTCTCGATCTATTTCGTAAACGCAGAAGCCGGAATCGCCTCCTATATCACCCGTGATCTGAGTCTGAATGTCATATATCAGGAGCGATATGACAGCGCGCCCGTTGAAGGCAAGAAGAACTCCGACTCGATACTCTCCACTACCGTGAGTTTATATTTTTGATGTGTTGCAAGAAAGACCCCTATGAAAACAAAATGGACAGCGGAACGCATCAGGGCACTCAAGGGTAACGGGAAGGTTGTTTGTCTCACCGCCTACGATTACACCACCGCGCGTCATCTTGACGCCGCCGGAGTCCATATGGCGCTCGTGGGCGACTCGCTCGCCAACACCATGCTCGGATACACCACCACATTGCCGGTCACGATGGAGCAGATGCTCGACCATACCGCTGCCGTCGCCCGGGGCACCAGCAACGCCATGGTCGTGGCCGATATGCCGTTTATGTCCTATCAGGTTTCCACGAAACAGGCCCTCGCCAACGCCGGACGCTTTCTGAAGGAAGCCGGAGCAGATGGCGTGAAGATTGAAGGGGGCGCTTTCCGTGCCCGGATGATCTCCAGGATCGTCGAGAACGGGATCCCGGTATTGGGCCACGTCGGCCTGACCCCTCAAAGTATCCGGCAGTTCGGCGGCTACAAAGTGCAGGGAAGAAAGCTCTCGGACGCCGAGCGATTGCTGGCCGATGCCCTGGCGCTTGAAGCCGTGGGTGTGTTTGCCATTGTCATCGAATGTGTGCCGCATGCAGTGGGCGAAACGATTACCCAGGCCGTGCAGGTACCCACCATCGGCATCGGAGCCGGCCCTCGCTGCGACGGACAAGTCCTTGTCTCGCATGATGTCCTCGGCCTTTCGGGGCTCGCCGTGCCACGCTTCGTCAAACGGTATGCTGATTTGGGCGACCAGATGGAGACTGCGTTCAAGGCGTATAAGTCGGATGTCGAAGAGGGCGTGTTCCCTTCGTCTGAGCATGGATATTAAACAGTCAGTCGTTGTAGTGGACGGTATTTTGGTCTATGGTGGATCAAGTAGGTCACAATAGGAAGCGGGGGGATCAATGTTCGTTACACGTAAAATGGATTATGGGTTGCGGATTGTGCTCGTGCTGGGATGTCGTCCAACGGAACGTCTGACGAGCGAGGCATTATCAGAAGCCATTGAAGTACCCCGACAATTCACCCTCAAAATAGCTCAGATCCTGACCAAGGCCGGACTGATCAAGGCGCAACGCGGAGTGGGCGGCGGGATTCAACTGGCTCGTTCACCCGACACCATAACCCTGTACGATATCATCAGCGCCGCAGATACGCCACGCGCCTTGAACGAATGTCTGATTAATCCGAAAGCCTGTACCCGAACACTTTTTTGCGCCACTCATCAGGAACTTCGAGGCATTCAAACCCGACTTGACAATAACCTGAAGAAGGTGACCCTCGCCCAGTTGATCCACAACCAACTCGCGATGGATAAAGCAAAAAAATGAGGCACATTTTATGCTGAAATAAGGTCGGCATGAGACACAGGAATCCAGCCAAAGTCTGGAATAACGGCTTTTCCAGCAATACCCTTGTATTTCTGTGTTTCTTTTTGGTTCTGGAATCCTCTTTCGGAGCCGACGCGATTTCGAATCAATCATCAGTCTCAAACTCCAGTCTCGTTTCTCAATTTCAAGAAGAGCGGCGCCCTATCGGCGTTCCTATTCCTTCACTCCAACAACTTGAAAAAATCCGTCTTTTGCCAAAAGTCAGAGACGTAAAGCTGAATTCCCTAGGCCAGAAACGCGTCAATGAAGCCCGACAATATAAAGGGCTTACGGCCGTGAGCGCACTGAATGTCCCGTCCGATCTTTCTGTAAGCGCCACGACGTCCGGTAATGCGGACAACAGTACCCTCGCCGCCTTTCCTCCGATTCGGGATCAGGGTAGCCAGAATTCCTGCGCCTCATTTTCATCAACTTACTACCAAATGACCCATATGACAGCCCTGGCGCGAGGCTGGAATGCGAAGACCGGGGGAGATTCTTATCGGTTCTCACCTAAATGGACCTACAATATGGTTAATGGCGGCCGCGACAGCGGCTGCATTATTTACGACAATCTCGCCCTGACGCGTGATCATGGGTGTGCCCTCTGGTCAGAGTTCCCCTACTCTGGATCGTCGTCTGATTTTCGGCCTTGGTGTATGAATTCTACGGTCTGGAGCAATGCAATTTCTTTCCGTTTCAATGACTTCAGCACCATCGATAACCTTGCGACATCAAACGGACTGGCCACGCTCAAGGCTTGGCT
>Ga0194063_10002677_pt1 | contig 10934 bp, 9 predicted proteins | sample SepL3720m_MetaG_FD_155459 | JGI IMG/M metagenome (GOLD analysis project Ga0194063, IMG submission 155459) | Anoxic zone freshwater microbial communities from boreal shield lake in IISD Experimental Lakes Area, Ontario, Canada - Sep2016-L373-20m | ecosystem: Environmental > Aquatic > Freshwater >...
CGCCAACGTGCAGAGGGCGGTCAGCGAAGCCCTCGGCTCGGCGTAGCGTGGCCTCGTGGCACTCGATGAGGGAAAGCTCGGGCGCATACTCGACGCTGCTGCGGAGGTGTACTCCGAGCACAGCGCGATCAATGCCGGCCGTCGCGACGTAGCGAAGAGGGCCGACCTGCCCCTGCGTACGGTGTCCTCCGTCGGCCGCCACCGTGTCGACCTGCTGCGCGAGGTCGTTTCCCGACTGCCCTTCCCTCCGGTCGCGCGGCATCTGGCGGAGCAGGCTGCCGATCCGGTGGAGCCGGCTCTGCAGGCCCTGATGCGCGCTTCACGCGAGGTGCTGGGAGATCCGGCCGCGGCCTGGGATCCACTCGAACTGCAGGCCATCGTCGCTGCGCCTTACGACGACGCCATTCGCGCGGTCATGATCGAGCGGCTGAACCTTCGCTGGGATGCGGCCCAGCAGGTCGTCCATCAACTCCGTGGGGAATCGGCTGATGCGTCCTTCGACGACGAGTCGGCCGCGCTGCATGTGATCGCGGTCGGGCTTGGTCTGGCGATGCTCGCACCGTTGGCTCCGCGGTGGAGCGACGGCAAGGCCTGGGCCGCCCTCGTCGCGCGACTGCTCCAGGCGCTCGCGCCGGACGAGATTGACCACACCACGGAAGCGTCGACGCGTTGGCGCGCACGCGTCACGATCCCGAGCACGCCGTCGGCCATGGCGCGACTGCTGCGTGTGCTGTCGCTGCTGGGCGTCCACGTCGTCAGTCTGTTCACCGCGCCCCTGCCGGACAACGAGCAACTCGTCGACCTGTTCCTCTCGTCCCCTGCCGACGTCGATCGGGCCACCATCGCCCACGGCATGTCCTCGATGGGCAGCGACGTCATCGTCGTGCGCGGCCGCGAGGAGGATGCGGGTGACGTTGCGACCCGCGTGCTCTACCTCAGTGAGCGACTCGTCCAGGATCCCGACGAGACGCCGAAGGCGGTCGCGGATCTCGTGCTCGCCGACTCGTGGGAGCTCACTACTGCGACCGTTGGCGACGACTCTTCGAAGTTCATCCTGAGACTGCAGTGGACGGCCGAACGGCACGTCATCCTTCGTCGGGTGCGCGCGCCGTTCACGGCCATCGAGCGCAATCGCGCCAGTGCCCTCCTCGCTCTCGTAGCCGCGTTGGCAGAAGACCGAGGCGAGTCTGCTGCGTATGGATGGCGAGAGAACCTGCCTGACGGTCGCACCGTGTCCATCCGGCTGAGCCGGCCACAGGACCAGGACGGCGTCGAGGCCATGCATGACCGGTGCACCGCGGAGTCGCGCTATCAGCGGTACTTCACGCCGATGAACGAGTGGCGCGAGGACAACCTGCGCCGTATCTCAGGCGGTCATCGTGGTGCGACGCTCGTCGTGACCGACGAGGACGACGTTGTCATCGCATTGGGCAACGTATTCCCGATGGGGCCGGAGGACAACGACACCGCAGAGATCGCGGTCATCGTCGACGATGGCTGGCATGGTGCTGGCGTGGGCCTGCTGCTCACTGAGCACCTCATCGGCGTCGCCCGGCAGATGGGCTTCGCGAAGTTGATCGCCTACGTCCTCGCCGACAACAGGCCCATGCTGGGACTGCTGCACCGCACAGCACTGGAGTGGTCGGTCACGCACGACCACGACCTGGGTAGCTCGGTCACCTGCCTGATCGCGGACATCCCTCCCGCCGACGAGATCCCAGATCCCATCGCCGAGTAGTACGAAGATGTCGCGCAAGGCGCCTAGATCGACGGTTTTCACGACAGCCACGCACTACTCGCGGAGGTGGTTAGCGGATTTCGAGGGCGTCGCGGATCGGCACCAGCTTGGCGACCGACTCGGCGAGCTCCTGGGCCGGGTCCGAGCCGGCAACGATGCCGCACCCGGCGAACGAGCGCACCGACGCGGACTCGTGATCGACGAGCGCGCAGCGCAGGGCGATGCCGAACTCACCGTCGCCGTGCCGGTCGAACCACCCGACTGGACCGGCGTAGCGGTCGCGGTCCATCCCCTCGATGTCTGCGATGAGGGTGAAGGCGCGCTCGGTCGGCGTGCCGCACACGGCCGCAGTCGGGTGCAAGGAGGCGGCGAGGGCCAGCACCGGCGCGGCATCGGCCAGTCGGCCGGTGACGTCGGTGGCGAGGTGCTGAACGTTGGCCAGCTCCAGCACGTGGGGACGCTCAGGGACGTCGAGGTCGGTGCAGTGGGCGGCCAGGGCACGCGCGACCGAGTGCACCGCGAACTCGTGCTCCTCGGCGTCCTTGCCGCTGGCGAGAAGCGCGGCGGCAAGGCTCGCATCGGCGCGGTCATCGCCACGACGGCGCACGGTGCCGGCGAGCACGCGACTGGTGACGAGGTCACCGGTGCGGCGGACGAGGAGTTCCGGGGTCGCGCCGACGAGGTTGTCGACGCAGAACGTCCAGCACGACGGGTATCCCTCCGCCAGGCGCAGCAGGAGGTGACGCACGTCGAGAGGACCGTCGATATTGGCAATGACGTCGCGGGCGAGGACGACTTTGTCGAGCTCACCGGACCGGATGCGATGCACAGCCTCGGCCACGGATGACTGCCACTCGATGGTCGTGCGACTGCCCTCGGACCACGTGACCCAGTACGGCTGCTCCGGGACTGACACCGGCGGGATGGCTGGGCGGGGCTCGCCGCCGATGACGGTGATCCAGGCCTGTCCGGCGCGCCTGCCGACGATGACCTGCGGCATGACGACCACCGAGGTGCCCTTGGGATCGAAGGCGAACGAGCCGAAGGCGACGGGTCCGGTGCCGGGCATGCTCACGGTGTCGTCGACATCGAATGACGCGCACAGGTTCGACCACCAGCGCTGGGTGCGGCTGAAGCGCTCGTCTCCGCGAACCTCGAGTCTGGCGGCCACGCCCCAGCCGATCAGGCCCTCGCCGTTGCGCACCCAGGCAACCGGGTCGGCGATGGGGAGCCGGCCGAGGAGTTCGACGGGATCGACGATGGGTCGGGTCGTGACGGTGAGGCGTTCAGCCTGCGCAGCCGGGCTGGTGGCGGGCGACGAGGGGGTCACGAGCCATCAGCCTACGACCGATCGCGTGGCGGGGCACAACCGGTCGGGAGCCGCGACAGGGGTGATGAAAGGATCGTCCCGTGTCACGAGCCGACCTGGGCAAGGCCCCGACTGAGGTCGCGGCGATGTTCGACGACGTCGCGGAGCGGTACGACATCACCAATGACGTCCTGGCCATGGGTCAGACCCGTCGCTGGCGCAGTGCGGTGGTGCAGGCTGTGGCTCCCCGTCCGGGCGAGCGAGTGCTCGATCTGGCCGCCGGCACGGGTACATCCAGCGTCCCCTTCGACCGTGCGGGCGCCTTCGTGGTGCCGACCGACTTCTCGCTGGGGATGCTCAGCGTCGGCAAGCGGCGTCAGCCATCCCTGTCCTTCGTGGCCGGCGACGGCATGCACCTGCCCTTCGGTGACGCGGTCTTCGACGCGGCCACCATCTCGTTCGGGCTGCGCAACATCCATGACCGGTTCGTCGGCCTGCGCGAGCTGGCCCGCGTCGTCCGTCCTGGTGGACGGCTCGTGGTGTGTGAGTTCTCACACCCGACCTGGGCGCCCTTCCGCACCGTCTACACCGAGTACCTGATGAAGGCGCTGCCCGAGGTGGCGAAGCGAACGTCGTCCAATCCCGACGCCTATGTCTACCTCGCCGAGTCCATCCGAGCGTGGCCCGATCAGGCTGAGCTCGCCGCGGATATCGCCACCTGCGGGTGGGAGAGAGTGCAGTTCCGGAATTTGACGGGCGGCATCGTCGCGCTGCATCGCGCCGTGCGCGAGGAGCGAACGCAGTGAGCACCGGAGCGCCGGGGCCGGGTATCCGCGCCGTGCGCGCAAACCCTCCCGAAGGGGTGTCGTGACCCCCGTGGCCAACCACTATGCTTTCGACGGTCGTGAAGTGATTCACATATGCGCAAACTGTGAGGAGCTGGGCGCTTGAACGTCTACACCCCCATCCTCGTTCTCGGCATCTTGGCCTTCGCGTTCGCAGTCCTGTCCGTGACAGCTGCGTCCATCACCGGACCGAAGCGCTACAACCGGGCCAAGTACGACGCCTACGAGTGCGGCATCGAGCCGACCCCGCAGCCCATTGGCGGCGGCCGCTTCCCGGTCAAGTACTACCTGACCGCGATGCTGTTCATCGTTTTCGACATCGAAATCGTGTTCCTGTACCCGTGGGCGGTCGCCTTCGACCAGCTCGCGACCTTCGGACTGATCGAGATGTTCCTGTTCATCGTCACCGTCCTCGTCGTCTACGCCTATGTGTGGCGGCGACGTGGACTCGAGTGGGACTGACCGGAGACGCGCATGGGTATCGAGGAATCACTGCCGTCAGGCGTCATTCTCACGACAGTTGAGAAGGTCGCCGGTTACGTGCGCAAGGGCTCGCTGTGGCCCGCGACGTTCGGCCTGGCCTGCTGCGCCATCGAGATGATGGCCGCCGGTGGCCCGCGCTTCGACATCGCCCGCTACGGCATGGAGGTCTTCCGCGCCTCACCACGCCAAGCTGACCTGATGATCGTCGCCGGTCGCGTGAGCCAGAAGATGGCGCCCGTCCTTCGACAGATCTACGACCAGATGCCGGGCCCGAAGTGGGTCATCGCGATGGGCGTATGCGCCTCCAGCGGCGGCATGTTCAACAACTACGCGATCGTCCAGGGCGTCGATCACATCGTGCCCGTCGACATCTACCTGCCGGGTTGCCCGCCGCGGCCGGAGATGCTCTTCGACGCCATCCTCAAGCTGCACCAGCAGATTCAGGACACCAAGCTCGGCGCGCAGCGCCGCGCCGAGATCGTCGAGCTCGAGACCGTTGCGCTCACCGCCCCGACCACCCTCGAGCTGAAGGGGCTCATGCGATGACCGAGTCCTCTGTCCCGGCGGTGCCCGAAGGCGTTCGCCAGTTGGACATCATCGGAGTGCGCAACGGCGCATTCGGTGCGTCCGGCTCGGGCGACACCAGCGGCTTCGGCGGCCTGGTCGCCCCGATCGTGATGCCCGCGCCGGCCATCCGCCCGTTCGGCGGCTGGTACGACGAGATCTCCGACGAGATCGAACTCTCCCTCGAGGCGCGCAATCTCCCCGCGCAGGAGGCGATCGAGAAGGTCGTCATCTATCGCGACGAGATCACCTACCACGTTCGCCGCGATCACCTCGTGGCGTTCGTCAGCGCTCTTCGCGACGAGCCGGGCCTGCGCTTCGAGATGTGCCTTGGCGTCAACGGCGTGCACTACCCCCACGAGACCGGGCGCGAGCTGCACGCGGTCTACCCCTTCCTCTCGATCACCCACAACAAGCGCGTGCGGGTTGAGGTGTCGGTGCCCGACGCCGATCCGCACATCCCCTCGATCGTCGCGGTCTACCCGACCAACGACTGGCACGAGCGCGAGACGTGGGACATGTTCGGGATCATCTTCGACGGTCACCCGCACCTGACCCGAATCCTGATGCCCGATGACTGGCCGGGTCACCCGCAGCGCAAGGACTACCCGCTCGGCGGAATCCCCGTCGAGTACAAGGGCGGGACTATCCCGCCGCCCGACCAGCGGAGGTCGTACAACTGATGTCGACCGATGACGTTCTGTACACGACTGCCGACGAGACCACGGCGGAGGAGTTCGACGAGATCCTCGACGACGACGTCGATCCGTACTCGGGTTCGTACGAGACCACGGAGGGCCGGGTCTATACGGTCACCGGCGGTGACTGGGACACCATCACGGCAGCCCCCGAGGGCGAGAAGGACCGCATCGTCGTCAACATGGGCCCGCAGCACCCGTCCACGCACGGTGTCCTGCGCCTGATCCTCGAAATCGACGGCGAGACCGTCACGGAGGCCCGCTGCGGCATCGGCTACCTGCACACCGGCATCGAGAAGAACATGGAGTTCCGCTCGTTCGTGCAGGGCGTCACCTACGTCACCCGCATGGACTACCTCACTCCGATGTTCAACGAGGTCGCCTACTGCCTGGCGGTCGAGAAGGCGCTGGGCGTCACCGAGCAGATCCCTGAGCGGGCCAGTGTCATCCGCGTGATGATGATGGAGCTCAATCGCATCGCATCGCACCTGGTCGCATTGGCCACCGGCGGCATGGAACTCGGAGCCCTCACCGCCATGGAGTTCGGGTTCCGCGAGCGCGAGCTCGTGCTCGACATCTTCGAGATGGTCTCGGGCCTTCGGATGAACCACGCATACATCCGACCCGGTGGTGTGGCGCAGGACCTGCCCGTCGACGGTGTGCAGAAGATCCGCGACACCATCCCCCTGCTGCGCAAGCGACTCAAGGACACCGTCGACCTCCTGGTCGACAACACCATCTGGATGGGCCGGACGGTTGGCGTCGGCTATCTCGATCTCACCGGCTGCATGGCCCTGGGCATCACCGGCCCGATCCTGCGCGCCACGGGCCTGCCGCACGACCTGCGCAAGTCGCAGCCCTACTGCGGCTACGAGAACTACGAGTTCGACGTCTGCACCGAGACCACGAACGACGTCTACGGTCGGTTCCTGATCAGGATCAACGAGATGGCCCAGTCGTTGCGGATCGTCGAGCAGTGCCTCGACCAGATCAAGCCAGGCCCGGTCATGATCGAGGACAAGAAGATCGCATGGCCCGCCCAGTTGTCGATCGGCAGCGACGGACAGGGCAATTCACCGGAGCACATCAAGGAGATCATGTCGGAGTCGATGGAGGCACTCATCCATCACTTCAAGCTGGTCACCGAGGGCTTCCACGTTCCTGCCGGGCAGGTCTACGCACCGGTCGAGTCGCCCAAGGGCGAGCTCGGCTGCTACCTCGTCAGTTCCGGCGGAACGCGCCCCTATCGCGTCCACTTCCGCGACCCCGGCTTCACGGCGCTTCAGGCCGTGGGGGTCATGAGTGAGGGTTCCATGATCGCGGACGTCATCGCCGCGGTCGCCAGTATCGATCCCGTCATGGGCGGCGTGGACCGCTAGAGAATACGAGAGCGAAGAGACTAGGACATGGCGATCAGCGAGAGCACCCGCGACGAGATGCGGCTATTGGCCGCGCGCTACCCGCAGGCCCGCTCGGCACTCCTCCCGATGCTTCATCTCGTGCAGAGCGAGCAGGGCGAGGTGACACCGGAGGGCATCGAGGCGTGCGCCTCGGTCCTCGGCATCTCGGCCGCGGAGGCCACTGCGGTCGCGACGTTCTACACGATGTACAAGCGCAAGCAGGTCGGCAAGCATCACATCGGCGTATGCACCAACACCATGTGCGGCCTCCTCGGCGGCGACGCCGTGTACGAGGCGGTCAACGAGCGTCTCGGCGGAGTCGGCCACAACGAGCCCACTGAGGACGGCGGCTTCTTCCTTGAGCGCATCGAGTGCCAGGCCGCCTGCACGCACGCGCCTGTCATGACCGTCGACTGGGAGTACATGGACGACGTCACCCCGGCCTCAGCGGTCGACATCATCGACCGGCTTGAGCGCGGCGACGAGGTCCAGTCGACTCGTGGCCCGGTGATTCGGGACTTCCGCGCGTCCGAGCGCACGCTCGCATTCCCTGACGACGGCCTCGCTGCCAGTGGCACGCAGGTCGACGCCAAGATGCTCGTCGGCCTGAACGTGGCCAAGGAACGCGGCATGACCGCCCCAGGCATCCCCGCGCCCACGAGCACCGACGCCGGACAGGAGGGCTGATCGATGCCGTTGACCCCGGTCATCACCGAGCATTGGGACGACCCTGAGCTCTTCACGCTCGAGGGCTACCGGCGCTACGGCGGGTACCGAGCGCTGGAGTCCGCACTCAAGCAGGATCCTGATGCGCTGATCGCCACTGTCAAGGACTCGGGCCTGCGCGGCCGTGGCGGGGCAGGCTTCCCGACCGGCCTGAAGTGGAGCTTCGTACCGCAGAACGACGGCAAGGAGCACTATCTCGTCGTCAACGGTGACGAGTCCGAGCCGGGCGCCTGCAAGGACATCCCGATCATGCTGGCCAACCCGCATGCGCTCGTGGAGGGCGTGGTCATCACGGCGTACGCCATCCGTGCGAAGCGGGCCTTCATCTACATCCGCGGTGAGGTTCCGGCGGCAATGCGTCGCGTCGCCAACGCCGTGCGAGAGGCGCGCGAGGCCGGCCTCGTGGGCGACAACATCCTCGGTACCGGTCTGAACGTCGACATCGTGGTGCACGCGGGTGCCGGTGCGTACATCTGCGGCGAGGAGACCGCGCTCCTGGACTCACTCGAGGGCTACCGCGGCCAGCCTCGACTCAAGCCGCCGTTCCCCGCTGTCGCGGGCCTGTACTCGTCGCCGACCGTCATCAACAACATCGAGACGATCTGCAACATCCCCTACATCATCGACCGTGGCGTCGACTGGTTCCGCCAGTTCGGCACGGAGAAGTCCCCGGGCTTCAAGGTCTTCGCGATCTCAGGGCACGTGAACCGCCCGGGCATCTACGAAGCGCCACTGGGCATCACCATGCGTGAGCTGCTCGACTACGCCGGCGGAATGCGTGACGGCCACGACGTGAAGTTCTGGCTGCCGGGCGGCTCGAGCGTCCCGATGCTGACGGGAGAGCACCTCGACGTGCCCATGACGTACGAGGACATGGCAGCGGCCGGAACGATGATGGGCACGGGCACCCCGATGATCTTCGACGACACCGTGAGTGTCGTGAAGGCGGTCACCCGTTGGCTGGAGTTCTACAAGCACGAGTCGTGTGGCAAGTGCACGCCGTGCCGCGAGGGCACCTACTGGATCACCGGCGTGCTCGAGAAGTTCGAGCACGGGCACGGCACCGAGGCAGAGGTCGAGACGCTGGTCCAGCTCTGCGGCCAGATCGCGGGCCGGTCGTTCTGCGCGCTTGGCGATGCGGCAGCCACGCCTTATCCGTCGGCGCTGAAGTACTTCCGCGACGAGTTCGTCGCGGCCACCCATACCTCGGCCGACGAGCAGTTCGACCCGGTCGCTTCCTACGTCTACGCGGGAGCTGTGGCCCGATGACTGTCACGAATTCTTCAACGCCGGGCTCCGACGTCGAGATCGCCGTCGACCTCATCACCGTCGTCATCGACGGCGTCGAGATGCGGGTGCCGAAGGGCACTCTCGCCATCCGCGCCGCTGAGATGCTCGGCGTGGAAGTGCCGCGCTTCTGCGACCACCCGCTGCTCGATCCGGTCGCGGCCTGCCGCGCGTGCCTCATCGAGATCGAGGGCATGCCGAAACCGCAGCCGGCGTGCGCCCAGGTGCTCAACGACGGCATGGTCGTCAAGACGCAGTACTCGTCGGAAGTCGCTCGCCTCGCGCAGGAGGGCGTACTTGAGTTCCTGCTGATGAACCACCCGCTGGACTGCCCCGTCTGCGACAAGGGCGGCGAGTGCCCGCTGCAGAACCAGGCGATGTCCATCGGCCGGCCGGAGAGCCGCTTCGACGGCACCAAGCGCACCTTCCCGAAGCCGATCAACGTCAGCGCGCAGGTGCTGCTCGATCGCGAGCGCTGCGTACTGTGCCAGCGCTGCACGCGCTTCTCGGACGAGATCTCGGGCGACCCGTTCATCGACCTGCTCGAGCGCGGCGCCAAGAGCCAGATCGGCACGGCTGCCGATGAGCCTTACGACTCGTACTTCTCCGGCAACGTCGTGCAGATCTGCCCTGTCGGTGCGCTCACCAGCGCCTCCTATCGCTTCCGTTCGCGCCCGTTCGACCTGGTCTCGGTGCCCACCACGTGCGAGCACTGCGCCTCAGGTTGCTCGCTTCGCACTGACTACCGCCGCGGCGTGGTCACTCGGCGACTGGCGTGGGACGACCCGGCGGTCAATGAGGAGTGGAACTGCGACAAGGGCCGGTTCGCCTTCCCGTACCTGTCTGATGGACGCATCACGAACCCGCTGATCCGTGAGAACGGTGAACTGCGCGCGGCCTCGTGGCCCGAGGCCCTCGACGCTGCTGCACGCGGCCTCGCCGCTGCTGGCGAGTCGGTCGGCGTGCTCGTCGGTGGCCGCAGCACGATCGAGGACGCATACGCGTACAGCCGGTTCGCACGCTCGGTCATCGGCACCGATCACATCGACTTCCGCATCCGCGAGACGTCCGATGAGGAGACCGCCTTCCTCGCCGCAGTGGTCGCGGGGAGCCCGGTCAGTGCGTCCTACGATGCGCTCGAGTCCGCTCCGATGGTGCTTCTCGTCGACTTCGAGCCTGAGGACGAGTCGCCGATCGTGTTCCTGCGGCTGCGCAAGGCATCGCGCTCGGGCACGAAGGTGGTCGCCATCTCGGCTGCTGACACCGAGGGACTGCGCAAGGTCGGCGCATCGTGGTGGGCCGCTCGGCCCGGCGACGAGGCCCGCATCCTGCGCTCGCTGGTCAACGGGAACGCCGCGGAGAACGGTGGCCTCGACGCTGATCTGCTCTCAGGGTTGCGTGCCGAGGGTGCTGTCATCCTCGTTGGCGAGCGCGCCGCGGGTGCCCCCGGAACCCTGTCCGCTGCTTCCGCACTGGCAAAGCACACGGGTGCTCAGCTGGCATGGGTACCGCGTCGTGCGGGGGAACGGGGGGCGCTGGATGCAGGTGCGCTCGCCGGCCTGCTGCCGGGTGGCCGTCCGCTCACCGATCCCCAGGCTCGCACTCAGGTTGCGAAGGCCTGGGGCATCGACGAGTCGAGCCTCCCCGACGCCAACGGGCTCTCCGGTGTCGCGCTTCTGGAGGCAGCGAGCCGCGGTCGGATCGCCGCACTCGTTGTCGGTGGCGTCGAGCTCGCCGACTTCCCGAACCCCGAACTCGCTCGCGCCGCTGTTGATCGCGTCGAGTTCGTCGTCTCGCTGGAGAACCACCACTCCGATGTCACGGCGGCCGCCGACGTCGTGCTGCCCGTCGCCGTCGTCACGGAGAAGGCCGGCACCTTCATGA
>Ga0194063_10002679_pt1 | contig 10930 bp, 9 predicted proteins | sample SepL3720m_MetaG_FD_155459 | JGI IMG/M metagenome (GOLD analysis project Ga0194063, IMG submission 155459) | Anoxic zone freshwater microbial communities from boreal shield lake in IISD Experimental Lakes Area, Ontario, Canada - Sep2016-L373-20m | ecosystem: Environmental > Aquatic > Freshwater >...
TATTCATATTGACTAAGTATATCATATCAATGTTCTTTTAGTATTTTTTGTTGTTTAAAAATATGTATATCTGATTTTACCATTTCTGATATCATTTCTTCAAAACTATATTTTGGTTTCCATCACAATTCATTTCTTGCTTTACTTGAATCTCCCAATAACACATCCACCTCAGAAGGACGAAAATATTTGGGATCAATTTCTATAAGACATTTACCTGTTGTTTTGTCATATCATTTTTCTGTTACTCATATTCACTTCCATTCAATAAGCATTCAAATTTGTTGAAAGGCTAATTCAACAAACTGTCTAACAGTATGTGTTTCTCAGGTAGCTAAAACATAATCATCAGGTTTATCTTGTTGTAAAATAAGCCACATTCATTCAACAAAATCTTTTGCATGACCTCGATCTCTTTTTGAATCCAGATTACCCAAGTACAATTTATCTTGTAATCATAAAGAGATTTGAGCAATAGCTCTAGTTATCTTTCTGGTAACAAAAGTTTCTCACCTAATAGGTGATTCATGATTAAATAAAATTCAATTACAAGCGAACATATTATATGCCTCACAATAATTCTTTGTTATCCAAAAACCATATAGTTTGGCAACACCATAAGGACTTCTTGGATGAAAAGCTGATTCTTCAGTATATCATGTTTTCGGCATATTATATCAAATCCCGCCATATAATTCCGATGTGGAGGCTTGATAAAATTTACATTTTTGTTCCAATCAAGCAATTTTTATGGCTTCAAGAAGTCTAAGTGTTCATAGAGCATCAGAATTGGCTGTATATTCAGGAAGATCAAAACTCACATGAACGTGAGATTGTGCTGCTAAATTGTAGATTTCATCTGGTTGTATTTTTGTTACTAATTTTATCAGATTAGCAGAATCTGTCATATCTCAATAATACATATGAAAATTTCATTCATTATCTGGCTTATATATATGATCTATTCTTTGGGTATTTAAAAGAGACGATCTTCTCCTAACACCATGAACTTCATATCATTTAGATAATAAAAAGTCAGTTAAATATGCACCATCCTGACCAGTAATTCATGTTATAAGCGCTTTTTTCATTTATATCCTAAATATATGTAAAAGCTTATATGCTACAACTATTTTATAGTAATTAATTCTGTGTAAAAATAAAGCCCATCTATATTCTCCACGAGCATATTTTTTCGCTATTCTCAATTCATCAGTAAATTGTTTAACAAATCTTGATCAACTCTTACTTGTCTGATAAAATCTGAAATTAGACAAATATTCAGGAATATATATCGGATCATATTTCGATCCAATTCTTAATCGATATTCATAGTCCATACAGAGATGTTCATCAACATCAAAACATCATAATTCTTCCATAACTTCCCTTTTCCAAAATACCGTCATCTGAGAGATAAAATTTTCAGTTAACAATTTAGCATATGAATAGCTATTTCACAATAAGTTTTTATATCAAGTAATGAATTTTCTGATTTCCTTATCATGTGTATCAATTATTTTACATTTACCATAACATCGCATTTTATCAGACCTTTCAAAATGGTGTACAACCCTTTCCAATGTTCCAGGCTCATACGTATCATCACTATTGAGATAAGTAACAATAGCTCATGTAGCCAATTTCAATCATGTATTGATTGCATCAGATTGTCCGCTATCCGTTTCAGATTTCCGAATAAAATTTATTTTCTTGCAATGGGTTTTAATTATTCAATCTTCAATCTTAGACTGTATACCTTTAATTATTGTCACGGTACTATCGGTTGATAAACCATCCATAATAATATACTCTAACTCAAAATCTCATTTCTGAGTAATAACGGAAAGGATAGTTCTTTCTATAAATTCCGCTTGATTATATGATGGGGTGATGATGGAGATTCTCATCAACTATAAAAGCAAATAAAATATTATTTAGACCAAAATAATCAATATTTCAAAACACAATAGATAGCCCTAAATCAATCTTTCCAAGTGATTTTTTTACCTTCTGCGTATGTTCTTCCATAATAAGAAATACCCACCTCATAGATTCTTATATCCTTATTACGAGCAAGTTTATGTGTTACTTCTGGCTCAAATCCAAATCTATTTTCTTTGAGATGAAGTTTTTTAATAATATCAGATTTAAAAAGTTTATAACACGTTTCCATATCACTAAGATTGAGATTAGAAAATATATTTGAAAGAAGTGTAAGAAGTTTATTACCTATACTGTGCCAAAAAAAGAGTATTCTATGGGGTTTGCCTCACATAAATCTAGATCCATAGACCACATCAGCAAATCAATCTTCCATAGGTTGTAATAAAAGATTGTATTCTTGTGGATCATATTCCAAATCAGCATCTTGAATAATGATATAATCACCCACGGCTTTACGAATACCAGTATGTAAGGCAGCTCACTTACCTTGATTTACATCGTGTTTATAATAAGAGATATGCATATTTTTATGTTCTTCCATATATATTTTAATAGCTCATTCTGTATTATCTTTTGAACAATCATTAACAATAACAATTTCTTTTTCGATAGCATTAATCAAAATCACATCTTTTATCTTATTCAAGATACGATGGATAGTTTTTTCCTCATTGTAAGCGGGGATGATAATAGACAATTTCTTCATATATTATTGTTTAAAATTAAAATAATAGTTTGAGATATAATTTCGTAAAAACACAATTCATTTAGCTATAATAGCCACCAACATATAATGAGCATGTAACATATCAACTCCCATTCGCAAGATAGCCATATAAACGGATTGGCCTATAAGCTGAAAAACAATAAACATTGATCATTGTAACAAATGTTTTTTAGAATAATTTCTAAAAGTAATATATTTTTGAAAAAAATAAGCAAAAGACACACTTACAAGAAAAGCTAATATGGCAGAATGAAGATAGTATATACCTATCACATCAGTAAACACATAAAGAAGCAATAAGTCCAATAATGCAGCTATTCCACCACCAAGAGAATACCTAATAAATTTGTAAGAATATAACACATAAATTAATTTTTTCATTCTTTATAAAAAAACAATCAAATAAATGCAAACAATATCACAAAAGACATAGTAAATACCCTATTAATAGTCGTTTGATTCATAGCAAAAATATAATTTTCAGTCAAAAGAAAAACAAGAACAAAAATAATAAAAATAACTATCGGGGTAAGAAATAAAAATAATGTTTTAGTATCATGTTTTTTATATAAATATCAGAATATTCACATCAAAAGTATTATAATTATCACCACATTATAATTATCCATACCAAAGAATATTGATTTAAATTGATTAAATATCTCTGAATGGATAGTTAATCAAACATTATCCGAGGTTCATTGACCAGCTGATTGATTAAATCACAGTCAATAAAAGAATTTAACCATCAAAAATGGCAGAAAGAAAAATATAAAATAGAACAGCGATGAATATATAGCTGCCTTGTTTTTCAAAAATCATTGTAAAAATACCTTTAATTGTTTAGACACTAGCAATATGATACCAAAAGTGATTATTATTCCTGCAAAATATCACAACAATCAGTCATTTTTGATATGAGATAGTATAAACCCAAGTAATAAGGCTAATGAGATATAGCTATATTCTTTTTCTTCCAAAAATTTCCGCAAAGCCCATATAGTCAGGACAGAATACGTGGCGCACGCAAGTTCCATATATCATTCTGTTGCATGAAAATATACAAGTGGCAACGCAGTAAGCAGACCTACAGGCAAGATCGAATAAAATATATTTTTAGTCTTAGTAAAAGTAATAGAAAAAACAAAAAGCAATAATCAGAAAAAAACCAACCATTGCCAAAGATTGATATAAACATCATTAAAACTTCATATAAAATGACTTACAGTTGATTTATAGATAGGAATATAAATAGGATAACCAAGTCTTCATCTTCAAAGAATTTCAGTTTTTTCTCAGAATATTTTTACTCCTCCATCTTGATAGATATTGTATGTAGGACTATTCCAATTTCCAAAACTGTCATCAGCATATGTAGGGAAACTAGTAGTATGTACAAACGTCACTATCAAAAAAGATATTCAGAATATTCATAATATAAGCGTGAATATTTTTTCTATCTTAGACAAACTAAAGAATGATTCTTTAATCTGAGAAAAAATATTTTTTACTTTCAACGTCAAAGAGTATTCTTTAAAAGCTAGTTTTTTATAGAGAATTTTACTTATCAAAATGACTATTAAGATTCATAAGATAAGAAAATATTCACTTAATCCTATTCAGAAACGAACGAACTGGAGATTAAATAAACTGAAAGCAACTATCCCCACACCAACAAATCGTCATAAAAGATACAATAATATACCATGAAGCTTTTGTCCAAAAAATATCCACAAAAAAAGTATTCCAGGAATCAGAGGAAGAATAATATTATACGCCAATGTTTTAATAAGTAGTCAAAAGGATGTTTCAAACATTCATAATATATTTATTTTGTAAAACTTATTTATTTTGTAAAAGAGAACTTCCATTGAAATTTACAAGAACAGTTTTTTGAAGATCGCCACTTGCGACAGGTTTTTTATAATAAACAGAATAATCAGCTTCTGATGAAGTAAAAACAAGCGTACATGGTTTGAGATATACAGATTCTCGATGCACTCTAAATGGCCAATCTTGGAAACTATCTACATATATTTTGCACGATTTTTTTTCTGTATCCAATTTTAATTCTTTTCTTATTTTATTGGTAAAAGCAATATAATCTCAGAGATCAAAAAATACTTTATTTTCCACAGAAGGTTGCGTATATGTTTCAATACCCTGATCAACAATCCAAGTATAGGTAATAAAATTTCTCACTCCTATAAAAAGAAAAATCCCTATTCCCCAAAAAAATATTCTACGAAATTTGGTATATGTATCTCATTTTATAAAAAACAAAATATATAAAGCCACAAAAAAAAACAACCAATAACCATATTGCAATAGAGAGGTTCAAAGTAGTGTTACTCCATACCTTAAATTGATACTATAAGGTGTCAGTGTTTCCATTTTTCGAAAATCTTTCCATCACTGCCCTATTTTCTGATAAACATCCATAAATCACATATGTATAGCAATCTGACTTCCCGTAACCGTACCTTGAACCATAAGAACCACTTGGGCCTCTTTTGGTAACTGTGAATAAAACGGCAATTGAGTAAAAGAGAATTTTTGACTAATGGTAGTGTCTCCATGTATCTGGATAGTTTCTCCAGGAGCCATTTGTTGTCCAACCAAAAACCCATATCAGATAGTTCCATTGCCTTGTGCTATTCCATCAAGAGAGACGCTATCACTACCCGCCAAAGGCCCAATTAAAACAACACACTGACCAGTACAAACGAAATTCATATTCTCATCAAGCTCCTGAAATTGAGCAAATCCTTGTTGTTGATAGGCTGCAAAACTAGGAAATGCAGCAAATACACAGAGGAGTAATAATCGTTTAAATTTCATAGAATATCTATGGTAAGTAAAAACTAATGCAGTATGAATATATATTTTACATAGATTTACAACAAAAAATCTACACTATTTTCGCTCTATAGTCACTACTGTTGTGTGTCTTAACACCCAAGCCATCTCTAATTTCTATAGAACAATCCTTACATACATGTACTTCAGGGATATTACTGGCAAATCTATCACCTCATTTTCCAAAGACAATCTTTGTATCTGAACCATATTCTTGTCTAATAATGCTTGTTATTTTTTTAATGCTTTCACAAACTGATCAATCTACATCCACAGACAACATGACACGATCGACCGCTTTTAGGGCGGAAACGACTCTCATCCTAAATTGTTCATCTTGAAAAACATCTTGTTTTCATGTTTTTATTCTTATCTGTTCGTCGGTATTGACAATCACTCGAAGTTCATCTCACAACGCTCTACACAATTCAAAACACTCAATATGTCAGGGATGAAGTGGATTAAAATATCATGAGGTAATAACGACAGTTTTCATAGTAAAATAAAGCAAATAAAAAGAGTCAGGGAAGGAATCAGAAAGAAGATCATTGCGAGTATTTTAGCGAAGCAATCTAAGTTTTTTACTGGATTGCTTCATTCTTCGCAATGACTAGGTCACAATTAAAACAACCCTACCTGTACTGGACACTGTAATTTTTTCTTTAACTCATCCAATGTTTTCTCAAAAGAATGAAAATGATATTCATCTACCAGAACTTTTTTATATTTCGCGAAGTCCAAAGAAAGAATAAAATCTTCAAGCTGAGTATCTTGTATCTCGGCAATATGTTTCAACTCTATCAATCCTCTACTCTGGTATGCAGCATCTTTTCCTATAATTAATTTCTGTTTCACTTCACCATTAATATCATCGATATGCATATAAATATTATCGATAGTCTGATATTTTTGAATTAAGTCAGACGCTTTTTTGGGTCAGATTCATGGTATTCATTTGATATTATCAGCGCTATCACCGACAAGCGCTAAGTAATCCAAAATATAGAGCGGATCAAAACCATATTCTTTGACAAACAATGCTGTAGTAGTTTTGACATCTTTCATAGAATCTACACAAAAAACATTAGGGTCCAAAAGTTGTTTCAAATCCTTATCTCACGAATAAATATCTATCATCATTGTGGTATCTGTTTTATATTTCATAGCTAAAGTATAGATAATATCGTCGGCTTCATACGTAGGAACAATCAAACTAGGAATCCCTAATTGATCGACAATAGCTTTGGTGATAGGGATTTGGTGTTTGAAGTCATCCTCCATTTTTTTGCGATTAGCTTTATATTCTGGATATTCTTCATGTCTCAACGTTTTGACAGGAGAATCCCACGTAATAACAAAATAATCAGGCTTTTCTTGAAAGATTTTCATCAACATACGAAAAAATCCATAGACAACATTGATATTGTGTCCATCCTTATCATTCATAGGAGGAAAAGCATAATATGCTCTATAAAGAAAGCTCGATCCGTCAATAAGAAAAAACTTCATAGAAAAAAATAGATAATAAACGTTGATATATATAGAATTTTCGATATAGAATACAAGATAAGAAATCCTCCTTCGTTTCCTCCTTTAGCAAAGGAGGTTCTTCATGTATAGAGTTCCCCTCTTTGCGACCGAAGGGAATCCTGTGGATAAAGAGGGGTAAGGGGGTGATTTATTTTTTTATAAACAACTCATGCACAAAATCACCACACCGGAAGAAATGATAAAATTCTGAATAAATCTTGCAAAAGAGCATAAGATTCTACTCCTCCAGTGAGAACTCGGAGCAGGTAAGACGTTGTTGACCAAATGATTCGCACAAGGATTGTGACTCAATCACCATGCAGTACAAAGCCCCACATACGCTTATCTCAACGTCTATGAATCAAAACTTCTGCATATCGATATGTATAGGATCAAAGAATATAGTGAACTCGTAGAAAAATGAATCATCGATCAAATAAATGAATTTGAGTATATCGTCATCGAACGACCAAAATTTATCGACCAACTCCCCTTCAAAGATTCGACAACACTTCACATTAAAAAAACTTCTGAAAGTGAAAGAAGCATTGAAATAGATTTTACTCCTCCCAACCCTCTAAAATAAAGGAGGAAAAAATTTCTTTTCTCTACAAGATATCTACAAGTCAAAAGCAGGAGTATGGATGAAGTAAAAAACAATATAAAAAAATCCCCGACACCTGCCCCACACAAACTGCGGGATTTTAGAGAGGATATAGGGGAGCAATATATTTATTCTAAACTAATGTTATACTCTTCCAAAATTTTCTTAAACTGACTGATATGATAGTTAGAGAGATTTTGTTTACAGGTATTATCATCATCTCTGAGAAGTTTCAAAATAACCAAGAAACTATCAAACCTTTTGGTGATTTCAGTTATGTCGTCAGCTGTCATCTCACGATTGTTTTTTACCTTATCTAAGACGAAGAGGGTGAACGCGTTGACAAGCGTCTTGACCTGTGATTTTTTAAACATAGGCATTTGAAGCATAAACTTATTATTTCTTACATCAAGTTCTATAGGAGTATAACTCAATGCGTTTTTACATACATTAAATTTTTCTACTTCAGCTTTAAAAACAATAGCTAAACTTGATAAATTTCATGTGAATACCTCTACAGTAGTTGGAGAAACAATATACACATGAGAAATAAGCGTTCAATCAGTAGCCTGTAAAACATCACCAGTCACTACACTACTATTGCCAGCCCTATCATAGACACTTGCCGTAAAAACATATGTTTGATTAGCTTCAATTCATGAAAAGTTAAGTTGCTGTAAAGTTACATAGTCCGGATTACCACCACTAAAAGCATTTCATCATACTTTTCCATAACTGAATGTATATCTTACAAGTTCAGAGGCGGAAAAGTTGAGATATAATCATCCAGTATATCCACTAAAAACAAATCCAGTAACTACAGGCTTAGTTATATCAAAAATGAGTCATCATGAATAGACAACAGATACCGTATTCCCGGACGTACCAACAAAAACAATAGTAGCAACCAAAGAACCCTCAATACATCATGAAGAAAGATTTCGGGTATATACATAAAGCAATCACGAGATAGTTGAACTATTTGGAAGCTTACCAGATCACAAGGTAACTTGGACTCCACTAAGTGCTTGACTAGCAGTAAAACGCAAAGAAACGATACCACCTACAGCAAGATATCACGTAGCAGATCAGTTAGCAAGTAAACTAATTCATGTTAAGGTAGGTACATTTCCTGTTTGATTATTTCCTGTTTGATTATTTCCTGTTTGATTACTTCCTGTTTGATTACTTCCTGTTTGATTACTTCCTGTTTGATTACTTCCTGTTTCTGCAATACAGCCAGTGATATATCCTCACGTTCGATATCCTCAAGTCAAATAATAGCCTGTAATATATCATTCAGTGAGCGTTTGTCCAGTAAGTACACATCCTGTTTGTGTTTCTTCTACTCGAGTTTGTCAAGTAAGAACACCAAAATCATCCAAAGCACCTCCTGTCCAATATCATGATACAACAATACAATCAACCAAAGATCCTCAGGTAAGTTCTTGTCCAGTGATATAGCCTCAGGTTTGATATACTCCCGTATAATATTGTCAGGTAAGTACACATCAACTCGCCAATTGTGCAAAAGTTTGATTATACGTATATTCTACAACAGAAAGTCCAAGTACAAGCAAAAAAAGCTTTACAACAGCAAAACCACCAAACAACCCAAAAAGATATTTTTTGTGATGAGCTTTGATGTGACAAGTGATGTGACGATGAATATGACGAAGTGAGTGTTTCATAAGAACAACAGAAGCAAATAAATAGTATAAGCAGAGAGGTGAAATATTTTTACTATATACTCATTATACTCAGAAAGTATCTTTTTGTCAAATTTTACACAGAATATTATAGATCAAAAAGGAAACACATGCAACCAGATCTTGACACATAGAGTGATAGTGAAGATAAAAAAAAGCCCTAAGTTGCTGAACCACAAGATAGGACTATGATATAAATACCTTTAGACTGAAATTTAAAGCATCGATAGAAGTGTCTTCAATTTCATCAAAACAGACATATCACCAGTATCCAAAAGAGCTCATCAAAGTTGTGTCGGTTCAGGAAGTGCTTTTGGTTCAAATTTGAAACTTTCTACAAGCAATTGAGCCAATTCAGCTCTAGAAATCTTTTGTTGATCAGCTTGAGCATCATTGTGAATAAATTGGATAGGTAATAACTTGGGGAATATGTGGTAAACATCATGTTTAGTGACAAATTTATTGGGCTCAAAATACAACTGCCCTCATCTACTGGTGGTAATACGATCAACAAGACCATGATCGGCAGCATAACTCAGTTGAGGAAGATATGAAGCATCGGTGTCTACATCAGAAAATGAAGAAACAGAAACACCAGTAGGTAAAGACTTATTTTCAGAAGTTAAAAGCGAATTAATCAAGAAGATAACAAAATCATAGTGACGAATATAATTGTCTGGATAAAATTTAGGGATAGTTACGTTGACGATACCCAAACTTGCTAATGTATTGATGGCAGGTGCAAAACGTTGATGAGCAATATCAGTAAACATATCACCTACCGTAGAAAAAGAGTCTTCATCATTATGTAATGAAGACAAATCAAACATACGAACAAGATAATATGCTCATTCGGATCTAATCAGTTTGTCATAAGGGTTACCATCTATAGTGATGATATCTATATTTTTGAGTGAATACATGAGTTGTTGAAGCATTCCTTTGGTCATAATACCATCAACAGAAGAAAGTCAAAGCGTATCTGGAGATGGCAACGATTGACCTATGTTTTTTTTATATAATTTGGTAAGCAAAGACAAAAAATCATCTACACGAAAGTAGTTTTGTGGAGAATATCTTTGAGTGGGAGATAAAACACCATACTCAGCTAATCTATTTATATAGGTCTTATAAGGATCATTTTCAATATCAACAAAAGAATTCTGGAGGGAAACCAATGGTTGAACTCCAATACCCTGTCTAACATCGATTGTACGGACATTTGCATCATGAGAAAGTACATCATCAGCATCAGAAGAGACAGCGTTGGTAGTAATCAAGGAACGAACTTCTGTGGCTACTCAAGAAAGCCTATCCTTAAGTCTTACCCAAAGCTCTGAAAGATCTTGGTTTGAGGGTGTTGACACAACGGGAGTGACCGTAGTAAGAGAATCGATTCCTGGTGTGGTGCTTGCCCAAGTAGGTAATATGCTTAAAGCGGCCACAAAGCCAAGAACTACAGTTGTAAACATCTTTGTTTTTCTTATTGATGCTACACTCATCAGTGGGGACAAAGAATAAATTTTTACTGACGTATTATACTCAGAATAGTTA
>Ga0194063_10002680_pt1 | contig 10930 bp, 17 predicted proteins | sample SepL3720m_MetaG_FD_155459 | JGI IMG/M metagenome (GOLD analysis project Ga0194063, IMG submission 155459) | Anoxic zone freshwater microbial communities from boreal shield lake in IISD Experimental Lakes Area, Ontario, Canada - Sep2016-L373-20m | ecosystem: Environmental > Aquatic > Freshwater...
GTATAACAATATATCCAAACGGAGGTGTTAGTGTATGAATCGAACCGGATATATTGTTTTTGGGTATTCAACTGCTTTTACGCACGTATTGCGAAATCTCCTGCCGTATGAACCGGATTCAGTTTGTTTCCTTTCAACTGATGCTCCTAACTTTTTGTTGCCGCCCGGTCCAGTGTTCTATGTTAACTCAAAAAACCTACGGGACGCCGCGCTCATTATCGCCGACGAACTTTGCCGGCGGAATCTGACCAACATTATCCCCTGCGAAAACACGCCGGCGACATTTCGCGCGGATGTGGTGCGGGCCTGGTCTGTGAAGCAGTCCAACGCGCGTTACCAGGTGCCGCAGCAGCTTGCCAATATAGCTAAAAACATACCGTTTATACAGACCGCGTCGCCGGTTAAAAATTTGCTCCGCATCCGGGGAAAATCGGTGGTGTTATGCGGCTCGGGGCCGTCGCTCCCGCGCAGCGCCGCGTATTTGAAAACCACTGCCGCGCCGATTATGGCCTGCGGTTCGGCGATGGCCGCCCTTGCGTATAGTGGAATCACGCCTGATTATGTGGTGATCGCCGACGCCGGCAACGAAACTGTGGGCGCTGATTATGTGCGGATGAACTGTCCGCTCCTGGCGCCGGTCCAGGCGTCGCACGATGCGGTAAAAAACTGGTCCTATGGTCCGCGCGGTTTTTATATCGACCAGGCTGCCCTGGTCACGCCTGACGATCTGATCCGTTTTGGTCACGAACTCCCGCTGATCGGATCAAATATATCGGTGACGACTGCGGCGGTGAATTTAGCGATCTACGGCGGCGCCAGCGAAATTATTTTAGTGGGGCAGGATTTATCCTATCCGGCGGCCGGCCATCACGCGCCAGGGGTCCAGCCCTGCGACTATACACGCGAGACGGTGGACGTGCCGGCGCTTGACGGTAGCATGGTGGTAACGAACTACGCGCTCAAAGACGTGATCGATTATCTTACCACGTTTCCGGCTCGGTATCCTCATATACGGTTTGTTAACTCGACCGCTGCGGGCGCGCTGGTTCCCGGCTGGCGACGTGCGGAAAATCTTTTTCATTGACAACTATCTTGATATCAATATATAATGAGGTAAAAGTAAATGGGGAGGGAAAACAAATGACTATAACATTAAACGGAAAACAATATCCAGTGATGGTTGACCATTTTATCCCTTGCGCGTTGATCGACTGCGTGAAAAATGTTGCTTTTTATACAGATATTAACGGGTTTTATTTTGCGGTGATTCATGAGGTGTCGACGTGAGTATTGTCGCGATGTGGACCAAAAAATCAGCGGAGGTGTAGAGCGATGGCTATTGTTTCCTGCGGAATCTGCCGGCATTATCTCGGTAAAAAATGCTGGCAGCTGGCGCCGCCCACACCGAAAGTCTCCACCGATAAATGGGCGAATCAGTGCAGTCACTTTGCACTGCGCCCGCGTAGAAAAGGAGGTGATCTAAAAAATGGTAACCGCCGGAAAAAAATTAGCGTCGCGGTCCCGCACGATCCTGTTAACCAGTCCGATTACAATACAGCAATTGACTTATTTGCTCCTGGATATGGAAGAAGAATCGAAGGCGCGGGTCACGATGGAAAAAGTGGTTGAACGTCTGATTAATGATGAAGTGGCGCGACGCGCAAAGGAGACTGATGGAATTGTACGCAGTGTTTACGGCGCTGATCCTGCTGTTTGAATTTTCTGTATGGGTGATCCTGGCGGCGCTGGCTGCGGTCCTGATCGTCCCGGTGGTCCTTTTCCTGGTGTGCGGAATCCTGGCAAAATCCCTGCGCGACTGGCAAGGGGATCGGTCTTATCAACGAAAACTTAAACGATGGGAGGAAATAAAATGCAAAAATCGGCAATCGACTTCCACTGCTCCTGCTCCCGGCTCTACGGACACGATGTAAAGGCGGCGCCCGACCTGGTGAACCTGGTGAACGCTGTGCAATTACGTCTGCAAGACGGTGAAAACATGACCGCCTATAATGAGAATCGAGCGCCGCGCCTGATCGACCTGGTGATTACGTCCGGGGTCCGCTGCCCCGAACATAACATCGACTGCGGCGGGGTGGAGAACAGCTATCACTGCCAGGGAATGGCGGCTGACGTATACGACGAAGGATTAAAACTAACCTTGCAGGAAATCGCCAACGCTGCCGAATCCTGCGGGGCCGGGGGTATCGGTATCTATCACGCGCAGGACTTCGTCCATATAGATATCGGGGCGGATCGGCGCTGGGAAGAATGATTCGGATTAGCGGTAGCGAACCTGCCTGCTGCAAAAACTGCGCTTTTTGGAATCAAATTGATCCGGCCCCCTTTCCCTGCGCGGGATGTGAGTATAGGGGAATGTACGGCGGGCGGGGTCGAAATACTCACTTCGTCGCGCCAGGGTCCTGGCGGGAGACACTATACCGGTCCATCCAGCAGCAGCCGGCAATGTGGCTTTATACGGCGCTCGGTATCGGGTTTTTAGCTGGCTTGATGGTTCCATAATAAAAAGGGGGCAAGACAGTGAATGAAAATGTTAAAAATCTCTCTATTGCTTTTGGTGTCGTGGCTCTTCTTATCGCCGGTGTGCTGGGCTGGTTCTATTACACTGACAACCGAGGAATTCCAGCAGCTGAAAAACCAAGTGCAGACAGCCTACGACAATTCGAAAATTATCTCAATGAACTCGGACGAACGAATAAAAAGTATGATGATCTTATCCGCGAATCTGAACGACTTACAGACGAACTTCGAACAATTAACCTTGCAGCATCGGCAATTATCGACGAATTACAAAAAGACCGAATCCGATCTGTCGAAAATCAACGACTCCTACAAAGCACTTTGGACCTACTCGAAGAAATTAGAAAAAGAGAAAAACCAAAATAGACTACTGAATTACCTCCTGGGCGCCGGTTTTGCCTATATGTCATTCCAGGCCGCAAAATAGGTCTGTTTACATACTAAAAAATAGTGGGAGGAATAACAAAATGGAAACTGAAAAAATCATGGGAACAATCAGTGACCTCGAAACACTATATGAACCGATGGCGCTGGCGATCTTTGACCAGGGGGCTAAAGCGATGTACTGCTCAATGGTTACATCAACGCCCGACGCTAAAGCGCGACTGCTCAAAGCGATTAGCGCGCCGGACTTTCGCGCCGCCGATATCGTCGGCAAAAAACTGGTTATGGTTATGGACATTATTGCCCATAACGTGCAGCTGGTCTCCGAACAAACCGGCGAAATCACCGACGCGAACCGGGTGATCCTCGTTACTCCCTCCGGCCAAACGGTGGCCACCGTCTCCGCCGGCGTCGTCTCCGGGCTGTCGCGCATCATGTCGTTATTCGGCAAAGCCCCCTGGAATCCGCCGCTGCCGCTTTATATCGAACAGACCAATACCCGCAAGGGAAACAGAATCTATAATATCCTGGTAGCCGAAGACGCTGCGGCGAAAAAGTGGCCGGCGGACCACGTGATTAAATAAACCTGTAAAAAAACATAGGGCCGGGGCGCTTTTGCTCCGGCCTTTTCTTTATCGAATCGTAAGGGGGCACGACAATAATGGAGAACCTTCCGAAAATCCCTCTCTCCCAGGCGCTCGAAACCCTCGGAGCACTGCGCGCTGAATTTGGCAATAAGGCTCCGGCGGCCCAGCGCTATGGCTATCAGTTGGCGCGCGAATATGGGTTTAATCGGGCCGGGGCGCGCCCGATGGCGAATATGTCGCTTGAGAAACTCAAAACCGCGCTCACAACGCACACGCAACCGATTCCCGATGTAACCAAAGCCACCAAAGGCGCTGGGCGATTCGTGGCCGCGAAAAGTCTATATGCAAAACAGGCGGAAACGCAGTATATCTATAAATTATCCTATCGTCTAAAAGGCGACGAACCAGGCATGAAACGCTATGGGACCATTGTTTCCGATAAGATAATGACCAAAGACGAAGTAAAAGCTGAATTTATCAACGGGTTTTTCCCGGCGATCAACAATTATTTTTTATATAGCGGTAAAAACGACGCCAATAAAAGCGGGCGGCTCCTGGTTACCAGTTTGAAAGTATCGAAAGCCGAAATCCTAACGCCCGAAATCCGCCAGGCTCTGACCGACCAGGCCAATAAAAAAGCGTCGTAACCATGAGACCGCCGCATAAATTAACCGCAGCGCGCCGCGCCGATCATCCGGCGGTGCGATGCTTTTTTGACTCGGAATCGTATGTGGACCCGGTGTCCGGCGCGCATACGCCCTATCTCATTGTGGCCAACTTTGTCGATGAATACGCCCAGCGCGATGTGTGGACCGTGTTTCGCGGTCCGGACTGCTCGGAAAATTTTTGGGCAGCGGTGGCCGCATTCCCCGATCCGGGCCGGGAACTGGTGGTCTACGCTCACAACGCCGGCTACGATCTACTGGTGACCGGCGGCATTATTCAGCTGGCCAAACGAAATTTCCGGGTCCAGTCCTGGTTCGAAAAAGGCACGGTCTTTATCATGCAGTTTGCCGGGGATGTGACGCAGATACGGGTGCTGTCTACGTCGAACTATTTCAGCGGGACCCTTAAAGACCTGGGAAAAACCCTCGGACTTCCCAAACTCGAATTTGACGTGCTGAACGTGACCGACCCGAACGCTGCGGTGCCCTACTGCCGGCGGGACGTTGAAATCATCAAACTGGCGATGGAGAATTTTTATCGTTTTGTCAGCGAACACGACTTTGGCCGGGTGGCCGCAACGATCAGCGGGCAGGCGTTTACCGCGTTTAAGCGCCGGTTTATGACGGTGCCGGTCTTTATACACGCACACGAAAACGTGCTGGCGCTCGAACGGGCCGCATACTGCGGCGGGCGGGTGGAATGTTTTCGGGTCGGCCGTCTGCCGGGACCGGTCTATTACCTGGACGTCAACTCAATGTATCCGCATTGTATGCGATCGTTTACCATGCCAACGAAATATAGGTATTACCGGCAGCGCCTGTCCATTAAAAATCTGATCGCTTTTCTGACAAATTACCTGGCGGTGGCCATGGTGACCGTATCAACCGACGTGCCGCTCTATCCGCTGCGCGCGCACGGCAAGCTGATTTTTCCGGTGGGAACGTTTGAAACGGTGCTTTGTACGCCAGAACTGAAAATGGCGATTGACCGGGGTCACCTGGTCAGTGTGGGGGAGACGGCGCTTTACGACGGCGGGGAACTTTTCGCCGCCTATGTCGATACGTTTTACCAGCTGCGTCAGACCGCAAAAGAGACCGGCGATCAGATATCAGACGCGCTATATAAACTGTTTATGAACGGGCTATACGGAAAATTTGGCCAGTTAACAGAGGCATGGGACCGGATCGGTGATGAACCGTATGACCACGTCTATTGCGAAGAGACCTGGGACGCGGTGAATCAGGTTGTACAGACCTATAAAGTGTTCGGCGGCTCGCGTTTCCTGCAGGGGGAAACCGGAGAATCGTTTGACTCGTTTCCGGCGGTGGCCGCCCACGTCACGGCCTACGCCCGGCGACTGCTGGCCGAGTATATCGAGACCGCCGGTTGGGAAAATGTGTTTTACGCGGACACGGATTCGCTTTTTGTTTCGGAGGCTGGCTATCAGAATCTATCCATGGCGATCCATAATACCGGCCTGGGCGCCCTCAAACTTGAAAACTTTGGTGATATCCCGAACCCGAACGACGATGTGTATTTATACGCGCCGAAGGACTACCGTTTTGGGCGCCGGACAAAACAAAAAGGGGTTAAAAAATCGGCGATCGCTCTGGACGACACAAACACGAAATTCACGCAGTCGAACTGGGCGCGGGTGACCGGCTCGATCCGCGCCGGAAACCTGTCCGCGTTTGCTGTGACGCGCGGCGAAAAAACGCTGGCGCGAAACTATGAAAAGGGAACTGTATTCGCTGACGGGACCGTCGTTCCATACCAGTTGACAATAAAGGCACCTGGTGAAATAATAAAGGAGAAAAGATAAAGGGAGGCGATAGGCATGGAAGAAATAGTAACAGTGGCGCTGGCGACCGGGGAAAACACAGCGGCGGTTGAAAATTTGGAAACCAAAACCGACGAAATTGAACAGAAAGCGGAAGAGACCGCCGAAAAAGTGTCTTTGCTGGCGGACGATGTACGCCGGATTTTTTCTGAACTTTATGATGCGAAATATGCGGATATGCAGCTGTTGTCCGACCGGGTGGCCGCGCTCGAAGCCAAAATGCCGGACATTCACCAGGCGTCCGAACCCGAAGCCAAAGTCACGGTAATTGAAACGCCGGCGCCGGTTAAAAAGGCGCGAAAATTTGTAAAGGGGCTGTGGTGATATGACGAAGCCGAAAGAAAAGACAATCTCGCCGGAAACGTTCGAAGAATCCATTGATACAAAGCTGCCGCCCGAACCCAAACGGGATCGCCCGGCACCCAAACCGCGCCCAGGACGTATTGAATTCACGGAAGGCGAAATCGCGTCAACGTTTCACACGCTGATCGGCGGCGCGTCCAAGCTTTTGGGCTATGATTACAAATACACTGAAAACGACTTTAGCCAGGAATCAAAAGGCATTGTGCGGCTCTCGGTCAAATTTCCGGTTTTGGCAAAAATATTGGTGCTGGTTGATCCGCTCCTCGTCCTGCTCGGACTCGTCTCCAAACTGGCCGAAATCCGCAAAACCAAGCCCGCGCCGGTAAAAACTGCGCCACCTGTCGCCGCGCCGCAAAACCCGGCAGGATTCCAGCCGCACGTCGTTTCGTTTAACGGGCAATAATGCCTGTTTTACAGCTGCCTGACTATGGGAAACACCTTATATTCCTCGGTTCAACCGGGTCCGGGAAAACCTACCTGGCGGAAAAAATGCTGCAGCGCTATGCGCGCACGTTTGCCATCGATACGCAGGACTCCCTTGACATTCCCGGTAACCGGATTCGCTCGCCTGATCTTCTCGCGTGGAAACTAAAAATTCACGCCCGGCTCCACTACGTGCCGCGCCCGGAATACCTGGACCGCGAAACCTGGAACTATGTCCTGAAAACGATCCTGCTATCCAGCGAGAAGAAAAAACCAAAGCCGCGCGTTATCTATATTGACGAAATTTTTCACCTGGGTTTCGGCGCCGTCTCGTTTCCTGACTGGCTCTCCAAAAGCGTGACAACCGCCCGGCAACGGAAACTGTCCTACTGGATATCGACCCAGCGCCCGCGCATGATTCCCGGCGAAATCCTCACCGAAGCGTCTAAAATTTATGTGTTCTACCTGTCGAAGGCGGAGGACATTAAATTTATCTCCGGGTTTTCCCGGTCCGACCCGAAACAGCTGCAAGAAGCGCTATCACTGCAGCAAGACGATTATTCGTTTATCGAAATCGACAACCGCAAAGGAACCTGGCAAAAATTTCAAAAATTAAAGGAGGACTAAACAACAATGATTCGAAGTGTAAGAGGAAATTCCGTCCCGGCGGCGGGGGCCACCGCCACCACGCCGCAAAACGGGCAGCAGCTGTCCATTTTGCCGGATACCGCGTCACTGATCCGTATGTCCGAAGTATTCGGCGATCAGTCCGAATACAACTGTGCGGAACTCAACACCGCAGCCCTGACGCCGGGCCAGCAAATTTCATTCCAGCTTAATAATACCGGCCTGGGTGAATCGCTTGACCTTCAAATCGAAGGGTCGATCTCCCTGGTCAACACGTCCACCGCAGCCCAGGCGGTCTCGGTCTCGCCTGAATTTCCGTTTAATCTCATCTCGAACCTCCTGGTGCAGTTTAACGGTCAGACCGTTATTCACAGTCTGTCCGGCTACGAACTTTTGGCGCTCATGGCCAAACGCAGGAGAAACGTGTTTGTCAATCCCGGCGCGTCCGCCGGGGCCGTCTACGCACAGACCGCCTGCCGTGTCTCCCGAACCCTGGCGTCAATGGTGGCCGGCGCGAATGTGACCTTCACAACCGGCAACACGTTGACCGGTGTAACGTCTATGTCAATCGCCGGCAGCGCAACCGGTGTATTCACCTTCAAAATGAACCTTGAACTCCCGTTTACTTTCAGAAAAGATATCCTGCTGGGCCTGTTGCCACTGCAGAATAATTCGGTGTATGCCAATGTGCAGCTGACCGCGCCGACAATGCTCGGAACAACCGCTGCCAGTCCGTTATTCGTTGCAGGCGCGGTACCGGCCACGCTGTCCAACTCGGCCAACGCGATCACCGTCAAGCCGACCTATAACTTTTTCGCGATCCCGGCGCCGAACGATCCGCGTATGTACGGGTTTTTCGTCGGACATAGCTATATGCTGCTCTCGCAGCCGAACAATACAGTATCGAGCACTGGCAGCGAGGCGCTGCAGTATTCGATCCCGAACAATTTTTACCTGGTGGCGATGCTGGCAACGCTGCGCGATGGAGCCGGCGCTCTCGTTAATGTGCCGACCGTAATCGATTATCCTTACCTGAACTATAACAACACCACCCGCGTCGACCGCAAACCGATCCTGACCAAAATGGCCAAACAGGAACTCTACTATGAGGCGATCCCCTGCGGTCCTGGTCAGCTGCTTTGGGACGGCGCGTCTCTCGGCGTGAATCCGAACAGCGCCTGGACCAGTGCCTGGCTCGATATGTACTTGGCCAACAATCCCCAACTGCGTATGGATATCGCGTCCGGCACGACCACGCCGGTTAGTTATGCCGTATGCCGCGAACAAATTGTACCGGCACAGGTGCAGGTGATCTAACACCGATCCATAATATATCACAGGGACCGGGGCTTCCCGGTCCCTATTAAAAAGGAGGGTATTGTAACAATGATGGGAAATAGCGGACGGTCCGGGGGCGTGATGGCTCCCCAGGATAATTATAATATGGGCGTGGGCGCCGCCAGCGCCGACGTGGGCATCGCCACTGCGGACGATGTGGCAGCGGTTGGAATGGACAACATGAGCGCGGCAAAATCACCCGGCTCAATTTGGTGGTGGGTAGTGCTGCTACTGGTTTATATCGCCTGGGACTTTTTCCAGAACAACGAAAAAGTGCGAAACAGCCTGGAACCGGCCAATATCCGGGCCAATGTGCACAACTTGGTTGTCGTCGGCCTGGGCGCGGTAATATTTATCAACGGCGCCAACGTTTTGTTCACGAAACTTTCCGCGATGCGGATTCCCATTCTCTCAAGGGTGGCCGGCACCATGCTGCCGCTCGTGCACCTATAATATGAAAATCATCGGCCTGATCCTGGCGCTGTCCGGCGCGGTACTCATGTATAGCGCCTACCTGGGTAAATCGCCGGGCGAACTCTTAAAGCTGCCCAAAAGGAAGGTGGACGCATGAAATACCAGGAATGGGCAATCGGGTGCCTGATTTTAGCGGCGCTGATCCTGTATATTGCCGACCGGCAGGGACTCACGGTCCAGGTTGGTTTCGCGCTCATCGCGCTATCTGTTGTGGCGCTGCTCTTTCCTTTGGCCGGCCTGGTCCTGGCGATCCCGGCGCTGTTTTTGGTGTGGTTTCGTAACTATCAGGGGTTTTTCGACTGGTTTTCCGCCTTGACGGGCGTTACCTTAAACAAAACGAAAAAGGAGGCTATATAATGTCAACTCTTAAAGTGTTTGCCTGGGGCCTCGTCGCTGCGGTTGTCCTGGTGATCGTGTTCGTCCGCGCGCCGATTGTCAACGGCGACTCCGGCGGCAAACAGGCGTCTGATATCATCAACGCATCGACGCAGGGCTTTGCGTCGATTATCAAAGCGGCATCGGGGGGCTGATTATGTACGGGTCTAAAATCGATGTGCTGGGTTTTGGTATCGCGCGCGGCGGAAACGCGCCGTCTGATCTGCAAGGTGGCCTGCCGCTGGCACCGTCGCTAATCGGCACCGACCGGATCAGATTAGATCCGACCGACCGGCAGCGGCTGTCACAGCAGCGGACGGTGCCGCTCAAAGCGGTCTCCCATATCCAGCCGGATCAAAACAGTATCGACCCGACGCGAAACATTTTCCTGACCGGCGGCCTGGCCGCGATTCCGAAAGCGGGCCTATGGCGCAATATGAAGTTTTATCAATAAGGAGGGTGCTATAATGCTGAAAAAATATGGTCCCTGGGCGCTCGTGGCTGCCGGAGCGTATGCGGTTTATAGCTGGTGGCAAAAGGGGGCATAGTCCAAAGATGAAGGAAAAAATATCCGCGTATTATAACAAAATCAAGGCTTGGATGGAAGAACATCCCTACGCCGCCGCCGGCATTGTCGCCGGGCTGCTTTTTTTGATCTACTGGTTTTTCACCCGAAACGCGGATCAGACGGTAGGACAGCCGGTGGAGACAACTTCAAATCCGTCAACCGCTCCCTTCGCTCCCAGCGGCTCTCCTAACTATGGCACAAATCTGACTGCTGATATAGCGGCCCAGCGGCAGCAGGCGATCACCGACCTGAATAATCAGGTGATGGCCGCACGGGAAAACCTCAAATCCTCCCTGCAGTCCAGCGCGGTCCGCAGTGGCGCCGGGATGGATCAGAACATTTTGAACACCATCGGGAAAATCGCGCAGGGTTTATTTGATAAGAAAATTGATACTCGCCTACGAAATGATCTGGCCAGCGGTGCGCTGCCGGCGGCGCTGTTGGCCGGCGGATCACCCAAAGGAATGGCCGCCGGAGTTCTTGACGAATTTTTCGCGGCAAAAGACGCGTCACTGATTACCGGGGCGCTGCCGCAGGATCTCGGCGTCCCGTCAACGCTTACGCCGTTTGCAACAAACGGCCCGTCTATCGGGATCAACAACACGTCCGGCGGCGGATATCCGCCAACGCCGTATCTGGGCGGCTACAACTATGATGCCGCGCCGGGATATGATTGGAACGACTACGCGGAAACCCCTTATAACTACGATCCGTATACGGAAGTATACCAGCCGAACTATCCGGAAT
>Ga0194063_10002681_pt1 | contig 10930 bp, 8 predicted proteins | sample SepL3720m_MetaG_FD_155459 | JGI IMG/M metagenome (GOLD analysis project Ga0194063, IMG submission 155459) | Anoxic zone freshwater microbial communities from boreal shield lake in IISD Experimental Lakes Area, Ontario, Canada - Sep2016-L373-20m | ecosystem: Environmental > Aquatic > Freshwater >...
GCCAAGCCCTGTGCACTGAGCGACGGCACCCATGGCGTATGAGGAGCACCCACCAACAGCACGGCTTCAGAACCCGACCGGGACAGAGCGGGCAGAAGCAAGCGCCACTCCGCGTGCGTTCCGGGTGTTTGCAGAATTTCGGTCAATGCCCCCACCGGCCAGCCGCCACCAGGCAGCTGTGCATCCAATGCCGCCACTCCGGTAGACACCACCTGCACCAAACCCGACGCCAGCGCATCGGCTCGCCAGACCTCTGCGGGCAGTGTGAAGGAAGAGGAATGGAGCGCGAAGCGTTGCACAGCAAGGGTTTCAAAGAAAAACTGATATTAAACACAGTATATTCCAATCAACCCTTTCTGGCATACCCAAATCAGCAGGCGGCTCCTGCGCTTAGGCGTGAACGATGGAGTTGCCAATCTCCGGCCAGCGGTGGCGAATATAGGTCCACGACAGCAGCCCGATGCACAGCATGAGCAGCGATGCGACCGCCAACCCCACGGTGGAATGCATCACCAGGGGTGAAATCACACCGGCCACAATGCCGTTGGCGGTTGACCCCACAAACATCTGCAGGCTCGACGCCATGCCACGCCGTTCGGGATGCAGGTCCAGCACCAGTAGCGTCACCACCGGCACCATCAGCGCCCATCCAAAGGAAAAAATACCCAGGGGAAGCAAGGCCCAGCTGACATGTGCTTTGAACAACAGGTTGGCCACCAGGTTGATGACGCCGATCACCAACATGATGACAAATCCATTGCGAATCTGCCGTTTGGGCAGAATTTTCCCCGCTACCCGTCCACTGACCATGGCGCCGCCCATGATGCCGCCAATGGTCATGACAAAACACCAGAAAAACTGCTGCGGCTCCAACTGCAAATGCTCACCCAGAAACACTGGCGCACTCAGGATATACAAGAACATGCCATTGAACGGCACCCCGCTGGCCAGCGCCAGCAAAAAGAAGCGGGGGTCGGATCCCAGTTTCCAGTACCCTGCCATCAGAGGCCTTGGGTGGAAATGCTGGCGCTGGGATACATGCAAGGTTTCCGGCAATAGCCGGTAAATGGCGACCCACAGCACGATGCCAACACCCGTCAGAAACCAGAAGATACCAACCCAACTGACATGGCTGAGCATCCAGCCACCGATCATGGGTGCAATCGCGGGGGCCACACCGAAGAAGATGGTGACCTGGCTCATCACCTTTTGCGCCTGCGACGGGGGATACATGTCGCGGATCACAGCACGCGAGACCACGATGCCAGCTCCCGTCGACAACCCCTGCATGCCCCTGAAAAGAATCAGCTGGCCGATGCTGTGCGACATCGCACAACCAATCGAAGCCAGCGTGAAAGCTGCCAGCCCCCACAGCACCACCGGCCGGCGTCCAAAGCTGTCCGAAATGGCACCGTGAAACAGACTCATAAAGGCGAAGCCAAACAGGTAGGCTGAGAGCGTCTGCTGCATCTGCACCGGCGAGGCATCCAGCGATTTGGCGATATCAGCAAACGCCGGCAAATAGGTGTCGATGGAAAAAGGCCCGAGCATGCCGAGCAGAGCCAGCAGAATGGCAAATGCCCATTGGGGTGCACGCCAGAGTGACTTCGCGTCCGGGTTCACCGCGCGCCCCGGCGCTGCGCCATATCCGCGCTCATCGCTGCCACTTCGGCTGCGCCCAATGTCGCCTGCGCTGCCGGATAGACCAGAGCTTCTTCATCAACAATATGCTGTTCATAGAGGGCGGCAAAGTAGTTGAGTGTAGCGTTCTGCCCCACGTTCAATGGTGCCCCCCGAGACACTGCTGGCGCTGCTATGGCAAGCAAGACAACCCTGGCTGCGGCCCATCGCTCCTCCATGGTGCAATGGTCTTGCTGGAGTCTGCGCACCACCGCATGCAAATTGGCATCCGCATTTCTCAGCAAGGGTGGGAATACATGCAATTCTTCGTCCTGGTGGTGCAAGGGGGCAGCGAGGTCAAAGTAACGCAACACATCACGCGCCGCCTGTGCTGTGTCGTCGCTGGCTCCATGGTCTATCAAGTGCTGCCGCAAGCGGCGCAACAAGTCCAGACTGCGTTGGACCCGCTCATGGCACGCCACCAGCATCTCAAACGGCGCATCCAGCCCCACGGCCGGTGTGCGCAGACCGGGCAGAGCCACGAGAGCGCCGGAACCGGCGTCAGTTCCCATCCGAATCACCCCCCTCAAGGATGTGAACATAGTCGCCCATCGAAGGGCGCAGGCGTGCAGGCCGTGCCGCTAACACGGTCCCCACACTGATGAAGCACAGTGCATGGTCCGCGGCTGTCAATCCAAACAGAGTGCGTAAACCTTGCGCCTTGAGTGCCTTGCCGCTGGTCAATGCAGAACCAAAACCCAGAGCAGTGGCCATCAGCAGGACATTTTGAGTCGCACAACCGGCCGAAACAATGCGCTCGAGCAGATCGATGTCTGGGTTGCCACGCTGTGCATCCACCACTACCAACATCAGCAGGGGCGATCGATAGGCTTTTTCACGCGCTTGCTCAACTTGCGCCGGTGTAGCCGTGGCGTCGCGCTCCAGCAGCGCATCGGCAAACACCCGCGCCAGACGGGCGCGGGCAGCGTCTGGAACCAGCACGAAACGCCATGGCAGAAGTTGCCCGTGGTCCGGAGCGCTGGCCGCGGCCCCCAATATTTGCTGCAATTGCTCGGCGTCGGGGCCTGGGGCGACCAATCTCTTGGGCAAAATCGTCTGGCGCGACTGCATCAGCGCCGCCGCCAGAATGGCTTGTTCGTTCGGCGAACTCACCCCTAGTGTTTCACCCGCAAGAGCCGGTGTGGCCACACTGGGTACAGTAATCACAACCATCCTTGCGAATGACGGCGTGCGCCCCGCATTCACCGCACTTCTTGCCGGCCATGACCGGCAACGGCGCGGAGGCCAGCGCGCTTTCCTGGCGTGGCAGCAAACCATCTGAATCGCCGGTGCCGTCGGTGGCGCGGCGGTTGTAGTCGTGGGTCTGCGCGCTAATGCGCTGGGCCTGGATGTTCTGGATGGCATAGGCCACAGCCGCTACTTCGGAGTCGTGCCACATCGGCACCTGGGTTCCATCTTCCTTCAGGTGGGTTCCCAACCGCACCGGACCGCGGTCCCACGCCACCTTGCGCATATCGCTGAGCGCGCGTTCCAGAAAACCACCGCGTGCAGCAAGCGACAGCAGACGCATGCTTGAGGTGATCCATTGCTGCGACTCACCACTCTGACCCACCGGCATGAAGAACTCAATGGCGCGGTCCACCGTACCATCATCGCCATTGGCGGCCGGCACGGGCAGGAAAGACACCAGCAGGTACAGCGTCTTGTGTCCCTCCTGGGTCCAGTAATCAATCTTCTCGGCCACAGCCGACAGTGCACCCTTGGGACGGCGCTCAATCACGGTGCGCATCGGGTCGATTACTGGCGCGGGAGGTGGTTTGGGTGCCTCCACCTTGGGCGCTTCCACATGCAAGACCGAGCCCAAAATGGCGTTGGGTCGGTAAGTCGCCAAACCCTTCAGCCGTGCGCGCCAGGCCTGCTGGTAGAGGCCCTTAAAGTCGTCATAGGGGTAGTCGGCCGGCACATTGACCGTCTTGGATATCGCCGTGTCGACAAAAGGCTGCACCGTCTCCATCATGGCGATGTGGTTGGTGGCCGTCATATCCAAAGCAGACACAAAATACTCTGGCAGCTTGTCCATATCGCCGCCGAGTTCGCGGTACATGCGCCAGGCGTGGTCTTCCACCGCGTATTCGCTGGTGGTGCCATCGGACTCACGCTTCTTGCGGCGGTACATCCAGGAGAACGGCGGCTCAATGCCATTGGAGGCGTTGTCGGCAAAGGCCAGGCTCACCGTGCCGGTGGGAGCGATCGACAGCAAGTGGCTGTTGCGAATGCCGTGCGCACGGATGGATTGCTGCAAATCGGCCGGCAATCGGCTCGCAAAGGTGCCTGTGGCGAGGTAGCCATCGGCATCGAACTTCGGGAAAGCGCCTTTCTCCTGTGCCAAGGCAACTGAGGCGGTGTAGGCAGCATCGCGCATGCTGGTGGCAATGCGGGCCGCCATGGCACGCCCATCGGCCGCGTCATAACGCAGACACAGCATCGCCAACACATTCCCCATGCCGGTGAAGCCCACACCAATGCGGCGCTTGGCGGCAGACTCCTCGCGCTGCTGCTGCAACGGCCAAAAGGTCACGTCCAATACGTTGTCCAAAGCACGCACCTGAATGGCGACCGATTTCTCAAAGGACTCAAAATCAAACGCCGGCAAACCGTCAAATCCGAACGGATGGCGCACAAAGCGCGTCAGAATGATCGGTCCCAGATCACAGCAGCCGTACGACGGCAACGGCTGCTCGCCACAGGGATTGGTGGCCTCGATCTTCTCGCAGTAGTGCAGGTTGTTGTCCCGATTCATGTGGTCCAGGAACAGGATGCCGGGCTCGGCAAAGTCATAGGTCGACTTCATGACCGTATCCCACAACTCTCGCGCCATGAGTTTCTTGTACACCCATAGGCCATCTGCACGCTGGTAGGCACCTTGCGCCAGGAGCGTAGCGCCGGGCTTGGCCTTGTGTACCAGTTCCCACGGCTGATCGGCGTCGAGTGCCTGCATGAAGGCGTCCGACACGCCGACCGATACATTGAAGTTATTCCAACGCCCGGGAGTACGTTTTGCGGTGATGAACTCCAGCACATCCGGATGGTCGATGCGCAGCACACCCATCTGCGCGCCACGGCGTGCGCCTGCGCTCTCGACGGTGGAGCACGACTGGTCAAAAACATTGATGTAGCTGCACGGACCCGACGCCATCGACGCTGTGGCCTTCACTTCGGCACCGCGCGGACGAATGCGGGAAAAGTCGTACCCCACACCCCCGCCACGGCGCATGGTCTCGGCGGCTTCACGCAACGCTTCGTAAATACCAGGGTAGCCTTCCGCATCAACCCCCTGAATGCAGTCACCCACCGGCTGCACGAAGCAGTTGATGAGGGTGGCCTGAATGGCCGTGCCAGCCGCACTCATGATGCGGCCCGCACCAATAGCCCCAGCGTGCAGGTTCTCCAGAAAAATGGCCTCGTACTTGGCGCGCAATGGCTCGGATTCGGCCGAAGCCAGTGATCGTGCCACGCGAACGTACAAGTCTTCTACGCTGGTTTCTCCAGGCTTGAGGTACTTTTCCTGCAGCACATCTTGGCTGATGGGTTGGGTGGGAAGCAGCAAGGGGGATTGGCCTAGTTTGTCGCGTTTCATGGTGGTGTGTCTCTGCTAAATGGGTGGCGTTGCGCCAGTGCGGAATCGTAGCGAAAACCGGCATTGTTTAGCGAATCAGGTCGAAAAATATCGCTCAAGAGGTACCCTGATTTTCTGCTAGCGTTTCGCAATTTCTCCAATGAAAGCTATGCAATTTATAGCTGCCCACGCAAGTCCTGCAAGGGTTCAAGCCATAATTGGAAGGCAAGAAATCGACCGACCCTAAAATCCCATGCGTGGCACGCCGAAAATGGTGCGACTGCCACCAAAGCAACAGCAGGGTTTTCCCGGATTCCCGATCAGCAACCCCGCCAATTCACAGTGCGCGTAGGGACCTGGACCGGCTTCCCCGTGGTGCATCGGTACCGGAGCCAAGTCGAAAGACGCTCACCGCATCGACCAACTCTGCCGCCTGATTTTTCAAACCACTGGCCGCGGCAGCCATTTGCTCAACGAGGGCGGCATTCTGTTGGGTGACTTCGTCCATTTGCGAGACCGCCTCACCCACCTGTTCCACCCCTAACGCCTGCTCGGTGCTCGCGGTACTGATCTCGGCCATGATTGCGGTGACCCGACCGATCGCTTGCACAACCTCGGTCATGGTCGAGCCCGCCTGATCCACCAGAGCAGTACCTTGCTCGACCCGCGCAACGCTGGCATTGATCAGTGACTTGATCTCTTTCGCCGCATCGGCACTGCGTCCGGCCAGTGAGCGCACTTCGCTGGCCACCACCGCAAAACCACGCCCTTGCTCGCCGGCACGTGCAGCTTCTACCGCTGCATTGAGCGCAAGAATATTGGTCTGAAATGCGATGCCGTCGATGACCTGAATGATGTCGGAAATGCGGCGCGAAGAGTCGTTGATGCCCTTCATGGTTTGCACCACTTGCCCTACCACATCGCCACCGCGCACGGCCACGGTGGATGCGGTCTGGGCCAGCTGATTGGCCTCGCGCGCACTGTCGGCGTTTTGCTTCACGGTGCTGCTGAGCTCTTCCATTGAGGCGGCAGTCTGCTCGAGCGCGCTGGCCTGCGACTCGGTGCGGGCCGACATGTCGTTGTTGCCCTGGGCAATTTCAGCACTGGCATTGGCCACCGAGTCCGAACCTTGCCGCACTTTGGCGACCACCTGAATCAGGCTATGTTGCATGGCATCAAGCGCGCGCAGCAGTTCACCGATCTCATCATTCCCGTGCACCTCCGCGTGCACACCGAGTTCACCCGCCGCCACCGCCTGTGCGACTTTAAGCGCCTGACGCACCGACGAAGTGGTGGTGCGGGTCACCATCACCATGATCCAGACCACGCTTGCCAGCAACGCGGCAACGATCGAGGTGCCCACCAGCAATTCACGCTGCGCTTGAGCCACAGCCTGGAGCAACTGCGCGCGCAACGCTTCAAAGGCTGCGTTGATGAGTACAAACTGAACATCAATCGTTTGGGTCATGGCCGCGAAGTATTCGGTAGAGGCATAGGTGAGCGTCTCAGCGCGCACAATCTTTTCATCCGCCAGACGCAGCCCCACATCGGTCGCCTTGCCAGCGTTTGTCAGGGCATCGCCCAATGCCGCGTTGAGTGCCGGGTTGGCTGCAGCTGCGAGCCCAAAAGACTTGCGTGCAGAGCCCATGCTGACCCGTATGGCGTTGCCCAGCACCTCGATGCGCACTTTATCCTCAGCGCTTGCGCTGCCGCGCCCCAAAATTGCAGCGCCACGGGCGCGTATTTGGCCCAGCACTTCGGTAACCTGGGGCATATAGTGCAGCACCGCCATCTGCAAGTGGTAGCCTGCAGCGCTGGGATCCAGGCTGATGCCGGACACGTTGACCACATCGTCGGCCAAAGACAGCTGCAATGCCACCAACGCCGTATGCCGTGCGAAACTTTGGGGCACAGCAATAGACTTGCCAGCCACCGCACTCGACAATGACGTCCACTCTTCCTGAACTATCTTCAGCGCGTTCAGTAGCTCCTTTTCGCCCAGAGCCCCCAGTGACGTCTGCGCTTTGCTAATGGCCGCGCTGACCTCCTGTTCCTTGGCCTGCCGCGCGCCTGCCTGAGAATCGTTGCCAGCGAGCAGCACCGCCGACATACCGCGATGCTGTTGCGTCAACTGGGTGAGCTTCATCAAATCCTGAATCGGCTGGAGACCACCCACCTCCTGCTGTGCGGTTGCCATTTGTGCGAGGTTCATCTGCACAAAAAAGTACGTCGGCACCGCCAGCATCAGTATGGCGAGCGCAGAAATCAGAAAAAACTTTTGCGCGAACGGCAAGTTGCGAATAAGCGAACCCATCTTGCTCTCCCCCTATGTGACGGCTGCAGACGAAGTGTTGTGTGCCGTTACTACGACGGGCTGATCTTAGTATGAATTCAACTACTGCACTAAGGGCGAGTCCGCCCTCTCCAGATCAACACCCTGAATCTTCGCGGCGCCAACCAGCAGGCTCATGTACTGGTGCAGCGCCATGGCGCGCGACTGCAATGCCAGCTGCGTGGCGATGCGCTCCTGGACCTGGGCATAGGTTTTTTGCGTGCCTTTGCGGCGACCCAGGACCTCAATGATGTGAAAGCCATACCGGGTGTGTACCAGCCTTGGATGAACGCCCATGCCCCACTGCGCATGTTTCTGATGAAACAGTTCATTGGCCAGTTCAGGCGCGCAATCGTCGGGACCAATCCAGCCCAGATCACCGCCCTGAACACTGGTCGGGCAGTTGGACATTTCAGCGGCCAGTTGCACAAAAAGCTCTGGCTTGACATCTTTACCGAGCAAGCTTAGCAAGGCCTTTTCTGCGTGCACCGCCAGCGCATGCACATTGACGCCAGGCGTTACCGCAAACAGGATGTGGCGCACATGCAGCGCCTGGCCCACTACAAACTGCGCTTTGTTCGCTTCGAAATAGCGCTGGCACTCGTCTTCAGTGGGCTGCGGGGTCACCACCACTTGCTCGACCATCGCCTCCACAACACACCGATCAGCATCCGAGAGCACCGGCGCGATGCGCCCGGCATGGTCGGGCAGCAGACCCGCCTTGACGGCTTCCTGCCGCAGCAGTTCGGTGTGCGCAGCTTCACGCAGGGCCGCATCGTCCATTTCGATACCCGACGCGCGCAATGCGATGCCATTGACGCTGGGCGATTCGGGTTCCGGGGCGGCGCTGCCAACGGCACATTGGCACGCACTGTTGCCGCAATCGGTCTGGGAAGTTGTCGTGTTCACGGCGAGCGTCCTTCTAGTTCTGGCGCTGGCTCAGCGGGGTGCCCGGTGTCATTCCCAGGCGGCGGCTGCGTACCAGTTGGTAGGGTCGCACGATGTAGGCAAGGACTCCAATCCCACTCCACACATGGACCAGCCGGGTAAACGGGAACACCAGGAAAATCGTCATGCCAAGGAACATGTGCGCCTTGAAGATGAGCCCTGCCCCCGCCAGGAAGTCGGGAGCCCCCGCACGGAAGGTGACGATGTGCTGAGCCCACTCGGCCAGTCGCATCATCATTGCGCCATCCAGGTGGTGCGCCGAGACCGGCACCGTGGCCAAACCCAGTGCAAACTGCAGCCACAGCAGCACCAGCATCACGATGTCGCTGGTCTTGGAGTTGATCCGGATGCGGTCGTCACTCAAGCGGCGATGCAAAAGGATCGATACGCCAATGAAGCCGAGCAGTCCAAACAGCCCACCCGAAACGATGGCCATCAATTGCTTGTCGGGAGCACTGATAAACGGTTCGTACACGAAGTGTGGCGTCAGCAGCCCCATGCTGTGTCCGCCCAGGAGGAAGAGAATTCCGATGTGAAACAAATTGCTGCCCCAGCGCAGTTGCCCTACCCGCAACAGCTGCGACGAATCGCTCTTCCAGGTGTATTGGTCGCGATCAAAACGAATCAAGCTGCCCAGCAAAAATACGGTGAGGCAGATATACGGGTAGTAACCGAAAAGAAGTTGGTCAAGATAGTTCATGCTGTTACTCCGGATTGAGGGGCACTCTTGCGAACGATATGAATGGGTTGCGAGTCACCCGGTTTTGACTGACCTTTGTTGCTGCAGCCGCCGAAAACCTCGGGCTCGGCCCAGCTTTCGTCCATCGGCTCATCGACAACAATGGCCACCGCCTGCACCCGTTGCCCGGCCAGCTCCAGCACCGCAGCCACGACGGCCGCGTAGGGGCTGCCACGCTGCACCAACGCGCTAAAGATGGAAGTCAGGATGTGCGCCATCTCGCCTAAAAACGCTTGGGCCAGCGCCGGGGTTTGCGTGGAGGCAAACTCCAGCACCACACACAGATGGTCGGGCAACTCCTCAGGAGCGAGCATCAGCCCGGCTTTCTCATAGGTCTGCACCAGGTCGACCATGGCCGGTCCGCGGTCGCGCGAGTCGCCGTGCACATGCTCAAACAGATGCAAGGAAGTAGCGCGCCCACGGTCAAAAGTCTCCACATAGCGGGCTTCCACATCCATGGGATCGAGTCGGGCGATGTCATTGCACAGGGCGCGCAGTTCTTCGCGGCGTGCTTTGGGCACTACGGCCTCGTCGTCCATGGATTGCAACAAATCAGTCAGGTGGGTGCGGAGCTCTTCGCCAGGGTAACCCAGCAGAAGGGCCAGCGCGCGTAGGGAATAACGGTTGTCTTTCATATCTGTTTCCTTGGGCTAGACCATCGCCTTGATCGGAATGGTGCGCGGCTTGGCACCCCCAAAAATACTCGTCTCAGAGGCTCCATCAGAGCAACCATTGCCAAACGAAAATCCGCATCCGCCCCGCATATCGAACGCGTTTTCTGCGTACTCCCGATGCGTGCTGGGGATCACAAAACGATCTTCGTAGTTGGCAATCGCCATGATCTGGTACATCTCTTCCACTTCAGCCGCTGTGAGACCGGTCTGTTCCAACACCTTCAGGTTTTGCACCTGGTCTACATGTTTGCTGCGCTGGTAGGCGCGCATGGCCAGCATGCGCTCCAGCGCGCGCACCACCGGTGCCGTATCGCCTGCTGTCAACAGGTTGGCTAGGTACTGCACGGGAATGCGCATCTGGGCGATGTCAGGAATCTCTCCGTTCACGCCGATATGGCCGGCATTGGCGGCTGACGTGATGGGCGACAGTGGTGGCACGTACCAGACCATCGGCAGGGTGCGGTATTCGGGGTGCAGCGGCAACGCTACTTTCCAGTCCACCGCCATCTTGTAGACGGGACTCTTGCGTGCGCCTTCCAGCCATGCCTCGGGAATGCCATCAAGCCGCGCCTGCGCAATCACTGCCGGGTCGTTGGGATCCAGGAACATGTCCAGCTGCGCCTGGTACAGGTCTTTGTCATCGGCCACACTGGCGGCTTCACCAATCTTGTCGGCGTCGTACAAAATGACCCCTAGATAGCGAATGCGGCCCACGCACGTTTCGCTGCACACCGTGGGTTGCCCGGCTTCAATGCGCGGGTAGCAAAAAATACATTTTTCTGCCTTACCACTCTTCCAGTTGTAGTAGATCTTCTTGTAGGGGCAACCCGACACACACATGCGCCAGCCGCGGCACTTGTCCTGATCAATCAGCACAATGCCATCGTCCTCGCGCTTGTAGATCGAACCCGAGGGGCAGGACGCAACACACGCTGGGTTGAGGCAGTGCTCGCACAGGCGCGGCAGGTACATCATGAAGG
>Ga0194063_10002682_pt1 | contig 10929 bp, 10 predicted proteins | sample SepL3720m_MetaG_FD_155459 | JGI IMG/M metagenome (GOLD analysis project Ga0194063, IMG submission 155459) | Anoxic zone freshwater microbial communities from boreal shield lake in IISD Experimental Lakes Area, Ontario, Canada - Sep2016-L373-20m | ecosystem: Environmental > Aquatic > Freshwater...
GGTCACCCATGTACTTACCGCGCGCAAAATTCAACATTCGCCACAGTGGTTCGCGCGGGACCGAGACAAGCAGGTGTCCAGAAGCAACTCTTGCCATTTCAGCGACTGTCGTCTCAGCGTCCGGAACATGTTCAAGAACTTCGATCGCGGTTGCGAGTTCAAATTCACCGTCAGCGAAGGGGAGTGTTCCTGCTTCAACGGTCACGTACTCAAGGTTTGGGCGCTGACGCTTGGCCCATTCAGCCTTGAGCTTTGCGTCGTCAAGGTCGACTCCAACGATTCGACCACCATCGATTTGGTCGGCCCACTGCTCGGTCAGGACGCCTTCGCCACAGCCAACATCGAGGATTGATTTCGGCGCTGCCAGCTTGAATAGGTCGGCTAGATCCGACTCAAACTGGTTCATCAGACGGCGCACAACCGGGTTCGTGGAGCCGTACTTGTCGAATGTGTTGCCGGTTGGTACCTCGGTGGCGCTCACGGTTGGGTCTCCAGTTTGTCTGTGTTGTGCGGGGAGGGCTGGTTTGTCTCTTGATCAATCAGGTAGTGCGGTGGTTGAACTCCAACTTCGAGCTCGATCGCACGAACTCGGGCGAGGGTTTGGACGGAAATGATGCGCTGGGCTGCAAGCAGATCGCCAATTACGCCAAGCGCAGCGAGGATCGTCGCAGCGTTAAAGAGCACTGCGCCGAGGATCAGTGATTGAACATGGCCGTTGCTGTCCCCTTCAGCGACTGAAATTGCAAAGCGGGTCCAAAGCGCCAACGCTATTACGCCGGCAACAACAGCCAAACCAAGGAAGACCTTCAGCGGTTGGTACTGGGCGTAGATTCTGAAAATTGAAACCGCATTGCGGCGCACATAGGCGGACATCGACGGGAATAGCCGTGATTCGCGAGTCTTGTCGTTCGTCTTGATCGGAACATCAAGAACAGCAAGGTTCTGGTTGCCAGCCTGGATGATTGTTTCGAGCGTGTATGTAAATCGGGAAACGACAACGAGCTGCATGGCAGCGTTGCGGCTGTAAGCCCTAAAGCCTGAAGTTGTGTCCGAGACATTCGTGTGCGATGCCTGCCTGACAACCCATGATCCAAGACGCTGAAGGCGCTTCTTGAGTGCCGAGAAGTGCTCAATCGAATCGACTTCACGGTCGCCAATCACCATGTCGGCGTTGCCTTCGAGGATTGGTTGCACGAGCTTTGCGATGTCTGGGCCGTGGTACTGGTTATCGGCATCGGTATTAACGATTACGTCGGCGCCGAGCTTAAGTGAGGCATCAATCCCAGCTTGGAAAGCCGCTGCGAGACCGCGGTTGCCGGAGAAGCTGACGATGTGGTCAACGCCATGCTCGCGGGCCGTCTCGATTGTGCGGTCGGTTGAGCCATCGTCAATGATCAACCATTCGACCTTGTCGAAGCCGGCGACAGAGCGCGGGAGATCGGCGAGAGTGCCGGGGAGGGTTTCCTCCTCGTTGTAGCTTGGAATCTGGATTATCAGCTTCATAGTCAGGTTTTGGTCGGCAGAGATAACCGCGACGCGAGGCCGAGGATACCCGCCACCGCTGCGGTAGCGTCGGCGCGGGCGATCATCTGCGCTAAGGGTTGCTGATCGGCGCGGGGAACGGTTGAGTGCTTCGCGCCCCTATCCTCAGCGGAGCGAATGTCAGAGGATGCGTCGACAAGAGAGCTCGAGCTACTTGCCCGGGCAGTTGAGCTCGCCGAACAGGGGCGTGGCAGAGTCAGTCCGAACCCGCTCGTTGGCGCTGTAATTACTCGCGATGGCGAGGTGATCGGTGAGGGCTGGCATCACCGTTACGGCGACGCTCACGCAGAGGTCGAAGCGATTGCGTCTGCCGGTGGGCCGGGAGCGACCGTCGGGGCGACGATGCTCGTGTCGCTTGAGCCATGCTGCCACGAGGGTAAGACTCCGCCGTGCACTGATGCGATTGTCGAGGCCGGAATCAGCCGGGTCCTATTCGCCTCCGATGATCCATCAACCAAAGCCAGCGGACGGGGCCCGGGAAACCTCCGCGATGAGGGAATTGAAGTCGTGAGCGTCACAGGTGAGATTCGTTCGCGCGCTAAAGCGATCAATCAACCGTTTCGCAAACACGCGCAGACAGGCCGACCGTGGGTGCTGTCGAAGAGTGCAATGTCGCTTGATGGGAAGGTCGCATCGGCGACCGGCGATTCGAAGTGGATCTCTGGCGAGCAGAGTCGCAAACTTGTCCATCGTTGGCGTGCCGAACTCGACTCAGTTGCAGTCGGGATTGGCACTGCTCTATCCGATGACCCACAATTGACGGCCCGAGATATCGAGGTTGAACGTCAGCCGCGTCGGATTGTCTTTGACTCAGCCGGAAGATTGTCCGTCGATTCAAAGCTTGTGAACGAAGCCGCAGTTTCGCCCTTGACGGTCGTCGTTGGGCGTGGCGCCGATCGAGGGCAGTTGAGCGCGATCGAGGCGCATGGAGCCGAAGTAATTGTTGCCACCGGTGAGAACGAAGCCGCCCGTGTTGTCTCGGCACTCGACCAGTTGGGAGCTCTTGGTGTGACTTCGCTGCTGCTCGAAGGAGGGCCGCGCCTTGCTGGAGCCTTTCTCGATGCAGGCGAGATTGACGAGCTGAGAGTGTTTATTGCTCCGATCCTGATCGGAGCTCGCTCGGCGCGAGACCCCTTCGAGGGCGCGGGCAGCGATAGCGTTGCCGAGGCTGTGCAACTACCCAAAGTTGAAGTTGAGCAAATCGAACGGGACATCCTCGTAACCAGTCGCCTGCGAGAGTGGTGATTGTGTTTACGGGACTCGTTCAGGAGCTGGGCACTATTACTTCGATTCAGCCTGTTGAAGGTGGCGGGGCGAAATTGGTAATTGATGCGGCCCTCGCTTCTCAACTCTCCGCCGGCGATTCAGTTGCTGTCAATGGTGTTTGCCTAACTGCGGTAGATCCGGGCGAGCAATCCTTTGGCGCCGACGCGATTGGTGAGACGCTCGCGAGGTCCTCGCTGGGTGATCTCGCTGCGGGTTCGAAAGTCAACCTTGAGTTGCCATTGGCAATTGGCGATCGACTTGGTGGTCATGTCGTCCAGGGGCATGTTGATGCGGTTGGTGAAGTAGTTGATGCGACCGAGCAGGGCAATGCACTTGTCGTCAGGATTGCTGCCCCTGAGTCCCTAAGTAAGTACCTAGTCGCGAAGGGCTCAGTGGCAATTGATGGCGTATCGCTTACAGTCGCAAGGCTGGATCAATCAACATTTGAGGTCTGGCTGATCCCGGAGACACGTGAACGCACCGGGTTAGGGCAGGCAGTTGCAGGCACGAAGGTCAATCTTGAGGCGGATGTACTCGCCAAGTACGTGGAAAGGCTCCTCGAAAAATGAATTCAAACACTGAAGCTGACAAACCATTCGCTGAGATAGAGGCCGCGATCGAGGACATTCGCCACGGGCGGATGGTTATCGTTTGCGACGACGAAGATCGCGAGAACGAGGGCGATCTCGTGATGGCCGCCCAGTTCGCATCACCTGAGGCAATCAACTTCATGATTCGGGAAGGGCGTGGGCTCGTATGCCTCGCGCTGACTGCCCAGCGCTGCGGCGAACTTGGCCTTGCCTTGCAGTCAGCGAAGAATGAGGATCCCCTCAAGACGGCGTTCACCGTCGCAATTGACGCCCGTGATGGCATCACAACCGGGATCTCACCGGCTGAACGGGCGCACACGATTCAGGTTGCAATTGCGCCCGAGACGAGGCCTGTTGATCTGATCCACGGTGGTCATTTGTTCCCGCTTCGAGCAAAGGATGGTGGGGTACTCGAGCGAGCCGGTCATACGGAAGCATCGGTTGATTTAGCTCGGCTCGCAGGACTCAATCCATCTGGAGTGATTTGCGAGATCGTTAATGACGATGGTTCGATGGCACGAGTAACTGACCTGATCGGGTACGCCGAAAAGCACGGCCTGAAGATGATCACCATTCAGGATCTAATTGCCTATCGACGCCGCAATGATCGGCTTGTCGAGCGAGTCGTCGCGACGGACCTCCCGACAATCTTCGGCGATTTCACATGCGTTGGCTATCGGTCACTCGTTGATGGCAAGCACCACATAGCGATGGTCAAGGGTGAGGTTGATGGCGCAAAGGATGTGCTCGTGCGTGTCCACTCAGAATGCCTGACGGGAGATGTTTTCCACTCGCTGCGATGCGACTGTGGCGAGCAGCTAGAGGCGGCTTTGACGATGATTTCCGCGGCAGACCAAGGCGTTCTCCTCTACCTGAGCCAGGAGGGGCGAGGCATTGGCCTGCTTAACAAGTTGAGGGCTTACAAACTCCAGCAGGACGAGGGACTCGACACGGTTGAGGCGAACCTCAAGCTTGGCCTGCCTGCGGATCTACGCGACTACGGCATTGGGGCCCAAATCCTCACCGATCTAGGACTCACCAGCATCAAGATTTTGACCAATAATCCAAAGAAGATCATTGGACTGGAAGGTCACGGCCTTTCGGTTACCGACCAGATCCCGATCGTCGCAGCGCCCAATCCTCACAATGAGGACTACCTTCGCGTCAAGCGTGAGCGGATGGGTCATACCCTCCACCATCAAGGAATCGAGTTCGATAGCGATCCTGCCGGTGAGGGAACAAGCGGTGTCGAGGTAGATCGATGAGCGGCGGAAGTTACGCGCTGGTCGTCGCCCGGTTTTATCCCGAGCTTGCCGAGCGCCTAGTCGCCGGCGCGAGCAGCCAACTTGGCGAGGCTGGCGTTGATCACGAGCAGATCGAGGTATTCGATGTCCCCGGCGCCTTTGAGCTTCCATTCGTTGCGCTGCATGCCGCGGAGAGCAAGCGTTTCAGCGGGGTGATCTGTCTCGGTGCTGTCATTCGGGGAGAGACTGACCATTACGACTATGTCTGCGCGGAGGCGGCGCGAGGGATCATGGAGGTTGGCCTTCGAACCGGCGTCCCATGTGGTTTTGGCGTGCTCACGGTTGACACGCTTGAGCAGGCGTTGGCGCGCAGCGGTAGCGATAAGCGCGACAGCGGAAGGCACGCTGCCGCTGCCGTTCTAGCGCAGGTTGCCGCCCTCGAGCGCCTCAGCTAGATGGCAGAAGTCCGGCAGCGCGCACCGGTAAAGCGCTGACCCCGGTATGCTGCAACGCGATGTCAAGAATCTGTCACGTATGTTCAAAGGGTCCCTCGTTCGGCAACACGCGCAGCCACTCGATGCGCGCTACCCGTCGCCGCTTCGATCCAAACCTTCAGAGGGTTCGGATCAACGACAAGGGAACACCACGACGCGTCTATGTATGCACCCGCTGCCTGAAGGCGGGCAAGGTCTCCAAGGTAGCCTGACTCCGAGGCCGGTGGCCGTAGGTGTCTGACTCGCTGGGACGGTTTACGAAGGTCATGGAGGCTGCGGTAGCGGCCCTCGAAGAACGGCGCGAGGAGATCAACGATCTCAACGTCTTTCCCGTTGCCGATGGTGACACCGGCGACAACATGTTGCTCACAGTCCGTGCCGTGACAGAGGAACTTGCCCGCCTCGACGATGAGGTCTCAGCCGGCGATCTAGACGATGTGGGGCGAACCGAAATAGTCGAGGCTGTAGCCCGAGCGGCGCTACTCGGTGCCAGGGGGAACAGCGGAGTCATCCTCTCGCAGCTGATCAGAGGGGCGGCAGAGGAACTGATCTCGCGGCACGGTAAGCCGGTAGATCCTCAGCTGCTTGCTTCGGCGATGCTGAAGGCGGCTGGACAGGCCCGTGGCTCTGTACGAGACCCGCAGGAGGGCACGATTTTGACGGTGATTGACGACATGGCGAGCGGCCTTGGCAGCGCAATCGCTGATGGTGGTGCCGGTCCGTTGCCGGATAACGTCGACGCCACAACGCAGGACACTGCGCTGGCTGATGCGCTGGCGGTAGCCGTAGTCGCAGGCGAAGCGTCGGTGGCCCGCGGGCCAGAGCTGCTTGATGTGCTGAGGGAATCGGGAGTCGTAGATGCTGGTGGCTACGGCCTGCTTGTCATCTTTGCCGCCGTCCTCGCCTGCTTGCGGGGCGAACCGACTCCGGAACTTGCCCATCAAAACGCTCCCACTGGCCGAAAGGTCAGCACAAACCACGCCTCGTCAAGCTTCCAGTACTGCGTCAACTTTGCTGTCAGTGGAACAGGTCTGGATGCTGGAATGTTGACCGGGGAGCTAGAGGCAATCGGCGACAGCGTTCTCGTTGTTGGCGACAGTTCGACAATCAGAGTCCATGTTCACACCGATAATGCTGAACAGGCAACTTCGCTGTTTGAAGGGCAAGGCACGGTTAGTCGTCTTGAGGTCGCTGACATGATCGATCAGGTCAGAGAACGTCAAGAGCGGCTAGATACTTCTACCCAAGTGCGGTCGCTCGTGTTGGCCGTTGTCGTCGGACCGGAAATTCGGGGATTGTTTGAAGCTGAGGGAGCGAGGGTAATCGAGTGCGATAAGACGCTTAATCCATCGACCAGCGAGTTGATCGATGCGATTGAGGCTGTTCCTGCTGAGCAGGTAGTCCTATTGACTGGCTCAAGCAATGTCGTGATGGCCGCCGAAGAGGCTGCGCGGATGGCAAGCAAACCCGTCGCTGTAGTCCCAACAGCAACAGTCCAGGAGGGCTTGTTTGTGTTGGTCTCCCACCAGCATGATCGCGATGCCTCTGAGAACGCAACTGAGATAACTGAAGCGCTCGCCGGTGTCCGTACTGCTGGAGTTGCTGAAGCCTCGGTGGCTGATAAGGCCGGTCGATTTAACGCCGGTGATGCGATCGGATTTATTGAGGGCGAACTCGTGCTCTGGGGGACGCCAGAGGACGTGATGGTGCAGCTCGCTGAGTTGCTTTCTGACGCTGAACTCCTGCTGGCGATCCACTCTGACGACGCCCCATTAACGGTTGATCAGCTTCGGAGGGCAACTGAGAGCTTTGAGCAGGTCGAGATTCATCGAGGGACGCATGCCGGATGGTGGTTGTTACTTGCGGTCGAGTAGTCGCTGACCGGGCTCCCGGGCAGACTTAGTAGCGATTGACCTTGGCTGCCATTGACCCGCCTTATACGTTCGCTGCGACCGAGTCTCCTAGCTTTGGTGAGATGCTCGAAGCTAGTTGGCGCTCTCCACATGCATCGAGACTGGAACTAGAGCTCAAACTCTCGGGACGTGCCGCTGCTGCTGCAGCATCGATTGGGCTGGGGGATGTTGGCGACCTGCTAGAGCATCTGCCGCACCGGCATGAGAATCGTGGAGAAGTTAAGACCGTTCAGCAACTGAAATCAGGCGAGGATGCAACCGTCGCGGTAGAGGTCCGCTCGATCGAGGCGAAGCAGTCGTGGCGGCGACGCGGTCTGACAATCACCGTCGCACGGGTCGCAGATCAAAGCGGGCCGCTTGAGGCCGTCTGGTTTAACCAACCGTGGGTAGCTCGCCAGCTTCCGGTCGGCTCAGCGGTGCTGTTGCACGGCCGTTACGAGGGGCGCGGCAGGTTCCGGGTAGCAGAACATGAATCCGGAGTATCGGCTGGCGGCGAAGGGACAACCGCTGGAATAGTCCCGGTCCATCCTGCCGCTGATGGGCTTACAGCCAAGCGCATTCGTGAATTGGTCGCAAAGCATCGCGGTAGCGCGGTCGATATTCCGGAACCGCTGCCAGCGAGGATCCTGGCTGAGCACCGTCTCCCGAACAGACAGGATGCGATTGACGCGATTCACTTTCCGGCAACGCCAGACGACTACCTAGTTGCCCGCCGCAGATTGGCCTTTGATGAACTGCTGATTATGCAGCTTGACCTGCTGATGAGGAGGATGCGACGCGAGGCTGGTAGTCCGGCACCAGCACTCCAAAGTGAATCGGAGCTGACCGATCGCTGGATCGCCTCACTTCCGTTTGAGCTAACCGGCGATCAGCAGCGAGCATTCGGTGTCGTCGCAAATGATCTTGCCCGCAATCGGCCGATGCAGAGGTTGCTGATGGGGGAGGTTGGTTCCGGGAAAACAGTGGTCGCAATTTTTGCTCTTCTGAGGGCTTATGAGTGCGGGCAGCAGGCAATGTTGATGGCTCCAACTGAGACTCTTGCGATCCAACACATGCGCAGCATCGAACGGCTGCTTGACGGACTTGTTGTGCCAATCGCGCTGCTGACGGGCTCAACCCCGGCGGCTGAGCGTAAGAGGATTCTTGCCCGTTTGGCTAGCGGTGAGCTTGCGATTGTCGTCGGCACGCACGCACTGCTCGAGTCAGACCTCGAGGTTCCGCATCTTGCCGTCTGCGTTGTCGATGAGCAGCATCGCTTTGGCGTTCGTCAACGGGAGAGATTGGCCGCTCAGCGCGGCGATCAGATTCAGCCACATGTCCTGCACATGACGGCTACGCCAATTCCAAGAACTCTGGCACTAGCTGCATACGGCGACCTTGATACGAGCGCGATTCGCGAGCTGCCGTCCGGCAGGAGCCCGATTGCCACCCACATCGTTTCCGGAGTTGCTGCAAGGTCTAGGGCCTACGAGCGCATCCATGAAGAGGTTGCTGGTGGCGGTAGAGCGTTTGTCGTATGTGCGCTGGTTGAAAACTCTGAGGTACTCGATGCCCGAGCTGCAACCGAGGAGCGTGACAGGCTGGCTGAAGGTCCACTTAAGGGACTGTCGGTTGGGTTGATGCATGGTCGAATGACCGTTGGCGAGAAGGAGTCAGTGATGTCCGAGTTTGCAAGTGGGAAACTCGATGTTCTCGTTTCAACGACGGTCATTGAGGTTGGCATTGATGTTCCAGAGGCGACGGTCATGCTCGTTGAGGACGCTGAACGGTTTGGGTTGGCCCAGCTGCACCAGCTGAGAGGTCGGGTCGGTAGGGGGACGAAGCCTGGACTCTGCCTGCTCTGTGGTTCAGCCGATGCGCGGCGCCTGCAAGCAATGGTTGACACCAACGACGGCTTTAAGCTCGCTGAACTTGATCTTGAATTGCGAGGCGAAGGGGAGATAACGGGGCTGAGGCAGTCTGGGGCGGCGACACTCAAGGCGGCACGGTTACCTGAGGACCTTGAGCTGCTTGAAGTTGCCCATGATGTCGCAGCCGAGCTACTCGCTGATGATCCTCAGCTAGTTGATCCGGCAAATGTGGTGCTCGGGCTGGAGTTGCGCCGAAGGCTGCTCGTTTCCGGCGAGGAACAGATTGCCGCCTAAGTGAATCGCAAACGATGCTCAAACTGATTGCTGGGCAATACGGTGGCCGCAAGCTAGTCACTCCCAAAGGCACTGCTACTCGGCCGACATCCGCCCGAGTTAGGGAGTCGCTGTTTTCGATGCTCGGCGAGCTAAACGGCATCTCGGTCCTTGACCTCTTTGCAGGTTCTGGGGCGCTCGGGTTGGAAGCGCTCTCTCGCGGCGCAGCCAGTGCGGTGTTCGTTGAGCGGGACCGGGCGGCAGCTGAATGCGTCCGTCAAAACATCGACACACTGGCTGCGGAGGCAAGAGTTCTAGAGCTTGACTGGAAGCGAGCAGTTAGTCAGCTCGTATCAGAGGGTCAGGTCTTTGGCCTCGTATTCCTCGATCCTCCATACGGAGATGCGTCCTTAATAGGCCCGCAGATCGCTGAACTGATCACGCCTATTCTTGAACCTGACGCACGCTTAGTGAGCGAGAGCGATGCTCGCGATCCAATCGGGATTGGACTGCCGGTCACGCGCGAACGCCGCTACGGCGATACGCTCCTCCAATTCCATGAGTTTGAGTAAGCGCACAGCCATCTGCCCCGGGTCGTATGACCCGATCACGAATGGTCACCTCGATGTGATCAGCCGTGCTTCACTGATCTTCGATCACGTGATTGTCGCGGTCGTCAACCTGCCGATCCGCAAGGGGAGCACGCTCTTCTCGGCCGAGGAGCGCGTTGAGATGGTCTCTGAAGTGACGAGCGATCTCGAGAATGTCAGTGTTGAGACCTTCTCGACACTAGTAGTCGACTTTGCCCGCGATCGCGGGGCTGCAACCATTGTCAAGGGGCTGAGAGCTATTTCAGACTTCGAATATGAGTTTGAAATGAACCAGCTCAACCGTCAGCAGGCTCCAGATATTGAGTCGGTTTATCTGATGGCATCCCCGCAATACAGTTTTGTTAGCTCAAGTGGAATCAAAGAGCTCGCAACATTTGACGGCGACATCGCCGGAATGGTGCCTCCGCTCGTCGCGGAGCGCCTTAAGGAAGAACTTTCCCGTTAGCAGGAAGACGGGGATCGGAGCCGAAAGGAACGCACATGGATGTCCTTGTTCTAATTGACAAGCTCGATGATCTTGTCCATAACGCCAAGCAGGTGCCGCTGACCGACCAGGTTCGCGTCGATAAGGAGGAGATCTACGATCTCCTTGATCAGATGCGCGCAACGATCCCTGAAGAGATTAAGCAGGCTCGCTGGATCGTTAAGGAGCGTCAGGAGATGCTTGCCGAAGCTAAGCGCGAATCAGAGCGAATTATCACCGATGCTCGTGAGCGCCAAGATCAGCTGATCGCTCAGGAAGAGGTAACGCGTGAGGCTGAACGTGCGGCAGAGGACATTGTTGAGGATGCTCATGCTCGCGAGCGTGAAATTCGACTTGGAGCCGAGGACTATGCGGACGAAGTCCTGCACAGCCTTGAGGAGAACTTGACGCGATTCATCTCGGCTGTGCAGCGTGGACGTGACCGGCTCGCCGGTCGCGATCACGAAGAAGACGCCTAGCCGCCGGTAGCGCAGTTGTCTGATCAACAATCAGCTGGCCTGCTTGATCAGCTGGCCGGTTTTGGTATGGCATTGAAGACGCTTGCAGGCGCTGGCGTTCTTGCTCCGCAGCGTCCTGACCGCGTAGCTAAGTCTGTGAGCGCGTTACGGCGCTTCGGACCTACTACTGCTGCAGCGCTTGAGTCATGGGATGCCCGTGACTCG